>JGI2924J29684_1078450_pt1 | contig 52145 bp, 53 predicted proteins | sample BenlonsequencITS_FD_29684 | JGI IMG/M metagenome (IMG submission 29684) | reverse complement strand
CAGTTGGTAGAGCACCTGCTTTGCAAGCAGGATGTCAGGAGTTCGATTCTCCTATGCTCCACAGTTTTCCCGGTTCACCTTGTTGGTGGGCCGGGATTTTTGTTGTTTAGATTTTTGAAAGCACACTTTTGTCCCTTAACTAGTGCGTGTGTACATTCGACACCAAGATTTGGGCAATATGGTGCCCAAAATCAGGAAATCTTGCTGTCTAATGCACAACGGAAAACTGCTCACGGACGAACTAGTTGTAGCGAGCGTATTCTTTGTGTTCTCTCACGACAGGAATACTGCTATGGCGATCGAGTCCATCGCGTACACCAGTGAAGCACTCTCAACCGGCAGTGGCCGGCTGGGGCATGTGCGCTCCACAGATGGTGCGCTCGAATTTGAAATGACACCGCCAAAGGCTTTGGGCGGATCCGGTGAAGGCACCAATCCAGAACAGCTGTTCGCGGTAGGTTACGCAGCCTGTTTCCACTCTGCCATGCACTCTGTCGCACGCAGCCGCAAGATCACTCTTGAAGACACAGCGGTTGGTGCCCGAGTTAGCATCGGGCCAAACGGCGCTGGTGGATTTGAGATTGCCGTAGAACTCGAAGTATCGATTCCTCAATTGCCACAAGCAGAAGCCCAGGAACTTGCTGATGCCGCGCACCAGGTGTGCCCGTATTCCAACGCCACACGAGGCAATATCTCGGTAACTGTGTCAGTCATCGACGAAGAGGCTTAAAACCACAGGATTAACAAAACTCTCAGTTTCTACACTGAGGGTCTTGGTCTTTAGAGCGAGGGACGCGCTACATTGACCTGAAGTGGTGGAGGTAGGCGTCGAGAAGCAAATTCTTTTTGTTCGCTGACACCGGTGAGTTCGTTGGTGGGTCAAGCCTTCAAGTACGCTCGGTTGCGGCTTGATGGTGGAGCAGTTGCAACCACAAGACCTGCTTCAACAAGGCCACGAAGCAGCGGCCGAAGAGACGATGCAGTTTTCCCTGTTTTTGTGGCAATTTCTCGAATTGTGACAGGAGTTGTTTTATTGATTGCATCTAAGACTTCTTGTTCGCTTTGAGTTACATTCACAGACGATGTCGCAAGCTGATATTGGTTCTGTAAGTTTTGGTTTAGAACGCCCCGATCAACCAAAGCGTCAAGTAAGCTGCGCATGTCTTCTGAATCATGACCAGTTTGATTGCGGAGATCTCGAGACGTTACCGCTCCAAGTTCTTTTGCGAGAACAAGAGCAATGCCTTGTGTGTTAGAAAAATCTGATCCGAGTTTTTCTACAAGCCATTCACTTGTTTGGGCATCTAGAAGACCGTGACGGCTGAGTTCGACAGTGACGCTAGAAATATCAATCTTAAAATTCGGTACCGGAAGTCCCGCTTCACGCATCAAATTGAACATTCGGGGAACGCCAGTACCGTTGCTTTCAGCAAGTACTCCTTGTACTTCATGTGTCCATGGAATATCCATTAGGATTCTTGAAAGCACACGATTTCTTGGTTCAGAGTATCCGTCCAGTATTGACTCTGGGCGTTTACCATTGGGTAATCCACCTGGACTCGTGATCTCAACTCGATCCTTATAGATGTCTACATGAATTGCTTCATTTTGAGCTAGCTCAGAATAATCACGGTGAAGTACGGCGTTTGCTAGAGCCTCTCTCAAAACTTCTTCTGGGATTTCTAGAACATCTTTACCTGAGAGTCCTTCAACGACGCGGCGTACACGTAGGTTTCGTTTGATGGCAGACATAGCCTCTTGAACCATCTCGAGAAGATTTCCCTCGCAGATTTTTCGGTCTTCAAAACGAATTGAGGTACCGATTGGTGACTTATGCAGACCTGGATGTACGGCAACATCAATGATCACTCGGGGGAAAAACTGTTGAGGATAGCTTCCGAGAGCCAGTAAGCCAGCAATCGTCAGTTCTCCCTTTGATGTAGTGATATTTTTGCGCAGTAACCAGTTATCGTCTGTTCCAAGGGAGCGACTATTTGACTCAATTAGGCGCTGCTTAAATGACGCCGCGAGCTGATTGTTGAGATCGTCGATGCTTGAATCTGGAACTGGATTTCTATCTGTTTTGGTTTGAACAAACCTATTTTGGAGCTCGTAAATTTCAAGATGACTGAGCTTCCGGTCTTCATCGCCAACGCGTTTGAAGCTGCCATTAGTGATTCCGACGGGAAGATAATAACAGGGCCCGTTCACTGACAACGGTGAGACTGAAACTAAAACAACTTCAGCACCATCAACAGTCATTTCATGAATTTCATGATGGGGCACTGGTTCCACTTTTTGGGCGTCGCGATCTTGTGGATTTAAACCTGCACGAATGAACTGGATACTCGCCTGTGAATCAAATCCTTCAACTGGAGTGAAATCTGGTTCGCTTAGCCCCAATAGGATGTATCCACCGTTGGTGTTTGCGAATGCGCTTAATGATTCCCAGAAGCTTTTTGATCCTTTGCTTAAAGGTAACCGACCCCAAGATTTCACTTCTACGGTTTCATCGTCTTTTCCGTTTTTCCTAAGACGCTCAAGGTCTTTCTCTAATTCGAATGGTTCCACGGTGGCGAGTGCCCCACAATCTATTAAACGTATTAGGTATCCCTGTCAGTCTACTTCACTGAGACCCTCAGTTTCTACACTGAGAGCGTCACTTTATACACTGAGACCCTCAGTTTCTACACTGAGGGCGTCACTTTATACACTGAGACCCTCAGTTTCTACACTGAGGGTCTTAGTTTTTTTAGTGAGGAGCGCGCTACGTTGACCTGAAGTGGTGGAGGTAGGCGTCGAAAAGCAATTTCTTTTTAGCCGCTCACTCCGGTGAGCTCGTTGGGGGTTCCTGGCAGGGTGGCGCTGGCAAGGATGTTGCCGTTGGCCAGGTCAACAACATGGAGTTCGTTGTTTGATGGGTCGGAGACGTATGCGCGGTCCTTGTTGATGAACAGGGTTGGGCGTGCTTCTTGCCATACTTCTGGTTCGGTCCAGGCATCGATGACGGGGTAGGTGTTGGTGATGGCGCCGGTGTTGGCATCGATGATGTGGAGTGCGCCGTCGGTGCCTAGAACTACTGCTTCGCCTGCAGGGCCACGGCCAAGTGAGCGGAAGGAGTAGGAGGTGCCGAGGTCAACGAGGGTGAGCTCGCCGGTCTCGGTGTTGGTGAGGGAAACGCGCTCTGGGCGCTCCAAGTCGGCGTCTTTATCTACCTTGTAATCGCCGAGGACGACAGGAGAGACGTCGCTGCCTGATTGGTTGCCGATGCGACCGTAGGAATCAGGTGCCTGGACCTTGGTGAACTCGCCGTCCTTGTAGATCAGTACACCGTCTTCACAGCCAACTGCGATGGCGTCACCGAGTGCTGCGCTTTCACCGTGAACGCCGGGGCACTGTTCGTTGCGGGCGATTTCTTCACCGGCTGCGTTGAATACGACGGCGCCGTTGCGGGAATCCTCATCGCCCAAAGTGTGCAGCAGGTCGCCGTTTTCGAGGACTACTGCCACGCCGTGGTGGGCTTTGAGGGCGTTTTTGATCTCAGGTTCTACTTCATCGCCCTTGAGGAGGGAAGCGGTGTCGAAGATCTGGATTTTGCCGTCACCATCGCCGAACAGCACGGTCTTGCCGGCGTGGTTCACTACATGACCAGGCTTATCGGTGGAGTAGGTGATGTCGGTGAGTTCTGGGGTGGCGGTGTAGCTGTGGGTGTGATCGCCGTGTGGTTCGGTCCATGCGCCGGTATCAAAGAGCTGGAAGCCGCCACCTGTGGAGACAAATACGTGGCGTCCGTCTCCTGCACTGTTGAGGCGGTTAAAACCTGCTAGTTCGGTGTCTTCCAGGATTTCCAGAGTGTTGGCGTCGAGGGTAATGATGCCACCGTCGTAGGTGGTGACGATGCGGGCCTGCGGGGAGGACACCTCAACGGCAGTGCTGCTGCCTTCGGCTTCGTGGCCATCATGATCGTGTGCCTCGGAGCTTGCTGTTGCAGAGCTAGACGCAGTTGCAGTATCTGCAGAGCTGTCAGTGCCACAGCTTGCCAGCAGGATAGATGCGGTGGATACCGCAGCAATAAGAAGTAGCTTGGAGTTTTTCATGGTTCTCCTTTTAGTAAAACATTTAGTAAAACGGGGACTGTTTAAGACTGTTTAGGACTGTTTAGGACAAAGTGCTTGCAATGCGCTCGGCATTGATTTTTTGCATGCTGATGTAGGTGGGTGCTTCACCATCTGCATCGGTGAGTGATTCCGTGAAAATGGACACCACTTGAACATCAATGCCAGCGTTGCTGGCCAACACTTCAGCTAACCGTTGTGGGCTTGAGGTATCGGTGAAGATTGCGGGAACATTGTTGTCTTCGATGGCGGTGGAGATGTCATTGAGGTCAGATGCTGAAGGCGCCGCCAATGTGCTTCCACCTGGGATGATGGTGTCAATGACGGTGTAGTTAAACCGGCTGGCCAGGTATCCAAAAACATTGTGATTGGTTACCAGCTTGCGGTTTTCTGGGGCCACGCCGCTGAGCAATTCGGTGACTTCCTCATCAAGGGCAACAAGTTCCTCACGGTAGTGCTGGGCTGATTGTGTGATCGATTCAGTCAGGGAAGGATCGAGTTCTTTGATCAGTTCAGCTTCTATAACTTCCGTGGCGGCGATCATGCGCGCCGGGTCTGTCCAAAAGTGAGGATCTGGAACGCCGGGGGAGTAGTCAATGACATCGATGTGTTCGCCGACTTCCAAGACGGGAACCCCTTGGCTTTTGGCATTGTCCACATTGGATTGAAGGCCCTCTTCAAGTCCTAGTCCATTGGCCACGATGAGATCGGCATGTTCCATGGCAGCGGCGTCTTGTGCTGAGACTCCGAAGGAATGTGGATCTGCGTTGGGTTTCATGAGTACTTGGACATCTGCGGAATCTCCCACGATATGGCTTACAACATCACCCAGGATGTTGGTGGTGACCACAATGTCAGGGGTGTCATCTACAGCGGAACAGGCGGTGATACCAAAAGCTAGTGAGGCGGCAACGGCTGGAACAGCTAGTAGTTTTCGGAAATTTTTCGCGGAGGAAGCCCCAAAGAGCTCCCCATTATTGAAAATGTCTTTCAGTATCACGCGGTGAAGTTTAACCTACTAATGGCACTCTTTGTCAATAAGGTGGCAAAAAATATCGCAGCACTTAACAAAGTGATAGTGGCTCCCGCGGCAGTGCTTGCGTGCCAGCTGATTAAAAGCCCGAGGTAAATTTCCGCGCATCCAAGAAGCGACGCGACGATCATGATCAGTGAAATACTTGCTTTGTCTTGCACTAAAAGTGCAGCCGTGGCGGGCGGACCAATGAGAAGTCCAAACACTAAAAGCGTTCCCACCACCTGAAACGACACCACCGTAGCTAATGCGATCAGTGCCAGCATGAGTAGGTGTGCAAAGCGGGGATTGAGTCCTAAGGTGTGAGCTTTACGCTCGTCGAAAGCGAGTGCAGTGAACTGTCGGTGGAAGAGAAAAATAGTCAATCCACCCAACACTGTTGCAATGGCGATGATGAATATATCCGAGGGTCGCACGCCAAGAATGTCTCCAAAAAGGAAACTGGTGAGGTCTACGGCGTGGGAATCGGAGTGGGACACAATAACCACGCCGAGGGAAAGCATGGTAATAAATTGCAGGCCAATGCTGACGTCTTGGGAGAGGCTGGATTTTCTGCTGGTCCACACCACTCCGGCTGACATGATTAATGCGCTGATTGCTGCGCCGAACATGAGATTTCCGCCCAATAGTGATGCCGTGGCTACTCCGGGGAGCAAGCCGTGCGACATAGCGTCGCCGAAAAAGGTTAGCCTGCGCAAAATAACCCACGTTCCAATGAGTGAGCATAAAATTGCGGCCAGGCATCCGGCGACCAGGGCGCGGGAGATGAATGAAACGTCAAAAGGCACTATGAGGGCGTCAGTAAAAAACTTCATTTGAAAATGATAACCGTTATCATTAAGGAATGGCAGAACTCAGCGTCCGGAATCTCACATGCACATACGGCAATCACATCGCGCTCAACAACATCACGGCACGCTTCCCAACCGGAAAAATAACTGCCCTCATCGGCAGCAACGGCTCCGGAAAATCCACACTGTTGGAAACTTTGGCGGGCATGCTGGCACCCCGCAGCGGAAGCATTAACAACCTTGTGCCAGAAATCGCGTTCGTCCCCCAACGCAGCCACGTCTCCCATAATTTGCCCATCACGATCAGACAAACAGTCAGCATGGGGCGATGGTCAGCCAAGAAAAACTGGCAACGACTCACTGCCGCAGATTGCAACATCGTGGACAGCTGCCTCGACCGGCTCGAAATCTCCGGCCTCGCCGACCGCCCCCTCGGCGAAGTATCAGGCGGGCAGCGCCAACGCGCCCTCATAGCGCAAGGTTTAGCGCAACAGGCGCCCTTATTGCTTCTCGACGAACCCCTCGCCGCCGTGGACTCCCACGCGGCAAGTCTTATCGAAGATGTCATTAACCAACAACGCAACCAAGGAACCACAATTATTCTTGCGACTCACGATCTTGATCAAGCACATCAAGCAGATCAGATTATCGCCTTGGAAAAAGGAATCATAAAGCCACAGCGCAAAGCCACTGAATCAATAAAGAAGCGTTAATAAAGTTTGACTTGTGCCTCTGACCTGCGTTGACTTGAGTAAATGAAGCTACCAAGACTCGCCGCAGCGCTCATTGGTGCTGCGCTGTTAATCACGGGTTGTTCAGCTACCGGGGGAGCACCACGGGCAACAGATGGGGCATCAGGCGGAGGAACCGTCGATACGCCTCGGTTGGTTGTCGCGATGGTGAGCCACGGCGCGCCGGGCGATACTTTTTGGGATTTGGTCCGAAAAGGTGCTGAAGACGCCGCCCAAAAAGACAACGTTGAACTCCGCTATTCCTCTAATCCGGAAATCCCTGAACAATCCAACCTCGTGCAAAATGCCATCGATTCACGCGTCGACGGCATCGCCATGACCATGCCTAATGCTCAATCACTAGGACCGGTCGCTCAAAAGGCCGTGGATGCGGGCATTCCTGTGGTTGGTCTCAACGCTGGAATGAACGAATACCAAGATTATGGAATGACAGGATTCTTTGGTCAAGATGAATCCGTCGCAGGAGCATCCGCAGGAGCGCGCCTTGCCGAGGAAAACGCACAAAAAGTTTTGTGTGTGATCCATGAACAGGGCAACTCCTCCCAGGAAGCTCGCTGTGGTGGCGTGTCTGAAGGTTTGGGCAAACAAGTAGAAACCCTGTATGTCAACGGCATGGATCTCACCTCAGTGAACTCCACCCTGCAGGCAAAACTTGCTCAAGACCGCAGCATTGATTGGGTTGTGGGACTCCAGGCTGGTGTATCAATGGCTATTTCTGATGCGGCAGACGCTGCGAACTCAGAAGTAAAGATCGCCACCTTTGATACAAACGCACAGCTCATGACCGCTATTCGTGATGGCAAGATCCAATTCGCCATTGATCAGCAACCATATCTGCAGGGCTACATGGCCGTGGATTCGCTGTGGTTGGCGCACCGAAACGGCACCACTGTTGGTGGCGGACGACCCGTGTACACAGGACCAGCCATTGTGGATGCCACCAACGTTGATGTCATTGCTGAAGCCGTTGGGGAGGGTCTGCGATGACAAAAATCAAGAGTGGGGAGGCGTCGACAAGCATTGTTGAGCGCGCCTTAAAGCGCCCCGAACTGACCAGCCTGCTTGGCGCCGTGCTTGTTTTTACGCTGTTTATGGTGGTCGCGCCGGCATTTAGGTCATGGGATTCGATGGCGACCGTGCTGTATGCGAGTTCCACGATCGGCATCATGGCGGTTGCCGTGGGCCTGCTGATGATCGCTGATGAATTCGACCTGTCCACCGGCGTTGCCGTGACAACTGCAGCGCTGGCGGCCTCGATGTTTAGCTATAACCTGTGGCTGAACACCTGGGTGGGCGCGCTGATTGCATTGGTGATTTCGCTGGCCATCGGCTTTTTCAACGGCTTTTTGGTAGTGAAAACCAAGATTGCATCCTTCCTGATCACCCTTGCCACTTTCCTTATGCTGCAGGGTATTAATCTGGCGGTCACCAAGCTGATTTCCGGCACCGTGGCCACGCCAACCATCGCGGATATGGAAGGTTTTCCTTCAGCGCGTGCGGTGTTTGCCAGCTCGATTCCCATCTTTGGTGTGAATATTCGCATCACTGTTTTTTGGTGGCTGCTGTTTGTTATCGTCGGCACTTTTGTGTTGTTTAAGACGCGCATCGGCAACTGGATTTTTGCGGTCGGTGGCGATGAAGAGGCAGCTCGCGCAGTCGGCGTTCCCGTGCGTGGCGTGAAAATCGGCCTGTTCATGTTCGTTGGTTTTGCCGCCTGGTTTGTGGGCATGCACAACCTGTTCCTCTTTGATTCGATTCAGGCTGGTCAAGGCGTGGGTAATGAGTTCCTCTACATCATCGCTGCGGTGATCGGAGGCATCTCCATGACTGGTGGCCGCGGAACAGTGGTGGGCACAATGATTGGTGCACTCATCTTTGGAATGACCAACCAAGGCATTGTTTATGCAGGTTGGAACCCTGACTGGTTCATGTTCTTCCTCGGCGGCACCCTACTTCTGGCTGTTTTGCTCAATCACCGATTCGAGCGTTTCAACAAGGAGCGATCATGACAGACCTCATTCAACTCCGCGAAGTATCCAAAAAATACGGTGCTTTCCAGGCCCTCAACGACATCAATTTGAACGTCCGCGCAGGCGAAGTCACCTGTGTTCTGGGTGACAACGGCGCCGGAAAATCCACCCTCATCAAGATTCTCTCCGGCCTGCATCCCGCCACCTCCGGCGAAGTAATCGTGGCCGGCGATGTAGTGAATTTTGGATCCCCCCGCGACGCCCTCGACGCCGGAATCGCCACCGTCTACCAAGACCTAGCAGTGGTCGGGCAGATGAGTGTGTGGCGCAACTTCTTCCTCGGCCAGGAACTCACCGGCCGATTTGGCGTTCTGAAACAAGAAGAAATGCGCCGCATCACCGACGAACAACTCCGCGAAATGGGCATCGAACTCCGCGATGTCGACGTCCCTGTGGCCTCCCTTTCAGGTGGTCAACGCCAAGTTGTCGCCATCGCCCGCGCCATCTACTTCGGCGCGCGCGTCCTCATTTTGGACGAGCCCACCGCAGCGCTGGGCGTGAAACAATCTGGCATGGTGCTGCGCTTTATTGCCGCAGCACGCGACCGGGGGATCGGCGTCATTTTCATCACGCACAACCCCCACCACGCCTACCTTGTCGGTGATCACTTCATCCTGCTCAACTTAGGCAAGCAGGTCATGGACAAATCCCGCGCAGAAGTCGAGCTGGAAGAACTCACCCTCGCCATGTCCGGCGGCGGCGAGCTCGACTCACTCAGCCACGAATTGAAGCGTTAACCTACTTCTTCTTTTCGCTCTGGGTGCGCTGAGGTGCATTCTTCTTATCAAACTCAGCCTGAATGGCCTCAGCTTCCGCCTCTTCTGCCGCTTCCTGCTCCGCATCGGCCTCAGCCTCGAGCTCTGCCTCTAGTTCAGCTTCGGTTTTGGCTTCTTCTTCGGTGGTTTCTGCTGGAGTTTCGGTGGCCTCAGCTGGGGCTTCAGTGGTTTCTGGGCTTTCTGTGGAGTACACCAACTCTGGCTCCTCCACAGCAGCCTCAGCCACAACCTCAGGCTCATCCTGCTCCACGGCCTTCTTCAACTGAACCTCAACCCGTGGAGGCTGGGTGCCTGGGGTTTCCTTCTTGGTCTTGTTCAAAAACGCGTAGGCCACCGCGACGATGCCGGAGGTCGCTAGCGCCGCCAACGACAGATTGCGCACCCAGTGCGACTCCTTCTTTTCAGTCGCCTTGCGGGCTGCCTTAGCGGCCTTGTCTGCTTTTCGACGCGCCTTCCGGTTCAATTTCTTGCCCGATTCACGTGCGTCCTTCAACGCAGAAGTGCCCTGCTTGTCAGCCTCAGCGAGCGCCTTTTCCAGACGAGCACGAGCAGCCTTGGTGACATTTCCAGCCTTATCGCGCGACTCAGTATAAAATTCCTTCGCTGATTCCCGCGCAGTCTCTACAGCCTGCTCAGCTTTTGGTGCATATTCACCAGCAGCTTGGGACAACGCATCATAAGTCTCAGACACCTTGCGGTCGCGGTAATCCGCATAAGTTCCATAAGCTTTACGTGCGCCATCCACTACTAACTTGAGGTTGCCAATCGTGCTCATATTCAACTCTCCTTAAATTGGTCGCGTTCTTCTAAGACCCCACATTAGTAAAAGCATGGGACATGTGGTTGGCATTTCGCTCGATGTAGTTATGATGGGCGTTATGACTTCTAAGACCGCAACTGCGATTCTGCATACAAATCGCGGAGACATCACCATCGACCTGTTCGGCAACCACGCTCCAGAGACCGTCGCTAACTTCGTTGGCCTGGCACAGGGCACCAAGGACTACCAGTCCGCAAACGCTCAGGGCGACAGCGAAGGTCCGTTCTACAACGGATCTGTCTTCCACCGCGTCATCGACGGCTTCATGATCCAGGGTGGAGACCCAACCGGCACCGGCCGTGGCGGCCCTGGCTACACCTTCGCTGATGAATTCCACCCAGAGCTGCGCTTCGACCGCGCATACCTGCTGGCAATGGCAAATGCGGGCCCAGGCACCAACGGTTCCCAGTTCTTCATCACTGTGACCCCAACCCCTCACCTGAACAACGCTCACACCATCTTCGGTGAGGTCACTGACGCTGAGTCTCAGAAGGTTGTGGATGCAATTGCAACCACCGCAACCGATCGTTACGACCGCCCAGCTGACGCAGTTGTCATCGAGTCTGTAGAGATCACCGCGTAACAGCCACCTCTACGTACACTAATCTTCAGGTTATGCCGCAAGCCGGTATGACCTGATTTTTTTATGCCACAAAAACCTGTTGAAAGACCAGTTGAAGATTGTTGGATTCATGAATGTAGAACGGATTTATCGACAAGCGCCAGCAAGTACGTTGATCTCTTTAGCCATCATCGCTGTGTACGCAGTGACGGCCATTCAATCGAGATCAGTGACAGACAACCTGGGTTCAACCAGTATCGGTGACGCGTGGATTCTGTACGCACCGCTGATGGATGATGGTGGCTTTGGTCCACTGCGTGCCATCGGAGGAATGTTCCTGCACATTGGCCCCGGGCACATGCTGTTGAACCTTGTGTTGTTGTGGTTGCTGGGAAGAGAAATTGAACGAGACTTCGGTTCTGCGCTTTTCACTGCGATGTACTTTGTGGGCGGTATTGGTGCGTCTGCAGCTGTCATCTGGATGGATCCCTATTCACCGACAGCAGGTGCTTCCGGCGCCATTTACGCCATGATGGCTATTTTGGTGGGGCTTTTTGTGTTAAGAAGCGCGGATATCCGAGCACCCTTGATCCTTATCGCCATCAACATCGCCTATACCTTGATGTCCACCAATGTTTCTCTGTGGGGACACCTTGGAGGTTTGATCACTGGAGCTTTAATTACTTGGCCAATGGTTAAAGCGAAAACTCAAAGAACACGGTGGATTATCGTGCTCATTGGTTTTGCTGTAGTTGTGGCTGCTGTCATTCTAGGAATTGACCGGGTGTAGACACATTCCGCCCATTGCCCTCACCGGGGTCAAAAATTTGACATCCGGTGAGGGTATTTCTGTATCTATCGCTTGACAGGAATTGAACTAAATTACAATTTTGTAATTCACCGAGTGAATTAACCCCGTGTTAGCTTTTCCACAGAATGTGTAATTCCAAGTTTCCTCTTTGTACACATAACAACATTGAGCTTCCCACACGCCTGTGCACAGTTCTGTGGATGAATGTGGATAACTCACAACAGTTCAAGTTATCCACAAAAGTTATCCACACTGTGGATAGTTACATTTTTGTAATTTACCGATACATTGAGCCAATTTATTATTCGAACACGTAGATGGCTTGGAAACACTGACGTCAGCACCTGTACTATTCGAACAAATCACAACCCGGTGGAAACTGTTCACAGAGTTATCCACAGGCTGTGAAATGGTAGGTATACCTGACAGTGTCAGTCTAAAACTGTTCCATTCACAACTTGTTCCACAGCCTGTGGATAACTTGAGGAAAAGCGATTAACACACACTTGTCCACAGATCGATGTGTATAACTCCGAACCCCTGTGGATAACTCAGGGGGTAGGGATGCGCGCACAGTCAGCTTGGTACTGCATCGGTGTGCAACCATGAGTGGCGGTGAAAGCACGGTTGAAAGCAGGTAAGTGTGAGTATCCGAGGTTCCGTGCGACTACCCCCGGGCTTAGCCCTTTGCTTAATTGAATGCGCGCCAAAGTCATTCTTCGCAGAAGTCCCCAGCGCTGCACCGCAATGCCAGTCATGTGTGCAAACTCTTCCGCAATTCCGCCGCGAATAGCAGAAACATTAGTTTCTCGGGAGACTGCAAGATCAACTGCCAAAGAAATTAATTCATCATTGTGATTTTTGGTTGGCGTGTTTTTCGTGGAGCATTTTGGAAAAGGTAGGGAGAAGCACTGATCCGGGGCCGCTTTGTGCGGGTGAAAAGGAGTGTAGGCAGAAATCGTGCATTGCAAAAGCTGCTGAATAGAGCAATCAAACTGAATGATGTCCACATGTTGGGCACTGATTGAATGGGAATCTGGAACTTGGTAGCCCAACGGCAACATGAGTCCGCCCGCAGGAGTGTGAAGATCCAGGCGCATTCCAGCTGGAAGAATTAACCCTTCACCTTGATGAACAGTGAGTTCTCTATCAGCTACTCGAACGGTGGATGTTCCTTGAAAAGCCCACACCATGATGTGAGATCCATTGATCCGAGACCATGTTTCATTTGCTGGAATCTCTAAAGATGCGAGTTGGGGCAGTGGTGGATCAAGATGTTGCGGTTCTGGAAGTGTAAGAATCTGATTGGGTGAGATCCCCATATGAGTGCGAAATGCTTTGGAGAGGTTGCTTGCTCCAGAAAAACCAACGTGATGAGCTGCCCATTCTGCGCTGTCGCCATCGGAAAGATAGGCAACTGCAAGGCTTAACCGGGTGCGTGTTCTCCAGGTGCTGATGTTTAGCCCTGTTTCATCGAGAAAACGGCGCTGTGAAAAGAAACCAGACGATTCGGGTTGCAAAGCTTTCTGTGCAGTTCCGTCCCCGGACACTGATGGTAGTGCTCATCGCGGTTACGTTGGTGGTGATTCTTATTCATTTGAGTCTGACTGTTGGTTCCATCACTGCATCGCAGGCGTGGTCGGCGGTCGTAGGAGTGGGTGATGCTTCTGATATTCGTTCAGTGCAATCACGGCGCTTGCCTCGAGTGCTGACAGCGGTAGGAGTGGGCGCTGCGCTGGGATTATCTGGCGCTTGTTTCAGTCCGTGTCACGTAACAGTGCTGGGCTCACCAGACATCATTGGATTTACCACGGGAGCTGCCACAGCTGCGGCGATCAGCATTATTTTCTTTGATGCAGGTGTGGTCTTAACCGGAGTGGCAGCCATTCTTGGTGGACTTGCGACCGCAGTTTTTGTCTATCTCATGGCCAGACAAAATAGCAATACCGGCGGGTTGCGTCTGGTGTTGGTTGGTATCGGAACAGGTGCATTTTTGGGTGCTGCTCGTGATTTCTTCATGGTGCGCGCAGATATTACGGGTGCTTCGACGGTACAGCTGTGGTCTGCCGGTTCGTTGAGCGGGCGCGACTGGAATCATGCCCTGTTGGTGTTGATTTCGTGTGCAGTGATTGTGCCAGCACTGTGCATTATTGTCCGCCGTTTACGCCTGATGGAAATGGGTGATGATGCAGCTGGGGCACTTGGAATTTCAGTGGAGAGAACACGGTTGATAGCCATTTTGTTGGCTGTGCTGCTGGTGGGGATCGCCACCGCAGCTGCAGGTCCCATCGCTTTTATTGCACTGGCAGCACCTCAGATTGCCCGGGCTCTGGCCCGGGAGGATGGAGTGCTGGTGGCTGCGTCGATAAGCATTGGCTCTGGGCTGTTAGTTGCGGCGGATTGCCTAGAGCAACACGTTGATACTGAGCTGCACACGCCCGTTGGCCTGGTGACCAGTTTGCTGGGCGGGGTGTATTTGATGTGGCTTTTGAGCCGAAAGGAGGCATAAATGCTGCAAGCGCATGATCTCACGCTGAGTTACGGCGGGCGAAATATTGTAGAAGGGCTCAGTCTGGACCTTCCGGAAAGAGGCCTCAGCATCATCATTGGCCCCAACGGATGCGGGAAATCAACCGTTTTGAAAGCGTTGGGCAGACTGCTGAAACCACAATTGGGGAAGATCACGCTAGGTGGGCGAGATATTTCCAGCATGGGCACCAAGCATGTGGCGAAACACATCGGGGTGCTTCCGCAACCCCCATATGCGCCCGATGGGGTGAGCGTCACGGAGCTGGTCAGCCGCGGGCGGTATCCGCACCAACATCTGCTGTCGCAATGGTCAAAAGACGATGAAGCCATTGTGGCGCGCTCGCTGGCGGAAGTCGGCATGCACACCCATGCTGAGCATTTAGTGTCGGAACTTTCAGGCGGCCAGCGCCAACGGGCGTGGATCGCCATGGCGCTCGCTCAGGAAACAGACATTTTGCTTCTCGACGAGCCCACCACGTTCCTCGACGTAGCCCACCAAATATCCGTCCTCGATTTATGCTCCGACCTGCACCAACGTGGTCGCACCCTGGCCATTGTTCTACACGATCTGAACATGGCTGCACGGTATGCCACCCACATCATCGCCATGCGGGACGGCACCATCATCGACCAAGGAAAACCCGAAGAAATACTCACTAAAGCGCTGCTCAAAGAAGTTTTTGACCTCGACGCACTCATCCTCAAAGACCCCAACAACGGCCGACCACTCATCGTGCCCACAGACAGGAGAAACTCATGAAAGAAACCGACAACCTACTGCGCGAAAACTCCCACGACCGCGACATCTCTGAAATCGTCGCCACCATCACTGCCCTTGACCACCCATCACCCTCACTTCTGCGATTCACAGCTTTTGTTCCAGGATCAGCAAACAACCCAGTGTGGGCAGAAGCCAACGTGGCAATCAGGCTTTACCTCAGCGAAGAATTCGACGACGCCACCCGCGTCTACACCGTCCGATCCTTTGATGCCGCAACTGAAAGCATCGTGGTGGATGTGGTTCAACACCACCACGAAAGCCCCATGATGCGCTGGTCAGACACCGTAAAAATCAACGACACCCTCGTGCTCACCGGACCCCGCCCACACTTTGTCATCCCCGAAGGCGAACAAGCAGCACTCTTCCTTGATGACACCGCCATCCCCGCTCTCGCCGCTATTTTGGATCAATGGCCAACAGATCTTCGTGGCAAAGGATGGGTTGTCACTGACGATCCCGCAGCCTTCGATGAACTACCCAGCATCGACGGACTGGAACTGAACCTGCTCGCGCCGGGATCAGATCCAACTGTTCAGCCACTTGCCCAACAGGCATATGACCTGGAAAACCCAGAAACTTACGTGGTGTGGGCAGCCGGCGAGCGAGATGAAATAAAATCCATCCGCAGGCACTTCCGCAAGCAGGTGGGATTGGAAAAAGATGCAGTGGCCGTGTTTGGGTACTGGAAATACAACACCACCAACACTCAGATCGATGCAGTCCGCAAAGAAAACTACATGAAGATGCTCTCTGAAGGGCTACAGCTGGAAAACTTCGACGACCTCTCATTGGAGATTTAAGGGGTCGAGTTTTTAGAATGGGTGTTTGCATTGATTGGCGTCTGATGAGCTCTTAGAAGCGATTCTGGGAGGGCATGATTTTTGGGATTCGGAGCTGAATGTGGACTGATTTTGGGGGAACCAGACTGGCGTGCCCAAATGTCGTGTCTTCAGTCCACATGGGCATGCCTGTCTGGTTTCTCGGCTCTCAAACCGAACAGGAGTGCCCACGGCTGGCAAAAAGTTCAGTTCTTGGGCACGCTAGTCTGGTTTTACCTTTTTGAGTGCCCCGAACTGCCAAACGAGAGTGCCCATGAGGGGCTAAATCTGGATCCGCCCGCACAAAACAACTGCCGCAGCACAACGAATCAACGCTGTGCTGCGGCAGTCACTTTTTTGAAGGATTAACGCCAACCCATGGTCATGAGTAGGCCGATGATCATCAGACCGAAGCCGATGCCATAGTTCCATGCACCAAGATCAGCCATGAATGGGATCTGTGGGCCCACGAGGTAGTTAATGATCAACCAGGCTAGGCCGACGATCATGAAGGCAAACATGATGACCTTGTACCACATTGGGGTTCCGGCGGAATTGATCTTAACCGGGGTGCGGTTTGCGCTTGGGTTGCTTGAAACCGGTGCGGTCTCGTTTTTAGTTACTCTTGCCTTTGGCATTGTTCACACCTTCATAATTTATTGTCTTGGAAAAACCCCAGCAACTGGTACTTATCTTGTTTGAGCTTAACGTATCAGTTGCCGGGCCAGCTACCTTGACGGTTTCCTTGTTGGCTATTGCACGAGTGCAGCGAGATCGAATTCGAAGAGTCGCACTTGCACTTGGGCGTCTTTGCGGAAGAGGGTTGCAGGGGTTGGGGATTGGAATCCGATTTTGTTTTGATCCACGAGGGCTGCGGTGTGGATGGGGTCGCCGACGATCAGGGATTGATCTGGGGCGGTCCAGCCAGCAGCGCGGAGGGCACTGATGGCCTGTTCGGTGGACATGCGGGCGAGATCGGGGGCTTGGATGAGCATGCCGTTGGAGACTTCCACTGTGATGGATGAACCCTTGGGTAGTTCAGTTCCTTGGCTGGAAACTGAGAGGACTTCGCCTTCTGGTTCGCTGCTGTCTAAGTAGGAAGCTGTGGGGTTAAAGCCCATGGAGATGAGGTTTTGTTCTGCTTGTGACCAGTTCATGCCGGTGAGGTTGGGCACTCGGATGCTCTCGGTGCCTGAAGACATGGTTAGAGATACAGAGGAACCCACGACTACTTCTTGGCCGGCTTCGGGGTTTTGGTCGATGACGAGGCCAGATTCGACGTCGTCGGAGGTTTCTTCCCGAACGTTTTGGTTGAGTATGAGACCAACGTCTTCGAGGGCGCGGGCGGCGTCCTCAAGTGTCATGCCGGAGACGTCTGGGATGTTGATCATTTCTCGGCCGGTGGACACGGTGATGGTGACGGTGGCCCCTTGGCGGATTTCGGATCCAACGCTTGGGTTTGCTCGGATGACGAGGCCTTCGGCGACGTCGGCGCTGGCTTCTTCGACGATGTTGACAACAAATCCTGCTGCTTGAAGTTCTGTGAGAGCTTCTTGCTGCGGGAGGCCTTCCACATTGGGGATCGCGCTGGTTGCAGTGGAGGAGCTGTTGGCAAAGTAGTCGTAGGTGAAGGCACCGGCAACGCCGACGACACCTAGGGATAACACGATGGCCAGGGCGGTGAGGCCTCTGGATCCACGTTTACGCGAAGAAGACCCTGACCCCGTACTGGCCGCAGCCACGCCTGCGGCGGGGGCCACTTGGGTGGAGGTGCGCGTCGAGAAGCGAGTTTCGGGCTCTTCTGGGGTTTCTTCTGTTTCTACATGCGCGCGTGCGGCATGGGAGACTGCATTGCGGGATAGCCGGCCCAGGTCAGCGGCCATTTCGGAGGCTGTTTGGTAGCGGTCGGCGGGGTGTTTTGCCATGGCGGTGAGTACCACGGCATCCACGTTGACAGCAGAGGTCGGGGTGAGGTCCGCGATGAAATCCGAAGGAGGGGTGGGGTCTTCCTGGACGTGTTGGTAGGCCACGGCGAAAGGGGACTCGCCTTCAAAAGGTGGCTTACCGGTGACTAATTCGTACATGACGCAGCCGGTGGCGTAAATATCGGAACGCGCATCGGCGGGTTTGCCGCGGGCCTGCTCAGGGGAGAGGTACTGGGCGGTGCCGATGACTGCGGAGGTTTGAGTCATGGCGGAGGTGGAATCGTTGACCGCGCGGGCGATGCCGAAGTCCATGACTTTCACGCCACCGGTGTTGGTGATCATGATGTTGGCGGGTTTCACATCGCGGTGAATAATGCCGGCGTCATGGGATGCCTGCAGCGCTTCACACACAGGGATGAGGATGTTGGCTGCCTCAACTGGGGTGAATACGCCGTCTTCGGTGACAACTTCGCGCAGGTTTCGACCCTGCACGCGTTCCATCACAATGTAGGGAACAGAGGTGCCGTCTTTGTCTACTTCGCCGGTGTCAAAAACAGCGACGATCGAAGAGTGGCTCAACCTTCCGGAGTTTTGGGCTTCCCTGCGGAAGCGTTCTCGGAAATTGGGATCTTTCGCAAGGTCGATGCGCAGCATCTTTACCGCGACCTCCCGACCAATGAGCGTGTCGGTGGCCGCGAACACCTCGCTCATGCCACCGGAGCCGATGACGGCATCCAGTTCATAGCGATCAGCGATCACGAAGGTCACTGCGCTCCTCCTACATCCAATAGGCCATTTACGGCGTCGATTAAATCATCAGCCGGTGCATTAGTCTCAACTGGAACGCTAGCACTCGTCCTAGGTGTAGAGGTAGGGATTTGAGGCACAGTTCGGCTACTTGTTGGAGCTTCCGTGGTTGGTTCCTCGGATGTGCTCTCTTCACTTGTCGTCGGACGGTGTGAAGTTGTTTCAGGTTCGGTGAATGTTGACCGTGTTGGAGGCGTTGGCGGTACCCACTGAGAGGTGGTTTCCTCCACGGTTGGGGTGTATGTTTCCGTAATGGTTTCAGGTGTGGTGGTTTCTTCCGGAGTGTCGTTGAACAAAATTCCGGTGGTGCCCGCATAGATCACCGCGCCAATAATCACGGCAAGCAAAGCTGCGATGAACAGACCAATGCCAATGCCGGAACCGCGTTTCGGGGCCGCTTCTTGGGTGATTGTTGCAGGCCGGGCCACCCTGCCCAGCATCGCCGTTGATTCGCTTGGCGACGGCGCCTCCGCCTGCGCCATCATCGCGCTCGTGCGCGGTTGAGGCGGGCGCTTGCCAAGGCGCACAGCAGAAACAGCTAGCGCCATTTCATTTCCATCAGGGAAACGGCGACCCGGATCCTTGCGCAACGCAATGCCAATCAACTCGCGAGTCTGTGCCGAAATGCTGGTGGGCATCTGCGGCGGAGCTTGGTTGATGTGCGCGATCGCCACAGACACCGAAGAATCTCCAGTGAACGGGCGGCGGCCAGCCATCATCTCATAGCCGACCACACCGAGAGAATAAATATCAGAAGCCGCGGTGACTTCCTTGCCCTGGGCTTGCTCAGGTGAAACATATTGAGCAGTACCCACCACCATGCCGGTGCGGGTCAAAGGCACAGCAGCGGCAGCCTTAGCGATACCAAAGTCCGTGATCTTCACAATGCCATTGGCTGTGATCAGCATGTTGCCCGGCTTGATATCGCGGTGCACCATGTCCATCCGGTGAATCACCGACAAACCATGTGCCGCCTGTTCCATCACATCAAGAGCCAGGTCTTCCGGCAGTCTGCCTTCGCGCTCTAGAAGATCCGCAAGCGATTCACCGCGGACAAATTCCATGACGATGAAGCAGAAAGTATGCCCAGCAGGGTCTGGAACCTCACGGTAGTCATAGGTGGCCACCACGTGTTCAGAATCGATATTCTCAGCCGCTTGCGCTTCATTGCGGAAACGGTTCAAGAACTCCTGGTTGTCGGAAAATTCCGGGCGCAGTACCTTGATGGCTACTTCGCGATCATTGACCACATCATCTGCGAGCCATACGGTGGACATGCCACCGTGTCCGATGATCCACTGCAGACGATAATCAGCGCCGATGAGTTCTTGGAGTCGATCTTTTCCAGTGATGTCTTCTTGACTCATATTTTAAAATCCTCCGGCTGCCTGAAGCACAGCTCGGCCAATTGGGGCTGCGACCTGACCACCAGTTGCACTGGTGCCAAATCCACCGCCGTCTTTCACCAACACAGCAACAGCAATGTCGTTGTTGAATGCCACGTACCAGGTGTGTGGTGGTGTGTTTTCATCACCATGTTCCGCGGTACCAGTCTTGGAAGCGATCTGAATTCCGGTGTAGCCCGAAGTATTGCGCTCTGAGGCTTCCATCAAAGTCTTCAACTGTTCTGCAATTTCTGGCTCGACTCCACCAACTGATTTCGGCTTGTGGGTGCTCAGTTCGCTCAGGTCCTGACCGGTGACGCGGGATACCAAATATGGTTCCATGCGTACGCCACCGTTGGATACGGTTCCTGCCATGACAGCGGCCTGCAGCACGTTCATTTGCACGTCGCGCTGGCCAATGCTGGATTGTCCAAGGGCGGCATCGTCGGGGATTTCACCCAAGCCGCCAGGAACGTTATCTAGTCCCAAGCTGTAGGTTTGTCCCACTCCGAAGTCCTCGGCAGACGCGCGCAAAGCATCCGCGCCAACATCAATGCCGGTCTCCACAAACGCAGTATTGCAGGAGAGCTGGAAAGCGGTGAGCAGGGTAGTGGTGCCACCGCCCGCACATGTCTGACCGCCGTAGTTGGTCAAGGTGGTGTTGGTGCCAGGCAGGGTCACTGCTGCCTCTGCAGTCACGGTGGAATCAGCAGAGTAGCCGTTTTCCAAAGCTGCCGCAGTAGTGATGATCTTGAAAATAGATCCAGGAGGCAGTGATTCCTGCGTTGCATGGTTGAGCAGCGGTGCACCTTCAGTGGAGGTGTACTCAGCCCAAGCGTCCTCTGCGGTTGCTGGATCCACGATCTGGTTGGGGTCATAGCTTGGCGATGACGCCATGGCCAGCACCTCACCAGTGCTTGGGCGAAGCGCCACCACAGCACCCTCGTAGCCGCTTTGGCTCAGCTGTTCATAAGCAGTTTGCTGCGCATTGGGATCCAAGGTCAGCTCAATGTTTGCGCCATGGGTAGGGCTGCCAGAAATGACATCCAGCCACTGGGAGGTAAACAGGGAAGAGTCACTGCCGTTGAGGATAGAGTTGTATCCCAATTCCAGGCCAGCTGCTCCATAAACATCAGAGAGGTAACCAACCACCGGTGCGTAGGCAGTCGGGTTGGTGATGTAGCTGCGCTGGTAAAAACCCTGATCGTCCTGGGAGGACTCTGCGAGTACTTGGCCACCAGTTGAAATCTGTCCACGCGGAGTGGACTTCGCCTCCAGGAAACCACGTGCGTTCAGTGGGTTCTGAGCAAGATCATCGTCCCTAAAAGCCTGAATCCAGGTGAGGTTTGCTACGAGCACCAAGATCAGGAGCAAAGAGAAGAGGGATGTGATTCGAATCGAGCGGTTCACGCAGCCACCTCCGATGCTTGCTTGGACATGACAGGTCGGCGGGCACTGTCAGAAATACGCAAGATGATGGCCATCAGAATGTAGTTAGCCATCAGGGATGAACCACCCTGGGACATAAACGGAGTGGTCAAACCTGTCATGGGCATCAGTGAAGAAATACCTGCCACGACGACGAAAATCTGGATCATGATGGTCATCGACAGACCAGATGCCACGAGCTTTCCGTAGCTGTCACGAGCCAGGGTAGCGGTGCGCATACCGCGGGTGACAAACACACCAAACAGCACGATGATGGCCGCCAGGCCAATCAGACCAAGCTCCTCACCAATGGCTGCGAGAATGAAGTCCGAGTGCACGACAGGGATCATGTTGGGGTAACCCTGACCAATGCCGGTGCCGGTGATTCCGCCCCAACTCATGCCAAACAAGGACTGGGACAGCTGGTAACCGGTGGTGTCATAGTGGGCCACAGGATCCACGAAGTTTTGCACGCGTTCCTGAATCTTGCTTGAAACTTGGTACACCGCGAACGCGCCGACAGCCACCAACACAGCACCAATCAACAGCCAGGAACCACGGCCGGTAGCCAGGTACACCATGGCCAAAACGGTAGTGAAAAGCAGCAGTGCAGGACCGAAGTCGTTGGCGCCAGCCATGATCAAAATAGCCAACGCCCACACCACAAGAATCGGCGCGAGGTCACGCAAACGAGGGAAATCCATGCCGAGGAAACGGTAGCCCGCAACAGTAAACAAAGCACGCTTGGTGGCTAGCAGCTGAGCAAAGAACAGCAGCAGCAAAATCTTGGAGAACTCACCTGGCTGGATGGAGAAAGGTCCAAGCCAAATCCAGATGCGGGCTTCCACGCCGCCTGGCTGCGGCCACACGAGAGGCAGCGCCAGCAGCACGATGCCCACCACACCGAGGAGGTAGGAATAACGCGAAAGCGACTTGTAATCACGCAACAGCAACAACACAGCCACCATCAGCGTGACGCCAACAACCGTCCACATCAATTGGCTATTGACCGTGCTGTAGCCCGTGGCCTCATCAAGGCGATAAATCATCACCAAACCAATGCCATTGAGCACCGCCACCACAGGCAGCATGATTTGATCAGCAAACGGCGCCACCCATGCCATGGCTAGGTGCGCGACGATGAAGATACCGATATATCCGCCCATCAGCATCAAAATATGGGTACCCAACTCATTGCCCATGGCCAGCTCGAGGCTGATGAACATGATCGACACAACGAGTGTGGCAAGTATCAGCAGCCACATTTCCGTGCGACGAAGCTTTAATCGTTCAAGCGTGTTCATGAGACCTCCCTACAATTGACTCCGGGTTCGTTTCTATCGCCACCGGTTGTTACTTCTAAGTTCACGCACACTGGCAAAGCTTGAGCAGCCAGCCGTTGCATTTGCGCCTGGACCTCGTCATACGACCCAGACGGTAATCCTGCGACACTACCGCGAACAGATGCCGGTAAATCATCCAATTTGAAAGACGTACCGTTTTCACAGGATTCCTTGAGTGACAAGGTGCCAGCTTCATTCAGGCACGCCACCTGGAATTGCGAATGTAAATCCTTGCCAAAGATGCGGTAATCCACACCGTGTTCCACGGTGATGGCTTCCTCATCATTGACCGCGACGTAAAAAGTGCTGTCAATACGGGAGTAGCCCCACCATCCTGCGGCAACTACACCGATGAGGATGACCAGGGCTACGATCAATACCGCAAGTTTGCTGGAACTTTTCTCTGGTGGCTCCTCAATTGTGGGAATATCCTCCGTTCCAGCATCAGATATCTTTGGTGCCGGATCAATCACTTGAGCTCGCCGTGTGATCGCCGCAGCGCGTCCCGCAGCGGTATCAGGCCGCGGATCTTCAGGCTGCTCACCATTGAGCGCACCAGCCGTGACAGGCACTGATGCTTCCGCTGCTGCTTCCGCCTCGGTGACTTCTACAACATCGGCCACAATGACCGTCACATTGTCCGGACCGCCAGAACGCAGCGCCAACTCCACCAACTTGGTGGACGCATCCTGCGGGGTGCCTACACGCACTGTTTCTTCAATCGTGGAGTGTGTAACCGGATCTGATAGACCATCAGAGCACAACAACAAACGATCCCCAGGCAAGGCCGGGAATTGCTCCAGAGTGGGCTCCACAGGATGGCCGGTGTAAGCCTTCAGAATCAAAGAACGCTGAGGGTGAGTTGAAACATCTTCTGGATCAAGCTTGCCCTCAGCGACCAACGACTGCACAAAAGTATCGTCGACTGTAACCTGTACCAACTTATCGTCGCGAAGCACATAACCACGACTATCGCCGACGTGGCACATTGCCAGGTCACGCCCGTTAAACATGAACGCCGTCAACGTAGTGCCCATGCCGTCGCGCGCCGGGTCTTCGGCGATGCCCTCAGCAATCGCCGCGTTGGCTTCGCCTGCCACCATGCCCACCAGCGCCAACATATCGTTATCACCAGGATCAACATCAAGCGCACGCAAATGGTTGATCATGGTTTGGGAAGCGATCTCACCAGCAGCATGGCCGCCCATACCATCAGCCAGCGCCAACAAATGCGGGCCAGCGTAAGCGGAATCCTCATTGTTCCCGCGCACTAACCCTCGGTCAGATGCCACCGCATATTTAAGTTTCAACATCAGGGAACAAGCCTCACTGTTGTACGACCAATACGGATATCCGTGCCCACCGCAATCTGCTCAGGCTGATCAATGCGCGTACCACCGACAAAAGTGCCGTTGCGCGAATCCAGATCCTCCACAAACCACTCCGAACCACGCTTAAACACCCGCGCATGCATGCCGGAGGCGTAATCATCGCCCACCACAAACGTGCACTCAGGGCTACGGCCCATCGTCATATCCTCCGACACCTCAATCGAGGAGCCCGCCAACGGGCCCTCGACCACCGTCAAAAGACGAGGCGGGCTGGAGCGATTAAAAGCCCGGGCAAGGCCCTGCGGTGCCGCGACGGAGGAGCTGCTTGTCGACGCTTGACCCGTCACTTTCAAATCTGCCCTCATAGCGCGCAGCGCCATCAAGACGAAAAACCACAACACCACAAGCAAAGCGATGCGAAGCCCAAGAAGGACCAGAGAATCCATTGATCAACCTCTCCCTCTAGGGACTAACAATACGAACTTCGATATTGGAATGACCCACCGTAATGACATCACCATCAGCCAACAACCAATTATCCACAGGAGTGTCATTCACCGTGGTGCCATTAGTCGACTTCAAATCAACCAAAATGGCATCCCGGCCATCCCACGTGATCTCCACATGCTGACGAGACACACCAGTATCCGGCAAACGAAGATCCGCATCATTACTACGACCAATGATGTTCGAACCCTCCCGAACCAAATAAGTCCGGCTCGAACCATCCTGCAGCAGCAAAGTCACCGTAGGGCCCGCGGGCTTCATCGCAGCCTGGCGATTCGCATCAACCTGAGACTGCGGCACACCCTGAACCAAAGGGCGATCCGCTGATTGCGCCGGCAAAAACTCCGTACCAGTGTAAGGGGAACTGTCAGACACGTTCTTAGACTCACTTTCTGCGACAGGCAGGATGCCGTCGCCTTCCAAAGGCAGATAACCGCTACTTAACTCCGGATCCGGATCCTTCTCCGAAACCGACTTCAACTGGCCCGTGTGCAACGAAGAATCCTCTTCAATCAACACAATCACCGGCCCAACCAACGTCCAGCCACTGTTCCTGCAGAACCTCATCATCTGATCACCAAAACGAGCCGGCTGATCAGGAAAACGATCGACAAGATTACTAAAATCGTTCGGGCTCACCGAAACCTTAAAAACATTCGGCGCCTCAACATAGCCAAACTCAGTATGAACCACATTGTCCTCAGCCTCTTGCTTCAAAAGCTCCTCAAGCTCAGCCGGAACAACGCGACCACGGAAAACAAACGCCAACGCATTATCAAGGCCGCGTTGCATAGAACTGTCCAGCTTGGCCAAACTGTTCATAGCATTAGCTATCCGATTCGAAGTAGCCATAACTTTGCGACCTCCTTTTCTCAATAAGTTGGGTGTTCCATAAGTGTCTTCTCCTAGAAAACGCCTAAGGGCATGGCTTTGTCCCTCCCTGTGACTGAAATTCCATTTAGAAAAACCTTCACACGGTCTAAACCAAAGCGCACGATAGCGTCATTATAGAGGTGAACGGCGCCAGAGTTATAGGCCAAACCACCGGGATGCATAAATTTACAACTTTGTTGCCATTCAGGAAACCGCTATTTAGCTGCCGATTTGGTATTCAACGCCAAGTGCGTGCTATCTTTAACAAGTCGCAAAAGACACCCTGCCCGGGTGGCGGAATTGGCAGACGCGCTGGCTTCAGGTGCCAGTGTTCGCAAGGACGTGGGGGTTCAAGTCCCCCCCCGGGCACCAAGAGCGGTTCTCGAACTGCACAGGCCGGAGATCACAAACTCGAAAGAGACTGTGATCTCCGGTTTTGTTTGTCTTTGAGTATGACTGTGAAATGTGATGGATTTATTCGAAAGGGGAGGAGTCTTCTTGGAGGTAGGGGCGCCCTGATTGGAACCGCCAGATGGTGTGGTCGAGGTAGATGTAGTTGACGCACATAATGTCCGCAACTTCCTCAATCAACCGTGAAGCTTCGTGCCTGGAAATCTCTTTCGGACGCTCGAGCACGTGAGTGACGAAACGGACGATCATTCGGTCTGCTTTCACTCCTGGGACACCTACGAGCATAAGGAAGTAACTCCAGGTCAACGCACTACTTTGGCCGGTTATCATCAACCATTCTCTCGCGATATCTGAGTGTTCACGGCTTTCGCGCGAATCGAACCTGCCGACAACATCGCTGATGGATTCGATGGAATGACCCGCAAGTACCTTTGCTGCTTCCAAAGCTGCGTATGCCTTATAGGGTGCGTGAATCTTGGAGGAAGTTCTCCACCGATTATTCGTTTTGAGAACAAATTCGTCGACCCCTCCCCACCGGTAGAATGTCTCGATGAGATCAGTGGCAGTATCGGCTTCAGGGTGTGATCCTTCATTTGCGCGCAGCCCGCAGTATCGATTGACAAGGTTGAGTACACCTGTATAGCGATTACCAGTCGAGTAAATGGAGTCAAGAATCGCTAGGGCAATGCTTTGGTAGCCTTCAGGATGAAACCATCTTTCAGGGTCAACACCAAAGTGTGAAGTGATGTAGTTTAACAGCTTCTGAACGTCTTGCTCATGAATCAACGGAGTTCCTATCTGTGCTAGTGGAGCTAGATAGATAGGATGTACTTTCGTCCCTGATTGACGACGGAAAATCTGCAGGATTTGAGGGGCGGTAAGACCTGAGAAAGATGCTCAATTACCCCTCTGAATGAAGTTTATTTCTGGCTAAGTTGCGTGTCTTGTTTTGCGCTGATGGCTTCGTTTACACTTTGATCGCTTTCGCTTCTAAGAGTGGCGAGTGCAGCAGAAAGGCAAACCTGCTCTTCAAATCCAAAGACCCAAATGAAGTATGGAGAAAAATAATCTTTCTTGGAAAAGTGATATCCCCTAGTAGGTAGCCTCAAGGGGTATTCAAATTTGAAGCTGGCTACATCCACTTTTCAATTTCCGGGTTTAACCACATCGGAATCTCCGCGGCGTAGTCCAATAATTCCTCTAAATCTGCCGGAGCTTTTAGACCATCGAATGCATTTCTCCAATGTATCTTTTGCGGAGCCTTGAGATCGATCTTCCAAATAAACCCATCACCTGCCATCCAGTCGGCATACATTAGCTCTACTGCCCCAAATTCGATATTGTCAGGAATGTATTGGGGGTAAATCTTGCAAAAGTAGCCCACGAAAGTCGCACCATCCATTGGCGCAACTCTTCTTGGATCAGCCCTAAATACAACTATGAGACAGTCGTCCTGTACCCATGTTGCAGCCATGGTCAGAGTCGGCCACGTTGATTTTTTGTATGGGTCGTAGGCGTTTTCTGACGGGATGAGATCTTCAAACAGCTGTGACATGCGGAAGACTACTTTTTCAAAGTCAAGATCATAGTCTGCTTTGTAAGTCATGATTACTGATCTTATCTCAGCACACAGTTGCGTTTGGGAAATACGGCGATGTCAGGTTTTCTCACTGAAGTCGGTGTTAAGAAGTCGAACTTAACGCAGACCTACTCCACAACTGCAGCTCCCAAAACACAAAAAATCCACCACAAACATCCCAGTGTTTGCGGTGGATTTGTAAAGGGGCAGATGCTAGCCGGCGTAAGGATCCCGGATACCGATGTACTGCACGGAGGTGTACTCCTCGATTCCTTCGAGACCACCTTCGCGGCCCATTCCGGATTGTTTTACGCCACCAAAAGGTGCAGCAGCGTTAGAGATGACACCGGAATTGACGCCCACTAGGCCGAACTCGAGACCATCGGAGACGCGGAAAATACGTGAGGTGTCCTGGGTGAACACATAGGAGGCCAGTCCGTATTCGGTGGAGTTGGCTAGACGCAGGGCTTCTTCCTCGGTTTGGAAGGTGACGATCGGTGCGACGGGACCGAAGATCTCTTCGTTCAGGATAGCCGCATCTGTTGAAACTCCCGTGAGCACCGTTGGTTCGTAGAAGTAGCCTGCACCTGTGCCGGCCTTGCCGCCGGTGAGGACGGTGGCACCTTCGGCGACGGCGGCGTCGACAAGCGATGCAACGCTGTCTCGTGCTTTTTCCTCAACCAGGGGGCCCACGGTGACGCCTTCGTCGAGGCCGTTGCCTAGGACTTGCTCTTCAAGGCGGGCAGCGAAGCGACGGCCGAATTCATCGGCGACGGATTCGTGGACTAAGAAACGGTTGGCTGCGGTGCAAGCTTCGCCGATGTTGCGCATTTTGGCACCCATGGCACCTTCGATCGCGAGATCTAGGTCGGCGTCCTCGAAGACAATGAAAGGTGCGTTGCCACCAAGTTCCATGGAGGTGCGCAGAACTTTATCGGCAGCCTTTTTGAGCAGCTGCTGGCCAACTGGGGTGGAGCCGGTGAAGGAGACTTTACGAAGGCGATCGTCTTCCATAATCGGGTTGGAAATCGCAGAGGCGGAAGCACCGGAGACCACATTGAGGACACCTGCTGGAAGACCGGCATCAAGCATGGTCTGAGCAAAATACTGGGAGGTCAGCGGGGTAAGTCGAGCTGGCTTGAGCACCATGACACAACCTGCAGCGATCGCAGGTGCGACCTTGCGGGTAGCCATTGCTAGTGGGAAGTTCCATGGGGTGATCAGGAGGCACGGGCCAACTGGCTTGAGGGCGGTCAGCATCCGCAAGTTGCCTTCTGGTGTGGTTCCGTAACGGCCATACAGACGAACTGCTTCCTCAGAGAACCAGCGCAGGAATTCGTTGCCGTAGGTGACTTCGCCGCGAGCTTCAGCCAAAGGCTTGCCCATTTCCAAGGTCATGAGGGTGGCGAACTCTTCTGCACGTTCTGCTACGAGCTCAAAACCGCGGCGTAAAATATTAGAACGCTCGCGCGCTGGCATCCTAGCCCACTCGGCCTGAACAGCGCATGCAGCATCAAGAGCAGCCAGTGCATCCTCGGAAGTAGCAGACGCGAGCGTTGCGATTGTTTCACCCGTCGCTGGGTTTTCCACATCGAAAGTACCGCCGTCGGATGCTTCCACCCAGGAATCACCAATCAGTAGACCCGTGGGGACTTTGGCAAGTAGTTCGGAGACATTAATAGTCATGATGCGTTATTTTCCTTCACTTTTCGTATCCAGCAGCGTTGAGTTGCTGGACATCGGCACCGACTCGGACAAAGTTGGCGCCGGCGTCGAGGTAGTCCTGTGCTTAGTTCAAATCAAAGGCATTGACACCCACAGGTTTACCAGCATCACGGAAAGTTTGGATGGATTTTTACTCCGGCCACAACGTCTGGCTGGAAGCTCAGCCACGTGCTTTCTGGTCGTGCGCCACGACGAGCACTACCCAGCTGCGGCAAACCTCATTGCTTTCGATAAGGGATGGTCCACCCTCATCGCCCCTCAGCTGGAAGATCCAGAGGCGGAGGAGTTCACCGCCGGATTCCTCACCGAATACCAGGACAATCTGATCACTGCGGGCATGGAGCACCAGGCGCTCGCGAGCGGCTTCCCGGTGGGGCGTCGCTTCAAGTCCGATATTGCTTTACGACGCTGCGATGCGGTGACCACCCACATCGGCCACGAACACTCCGCCGATGGTCACTGGAGGATCTACGTATTCGCTGGCCAAGCCACCCCACAAGATTCCGAGTCTGCACTGAACAAGTGGGCGCAGTGGATGGAGGAAAGCGAAGACTCACCACTCAACCGCTTCACCCCAGAAGCCGGCGACCGCAACGCAGTCTTCGATATCAAGGCTACCTACCAGCAGCATTACCACTCCTTCGACCTGTTCGATGCGCCAGAGGTCTTCTTCCCACGAGTTGGACCATACAAGCTGCAAAACCTCGAAAACGTTTGGACCGCACTGGATTCCCAAGACATCTTTGAGTCCCGTGGCATCAGTCGCGATGGCGCAATTGTTGTCGTTCGCCCAGACCAGTACGTCGCAGCAGTCCTCCCACTCGAAGACACCGCAGCACTGGCTGAGTTCTTCAATGGCAATCTGCTTGAGCCATAAACCCTAAATTCTAGGAACGATTCCCCGGAACCTTGAGTGGTTTCGGGGTTTTGTGCTTTTTCGACAGAATGAGTGAACCTGCGCTTGAACTATACCCCCTGGGGTATTACTGTAGATTCTCAATACCCCGAGGGGTATCTAGTTTTTACGTTGAGAAGGAGAGCTCAGTGCTTATTGAACGCATCTACGACGAAGACCTTGCGCAGGCCAGCTATTTCATTGGCTGCCAAGCCCACAACACCGCAGTCGTGGTTGATCCGCGTCGCGATATTGCCGTCTATCTGGACATGGCCAAGAAAAACGGAATGGAGATTGTTGGAGTTACCGAAACCCATATCCATGCGGACTATTTGTCAGGAACCCGTGAGTTAGCTGCTGCAACTAATGCCACCATGTACGTCTCAGGGGAGGGCGGCGCCGATTGGCAGTATGAATTCGACGCCGAGCGAATATGCGACGGCAGCGAGATTCGCCTGGGAAATCTGGTGCTCACAGCTGTTCACACCCCAGGCCATACCCCGGAACACTTATCGTTCCTGCTGAAGGACGGCGCGTTCGCAGATGAGCCAGGATTCATGCTCACTGGCGATTTCGTTTTCGCGGGTGATCTTGGCCGACCAGATTTGCTCGATGAAGCAGCTGGGGGAGTGGACACTCGTTTTGAGGGGGCTCGCCAAATGTTCAAGAGCTTGAAGGAAAAATTCCTGACATTGCCTGATCACATCCAGATCTTCCCTGGTCATGGTTCCGGTTCCGCGTGTGGCAAAGCCTTGGGTTCGGTTCCTTCAACAACACTTGGATATGAACGTCAATTTGCGTGGTGGGGAAAGTATCTGGAGGCAGATGATGAACAAGGATTCATTGATGAGCTTCTGGAAGGCCAACCTGATGCACCTGCATACTTCGGCAGGATGAAGAGGCAAAATAGGCAAGGGCCCGCAATTATGGGCGCTCGCGAGCTGTTGCCACAGCTGGAAGCTTCTGATCTGCACGACGTCATTGTTGTTGATACCCGCTCAGCCGATGAAGTTCACCAGGGCACTGTAGCTGGTGCAGTGAATATTCCTGCGGGCAATTCGATGGCGAAATTTGGCTCGTGGACCGTTGATCCCGAGAAGGATTCCCGAGCTTTGGTTCTGCTCGCGGCAAGCCAAATTGGTGCCATGGAGATGTGGGACCACATGGTTCGCGTGGGAATCGATAATGTTGCTGGTTTTATCACCAACTTTGATGGGGTGGACCTAGTTGCACCGCAAACTGTGTCCCCAGATCAGCTGGATGAATTGGAATACGATCTACTTCTTGATGTCCGCAACCGCAGTGAAGTCGAAGAAGGCTACATCCCAGGAGCACTCCATATTAATGGTGCATCCGTGCTGTGGAATCTGGAGAAACTGCCACGTGACGGAAAGATCGTGAGCTACTGCAAGAGTGGAACACGCAGCTCAATCGCCGCAAGCACCCTGCGTAATGCTGGTTTTGATGTGGTGGAACTTCAAGGATCCTATGACAACTGGGTCCGGCACAACGCACAATAAACAATAGTAAAAGGAACCCTCACGGATTGTGAGGGTTCCTTTTTTTGGGTTTCGCCGGAGGGAGACGTCGAAAAGCTTATAAAAGCTCCAAGCCGAGCACGAACACGCCCATGACCAGCACGAACACCCCGAACCCTTTGCGGAGCAAAGTCTCAGGCACGCGCCCCGCAAGGCGCGAACCGGCAAGCGAACCGACGATGGCGGCCGCAGTCACCATCAGCACCAGCCCCCAATCCAGCTGCACGCTGGTCAGATACCCGGCAAGCCCCGCAAACGACTTCATCGTGATCACCACCAACGACGTGCCCACAGCCACCGGCATCGACAGCCCGCCGAGCAGCGCCAGCGCCGGCACCACCAAAAAGCCGCCGCCCGCACCAACAAGCCCGGTCACCGCGCCGACCACCAGGCCATCAACAAGGACGCGCCAAAGAGAGCTTTTCGACGCCCCCTTCTTCTGCTTACGCCCCCGCAACATCGCAGTCGACGTGGCGATCATCATGAGCGCAAACGCGATCATCAAAATCGTGCCAGGAATGTAGCCCCCGAGAACGCCACCGCCAAACGCGCCAACCATGCCCGCGGCACCAAACAGCAGGCCAGTCTTCCACCGGACCCGCCCATTTCTTGCGTGACTAATGGCACTGACCAGCGACGTTGTGCCCACAATAAACAGCGAGGCGGCAATAGCTTCACGAGGCTCCAACCCCGCCACATACGTCAGAATTGGAACAGTGAGGATCGAACCACCACCGCCCAACAGTCCTAGCGAAATGCCAATAAAAAGAGATAGAAAAAGAGTGAGGAGCAAAACGGCGGTCATTGGGGACTTCCTACTTAATCGGCAGATTGTTTTGGTACCACGCACTCATTCCGCCAGTCATAGAGTACGCGGTATATCCCGCCTGTTTAAGTGCATTTGCCACCTGTGTACTGCGGTTACCGCTGCGGCACACCACAATGACCGGCCGATTCTGATCTAGCTCTTTGAAGCGAAAGTTGAGCTCACCCATGGGAATATGTACTGCCTCGGGGATTATGCCCTCGGCAATTTCAAAATTTTCGCGCACATCCAGGATCTGATCCAAATTTCGGCGCTTGTTAGTTTCAGTAATGGTGATAGACATTTAGTTCTCCTTAGGGCTTGGAAGCTTGCTCAATGTCTCGGTTTCGGTAGGAACTGGCTTAGTTTTATTCCACGGCAAGGCGGACAGAGCTTTGCCCATGGCACAGGTGTTGGAAACGCCAGAAAATGTCAGACCCGCACCAATAATTCCCGACAGGGTGCGAACTTTTGGTGAAAGGAATTTACCTCCCGCAAGCCCTGCGAGCACCAATGATCCAGCGGCAAAACGCACCTGACGTTCGATATCCCACACCTGGGTTCCGCGGACCACATCACCGTCAGCCTTAGCAAAACTATTGATGCCACCCTCCAAAACAGCCACGGTGGAAATTCCCAAAGGTGCCAGCTTTTGTTGTGCCTGACCTGCTCGAATGCCGGATTGACACACCAAAACAACATGTTCTCCAACACGAGAGGAAATCTCTTCGGAATGCTCAGCAAGTGTAGTTAGAGGCACGTTGTAAGAGCCTTTAATGTGCAAATTTGAAAACTCATGTGCAGTGCGGACGTCAATGACGGTGAGTCCTTCATGCTTATCGATCCACGATTTTAGAGTCTGTGCATCTACGGAAGTAATCGGTTGAGCGGAAGTCATACCTTGTCCTTTTCAATCTCAAAGTGATGGGCGATTCCAAGTGTGCCATATACCCTGGGGGGTATTCAAGATAGGGGTGGGGGTATACTGTGGGATCAACGTTCCAGGGCAACAAAAGGAGAAAAAATGCAACTCAATCCTGATGAGATCACCCCAGTGCTCAACCGACTCAAGCGCGCCCAAGGTCAACTCACCGGAGTAATCCGAATGCTTGATGAAGGCGAAGACTGTAAAGCCGTAGTCACCCAACTTGCCGCAGTCACAAAAGCGCTGGACAGGGCAGGCTTCGCCATCATTGCCACAGGTTTGGAACAGTGCCTCACCAACCCTGATGGCGACATGGACAAAAAGGAACTAGAAAAACTGTTCCTGTCGCTGGCTTAACTATGGCCTAGTTCAGGGCGTTTGGGTGTTTCGGGCGTCAAGGGGCGACTTCACGTGTGCTGACTTCTCATGCTCAACTTCTTATCCTCGGCTTCGCTGGGAAAGCCCGGGTTTACCTAACGAAGTCGGCGACGTGAAGTCGTCCTTTTGATTAGGTGTTTAAGTTCGAGACCTTTAGTTCGATTTCACGGTACCGATTTCGCAAGTTCGATACCTTGGCGCTCAATTTCTTAAGAGCGATTTCGGTCGGTTTTTGGCGTTTTTCCTAGTGGTCTCGAAGGTAAGAAATTGAGGATGCGAAACTGTAAATGCGAAATCGCTGTTGAGAAATCGAACTTTAGGTAACCGGCGGGAGCTGAACCTTTTCAAAACCTCTCAAAACCGGGAGCCCCCGCTCTAACCCCCACTAGGTGCACTGATACCTTTGCACTAATGAGAACTGTTTTTCAATTGGTGCAGGATTTCCACAAGGAAGCTAGGGGAGAGGGGCTTCCAATCAAGTGGGGTCCATCGCGTGGAGAATTTGGCATGCTGGAGTTTCCTGCAGATGTCATTCCCGAGAACATCAAACACATTGCGCAGACAAAGTTCCAGACTGAAGCAACTTCGGTGGAGGATATTCGTCGTGCGATTAACCTGCTGAGTGATCAGGCGGAGCGTGCGGGTGCGTCCTTTAATCCTGGTTTCATTCTTGCGCAGGTGGGCTCCACCATCGTGGAGGTTTATGGCGGTGCTCCGGTTGCTTGGCTGGATGCGGTTGAGCTGTTGATTAGTCCTGATGTGGAGTGGGTTGGGGTTCATGGCTCAAGGAAGCTCGATATTAATGTCAGCGGAGAATTGTCCGGGGTGATTTCTGCTGGTGACAAGTTGGGTGAACTGCTTGGCGATGATTGGACAATCAACATTGTTCACGGCGAGTACAAAATCCAGATCGAAGATGCTCGACCAAGTACTGCATTCCTTGCGGACGCGACTGAACTGATTAATCAGGCAAACTCTGAGATTGTTCCGTTCCATGTTCGGATGCTCAGCAACTCGAAAATTGTGATGTCTGGCTTTAGTGATTATTCACTAGCGGGTGATGCGATTACATCTGCGGGAAAACTGGCTGAATTGGCGAGGCCTTTTGCCCACTGGAAAGAAAACGTCATTCCTACGATAGAAATAGCCATGGACTATGAACCATCACCGGTGGCAGATCTTTGGCAGGGAGATTCTTCGGAGACACCTGAGCCTTTCGACGATTTTGAGCGCTTATTGCGGGAAGAAATGCTTATTCCTGAGATTTAGCTGGTCATAGACCTGCTGTTTTCCTATAAGGGTAGATGGCAGGTAAACAAACTCTTAATTTAATGAGACGTAAGTAGTTGATAGTTAGGGGAAATACTCCCAAATCCTCACAGGAAACGCTCTGAATTCTTTCAAAAAAATGTTTCATGCTTATTGGCATGAGCAATCAAACAGTCAATCAAGCAGTGTCGTCAGGGGTGAAAGCATCCCCGCACAGGTTCAATCGTTTTGAAATCAAATACTTGATTACAGAGCAAGATGTACCTGCACTCCGCGAGCAGTTGGCAACGAGGATGAGCACGGATCCGCTTTCCCCACCCGGAGGCTACCGAGTGGAATCCCTTTACTTCGATTCAGCCGATTTACGGTGCTACACCGAAAAGATCGAGGGTCTGAAATTCCGAAGGAAACTACGGATCCGTACCTACGGTGATGGAGTGCTCACTCCAGAATCCACCGTGTCGGTAGAGATCAAGCAGCGGGTTAACAAAGTAACTCAAAAGCGTCGGCTGGATTTGCCCTTTATATATGCGCTCGCCCTGGGCGATAGCACGGGCGCCGCGGTAGGCGAGCAGGTGGACGTCGAGAAGCTTCTTGAAATCTCTCCGGAAAACCAGCACGCTTTGATTCACGAAATGGCGTCGTTTGCTAAAAATTATCGGCTGCGACCCATCGCCACCACGAAGTATCACCGCGAGGCATTCGTCGGCGCTGATGCGGAGGAAAGTTCGCGAGTCACCATTGACCACGGTGTTTCAGGCCGTGATCGTGATTTTCTGCTTGGCCAAGACCTTGAAGACCGCCCAACGGTGGCGCAAGGATTGGCAGTCGTGGAAATCAAATGCGATGAACGCGTGCCGTTTTGGCTCACTGATATGACTGCTCAACTGGAAATGTCCGTGATTCGGATGTCCAAATACTGCGAAACCATCGAAGCGTTTCACAACCGTCCGGCATCAGCTTTCGGCGCTGTCGACCCCATCTTCTAAACAAGAAAGGCCCCTCCAATGTTGAGCGATCTGAGCTCCATTTTTGACTTCCAAGACCTCTCCGGCACCTTCTCTGTCGTCGACGTTCTCATCACTTTGGTCTTGTCCTTCGTCCTGACCTCCATCGTGGGTGTGGTGTACCAAAAGACCCACCGCCACATCTCCTACAGCCAGTCATTCGTACAAACGTTGGTGCTGGTGGGAATGGTCATTGCAATCATCATGCTGGTGGTCGGCTCCAACATTGCACGTGCATTCGCCCTGGTTGGCGCGCTTTCGGTGATTCGATTCCGCAACGCAGTGAAAGAAACCCGAGATGTGGGCTTCCTTTTCCTTGCCATGGCAATCGGCATGACTTGCGGTACCCGCTTCTACGTTCTGGCGATCGCTGCAACCATCGTTGTCTGTGGCGTTCTGTTCATCATGTACCGCTTCGACTGGTTCAAGGCTGATATCCAGCGCCAGGTCATCAAGGTGCAGGTCCCAGCCGATGGACAAGCTGATTCCGGCAGGTCCTACGCAGAAGAAGTTGAACTGATCCTCGCACAGTACTGCACTTCCTTTGAGATGATGTCCGCTGAATCTGTCCGCGGCGGAGCCCTGACCGAGTTCTCCTACACCGCTCAAATGCGCAAGAACGTGAAGCCACATGAGCTGGTCGCCAAGATGCGCGATGTGAACTACGGCCAAAAAGCGACTGTCCTGACCGGTCACGATCAAACGGATGTATAGAAAATGCCTAGCTTTAAATCTGCTCGATGGAGGATGAACAGACGCCTCTTCCTAGGAACTTCCGCAGCTATCATCGCTGTCGGTGGCGTGCTCGGTGGAGTGCAGGTTGTACCTTATATTTCCTCTGGTGAAATCCAAACGTCAGCATCATCGACTGCCACGATCGATGTCGGTGCAGGCAATGTCGATATTTTTGATACCTCCGTTTCCCATGAAATCAGCCTGCAGGTTTCGCAGGAAAGCCTCGATGAGATGCTCGCGGACTATCAAGAAGACGGTTCCAAAACCTGGGTGAAAGCAACCATCACGATTGATGGCGTGACCATTGAAAACGTCGGCATCCGCCTCAAGGGCAACTCCACGCTGTCCGGGTTGGGTCGAACATCTGAAGAAGGCGGACCTCAGGCACCAGAAGGCGTCGAAGAGTTTACAGATCTCAGTGAAGAGGAAATCGCCCAGTTTGAGGAACAGTTCGCGGCGCAGCAAGAGACTACTGACGCTTCAGAGACCGGTGAAACTGCGGAAAATGAAGAGACTCGCGGCCCCGGCGGTGGCATGGGTGGTGGCGGCATGGGTGGCATGACTTCGGTCGATGCCGACGATGTCAGCACCTGGCCACTTCTGATCAGCTTCGACAAATACGAAGACGGCCGCGTCTACCAAGGCATGACCCAACTGGCACTACGCCCCGGCACCACCGTGGTCAACGAAGCAATGGCGCTGGCCCTGACCGCAGAAACCGGCCAGGTCTCGCAGCAATCCAGCTTCACAACGTTTTCGCTTAACGACGAGCCCTCCACCACTCGACTCCTTTTGAAGCACCCCGATGAAAATTATGCCGACGCGCTCGGCAACGGAGTCCTCTTCAAAGCAGATTCCAACAGTTCCTTCACCTACCAAGGCGAAGACCAAACTGAATACGACGGACAGTTCAAGCAGATCAACGGTGACGGCAACGGAGACATCCAACCGATCATCAACCTGCTGAAATGGCTCGACACCGCAAGCGATGAAGAGTTTGCTGAACACCTCTCTGACTACGTCGATGTGGAAAGCTTTGCTCGCTACGTTGCCACTCAAAACCTGTTGGTAAATTCCGACGACATGGCTGGTCCCGGTAGTAATTACTACCTGTGGTACGACTACGACACCGGCCTGATCAGCGTGATCTCTTGGGATTTGAACCTCGCAATGTCCGGCTCAACTGATGCTGGCCCAGATGATGAAATCTCCATGGGCGGAGGTGGCGGTGGCGGAATGCGTCCTGGTGGAACGACCGACACTGAAATTGAAGGTACTGCGACCGAGGATATGCCTGACATGGGCAATATGCAGCAACGTGAACGCCCTGAAGGAATGCCAGACATGGGTGAGATGCCTGATATGGGTGACCGGGAAGGCGGTGGATCGATGGGAGGAAACCAGCTCAAGGAACGTTTCCTCGCTTCCGATGCATTCACGGAAATCTATGAGCAGGTGTACTGGGAGCTGTATGAAGAAATGTATGGTTCCGGAACTGCCATCGAGTTGTTGGATGAGATTGCAGCGTCAATTCCAGAAACTGATGCGGTGACTGCAGATGAGATCGCTACGGAAGTGGCGTCAATGCGGGAATGGATCACTGCCCGCACAGAAGCGTTGGCTGCTTTGCAAGAGTGATCAAACTAGAAAACCAACAAGCCCTGGAATTTCCGAGGCCTGTTGGTTTTTCGGTTTTTGTCTCACATCCACTTACTGCGTTTGAAGATCCAGTACAAAAGGAGGGTGAATCCGAGCATTGCTAAGAGAGCCAACGGGTAGCCAAACGCCCAGTGAAGTTCTGGCATGATGTCGAAGTTCATGCCGTAGATGGAGGACACGAGGGTTGGGGCGAAGATGATGGCGGCCCATCCGGAGATTTTCTTCATGTCTTCGTTTTGGCGTTGGGCTACAAGGGTGGCGTTGACGTTCAAAATTTGGGATAGGGATTCGCGGTATTCGGAGACGCGGGTGTTGTCGCGGGTGAGGTGGTCGGCGACGTCGTCGAGGTAGGCGCGGAGTTCTTCGGACATGCCACTTCGGATGAAGTCTTTGTTGAGGCGTTGCACCACTTCGGTAACTGAGCTGGTGGTGTGCTGCATGTCGATGATTTCTTGGGACAGGTTGTAAATACGTTCGGCGACGGCGGCGTCGCCGGAGAACACCTGGCGCTCAATCTGTTCCTGGTCGATGGCGATGCCTCTAAGAACGGGGGAGAAGCCGTCGACGATGGCGTCGACAAGCCTATAGGCCACGGCGCGGGGGCCGGACGAGAGTAACTCGGCGTCGGCAAGCAATGTTTTTATGCGCTTATCGATCTCCTCGGGGTTGCTGAAGCTGGCGGCGCTGGTGCCGTCAATCCATTGGTTATCCTGGCACAAAATGGCTATGGCCTGAGGCTTCATGAGGATGTGGAATTCGGAGAAGTCCACCTCTTCGCGGGAGTCGATGTAGCGCGCGGAGCGGATCGCGATAAAAATGATGTCTTCGTAGCGGTCTAGTTTTGGGCGCTGCTGACCAAGGAGCAAGTCTTCTACGATGGTGGGGTGGAGGTCCCAGGCCTCTGCCAATTCCTCGATTGCGGGCTTGGATGGCGCAGGGTACAGCGACATGACCATGCGGTTGGAGGCGCCTTCGGCGAATTTTAAACCGTCAGCAACAGTGGCACCCAGCGGTGGGCGCTTCGGGATGCCGTCGGTGACATAGCGGGTCAGCGGAGAAACCTCTTCAGGTACAGGAGTTGAATTTGCCGAATCAGGAAGGTACCGACGTCTGAGCATATCCCGTCTGCGGATCGCCCCGTTGATGTCGTAATTCTTTGGCATTTTCAACTCCTTCAACAGTTCTGGACAGCAATTTCTACTAAGTCAGTATTGCCGATGAAGTAAGAAATGGCCTATTCGAGAGCTATTCTGACGATCCTTCTAGCTCGGTCAACCTTTCCCGCAGGCCTTCGGGAAGCGAATTAAACCACTTCTCCTCTTCGCCAGGTTCCATGAGGAGACGGCCATATTCCGTCATATTGGAACCAGGAATCTCCGTTATATATACCCATACTTCTTCATTGGGGATCCCAAGAATCAGCGCGATCTCTTGTGTCAGCCGAAGCAGAAGTTCCTCTTTTTGCTTCTCTGTACGCCCCGAACGAATCGTTGCTTGGACCCAAATGTGGTTTTCCGACGCCGACTGCGCCGCAATGAAATAAGAATCAGGCTCCACCTCATTGAAAATCACCTGCACCAAATACTTGGGAGCATGCGCTAATTCATGGTGGGCATCGGTGATTGCCTCAGCGATGCGTTGCTTGGCTTCCCTAGAAATGCGAATTCTTTGCGACCAACAAGTATAAGTAGGCATGTGCGTGAACCTCTTTCATTTTGGAAAACCTGGAAAATTGAGAAGCTATCCCTCATCATAGTTTTAAATCTGGGGCAGAGGCGGGAATTTAAACACCTCTGATACAGCGTTTACTGGCTATAGTGTTGCGCGTGCCAAATCGAGTTCCTGTGTCAACCATTCCGCTGAATCGTCTAGCCGTTATCGCTGCCATCATTGGTGTCGGTACCGGGCTGTTTGTTGCTGCACTGAACTGGTCTGCCATTGGCGTGGAGCGTTTAGTTTATGGCGCTGACCATTTGCATAATTACAATCCGGTGGCCAATGTGTCGCCACTTCGCCTGTCCATCACGGTGATTGTGCTTAGCGTGGTGGCCTCCTGGGCGTGGTTTTTTGTGCACCGCACGGGGCCGAAAGAGGTTTCGATTGTGGGTGCGATCCGGGGCGAGAAGATGCCGATTTTGGAGACCATAGCGTCCGCATTTTTGCAGGTCACCACGGTTGCTGCGGGTGCGCCGGTGGGTGCAGAGAACGCTCCACGTATTGCTGGAGCCTTGGTGGGAGAGCGGTTTAGTCGGTGGTTGCAGCTCGATATTGATGCAAAGCGCATCTTGGTGGCCTCTGCCGCGGGAGCTGGTTTGGGAGCAAGCTTCCACCTTCCCCTAGCAGGCGTGCTGTTTGCCCTTGAGGTCCTACTGGTTGAGGCCTCCACTCGGACCGTGGTTATCGCAATTATCACCACGACCGCCGCCGTTGCCACCACTGGATTTTTCGTGCAAACCCCAGATGTGTTCAGCACTGTCCCGCTGACGGAAAGCCCATGGATGCTGCTTGCCGCGATGGTCACCGGAGTAGTCGCCGGCATGTGCGGGCACTGGTTTTCAGCGGCGGCGCACAAAATGGCGCAGGCCTCGCCCAAGGGTGTGAAGATTTTGTGGCAGATGCCGTTGGGTTTCGTGGTGATCGCTGCGGTGATTTATTTCTTCCCCGAAACCCTGGCGAATCCCCGTTGGCTTGCCGATTCCATGCTCGGCGATGGCCTGATCCTCAGCACCATTTTATTGGTACTTGTTCTGCGCACCGCCATGTTTTTGCTCGCCTTCCGCGTGGGCATGGTCGGCGGTAACCTGATCCCCGCATTCGCACTCGGATCCATGGTCGGTGGGGTAGTGGGTGCTGTATTGGAACCCATCACTAACGTCCCGATCGCCGCTTTTGCGCTGCTTGGCGCCGCCGCATTTTTGTCCACCACCATGGCAGCGCCACTGTTCGGGCTCATCGCCGCAGTGGAATTCACCGACATGGAAGCCCAAGGCTACCTTCCGATTTTCCTCGCAGTAGCCTCCGCGGTCCTCGCCGTGCGCGTGTGGTCTGTCATCGCCAAGCACGAGCTCCGCGCCATCCCGATCACGTACGCGAGCTGGACGGGCGAGCTTAAATAAGCTTGTCGACGCCTCCCTCCACCTTCTATTTAGTAAACGCTTTTCAGACTGTCACAGACTCCTGAGCTTCCAGCGCACGAGCCTTGTCTGCTTTTTGCACCCGCAGCCACACGACAAATCCCCAGCTGACAAACGCACCGTACACCAGGTAAAGCACCGCGGATGGGTAGTAGCCAGCAGTCAAAAGTAGAGGAACGCCAACTATGTCGACGGCGATCCAGATCAGCCAGAACTCTGTCCATCCGCGAGCCATTCCGTAGGTAGCCAGGATTGAGCCGACGAAAATCCACGCGTCGGCCCATGGCCCCCAGGAGCCGAGTGCTTGGAAAATCCAGGCAAAGCTGAGTGTTCCCACAACCGCCGCAATCACAATGCCGGCGCGTTCTTTGGTGCTTGCCCAGCGAGGAACCACTGCTACTGCATTTTCTGGGGTGAGTGCGCGACGTTTTGCGGCCGACCATTGGTACCAGCCATAACCACTGACGATGATGAACATGATCTGGCGACCCGCTTGGCCGTAGAGATCGAGGTTTTGTGGAGTGTGGAAAAGGCCGCCCATAAATACTGTGAACAGCAGCGCGTTGCCTATGATGCCGATGGGCCATGCCCACACGATGCGTCGCATTCCTGCCCACGCGCTAAATAATCCGAAAACGTTGCCGATGATTTCGCGCCACAGAATCGGAACTCCGCCGATCCATAGTGTTGCGTCTAATAATTCGGTTATAGGATTCATGATCTTGTCCCCTTTTCAAAGGATTTAAAAGCATGTAATCCTCGGGGCCTTAATTCCGGGTTCGCCAAAAATCAGCGAAACCACGGTTCTCTTGCATCCGGACTATGACCGTCGGCTCCGGAATTTAACCGGATCTGCTGACCCACAAACCATTGCTAGTTGGTGGCGCTCGCGGGCTCAACTAGTCATATCTGATGATTCGTCTTACCGCCGGTGGGGAATTTCGCCCCGCCCTGAGAACAAAACTCACTATAGCGCTTGACGCGGAAAGTGTGAAGCATATGAACCGTCCTGGTTGAAACTGAACGATTGGTGACCGGCTCATGAAAACTTGACGAGTCCCCGGTATTCGCCAGCGGTGACTACTACCGTGGGCGACAAGCCCACTTAGAGGAGGACTTGTGACAACCACCTATCCAGATTTCCTTGGAAATTCTTCGCTCCAAACAGATACGGAGCACTGGGAAATGGAAGGAGGTGCGCAGGAAGTCTCTGTTACTTATGTTTTGGACACGTCAGTGTTGCTGTCTGATCCGTTGTCGTTGACACGGTTCGCGGAGCACGATGTAGTTCTGCCAATTGTTGTAATTACGGAATTAGAAGCCAAGCGTCATCACCCGGACCTTGGCTTTTTTGCTCGCCAAGCGCTTCGGATGCTGGATGAGCTGCGTGAGATCCATGGGGATTTGTCCAAGCCACTGCCAATTGGCGATGAAGGCGGACACATCCATGTTGAGCTGAATCACCAAAACACGGGGTCCTTGCCCGTGGGATTCCGCCTTGGTGACAATGACACCCGCATCCTTGCAGTGGCCAAGAATCTGCAGGAAGAGGGCCACAATGTGGTTCTGGTGTCGAAGGACCTGCCGATGCGGATTAAGGCGTCGGCAAGCGGAATCGCCGCACAGGAATACCGCGCTGCCCTGGCGCGCGACCGTGGTTACACCGGCATGACCCACGCCAATATCACCGATGACCAGCTCAGCGAGCTCTACGACACCGGCGAGGTGCGCATTGAGGAGCTCGAAAAGCTGCCCGTCAACCACGGCTTCACCCTCAAATCCAACAGCGGTTCGGCGCTTGGTCGTATGAATTCCGACAAGATCATCGAGCTTGTCCCCGGCGACCAGCAGGTATTCGGTATCAGCGGGCGTAGCGCTGAGCAGCGGGTTGCCATTGATTTGCTTAACGACGACGCCGTCGGCATCGTATCCATCGGCGGCCCCGCGGGTACAGGTAAAAGCGCACTCGCACTGTGTGCCGGCCTGGAAGCTGTGATGGAGCGTCGCATTCAGCGCAAGATTATCGTGTTCCGCCCACTCTTTGCCGTTGGCGGACAGGAACTTGGCTACCTGCCTGGCGACCAAGAAGAAAAAATGGGGCCTTGGGCGCAAGCGGTTTTTGACACCCTAAGCTCCATGGTCAGCCAAAACATCATCGATGAAGCCCTCTCCCGCGGCCTCATCGAAGTTCTCCCACTTACTCACATCCGCGGACGCTCACTCCACGATGCTTTCGTCATCGTCGACGAGGCCCAATCCCTAGAACGCAACGTGTTGCTCACCATGCTGTCTCGCATCGGCCAGAATTCCCGAGTAGTTCTCACCCATGACGTAGCGCAGCGCGACAACCTGCGCGTTGGTCGCTACGACGGCATCGTCTCTGTGGTGGAAGCACTCAAGGATCACGAACTGTTTGGCCACATCACGTTGCAGCGTTCCGAACGCTCCCGAATCGCTGAGTTGGTCACCCAAGTTTTGGATGCGCCGTCTCTGTAGTCGCGCAGTCTGTGGCGATTTAAGGGCTTGGGGTCGCTCAATGACCTGTTGCCCTGGTTTGGGAAAGTTAGGGCTTCAGGAGCGATTCTAGGAGGGGTCGATTTTGGGGCCATTGGGGCTGTTGTGAATCCTGGCAGTTTGCAGGGCAAGGATCTACCACGTTTGAGCGGAAACCTCGGATCTGTGGTGGATTCGTGCAAGATTGGCCTCTGAACTTGCAAAAATCCACCACGTTTTGGCTGATCAGAGCGATTTGTGGTGAATCCTCACCATTACTGCTGTCGAAGGTGGGAAAGGTTGAGGAGCGCCAAGACTATCGAGCTCACTAGGGCAGCGCCCGCATATGAACCAATAGCGATGAAGATAAGCCCGACTCCCCAAAGGCCTGTCTCATCAAAGGGGGCCGAGATGGCGGCGAATGCAGCGCCGATGGCAAGTGTGAGGCCAGCCGAAACTCTAGTGATTACCCGCTTCGCAGTTAATCGCTGCCTATAGCCCCAAAAGGTGAGTGCGGCACAAATTAGGACGAAGTTGGTGCAAGCTCCGATAACTTGCATCTGGGAGAACTCATTTGCTCCAGTGAAAACAAGCCACACCGCAGCGAAAATGATGCCAACAATGAAACTGCGGAATCCTAGGCCGTACTCACGATTGCTCATAGTGGGTGATCATATTAGAAAACCCCTCTTCCCCGTGCACAGAACAACACGGGGAGGAGGGGTTTGGCGTCGAAAAGCTATTTTATGCGCTGAGTGGCACGACGCCGATGAAGAGGGCTACGGCGAGCATCGCGATGGACACGATGCAGGCGCGCCACAGAACCTTCTTGTGGTGGTCGCCAAGGTTGACGTTGGCGAGGGAAACCAGCAGGAGGATCGCTGGGACCAGCGGGCTTTGCATGTGAACGGGCTGGCCAGTGATGGATGCGCGGGCCATTTCCACAGGCTCGATGCCGAAGTGGGAAGCACTTTCTGCAAGGACTGGGAGGATGCCGAAGTAAAAGGCGTCGTTGGACATGAAGAACGTCATTGGGATGGACAGCAGGCCGGTGATAACTGCCAGGTGAGGGCCCATTGCGTTCGGAATGACGGTGGTGATCCAGGTAGCCATCGCGTCGACCATGCCGGTGCCGCTGAGGACGCCGACTAGGACGCCTGCGGCGAGAACCATGGAGACAACGCCGACGATGCTGGAAGAGTGCGCCAGCATTTCGGTTGCTTGGTCCTTGACCTTAGGGAAGTTCACTGCAAGTGCCAGTCCGGCGCCAGCCATGAAGACGAAGGCCAGTGGGAAGATATCGGCAACCAGGAGAACCATGACGACCAGGGTCAGGACTGCGTTGAACCAGAACAGCTTCGGTCGAAGTGTTGCGCGGTGTGGATCGAGCAGAGTGTCGGTCATGTTCTCGGTGAGGGTGGAGTCGTCGAGGTTGATGTGCTGCTCGGTTTCAACTTCGCGGTCCTCAACAAGTACGCCACCAGTAGGTCCTGGCTTTGGAGCGTCCTTTGCCTTGCCCAGTCCGCCGAGGCCTGGGAAGCCCTTCTTGTTGGAGCTGGAGCCTGAGCCCGTTCCTGTTTCTGGGGCGTCGAGTCCTGGCCCACCGAAGCGGGAGGAGTCAATCTTGCCCAGGCGCTTGCGCTCGGAGAGACCGAGGAACCATGCGAACAGCAGGCAGATGACAACGCCGGCGATGAGGGAAGGAACCATTGGTACGAAAACATCTGCTGGCTCGAGGCCAAGTGCTGCGGCTGCGCGGACGGTTGGGCCACCCCAAGGAAGGATATTCATGGTGCCGTTGATCAGGCCGGCAGTACAGGTGAGAACCACAGGGCTCATGCCAAGGCGCAGGTAGATGGGCAGCATCGCGGAGGTGGTGATGATGAAGGTGGTGGAGCCGTCGCCGTCGAGGGAGACAACACCTGCAAGTACTGCGGTGCCGATGACGACCTTTGCGGGGTCATCGTGAAGAACGCGGGTGATCACGCGGATCAGGGGGTCGAAGAGTCCGACGTCGATCATGATTCCGAAGAACATAATCGCGAACATCAGGAGTGCCGCGGTAGGCGCCATGTCCTTGATGGCGTCAAGCGCCATGTCACCAAGGCCGAGTCCTGCGCCGGCGATGAGACCGAAGATGGTGGGGACCAACAGCATGGCCACCATTGGGGTGAGTCGACCCAGCATGATCAGGGTCATGAAGGTGAGGATCATGGCGAAGCCAAGGACTACCAGGATGCCATCTGAGGGGGTGTGGCTGAGCGTGTAGTCAGCGGCTAATGCCGTGACTTGTCCTGAAGCCAGGAGAAGTGTTGAGCTGCTCATTGCTGCCCTTTCTGTGTTTCTCGAAACTTTGAGATCCCGAGTGTTCTGTGTTGCTTGTGGGAGTATAAGGTGGCGCGTGTCACGCACAGAAGTGTTTGGTGCATTGCCTGAGGTAGTGCGCAAAATAAGACTTTTGTGCATTATGATCAGAATTGTTGGCCTGGGACTTCGCTTCACGCTCTGCTGATAATCGCCCCCGGGGGTAGACATGTCTGTTGGTGGATCCGACTGGAAAAACTTCAAGGAGGTGGACATCATTCGCTTTGCTACCCGAATACTGGTGATTCAAGTGGCTACCGTCGCGTTGGTGGTAGCTATTTGCACCGGAATTTTCGCAGTTTTGATGATGGATCAGATGAAAACTGAGGCCGAGCACACAGCGCTGTCCATCGGACGTTCGGTGGCATCCAACCCGCAGATCCGCGAGGAAGTAGCGCTTGATACTCAAACAGGAGCAAACCCATCGGCCGAAGAATTAGCCGATGGAGATATCCAAGCGGTTGCACAGGCGGCCAATGAACGCACTGGAGCTTTGTTTGTCGTTATCACTGACGGTTTAGGTATCCGCCTGTCCCACCCAGATGAGGAACGTCTGGGGGAGCAGGTGAGCACTAGCTTTGAGGCTGCCATGCGGGGTGAAGAAACCATGGCGTGGGAGACTGGGACCCTCGGTGCGTCCGCGCGAGCAAAAGTGCCTATCTTTGCGCCGGATTCTAGTGTTCCAGTCGGTGAGGTCAGTGTTGGGTTTGAGCGAGACAGTGTGTATTCCCGCCTGCCCATGTTCCTCGCCGCCCTTGCTCTTATTTCTGTGTTGGGAATCCTTATCGGCGTGGGTGTAGCCATGGGCATGCGACGCCGTTGGGAACGCGTGACCTTGGGTTTGCAGCCGGAGGAGCTAGTGACCCTTGTGCAAAATCAGACTGCAGTCATCGATGGCATTGATGAGGGCGTGCTGGCGCTGAGCCCAAACGGAACAATTGGGGTGCATAATGAGCAGGCGCAATCCATGATTGGTGCAGGTCCTATGAGTGGCAGGACGTTGAAAGAACTAGGGCTTGACCTGGGTCTTGATGGCGTTGTATTGCATGGTCAGCATCCGGAAACCGTTGCCCATAACGGCAGGATCCTCTATCTGGATTTCCACCCCGTGCGCCGTGGGGATCAAGATTTAGGCTACGTGGTAACCATCCGCGATCGTACCGACATCATTGAACTCAGTGAACGCCTCGACTCTGTGCGCACCATGACCCACGCACTCCGCGCCCAGCGCCACGAGTTTGCCAACCGCATCCACACCGCAACAGGGCTTATCGACGCCGGCCGCGTCCACGACGCGGCAGAGTTTCTAGGCGATATATCCCGCAACGGGGGACAGTCACATCCATTGATCGGATCAGCGCACCTCAATGAAGCATTTTTGAGCTCATTTTTAAGTACTGCTTCTATTTCGGCATCTGAAAAGGGCGTTAGTCTGCGCATCAACTCTGACACGCTCATCCTTGGCACTGTTAAAGATCCAGAAGATGTAGCAACCATTTTGGGTAATTTAATCAACAATGCCATCGACGCCGCGGTGGCAGGTGAAGCCCCACGGTGGATTGAGCTTACGTTGATGGATGATGCCGATACGCTGGTCATTTCTGTTGCAGATTCTGGTCCTGGAATCCCAGAGGGCGTGGATGTATTTGCCACAGCCACCCAGATAGGAGACTCTGAAGATAATGAACGCACCCACGGGCATGGCATTGGTCTAAAACTGTGCCGGGCTTTGGCTAGATCACATGGTGGCGATGTCTGGGTGATTGATAGAGGAACCGAAGATGGCGCTGTATTTGGAGTGAAACTACCGGGAGTAATGGAGTAATGGATCAAACACTTAAAGTTTTAGTAATTGATGATGATTTCCGCGTCGCCGGCATTCACGCCTCCATCGTTGATGCGTCCCCTGGATTTTCGGTGGTCGGTACCGCGCGTACCCTCGCAGAGGCAAAAACCCTGATCGCCACATTTTCCCCGGATCTCCTACTTGTTGATGTCTACCTCCCCGACGGCGATGGCATTGACCTCGTGGGCACCTCCAATATTGATGCGTTTGTGCTCAGCGCAGCCGATGACATCAAAACAGTTCGACGCGCCATGCGTGCCGGGGCACTCGGATATCTGCTCAAACCATTTCCCCAAAAACGTCTCGTGGAACGCCTTGACCGTTACGTCCGCTACCGCCATGTCTTATCCGGCACCCAAGGACTTTCCCAAGACAAAATTGACCAGGCAACCGCAATCCTCAACGGCACCCAAGCGCCGGTCACCGTCTCTAGATCCGCCACAGAGCAATTACTTCTCGACGCCCTGGAAGGCCAAGAACTCTCCGCAACAGAAGCTTCCGAAGCTGCCGGAGTTTCACGTGCCACAGCACAGCGCAGGCTGGCAGCGATGGCTAGCCAAGGTGTGATCCAGGTTCGCCTTCGGTACGGACAGTCCGGGCGACCAGAACATCTATATTCAAAGCCACTGCTCTAGTAACCTTTGTGGATGTCCACCTCGGTCAGCATCTTTTCTCCAGCGAGAAACCGTCGGTAGTTTTCTGCCACCACTGGGGCAAGCATGCGATCCATCGAGGTCAACGTGTTGGCTACGTGCGGGGTAATGATCACATTGCTGCGCCCCCACAGTGGATGATCGTCCGGCAATGGTTCAGGATCGGTGACATCTAAGCCTGCCCCGGATATTTCTTGGGCATCTAAGGCGTCAACTAATGCTTCTGTATCTACTACTTCTCCGCGAGCCACGTTGATCAAAATTGCAGTGGACTGCATTGCTTTAAGCTCTGCTTTTCCGATCAGATGATAGGTGTCTGCGGTAAGCGGTACGCACAACACCACATGGTCGGCGTCGGCAAGTACTTGGTGCAGGTTGGATATAGGTTCCGTTGCATCAAAATCTTGGGTGGGTGTACCGGTCCTGCTTACTGCTAAAGACTTTGCGCCAAAAGGTTTCAACATGGCTGCCAGATGTTTACCGATTCCACCAGCTCCCACAATGGCAACTGTTGCACCATCAAGCCATCTGGTCTGCTGATCTATTTGAGTGCTTGGTGCCCAACTATCGGCACGCACCATGGTGGGGTGCATATGAATCAGTCCCAGCAAAAGAGCCATTGCTGCTTCGGCTACCTGTTGGCCATACACCCCTGATGCATTTGACCACCGGCGTTTGTCATCAATCTGCCCAGCTGTGAAATATGCGTTGAGCCCCGCATTGGGAAATTGCACCCACCTCACTCCGTCGGGAAGTAGGGGAAATTCTGTGCCTGGTGTTTGAGTGAAGACAAACCCCTCGGCTTTTTCGAGGGAGTCCACTATTTCTGCGCCTGCCTCCTTAAGGGCCTTGGTGGTGAGTGGATAATCGCCAAAACCAACAAAGATTTTCATGGGCTCCAGGATAGGTTGTTGGTGTGAGGTTGGGTTTTGTCATCCTGAATGCTTCATTTCTACCCTCGTGGGTAAAGTTGGTGCCGAATCAACAATCTCTTTTGGAGGAACTTTAATGAGCATTTCCAACGCAATCCTGCGTGGTGTGTCTGGCGCTTATATTCTGCAGTCCGGCTACGGAAAACTTGGATTGCCTAATGAGGCCGCTGCTGGCATTCAGGGTCTAGCTGCAACGGGTATCCCAGCGGTGGCTGATATGGATTCAGATACTTTCGGTAAGTTTGTTGCCTACTCGGAGTTGGGTATCGGTGGAGCTTTGCTTGCTCCATTTATCCCTAGCCGTCTTGCAGGTTTGGGTCTTGGTGCTTTCTCTACAGGTTTGTTGGCCATTTACTTCCGTAACCCAGCGATGACTCAAGACGACGGAATCCGCCCTTCCCAGGATGGAACCGGATTGTCTAAGGATCTTTTCCTTGCTGCTATTGCGGGTGCTTTGGTGTTCGCACCTGCTAAGAAGCGTAAGAAGGCGAAGAACAAGTCTAAGTAAGCTTGCTTGAACGGCGCTTGTTAGCAAGGCCGTTCAACCGCGCTGTTAATCAGCCATTTTTGAACAGTGTTCAAAAATTCTTGAACACTGTTCAAGTCATGGGTTAAGGTTGTCGTTTAAGGCACGTGTCATTTTGCATGCGCGTGCCCAATTCTTCTTAAGTGTGCTCAATTTTTAAGCGCGCAGTTATTGACAACCAGCCTCTAGGAGATCCATGACCATCCCCGGCACCATCCTTGACACCGCCCGCACCCAAGTTCTGGAACAGGGAATTGGCCTTAATCAGCAGCAGTTGATGGAGGTTCTCACCTTGCCTGAAGAGCAAATCCCAGACTTGATGGAATTAGCCCACCAGGTTCGGTTGAAGTGGTGTGGGGAAGAAATCGAGGTCGAGGGCATTATTTCCCTCAAAACTGGCGGTTGCCCTGAAGATTGTCATTTCTGCTCACAGTCTGGGTTGTTTGAATCGCCGGTGCGTTCGGTGTGGCTGGATATTCCGAATCTGGTTGAAGCCGCTAAACAGACCGCAAAAACTGGCGCTACCGAATTCTGTATCGTCGCCGCAGTCAAGGGGCCTGATGAGAGGCTCATGACCCAGCTGGAGGAAGCAGTCCTCGCGATTCACTCTGAAGTTGAAATTGAAGTCGCAGCATCGATCGGAACGTTAAATAAGGAACAGGTGGATCGCCTCGCTGCTGCCGGCGTGCACCGCTACAACCATAATTTGGAAACTGCGCGTTCCTATTTCCCTGAAGTTGTCACCACTCATACATGGGAAGAGCGCCGCGAAACTTTGCGCCTGGTGGCAGAAGCTGGAATGGAAGTCTGTTCCGGCGGAATCTTAGGAATGGGCGAAACTTTAGAGCAGCGCGCCGAGTTTGCCGTGCAGCTGGCGGAGCTTGATCCGCACGAAGTCCCCATGAACTTCCTTGATCCTCGCCCGGGCACCCCATTTGCCGATAGGGAATTGATGGACAGCCGTGACGCTCTGCGCTCTATTGGTGCGTTCCGCCTTGCGATGCCTCACACCATGCTTCGTTTTGCTGGCGGTCGCGAGCTGACTTTGGGCGACAAGGGTTCCGAGCAAGCCCTCCTGGGAGGCATCAATGCGATGATCGTCGGAAACTACCTGACTACGCTCGGCCGCCCAATGGAAGATGACCTCGACATGATGGATCGTCTCCAGCTGCCCATCAAAGTCCTTAATAAGGTCATCTAAGAAGCACGCGCATGAACGACGATCTCCAAATGGCCATGATTCTGGCAGACACCCCGATCTTTCATCCAAACACCGGCAAGCCCTTCGATGGTGAACATAAGCTGTCGCCCTCTGCGCGAGCAGGTTTGGAAGCACCCCGTTATTGCCAGCTCTGCGGTCGGCGCATGAAAGTCCAAGTCCGCCCCGACGGGTGGGACGCCTTATGCTCCCGCCACGGTTTCGTCGACTCCTCTTATCTAGGGCGCCGATAATGCGTGGCCATCTCATTGACGGTGACGGCCGCTGCATCCACTATCACGGACCCTTCGACGTCGTCGGCAACAAATGCGCCACATGCAACGAGTGGTGGGCGTGTCATCGCTGCCACGAGGAGATTGCCAATCATCCTTTCGGGAAGATGCTTATCGACGCCCCGAGCTCCCTTCAATGCGGCCACTGCGGGGAGCTTATGGCCTACGGGGTGCAAAAATGCCCGCGATGCGGGCATAACTTCAATCCAGGGTGTTCACTCCACACTCCGCTGTACTACGAAATGCCCTCTTGACCTGGGAAGTTGCGGACTGTTGTGCGGATGTGTAAATTAATTCCAGTCAGCGCGACCAACAACGCCCCAACACATAAGAGATTATGTGGACAGTGAGGCGGATCTAGGA
>JGI2924J29684_1078451_pt1 | contig 52225 bp, 62 predicted proteins | sample BenlonsequencITS_FD_29684 | JGI IMG/M metagenome (IMG submission 29684) | reverse complement strand
TCACTTGAATGGGTCCACGTTCGGATCGGCCGCGATCGCAGACCGATCGGGCGTCACCGAACTACCAAGGCTCACATCAGACCTCATCTTGCGGCGGACCGCAGGGGTGAAGTCCTCATCTTCTTCGTACTAAATCAGAGTACCCGGTTACTACATAAGGCCTTCGAACCCAACCCTCGCCGTCAGGCACTCACAAACACGTCGCCGTCGTGCGGTCTTCCTGTGAACTGAGTGGTAGTTTCTGAGTGGCCGTCGAACTTAATGGTGTGTCCGCGCACCCGAAATGAGGACGAATCGAATTCGAATCAAACTGAGAAACCGTCTCCTCGTTATACGAACCGCGCCTATCTATTCGAGTTACGTCCCGACTCAGCCGGCTGGGGATCGACGTGAGGACTCGCGACGAGATCCGAAAACGGCTGGTCGTCGAGCCATTCGAGCAGGGCGACGAGCTGTTCGGTCGCGGCCTCGAACAGTCGCTCACCGATTTCGGGCGTCGCGTCCGTCTGATCGCCGAACACGCCGTTCGGGCTGTTCTCGATCGCATCGTAGAAGATGCGGGCGCCGTGGACGAGTTCGGCCTCGTAGTCGAAGATCGCGCCGCCGTCGCGGGCGTCCTCGAGTCGATCGTCGTGGACGAGTTCCTCGGCGATGTGCATGATCATCGCCGTCTCCTTGGGGCCGCCGTGAGGACCCGGCGTCTCGAAGACGTCCTCGATAAGCCCGGGGATCGATTCGTCCCACATCCACTCGATAGCGAAGGCAGTCTCGTCCTCATGGAGTCGGCGGCCGACCTCACGAAGGTGCTGGACGTTCCCGCCGTGAGCATTAACGTAGACGATGCGATCGATCCCATGGTACGTGAGGTTTCGCGAGAGATTCTCCACGTAGTCCCGAAAGACCGGCGGATCGACCCACATAGTGCCGTGGAACTGTCGGTGGTGGGAGCTCACGCCGACCGGAATCGGCGGGGTACAGAGATAGCCGGTCCGATCGGTCGCCGCCCGAGCGAGCGCCTCCGCGATCAGGTAGTCGGTTCCCTCCGGAAGGTGAGGACCGTGTTGTTCGGTCGAGCCCAGGGGGACGACCGCGAGCGACTCGTCGGCGACGTAGTCGGCCAGATCTGGCCACGACTGGTGTGGAAGGAACATACTGTACTCTTACACCGAGCCGTCAAAACGTTGTGTTACTCCGTTCGGTTCTGCAGCTGCGGGAACGGGTGCCGGTAGCGGAGCGATAGTAAGCCTTAATAGTAAACGGCCGCCGATTTAATATATGGCAGTCGTCAGCGTCTCGATGCCGGACGAGCTTCTCGAGCGACTCGACGAGTTCGCAGACGAGCACGGGTACACCGGCCGGAGCGAGGTCGTCAGGGAGGCCTCCCGCAACCTTCTCGGAGAGTTCGAGGACACCCGCCTCGAGGACCGGGATCTGATGGGAATCGTCACCGTTCTGTTCGACTACGAGACGACGACCGTCGAGGAACGGATGATGCAGCTCCGCCACGAACACGAGGACCTCGTCGCCTCGAACTTCCACAGCCACGTCGGCGACCACTACTGTATGGAGCTGTTCGTCCTCGAGGGACAGCTCGAGGATATCTCGACGTTCGTCGGGAAGATCCGCGCGACGAAAGACGCGCTGACCGTCGACTACTCGGTGACCCCCGTCGACAGTTTCGATCCGATCTCGCAGGACGGCCACGGCCAGTAGCGAACGCGTAGTTTTACTGGGATCCCCTCGTACTGACAGCCATGTCTTACCGCAAGGTCAACTACGAGGACGTCGATCAGGTCTCGAGCGCGATGCACTTTCTGAGCGACCCGCTCGAGACCGAGCAGGTCGGCGTCACGGTCGCGCGCTGTGATCCGGGCTGGAAGAGTCAGCCACACGACCACGCCGACAACGAACACGAGGAAGTGTACGTCCTCATCGAGGGGGAGGCGACGGTCGTCGTCGACGACGATCCCGTGCGGATGGAAACCGGCGACGCGCTGTGGATCCCGCCGGAGTCGACCCGCCAGATCCGCAACGGCGACGAGGAGAGCGCGTTCGTCCTCGTCAGCGCACCCGGGATCGCCGACGAGGACGACGTGGACGGCGAGTGGCTCCTCTCGGGGTTCGCAGGGTAGCTGCGGGACCGAACGTACGGAAGCGGGTGGCGACGGCTGGGTGGCTACACCCGATCCGCACTGGTCGCGGGCGCGTCGGTGTCGAGGGCCGTCGCCGTCGCGAGTCGGATCGCGTGGGGCCAGCCAAGCGGCGTCGCGCTGTCGGGGGTTCCGTCGTCGAAGAACTGTTCGGGGAGGAAGTCGCCGTCGCCGCGAAGCGGGCCGCCGGGGGCGACCAGCTCCAGGAGCGCCCGTGCGCGGGCGTCGAAGGTCGGGGCCGCGTCGTGGCCCGCCTCGGCGAGCAGCGTCCGCAGCTCTGTCGACGCGTGGGCGCCCCACGCGGTCGTCACCGTCCAGATCTTCGGCTCGTCCTGGTCGCTGCGCCGCCACGGATCGTCCTCGAACCGGGCGAGCCCCTCGACTGGACCCTCGGGATCGCGGTAGAGTCCCTCGATCGTCGTCTCGAAGTGTGAGACGAGTCGTTCGAGGCGGTCGGCGTCGACGCCGTCGATCGCGGCGTACTCCCGGTGGGCACCAGCGAGCGCGAGCGTGCTCCCGTCGAGGCGCTCGTCGTGCTCGCCCGCGTCGAGCCGGAGCGCGTAACAGCCTCGGTCAGGGACCCACAGCGCGTCGAGTCCTTCGAACACCGCTTGCGCGCTCTCGCGCGCCCGCGCCGTAACGTCGTCCTCGAGGGGCGCCCGGGCGATCGCGGCGTAGGCTTCGAGGAAGGTCGCGGCGGTGTGGGTGAACCGACCGGTCATGTTCTCCCAGGCGTTCTGGACCTGTCCGGGGAGGCCGTCGTCCGCCAGGGAGGCGTCCAGCCCCTCGAGGGCGGCGAGGACGGCCTCCCGGACGCGCTCGTCGTCGCTGTCGATCTCTCGGAGGTAGGTCGCGAGGAAGGCCGCGACGCTTGCGGTCTGGTCGGCCTGGTAGTCGACCGAATCGCCCTCCTCGAGTCGGCCGTGGGCCCAGCCGGGTGCGAGGCTGCCGTCGTCGGGCCAGACCCGGTGGGGCCAGGTGCCGTCCTCGAGCTGGGTCTCGGCGTAGAAGTGCGCGCTCGCGGCGTGCCACTCGTCGAGGCCGAGCCCCGCCCGTCGGTCGGCCGCGAGCAGGAAGCCGGCGATCTCGGCGTCGTCGCGGAACCAGGTGTAGCCGTATCCGCCGGAGTGGCGGTAGAACGGGTCGAACTCGGGGCCGGCGATCCGGGCCCCCGACGGCGCCCGCAGCAACGAGAGCGCGCGCAGGTCGGCGACGGCGCCGTCGACGGACGTCTCTGCGGGGAACCGGTCCCGGGCCTGTCGTCGCCCGGCCTCGAGCAGCGCCTCGGGGTCGGCAAAGTCGGCGACGTCCCGGCGAGCGCGCTCGAGGACGTCCTCGCGATCCCCGGTCGAGAGCACCGTCGCAATCGTCGCGGTCGGCTCGGACCCCGAGAGCTCGACGTCGGCGACGACGATCGGACTCAGGCGGTCCTCCTCGTAGCGGTCGTCGCCCTCGTCCCGGGGGAAGGGCGCGGGCTCGTCGGCGAGGACGTCCTCGAATCGCACCGACGGGTGGCCCCGTATCGAGAGGTCGCCCGAGGCCGCGAGGACGTCCCGTTCGCTCCGATGGTAGACCTCGACGGCGTCGCCGTGCCGGAGCTGGCCGATCCTGTTTTCCTGGCCGTCGGGAGCGAACTCGACGCAGGCGCGGAGCCGTGCGTCGGTCGCGGTCGGCTCCTCGAGAACGAACTGCGTGAGATGCGTTCGGCCGAGGGTCAGATCGTACTGTCGGCAGGCGTAGTCGTCGTCCTCGTGGCGGGTTTCGACGACCGCAGTGTCGTCGACGTACGATTGGGCAGCGTCGCCGAACCAGACGACCTCGTCGTCGAGTTCGAGTCCGAACCGGGAGCGGTCGATCCCCGAGAGTCCCGAGAGCGGCGCGGAGTAGTCCCGGAGCGAGCCGTCCGGGGCGACGTGGACGAGGCGATCGTCGAGCCCTGAGAACAGTCCCGACGTCGAGCGGCGCTCGCCGGGAAACAGGCGCGGGTCGTCCCGGGAGCGCTTGACGTCGTCGAGAGCCGTAGCGAGGTTCATCGATCCATCGTTCGTCGCCCGCCGGATAAAGAGTGCTGAAGAAAGTGCTCTCACTTTCAACCCTCGAGTGCGGCGAGTCGAAAGCGAGCGTGATCGCCGACACGGGCTGCTCGCGCCGAGCGAGCTGGTGCCTGACTCGACCAGCGAGTCGCGGGCGATCTCGCTGCCCCGGGAGCAGCTCGCGCCCGTCCTGGCGGCTTGTTCCTGGCGAACGGCTGGCCGACCGCCTCGGCAACTTTCTTGGCCGGGGGCGGCGAACCCGACCGTGATGAACGCTCTTTCGGCACCGGGTGAACGTTCGACGGAAGCGACGCAGTCGACGACCGCGCGGAGAGACGCCGACGGAGGGCGCCGATGAGTTCGTCCCACGACGTCAGGGATCGGATCATCGAAAGCGGCGTCCTCGCCGTCCTCCGGGGGATCGACGAGGACGACGTCGTCCCGGTCGCGCGCGCAATCTCCGAGGCCGGCGTGGGCGCCCTCGAGGTGACCGCGGACGGAACCCGCACCTACGAGAAGATCGCCGCGATCGACCGCGAGCTCGCGGACACCGACACCGTCGTCGGCGCGGGGACGGTCCTCGACGCCGCGAGCGCCCAGTCGGTCATCGACGCCGGCGCCGAGTTCCTCGTCTCGCCACACGTCGATCCCGAGGTCGTGGAAGTCTGTAACCGCCACGGCGTGCTCTCGGCGCCGGGCGTGATGACCCCGACGGAGGCCGTCACCGCGATCGACGCCGGCGCCGACGTCCTCAAGATGTTCCCCGCCTCGACGGTCGGGCCGGGCCACATCGGCGCGTTGCAGGGACCGCTCGGCGACGTGGACGTGATCCCCACCGGCGGCGTCGATCGGGACAACGTCGCCGACTACCTCGAGGCCGGCGCGGTCGCCGTCGGCGCGGGGAGTGCGCTCGTCGACTACGAGGCGATCGCCGAAGGTGATATGGACCAGGTACGGGAGAGCGCAGCCGCGTTCGTCGAGGCCGTCGAGAACGCCCGCGCGGAGTAACTGCGAGCGTCGACTCTGCGAGTTCGTTTTTCGAGCGTCGATGACGACCAGTTGCGACGCTCCCCTCGACGTCAGCCTTCGTGTCCGCGGGGGTTCTCGCGTCTCGTTCCGGATCGATACCGCCGCTGCCCGACCGCTGTTCAAATATTTACTACAGATAGCGTAATCTTTTATTCGCCGAGCGCGTAGGGCGGACCATGAAGGCGATCGCAGTCGAACCGGGCGCCGGCGAGCCGACCCTCGTCGAGCGGCCCCGGCCGGAACCGAACGAGGGGGAGGCGCTCGTGCGGACACTTCGCGTCGGCGTCGACGGCACGGACCACGAGGTCATCGCGGGCCACCACGGCGAGGTTCCCCCCGGCGAGGACCGACTCGTGCTGGGCCACGAGGCCGTCGGCGTCGTCGAGGACCCGAACGGGACCGACCTCGAGGAGGGAGAGTACGTTGTCCCGACGGTACGCAGACCACCCAACGGGACGAACGAGTACTTCGAGCGCGGCGAGCCCGACATGGCCCCCGAGGGGGAGTACCTCGAGCGCGGGATCGTCGGCGCCCACGGGTTCATGGCCGAGTACTTCACCAGTCCCGCCGAGACCCTCGTCGGAATTTCCGAGCGGCTCGCTCACCTGGGCTTTCTGGTCGAGCCGATCAGCGTCTCCGAGAAGGCGATCGAGCACGCCGTCGCCGCCCGCTCGGCGTTCGAGTGGGAACCCGAGTCGGCGCTCGTGCTCGGCAACGGCTCGCTCGGGCTGGTGACGCTGGCGATGCTCGAGGACGTCCTCGGCTTCGATCGAACGTACTGTCTCGGACGGCGGGACCGCCCCGATCCGACGATCGACATCATCGACGAGCTCGGCGCAACCTACGTCGACTCGCGAGAGACGCCCGTCCCCGAGATCCCCGACGCGTACGAGTCGGTCGACTTCGTCTACGAGGCGACGGGCTACGCGAAACACGCCTTCGAGCCGATCGAGGCACTCGCGCCCAACGGCGTCGCCGCACTCGTCGGCGTCCCCGAACCCTGGTCGTTCGAGATCGACGGCGGGCGGCTCCACCGGGAGTTCGTCCTGCACAACAAGGCGCTCGTGGGGTCGGTCAACTCCCACCGGGGCCACTTCGAGGCCGCGACGGACACGCTCGCAGGGCTGCCCGAGTGGCTGTTCGACGAGCTCGTCACCGGCGTCTACGATCTCTCGGAGTACGAGCGGGCGTTCGAGACTGGCGAGGACGTCGTGAAAACCGCCGTCGAATTCGCGCCCGTCCAATAGGGGCCACGGAGTCTCGGTCGAACGCGGGGCGACGTCCTCGGCCAACCGCGACGGCTGACGGTCGGCGTCCTCGATCAGTGGCGACGCTCGTGTCGGTATGAGAGAGACTGTGTCCCAAAATAGAAACTATTACCCGATCACGAGTGAGAACTGCCCTCTATGGGAGTCGATTACTCGAAGCTCCACGACCCGAACGCGGAGTACACGATGCGGGAACTCTCCGCGGAGACGATGGGCGTCACCGGCGAGCGCGGCGAGGGCCGCGACGTCAAGATAACCGACGTCCAGACGACGATGATCGACGGCAACTTCCCGTGGACGCTCGTGCGCGTCTACACGGACGCCGGGATCGTCGGTACCGGGGAAGCGTACTGGGGTGCCGGCGCGCCGGAGCTCATCGAGCGGATGACACCGTTCCTGCAGGGAGAGAACCCGCTCGACATCGACCGTCTCACCGAACACCTCGTCCAGAAGATGTCCGGCGAGGGATCGCTCGGCGGCGTCACCGTCACCGCGATCTCGGGGATCGAAGTCGCGCTGCACGACCTCGCGGGCAAGATCCTTGATGTCCCGGCCTACCAGCTGCTGGGCGGCAAGTACCGCGACGAGGTCCGTGTCTACTGTGACTGTCACACCGAGGAGGAGGCCGACCCCGCCGCCTGCGCCGACGAGGCCGAGCGCGTCGTCGAGGAGCTGGGCTACGACGCCCTGAAGTTCGACCTCGACGTCCCCTCGGGCCACGAGAAGGACCGCGCCAACCGCCACCTGCGCGGCGTCGAGGTCGAGCACAAGGCCAGCATCGTCGAGGCGATCACCGAGCGCGTCGGCCACCGCGCCGACGTCGCCTTCGACTGCCACTGGACGTTCTCGGGCGGCAGCGGCAAGCGCCTGGCCCAGCGTCTCGAGGAGTACGACGTCTGGTGGCTCGAGGACCCCGTCCCGCCGGAGAACCACGACGTCCAGCGGGAGGTCACCCAGTCGACGTCGACGCCGATCACGGTCGGCGAGAACGTCTACCGCAAGCACGGTCAGCGCAGCCTCATCGAGAACCAGGCCGTCGACATCATCGCGCCCGACATGCCCAAAGTGGGCGGTATGCGCGAGACCCGGAAGATCGCCGACCTCGCGGACATGTACTACATCCCGGTCGCGATGCACAACGTCTCCTCGCCGGTCGCGACGATGGCCAGCGCCCATGTCGGCGCCGCCATCTCGAACTCGCTTGCCGTCGAGTACCACTCCTACGAGCTCGACTGGTGGGAGGATCTCGTCGAGGAAGACGTCATCGAGGACGGCTACATCGAGATCCCCGAAGAACCCGGCCTCGGCGTGACCCTCGACATGGACGTCGTTGAGGAGCAGATGGTCGAGGGCGAGGAACTCTTCGACGAAGAGTAGGGTCATCGAGCCATCGAATCGCTGATTTGTGCTATTCGGCGAGGAACAATAGCAGATCGGAGTGCAGTTTGTTTATTCAGATAGTTGTGAAAGAGTCACGTTACGTATCGGTGCTGTAGTACGCGATGTTATGTGTAGTGTTTTTTGCCATCAGGAAATAACCCAGACCCATTGGGACGGCAAAGATGGCAGTAACGACCCAGAAGCCGGTGTCAGAGAGTATGGTGGCAAATGAACGGCTAGGTTCGAGTATCCGTAGCCAGACTGTGTGACCAGCAATTATCAGTAACAGAAACGCCACTGTGCCCAAAGCTGGACGTTCCTTCAGGTATTGATTACCTGCATTTGTCGTTCTGGAGACTCAAGTAGTGGTATGGGTGATGTTGTGATCAGCACTCACCTTCTTGAACTGATCAATAAGCATAACGAAATAGCACTCTCGACTCACAGTACGATTCCTCAGACTCGAGGAGTCCCACCCGCCTCGTTCGACGAAACCACGCTTCCTCGTGTCGCCGATTATCGCGAACGATACCCCCACCTCACCGAGACCATATATCGGCTATCGGGGCTCGAGCTCGAGACCGGCGCCTGGACCGATGTGCTCGTCGAGCGGATCGCGTGGATGCGGGAGCTGGCCTCGAGCGATCGGTTCGACCACCACTTCGATGCAGTCGTTGGGGCCGTCGAGGACAGCCGCGGGCGACTCGACGAGGCACCGGCGATCCTCATCGGGTCGGGGTTCACGGCGACCCCGCCCGGCCGAACTGCGTTCGCGGCGCGGCGGGAACGGGGTTCGTCGACTGGGAGCTCGTCCACGTCGGCGATCCGGCCCGCGAGCTTCACCGGGCGGAGGACCAGCTACTTCCGGAGACGGCGACGAACGCGAGCGAGCTTCGAGACGCGCTCACCGACGAGCCGGAAGCGACGGTCGCAAAACGTGTCGGATCGGAGATGCAGCGGCGTCTCGACGCGATCCGATAGCTGCGGGCTCTCCGTCCGGGCTACGAACCGGACCGGAACAACGTCTCGATCCCATCGGGGTGGAAGTCCTCCGGCGAGACCTCGCCGTCGGTCTCGAGGGCCCGCGTGAGGTAAGAGGCGCTGTTGAGCAGGCCGAGGTGACTGAACGCCTGCGGGAAGTTCCCCAGCAGCCGGCCGGTCTCGGGATCGATCTTCTCGGAGTAAAGTCCGAGCGGACTGGCGTACTCGACGAGCGACTCGAAGTACTGCTCGGCGAGCTCAAGGCGGTTCGAGAGGACCAGGGCGTCGATCAGCCAGAACGAACAGAGGACGAACGCCTCTTTTTCGTCCTCGCGGACGTCGCTGCCGACGAAGCGAACGACGAGCCCGTCGTCGGTCGTCAGCTCCTCGAGGACGGTGTCGATCGTGTTCTGGACCCGTTCGTCCTCGGGTGGCAGGAACTCGTAGATCGGGAGCAACAGGGCGGTAGCGTCGATCGCCTCGTCGGTCTCGAAGTGCTGGACGAAGCTGCCGGCGTCCTCGCTGTAGCCGCGTTGCTCGATCGCCTCGCGGATCGCCTCGCGCTCTTCACGCCAGTGCTCGAGGGGCGCTTCGAACCCGTTCTGCTCGGCGATCGCGATGCCGCGGTCGAGCGCGACCCAGCACAGCAGCTTCGAGTGCAGGAAGTGGCGGTGTTCCTCGCGGAACTCCCAGATACCGGGGTCGCGCTCGGACCAGTGGGTACAGACGTAGTCGACCAGATCGCAGATCGCGTCACACTGCTCGCCGGTCAACGAGATGTCCTCGTCGTACTGGATCGTCTCGTAGATCGCCTGGACGATCGTCCCGTAGGCGTCGAGCTGGCGCTGGGGGGCCGCGCCGTTACCGATCCTGACGGGACGGGTGTCCCGGTATCCAGAGAGGTGCTCGAGAACCTCCTCCCCGATGTCGGTCTCGCCGTGGAGTCCGTACAGCGGCTGGATCTCGTCGGGATCGTTCTGCATGATCTCGACGAACCAGTCGAAGTACTCCCGGGCCTCCTGACGGTGGCCGGTGTCGTGTAAGGCCTGAACGGTGAACTTCGCGTCCCGGATCCAGTTGTATCGGTAGTCCCAGGTGCGATCCGAGCCGATCTGTTCGGGGATCGAGGCCGTCGCCGCGGCGGGAATCGCGCCCGTTTCGTGATGGATCAGGAGCTTGAGGACGAGCTCCGAGCGGATCACCATCTCGTACCATCGCTCGGGCATCGAGTCGGGGGTCTCCTCGCGGGCGTTGAGCCACGACCGCCAGTATCGCTTCGTCTCGTCGAGCGTCGTCTCCGGATCGAGCGAGGCCATCGGTTCGGTGCCGCCGTACTGCACGCCGATCCAGCACGTCTCGTCTTCCTCGAGCGAGACCGTTCCGGTGGCTGCCGGTTCCGAGTCGGCCAGCTCGAGTTCGGACGCGAGCCGATCGTCCGCGACGAGGTGCAGCTCCTCGTCGTCGCTTCGCGCCGCCACGCCGTCGTCGATCCGCTCGAGGACGGGATCGACGCGGGCGTAGTCGAACCGCGGTTTGAACTCGACGGCGAACTCTACCTCGCCGCGGTCACACTCGAGCCGGCGGTAGATCGCCTGCTGGAAGTCCTCGTTTTGCTCCTGCTCATCTGTGATCGGCATGAAGTCGGTGACCGTCGCCTGACCGTCGGTCGTCTCGAACACCGTCTCGAGGACGTTCGTTCGATCGGCGTACCGGTGGTGGGATTCGTAGTTCGCCTCCGGGTGGACGGCGAAGTGACCGCCCCGGTCGAGGTCGAGGACGCGAGCGAAGACGCTTGCGTCCTCGAGGTGAGGGAAACAACACCAGTCGATCGAGCCGCGGCGACTGACGAGCGCACAGCGGTCGTCGTTGCCGATGACGCCGTAGTCGCGAAGTGGGAGGTGTTCCATGGTAAACACTGAGATCGTCGTTCGAATTCCGTTTCGCCGACGGGTTCGGATTCGAATACGATCGGCCGGGAGCAAAAGCGTACGCCGGCATGCGCCGGGGCGTGCCGACTGTGACGCTTCGGGTGAGAGTTTTATCGGCCTGCTCGAAGTGGGACGGGGCATGAGACCAGATATCACTCGCAGACGGCTCCTGGGCGTCGTCGGCGCCGCCACCGGTTTCGGCAGCGTGGGGACCGTCGCGAGCGCACAAGAGCAGACGGAACGCTACGCAGAGATCTACGACGAGGCGATCGACGCGGTCGTTCTGGTCAACGTCTCCGACGACGAGGGACCGGAGGGGCTGGGCTCGGGGTTCGTCGTCGACGACTACGCCGTGACCAACGACCACGTCGTCGGCGAGGCCAGCGAGGTCGAACTCCAGTTTCGCGACGAGCAGTGGCGGACGGCGTCGGTCGTCGGCTCGGACGTCCACAGCGACCTGGCCGTCCTCGAGCTCGAGGACGTCCCCGACGTCGTCTCCCCGCTCTCGTTTACCGAGTCGGAGCCGACCGTCGGCCAGGAGGCGCTCGCGCTGGGCAACCCGCTGGGGCTCGACGCCTCGATCTCGCAAGGGCTGGTCAGCGGGATCGACCGCTCGCTACCGAGCCCGACCGGGTTCTCGATCCCCGCCGCGATCCAGACCGACGCGCCGGTCAACCCCGGCAACAGCGGCGGGCCACTGGTCGACCTCGACGGCGACGTCCTCGGGGTCGTTTTTGCCGGCGCCGGCCAGACGATCGGGTTCGCGATCTCGGCGGCGCTCGCCGACCGGGTCGTTCCCGCTCTCGCCGAGGACGGCGAGTACGACCACGCCTACCTGGGCGTCAACGTGATCCCCGTCAGCCCACCGCTGGCCGAGGCCAACGAGCTCGAGGATCCCCGCGGCGTCCTCGTCGCGGAGGTCGTCCCGGACTCGCCGGCCGAGGACGTCCTCGAGCCCGTCGACGACGTCGCGACCGTCAATGGCGAGCCGGTTCCGGTCGGCGGCGACGCGATCATCGCGATCGACGGTGAGGAAATCCCCAACCAGGAGCAGCTGGCCGCGACGATCGCGCTCGAGACCTCGCCCGGCGAGACCGTCGCGGTCGAGGTCATCCGCGACGGCGAGCGCGAGACCGTCGAACTCGAACTCGAACCACGGCCCGACGTGGACGTCCCCTGACCGTGACCGCTCGCTCCGCAGGCGAACGCAGGTGCATCGATTAGGGACGGGAGCGTGCTGGAGTGTGGTATGACCGAAATCGGTCACAAGCTCATCTGCGAGGAACACGGGCCGAACGATCTCGCCGACTACGCCGAACTCGCCGACCGATCGGCGTTCGACTTCGCGATGATCTCCGATCACTTCCACCCCTGGACCTCGAGCCAGGGCGAGAGCCCGCTGGTCTGGAACGTGATCGGCGCCGTTTCGCAGGCGACCGACGACCTCACCCTGGGGACCAGCATCACCTGTCCGATCCTGCGGTACCATCCCGCGATCATCGCGCAGGCAGCCGCGACCGCAGGAGTCCAGCTCCCCGGTCGATTCTTCCTCGGGGTCGGCACCGGCGAGAACCTGAGCGAGCACGTGCTGGGCGATCGGTGGCCCGAACACCAGGTTCGCCTCGAGATGCTCGAGGAGGCGGTCGACCTCATCCGAACCCTGTGGGAGGGCGAGACGACGAGCTACCGGGGCGAGTACTACACCGTCGAAAACGCCAAGATCTACACGCTACCCGAGGAGCGGCCGCCGATTCCGATCGCCGCTGACGGCCCGAAGACGGCGCGCAAAGCGGGGGAGATCGGCGACGGGCTCGTCGCGGTCGCGCCCGATCCCGATCTGATCGAGGCCTTCGAGGACGGCGGCGGCGAGGACAAACCCCGGTACGCCGAGATCGACGTCTGTTACGCCGAGGACGAGCAGGAGGCGATCGAAACCGCCCACGAGATCTGGCCGCAAGCGGCGCTGCCGGGGGAGCTGCTCTGGGAGCTGCGGACGCCCGCCCACTTCGAGCAGGCGACCGCGGCGGTCTCGAAGGAAGACGTCGCGGAGGTCGTCGTCTGTGGTTCCGATCCCGAAGCCCACATCGAGGGGATCAGGGAGTACGTCGACGCCGGCTTCGATCACGTCGCGGTCCACAACGTCGGCTCGAACCAGGCCGAGTTCGTCGAGTTCTACGAGGAGGAGGTGCTACCGGCGGTGCAGTAGTCGCCCGGCTGCGGGGACGTCAGGACGACTCCTCGGTCTCGCCTTCCGCCTCCTCGAGGTCGTCGGGCTGTTCTCCGTCCGATCGCGGCGCGTTCTGGGTGCCCAGGTCGTCGTCGCCGTCGTCGGCCGCGTCGTCCTTGCGGTCGACGCGCTCGAGTTCCTCCTCGACCTCGGCTTCCCGTTCGGCCTCGTACTCGTCGGCGCGGTCGGTGTCGTCTTCGGCCATATCGACTGCTGTTTTGGGACCGAGCGGTTTGGTCCTCGGGCCGTCGACTGCAACGTCGACCGCGAGGACGCTTCGTTTCAATAACAGGGTGGCTGACACGAAAGACAGATAAAAGAGCCCGCACTGTGAACGAATAGATATGGACGTTCCGTACGACCTCACCTCGTACGTTCGGGTGTTGAAGATGGCGACGACGCCCACGAGCGAGGAGTTCTTTCAGGTATCGAAGATCGCCGGTGCGGGGATCCTGCTCGTCGGGTTCCTCGGGTTCATCATCGGCGGGATTATGCTGCTGTTGACCGGCGACGCCGGTGGTGCCTTCTAATGGGCATCTACGCAGTCAAGACGACGGCCAGCCAGGAGCGCACCGTCGCCGAGATGATTATCAACCGCGAGGAGCCCGAGATTCACGCCGCGCTCGCGCCCGACTCGCTGACCTCCTACGTGATGGTCGAAGCCGACGGCGACGCCGTGATCAACCGCGTGCTCGAGGACATCCCCCACGCGCGCAGCATGGTGCCCGGCAAGTCCGACATCTCGGAGGTCGAGCACTTCCTCTCGCCGAAGCCGGACGTCGAGGGGATCGCCGAGGGCGACATCGTCGAGCTCATCGCCGGCCCGTTCAAAGGCGAGAAGGCCCAGGTCCAGCGCATCGACGAAGGCAAGGATCAGGTGACGGTCGAACTGTACGAGGCGACGGTTCCGATCCCGGTGACGGTACGGGGCGACCAGATTCGCGTGCTCGACAGTGACGAACGGTAGTTCGTCAGTCAGTACGAACGGGCACACCGTGCCCGTAGGTGTCTCCAACGATCGGTAGCGAGTCGGTTCGCTCGGGGCGAACGACGTGAGCACCGAGGACGTTTTCTACTCCGTTCTGCAAGCTGAGGTGTCGACGCGAAGCGAGGCACCTGACGACGCGTTCCCCGGATCGCCGTCGTTGGGGAGTGTCTCACTGTGCGTCGTGACCTGCTGAATGCGGACGTCGACCGGTTCGTCCACGTGCGGCTCGATCGCCGCGACGAGTCGGTCCGACAGTGGCGGATCGAGATCCCGCTCGCCCGGTAACCGTGACGACGATCGCATCGATCGACCGTATCGGGTAGTCGTCGAGTTCGACCGTTACCGTCCGGGCGTCGATGACGACGACGCTCGCGTCCTCGCTGATTCCGGCGTCAGTCAGTCGATCGAACACCCGCTCGACGGCGTCGCTCGGGAGTGGAAACCGAACGACCGTGACGTGTTCCCCTGCCAACAGTATCCGTTCGCTACCGGCGTGCGTGCCGAATCAGAATGCATAACCCGACGCTCGCGAAAGGGCTCACGTACTCGTGAGCGACGGAGAGGAAGTTCGGGTCGACTGTCACGTGAAGGTGCTCAACGACGATGTCGTCGAGCGCGCGACGCGTGCCGGCCTCGACGCAATCGTCTACGCACCGCACTTTACCCGCCTGCCGGAGATCCGCGAGCGTGCAGCGGCCTACTCGAACGAGGACTTACTGGTCGTCCCGGCCCGAGAGGTCTTTACCGGCACCTGGCGGGATCGCAAACACGTCCTCGCGATCGGGCTCGAGGAGCCGGTGCCGGACTTCATTCCCCTGGAGGTCGCGATGGCCGAGTTCGACCGCCAGGAGGCCGCGGTGCTGGCACCCCACCCCGAGTTCGCGACCGTCAGCCTCGGCGAGCCCGAGCTGCGCACGTACGCGAAGACGATCGACGCGGTCGAGATCTTCAACCCGAAACACCTCCCGTCGCACAACCGCCGTGCCCGCGAACTGGCCGACATGCTCTCCTATCCGCCGTTTACCTCCTCGTACGCCCACCTACCGAGCTCGGTCGGCGTCGCCTACACCGCCTTCGACGCGACGATCGAGGACGAGGACGACCTGGTCGCGGCCCTCGAGAACCCTGCTGCCCGGCGGATCGTCCACGACAACGGGCCGAGGCGGCTGCGGACGTCGGTCCGGGAGCTCGCACACCTTTGCTACGAGAACACCTGGAAGAAGGCCGACCGCTGTTTCCTCTCGGGGATCGAGCCGACCCATCCCGACCACATCGCCTACGACGGTCGGTTCGACGACGTCGCGCTCTACTGATCCTCGGTGTCGTCTTCGAGTGCGTCCGCGATACGCTCGAGCTGCAGCCCGACGTAACACAGCGCCTGCGTCTGCATGATCGCCGGATCGGTCGTCCACTCGTCGGTGATGTAGGCCGCCTGCTTGCCTGCCCGGTCGAGTTCTGTGGTATCGTTTGCCATCAGTATCGGGTTCGTCACCGATCCCTGAAATCGTTTGGCCGGCTGGCGCTTTCGAACCCCCCGACGGTCGGTCACTCTCGGCGCGAGGCGTCCCGGACCCGTTCGAGCGTGTGCTCGACCCGCTCCCAGTGGCTCCCGCGCCAGAAGTACTGGCCGCAGTCCCGACAGCGCCAGACCGCACGCTCAGCTGGGTCGGGGGCGTACTCGGGCGTCGACGTCTCGAGCTCGACGTCCTCGAGCGGGCCGTTACAGCGGCCACAGTAGGAGGGGACGTCCTCGAGGACGAGCTTGACTCCCACGGACGCGAGTTCGACGAGCTGGGCCTCGACCTCGCGGGACTCGAGGAGGATCGCGTCGTCGGCGCGGGTCGCGAGCTGGACGTCCCGCGTGAGGAGCGTTCGGGCCTCGTCCTCCGCGACAGCGAGCAGAGCGTCGTCGGCCTCGATATCACGGTCTCCGGCGTAGACGGTGTCGTGGCCGCACATCCGCAGGTAGGCGACGAGCCCACCGCACATGACGTCGAGAAGGAGTTTCACGGGATCAGTGCAGGAACGCCCGCAAGTCCTCGATTTCTCGGGTGTTGATCACGTCTGCAGGTTCGGCCCATCCCCGTCGGGCGGTGTGGACGCCCCAGCGCATATACTCGAGCGTCGCGGGCTGGTGGGCGTCGGTGTTGACCGCGATCGGCGCGCCCGCCGCGATCGCGGCCTGGACGGCGCTCCCCCAGAGGTCGAGCCGCTTCGGGTTGGAGTTGATCTCGAGGGCGGTGCCGTGCTCGGCGGCGGCCTCGCCCAGCGCGGTCGCGTCGAAGTCGAGCCCGGAACGCTCGTTCAGCAGCCGGCCGCTGGGGTGGCCCAGCACGTCCACCGCGGGGTTTTCGATCGCCGTCACGAGTCGGTCGGTCGCCGTCTCGGCGTCCTGTCCCAGGCCGCTGTGGGGCGAGGCGACGATCACGTCGAGGGCGTCGATGACGTCCTCGACGAGGCCGATCTCCCCGTCGGCGTCGACGTTAGCCTCGATGCCTGCGAAGACTTCGAGGTCGGCTGCGGCCGCGACCTCGCGGATCGCTTCGATCTGCTCGACGATCTCCGTATCGCTGAGTCCCATATCGGCGACGACGCCCGGCCCCTCGGCGTGGTCGGCAATGGCGAGGTAGTCGTACCCCCGCTGCTCGGCCGCCTCGACCATCGCGTCGATCGACGTGTTGCCGTCGGACCACTCGGTGTGACAGTGCAGATCGCCCCGGATATCGTCGCGGGTAAGAAGCTCCGGGAGCTCGCCGTTCGCCGCGGCGTCGATCTCGCCGCGGTCCTCGCGCAGCTCGGGCGGAATCCACTCGAGACCGAGCGCCTCGTACATCCCCGCCTCGTCCTCGCCGGCGACGCGCTCGCCGACCCGCTGGCCGGAATCGGGGTCGTCGATCTCGGAGACGTCGAAGGCGCCGTACTCGTTTAGCTTCATCCCACGGTCGATCGCGTAGTTGCGCAGCGTGACGTTGTGGTCCTTGCTCCCCGTGAAGTACTGCAGCGCGGAGCCAAACTCCTCGGGCGCGACGGTCCGCAGGTCGACCCGGATCTCGCCGACGCGGACGCTGGCCTTCGCGGGGCCGGACTCGATCTCGCTGTCGACGGAGTCCCAGCCGACGAACGCTTCGACGACGTCCTCGGACGTCTCGGTCGCGACGAGGACGTCGACGTCGCCGATCGTCTCGCGCCACCGGCGGATGGAGCCGGCGACCTCGCAGCGCCGGACGTCTTCGAGGCTCTCGAGGAAGGCCAGCACGTCGTCGGCCAGCGGGCGGGCCTCTCCGAGCAGCTGGCGCTGGCCGATCGTGCGGGCGAACTCGAGGTTTTCGCGGATGTTCTGTTCGGTCTTGGGACCGAACCCCTTGACCGCCTGGATCTCGCCGGCCTCGGCGGCGTCCTCGAGGTCATCGAGGGTCTGGATCCCCAGCTCGCGGTAGAGTTTCCCCGCGGTCTTCGGGCCGACGCCCTCGATTCGGGTGAGGTCGGCGATATCGATCGGGAGCTCCGCGCGCAGCTCCTCGAGTTCCTCGATCGACCCGGTCTCGACGTACTCGACGATCTTCGAGGCGATGGCGTCGCCGACGTGGTCGATCGTCTCGATCGACTCGCGGTCGTCGGCGGCGACGTAGTCGGCGATCGGCGTCGGGTGGGCGCGAACGCTCTCGGCCGCCCGCCTGTAGGCACGGGGTTTGTACTCGACGTCGTCGGCCTCGAGCAGGTCGGCGAACTCCTCGAGCCGCCCTGCGAGTTCGGCGTTGGTCGTCATCGGCCCCGCCCCTGAGTGTTGTCGTCCTCGTGGCCCAGTGCCTTCTTTAGGAACGACATCCAGCGCTTCTTGTCGGCGGCCTGCTGGGCCTTCTGTTCCTGTTCGAGGTTCGTCGGGCCGAGGTTCTCGAGGACGTTCAGCGCCCGGTCGATCCCGATGATGCTCCGGGCGAGCTCCTCGCCCTCCTCGCGGGAGACCGCACCCTCTTCGATGGCCTCGAGGCGTTCGAGGCGCTCGCGGCGCAGGTTCCGTTTGGCCTGCTCGACGCGGTCGCGCTCGCCGGGCGGCACCGTGTCGCGACGTTTGATCTCGAAGACGAAGGTCCGGAGGTCGATCTCCTCGCCCTGGACGGTGATCGTCTCCGGGATGTCCGCACCGACAGTGGCGCCCTCGCGCTCGACGCGCTCGAGCAGCTGCTTGCGCTCGTACTCTTGCACGCTTCGTCGTTGGGGGCTGAACGGCAAAAATGTACGTTCCGACGGTGATCGATCATCCCGAGGACGTCGGGGCTACCGTCGGCGTCGGTAAACCGGCAGCCGAAGCCATGAGAATTCCCCGCCAGCGCCGGAACTGAACCCCAAATCCCTTGAGAGTGCCACCCTTATCCCCGGCTAATGGCCACGTGCGACGTGTGTGGGAACGAAGAGAGCATGCCCTACAACTGCCGGCACTGTGGGGGGACCTACTGCTCCGAACACCGCCTGCCGGAGAACCACGACTGTTCGCGGCTCAATAACTGGAACGATCCGCAGGGAGTCTTCGACAGCGGGTTCGACGAGAGCGTCGACAACGGAGGGACGGCGAAGAGTCGAAGCCTGACCGACAAACTCCCGATCGACACCGGTCCCGGCGGCCCGCTGGCGTACTTCCGCGGGAACATGACCTACACGGTGCTGGCGCTGATGTGGATCACGTTCGCGCTCCAGGGGATCGTCGAGCTGACGCTCGGCTCGGGAGTCCATCGATCGCTGTTCGTCCTCGCTCCCGAGAGCCCGGAGTACGTCTGGACGTGGGTTACCTCCATCTTCGCCCACGGCGGGTTCCTGCACATCGTCTTCAACAGCATCGTGATCTTCTTCTTCGGCCCGCTGGTCGAGCGCTACGTCGGCTCGCGGGACTTCCTGGGGCTGTTCCTGATAAGCGGCGCCGTCGCCGGCCTCAGCCAGATCGGGATCCAGATTCTGCAGGGCGTGCCGCCGGGTTTCGGCGGCGTGGTCGGTGCCAGCGGCGCTGCACTGGCAATCCTGGGTGTGCTCACGATCCTGAACCCCAATCTCACCGTCTACCTCTACTTCATCCTGCCAGTCCCGCTCTGGATCCTCGCGGCGGGGACGGCGCTGATCAGCGTCATCTTCATCGGCACCGGCGGCGGCGGGAACATCGCCCACGCGGCCCACCTCGTCGGACTTGTGGTCGGACTGGGATACGGTGAGTACATCAAACGGACCAGGAACGTGCGAACGCCCGACCAGTTCCAGCTCGGCGGCGGCGGACCGGGCGGCCCCGGTGGCCCGGGCGGTCCCGGTGGCCCCGGTGGACCAGGCGGTCGCCGTCGCTTCTGAGCGCGCAGCCGAAAGCCCACCCACTGATTTTCCCGCGCCGTCAATCCCGCGGTACCGATGCACGTCTCCCGCCCCGACCTCGTTCCCGACGCCTCGCTCGAGCGCTCGGAGATGGAAACCCTCCAGCGCGAGATCGCCGACGCCGCCGTCTTCGAGGACGCCCTCGAGTTCGATCCCGCCGTCCTCGGCGACCCGCTGGTGGCGTCGACGAGCGAGGACGACCCCCCGATCGTCGCGGGCGTCGACCAGTCGTTTCTCACGAACGACGCGGGCGACCAGGACCGGGCGCTGTCGGCCGTCGTCGCCGTACAGGGCGACGAAGTGATCGAACGGGTCCACGCGGTGACGCCGCTTTCGATCCCCTACATCCCCGGTCTGCTCTCCTTCCGGGAGGGCGCGCCGATCATCGACGCCCTCGAGGAGCTGTCGGTCGAGCCCGACCTCCTCCTGTTCGACGGCAGCGGGCGCATCCACTTCCGGCAGGCCGGGATCGCGACCCACATGGGCGTCGTGCTGGACGTCCCGAGTATCGGGATCGCCAAGAGCCTCCTCTGTGGCAGCCCGCGCGAGGACGTCGAGAATCTCCCCGAGGGGACGCGAGTGCCGATCGAGGCCAACTCGCGGGTCGACGCCGCCGAGGGTACCCTGCTCGGCTACGCGGTCCAGACCCGCCAGTACGACTCGCCGGATCGGCACATCAACCCGCTGTACGTCAGCCCGGGCCACCGCGTCGGCCCCGAGACGGCAGCCGACGTCGCGCTGGCGACGTCCTCGTCGTACAAGCTGCCCGATCCCGTCCGGCTGGCCGACAGCTACGCCGACGAGGCGAAGCGCGGACTCGGGGAGTAAGGGTCGGAATCCGGGTTCGCGACTGGCGGACGATCGATCGGTCACGTTTCCTGAGTGCCGTTTCGACCGGCACGATAAACCGTCGATACTTAGGTATCCTCACTCGAAACGGTCACGCATGGCCATCGCTGAGGAAGCCGACGATGATGCGGGGGACGACGCGACCGTCGCGGACGACACTCGACGGGAACCGACGGACGAAACCGAAACGACCGACGCGACCGAGGATCGCTACACGCGCAAGCAGTGCGTGCTGATCACCGGCTGTTCGTCGGGAGTCGGCCACGCGACCGCGCGGGCGTTCCTCGAGAAAGACTGGCAGGTGATCGCGACGGCCCGAAACGTCGAGGACGTCGCGGACCTCGAGGAGGCCGGCTGTACGACCCTCGAACTGGACGTCACCGACCCCGACCAGGTCGCCGACGTCGTCGAGCGCACCGTCGAGATCGGCGGCGCGATCGATTGTCTGGTCAACAACGCCGGCTACGCCCAGATGGGACCGATCGAGGACGTCTCGACGGTCGATCTCCACCGCCAGTTCGACGTCAACGTCTATGGCCCCCACCGTCTCGCGCGGGCCGCGCTCCCGCATATGCGCGCCCAGGGCGAGGGCCGGATCATCAACGTCTCGAGCGTGGCCGGCCGGGTATCCTTCCCCGGCTACGGCGCCTACTCGGGGTCGAAACACGCCCTCGAGGCGATGACCGACGCGTTGCGCGGCGAGGTCGAGGAGTTCGGTATCGAGGTCGTGTTGATCGAGCCCGGCCCGATCGAAAGCGAGTTCTCCGACCGGGTCGACGAGGAGCTGCCCGGCTCGGAGCGCACTCCGGCCTACGAGTCGCTGTACGAGATCTACGACGAGGCCCAGCTGATCGGGGGCGGACAGGGCGGTCCCTTCGCCTCCACCCCCGCGGAGGTCGCGACGGCGATCGTCGAGTCGGCGATCCGCTCGGAGCCGCCCGCCCGGTACCCCGTCGGGCCGATCGGCCAGCTCGGCGTCTACGCCCGCTTCCTCCCGGATCGGCTCCAGGACGCACTCTACGGCGTCGTCCGAAAGCTCGTCTGACGCCACGGCCCGTCGTTACAGAACTCTTATACTTCGGCGCGGAGAGGTGTCACACAACGATGTCGGACGCTCCCGCCGGGGCCGTCGAGCTCGCCGACAGGATCTCCGCGCTGCTGTACGGGATCGCTGGCTGGCTGACCGTCGGATTCGGACTGTTACTGACCGTCGCCGCGGGCCGGTTCGGCTACAGCGTCGCGACCGGCACTGCCCGGGTCGACGCCGCGATCGCCGCCGGCCTGTTCGCACTGGTTTTGCTTCTGACGGGGCTCGTGACCGTCGCGCTCGGGCTCTTCGTCAACCCTCGCTTTCGCCGTCGGCTGGATCGGCGCCATGGGCCCTCCACGTTCGGTCGCGTGCGCTCGGTCGATCGACGGGTCGTCCGTCCCGAAGAACGCTGTCTCGAGCGCTGTGTCGACTGCGACGACCGGGTCGAGAAGGGGCTGGTCCGACGCTACCGCGAGGAGTACGCGCTCGCGGGCGTTCCCGTATACACGTGCTCGGAAGGGTACAACCACTACTGTCTCGAGTGTACGACGGTCGGACTCCGTGCCGAGGACGTCGCCGGCTCGAGCGCCGAGCCCGAGCCCGACCGTCGCGTCCTCGAGCGCGCGAAGTGAGAAGCGCAAGCGTCAGTCGCCGACCGCCCGCGCGTCGTCACCGGAGTCGTCGATAGCGAACGCGCCACCGGGGCACCGACGGACTCGTCCCGCCCGCTGGAGGTCGCGACACTGGCGTTCAATCGTTACGGGGTGGGCAGCGAGGGTCGCGGCCAGTCGGGAGACCGTCATCGGGCCGTCGGCTGCCAGTATCTCGAGGATCTCGCGTTCGGTCCGGTCGGCTGACGGGTCGTCCGTCGGCATGGGAGTTACTTCCACATTGGCGAACGGACGGATGAATGGCGCTCCAGTTCCCAGTCGATGAGAACGGTCTCGAGGGGTGATCTCGATCCCGATACCCGAGCGAACGATGTCGGTCGACCCGCGGCTCGAGGTCGTCTGTGCCGATCGCACGCCGACGGAAAAGAACGTGCGCGGACTATCCGCTGAACGCCTCGGCGAAGTCGGCCGGCAGCGTTCCGATGTCGATCCCCCAGGCTATCGGGAGCCACAGCAGCGCGACGGCCGTGATCAGGATGATTCCGATGACGTTGAGCCCGACGCCGACGCGGGCCATCTGTGGCAGGGAGATGTAGCCGCTGCCGAAGACGATGGCGTTTGGCGGCGTCGCAACGGGAAGCATGAACGCGAACGAGGCCGCGGTCGCACCGGCGATCATCAGCCCGTAGGGGTGGACGCCGATGCCGACCGCGACGCCGGCCAGGATCGGCATGAGCATCGCCGTGGTCGCCGTGTTCGAGGTCACTTCCGTCAGGAAGACCGTCATCGAGACCACGGCCAGCAGGATGAAGACCATCGAGACGCCCTCGAGGGCGGCGAGCTGTTCGCCGATCCAGGCCGCGAGCCCGGTGTCGCCGAACCCGGAGGCGATCGCGAGCCCCCCGCCGAACAGGAGAATAACGCCCCACGGAATGTCGACGCCGTTGGTCCAGTCGAGCAGGAACGTGTGGTCGCCGTCCTCGGTCTTCGTCGGCAGGGTGAAGAGAACGAGCGCACCGCCGATCGCGACGATAGTGTCAACGTCGTCCGGCGGCACGATCCCGACCAGCGGTTCGAGCAGGCTGGCGGTGATCCAGGACAGCGCCATCCCGACGAAGACGACCAGCACCAGCCGCTCCTGGCTGCTCATCGATCCGAGTCGCTCGAGCTCGCGGTCGATCGTGTCGGCGCCGATCGGCAACTCGTCGAACTGCGGGGAAATCGCGACCCGCGTCACGTAGACGTAGACCGTCGCGAGCCCGACGATCGAGATCGGGACGCCGTACAGCATCCACTCCGCAAAGCCGATCGTCGTTCCGAACAGCTCGCCCGCCTGGCCCGCAAAGAGGATGTTCGGCGGAGTGCCGATCAGCGTCGCGACGCCGCCGACCGAGGCGCCGTAGGCGATACACAGCATCAAAGCGACGCCGAAGGAGAAGTTCCCCTCGCTCGTGTCAATCTCGAGCTCGGTCTCGTCGACCAGGTCCGCGGTCTGATAGATGACGGCCAGCGCGATCGGAACCATCATCATCACCGTCGCGCTGTTCGACACCCACATCGAGAGAAACGCCGTCGAGAGCATGAACCCGAGGATGAGCCGCGAGGGAGCGGTGCCGACGGCCTTGATCGTCCGCAGGGCGATGCGCCGGTGCAGCCCCCACCGTTGCATCGCCATCGCGAGGAAGAACCCACCCATAAAGAGGAAGATCAGGGGGTCGGCGTAGGAGGGGGTCGTGTCGGCGGCCGGCACGGCTCCGGTCAGCGGGAAGAGGACGATCGGGAGCAGCGACGTCGCCGGAATCGGAATCGCCTCGGACATCCACCAGACCGCGATCCACGCGGTTGCGGCGGCGACGGCCTGCCCCTCGGGCGTGAGCCCCTCGGGCGTCGGCGAGAGGAAGATCATCGCGAACAGGATCGGCCCGAGGACGAAGCCGATCTTCTGTCGGAGCTCGTACTCCCCGCCGACGTCGAACGGCGACCGATCGTCGTCGGAACCGCCGTCGTCCCCACCCCCGAAACCGGTAGCTTCGGAATCGCCGTTCGGATCGCGTCCGCCGTCGGACAACGCCCGTTTCGCGACGCGGCGCTCCTCGTCCGAGACGCCGTCCAGATCCGCGGCGATCGCGTGTCCGTCGAGTCTGAGGTAGGCCTTCGTTCGTTCGTTCAGGAACCAGAGATACGCCCAGAGCCGCTGTATAGCCAGCTCACACCTGTCGAAAGCGTTCGATACCATCTGCTCGACGTTCCGAACCGGGGATTAAAAAACGCCAAGATTCCCTCGCGAGAGGATGTCAACGACGTTCGACGTTCCCGCGAGAGGAGTTCCCAGTGAGCGGAACGCACATCCCGTCGCCCGCACAATTCGGGCCATGCCGCTGTTACAGTTCGACACGACTCGATCGCTGTCGGCCGACGAGCGGACGGCGCTGGCCGATCGAGTGACGGCGCTGTACGCTGAAGAGATGGCAACGACCACGGGCCACGTCGCGGTGACGATCCGCGAACGAGCGTCCTCGGCGATGCACCTCGGACGCGAGGTCGAGGGGCCGTTGCTCTTTCTCGACGCCGAGATCCGTCGCGGACGGCCGTTCGAGCGCAAGCGGGCGTTCGCGCTGGCGACGATGGAGTACGCCGGCGAGGCGCTGGGGATCCCCGACCCGAACATGAAGGTCGTGTTCACCGAACACGAGGGCGAGGCGATGATGGGCGTCGATCGGGTCGGCGGCGAGTGGAACGGATCGGAGTGAAACCCCGCGCCGGCAGCCGGTTCCGTCACGGTAAAGCGGCCCCGTCGGAAAGGCGCGAGCGATGGATCGATCCTACTGGCGGACGGTCTCGCTGATCGCGCTCTGGCAGGTCGCCGCGAGTATCTGTTACTACACCGTCTTCGCGGCGACGCCGTTTTTCCGCGCGGAGTTCGGGCTCTCCCGGTTCCAGGTCGGGTTCGTCGTTACCGCCCTGACGCTGGGTTACGCCGTTTTCCTGCTCCCGGTCGGGGCGCTGATCGATCGGTTCGGCGAGTACCGCTCGCTCCTGGTCGGCCTCGTCGGACTCGCCGCCGGCGCGACGTTCGTCGCGGGTGCGCCGTCGGTCGCGACGCTGCTCGCTGCCGCCTTCTTCCTGGGCTCGGCGTACGCGAGCGCGATCCCAGGGACGAACAAGGCCGTCTATGACAACGTCGCCGCGGGTCGCCAGAACCTCGCGGTCGGGATCAAGCAGGTCGGGGTCACCGCCGGCAGCGGGATCAGCGCCCTGCTGGTGACCGGGCTCGCCGGTGTCCTCTTCTGGCAGGCCGGATTCCTCGTCGCCGCCGTCGCCGCCATCGTCGTCGCCGCACTCTTTGCGGTGCTGTACGACGGCTCCGGCGGCGGCGGCACCGCCGAGTACCCCGATTTCCGGTCGCTGTCGAAGAACCGTCCGTACCGCTGGCTGGTCGCGGCTGGCTTCTTTCTCGGCGCCGCGCTGTTCACGACGACCGGTTACACCGTCCTGTTCGTCCAGGAGGAGATCGGCGCCTCGGTTGCCTTCGGCGGGGTCGTCCTCGCGGTCGTCCAGCTGTTCGGCAGCGGGGGCCGGCTCGCGACGGGCTGGCTAAGCGACGCGCTGCCCGGCGATCCACAGGTCCGGATCGGGTCGATCCTGATCGTCCAGGCGCTCGCCAGCGCCGCCCTGTTCGCGGTCGTCGCCGCGACCTCGAGCCCGATCGGGGCCACGGTCGCGTTCGCGGCGCTCGGCTTTTTCGTCCTCGGGAACACGGGCGTCTACTACTCCTGTATGTCGACGCTTGTCGGCAGCGAGGAGATGGGCGGCGCGACCGCGGGCGGGCAGCTCTCGCTGGTCGCCGGCTCGATCGTCGCCCCACCGGCCTTCGGCTACCTCGCCGACGTCGTCGGCTACCGCGCCTCGTGGGGACTGCTCGGCGCCGGCTGCGTCCTCGCCGCGGGGCTGCTTGTCGTCGCGGTTCGCAGCGAACCCCCGATCGACGACCCCGCGCTGGCCGACTGATCGATCCGAAGAACGAACCACTATGGCCTCCGAGGACGAACTCCCGCTCATGTACCGCGTTTTGCTCCCCGTCGACGACAGCGAGGCCCGCGGTCGCGCCCAGGCCGCGGCCGTCCTCGAGTTGCCCAGTGCCAGCGACGAGATTACGGTCGACGTCCTCCACGTCCACGAGGGGGTGTCGGGTCCCGACGCCGAGTGGGCCGCGGGCGGGTTCTCCGAGGAGTACGCCGAGCAGATGGACGAGAACCTGCGCGAGCGGGCGAACCTGCCAAGCGCCGTCGATACCGCGACCGAACTGCTCGAGGAGAGCGGAGTCGACTACGAGGTCCACGAATCGGTCGGCGATCCCGCCGAGACGATTCTCACGGCTGCAAGCGAACGGGACAGCGACGCGATCGTCATCGGGATCCAGAAGCGCTCGCCCGTCGGGAAGGTGCTGTTCGGCAGCGTCGCCCAGGGCGTGATCCTCGACAGCGATCGGCCAGTGACGACCGTTCCCGCGGCCGAAGGGGAAGAGCGGTAGCTACCGCAGGCAGGCCGCGACGACCTCGAGCATCCCCTCGCCCTGGACCTCGTCGGCGAACAGCGGCACCCGGCGAACGTCGGTCCCCCGGAACAGCTCCTGGGCCTCCGCGAGCGCCGACTGCTGGACGTCCCAGCGGCGCTGGCAGAACTCGCAGCTCTCGAGGTCGGGCTGTAAGAACTCACCCTCGACGTCGTCGGTGACGTCCGACAGCGGCTCCATGACGCGGTTGACGACGACGGTTCCGACGGGAATCCCGAACTCCCCGAGCTGTTCGCGCAGTCGTTTGGACTCGAGGACGCTCATCTCCTCGGGGACCAGTACGATCCGGAAGTCGGTTCGGGCGGGGTCCCGTAGGGCGGCCCGGAGTTGCTCGATACGCTCGCGCAGCTCCTCTAGGTTCTGCAGGTCGGGCTCCTGGTCGGGCATCTCCTCGCCGCCGAACATCCCCTTCATCCCGTCGAGCATCCCGCCGATCCGCTGGCGGAACGTCATGAGACGGCCCATCATTGTGTCCATGAGCTCGGGCAGCTGGAGCAGGCGCAGCGTGTGGCCCGTCGGTGCCGTATCGACGACGACCCGCTCGAACCGCTCGTCGTCCAGATACTCGAGCAGCAACTGCATCGCCGCGGCCTCGTCGGAGCCCGGCATCGGCCCGCCCAGCAGCGACTCCATCGGGGAGTCCTCGCCGAACATTCCCTCGAGCCCGCCGAACATTCCGGCGCCCTCGCCCTGTGCCTGCGCCTGGGCGGCGAAGCCGGCGTCGTCGACGGCCGCCTCGGGATCGATCTCGGCGGCGTACAGCGGGACGTCCTCGCGGATCCGGCCCGGCTCCGAGGGGACGTCGGTCTCGAACGTATCGGAAAGCGAGTGGGCCGGATCCGTCGAGACGACCAGCGTCGAGACCCCCGCGCGGGCGCTGTCCAGCGCGGTCGCGGCCGCCATCGTCGTTTTTCCGACTCCGCCCTTCCCGCCGTAGAGGACGTAGTCGGGGCCGTCGACGTCCTCGTCGGACGGCTCGACGCTGATCGTCTCGCGCTCCTCGGCCACCGACTCCGTTGGCGTCACTTCGATCGTGTGGTCCCCGTCGTCGGTACCCCCTTCGTCCGTCTCGGCCTCGTCGACGGGCTCGACGTCGATTCCGCTCATGCGGTCCGGTTTCCGGCGGGCACACGAGTATTCGTCGGTCTCGGAGAGGGACGATCCGACGTCGCCGAGCCACGCATGATACTAGTACTACAGCTCGAATTTAAGGCATAGGGAGTCTCCTTATCCATATATTCATATCCGGAGGTAGATTTAATTACGATGCCGTCGACGATACGCCCACACCGAAGCGGTGGTGGCGCTTCGAACCCTTCACTCATGACCGCACAACTCACCGAACCCCGAACCGACGAACCGACGACCGACGACCGCACGTTCCCGTACGACGGGGGCGAGCCCGGACTGGCGCTTCCGGTGGCGAACGCACGCGGCGTGCTTCGACCCGAGGACCCGACCGCAGCCGTCGGCGCCGCCGGTTCGACGGCCTGTCCGGACTGTGCTGCAGAAACCGTCAACGGCGCGGGGCTGTACGTCTGTCCCGACTGTTCCTGGAGCGGAACCTTGCGGTAGTCAGCCGCGTTGTCGATGGCTCACGCGTCTCCCGAGTAGCCGATCGCTTCGAACTGCGGAACTTTTGGGATGTGTAGAATAGGTGATTGAGGTGAGAGAGCTGGCTATCGATCGAAGTACGCCGCGAGCCGCTCCGCGGCCGCCGAGACGCGGGGCGTGACCAGCGCGAAGCGAAGCCAGTCGGCTCGCGAGTCGCCGAACGCCTCGCCGGGCATCCCGGCCACGCCGGCCTCGTCGATCAGTCGCTCGACGTTCTCGAGGGTCCCCGGGTAGTCCTCGAAGCGAGCCATCACGTAGAACGATCCCTGCGGCGTGGTGTAGTCGGCGCCCGCGTCCTCGAGGGCGTCGGTGAACGTCTCGACGCGCTCGGCCAGCAGCTCCCGGTTTCGCTCGTAGTAGTCGGGCTCGGTCTCCCGGAGTCCCCGGAGAACCGCGTACTGGGCGGGACGGCTGCCCGCGACGTTGACCAGCATGTGGCGGCTCTTGGCGTTCTCGACGAGGTGTGGCGGGAAGATCGCGTACCCGACTCGGAACCCGGTGATCGCCATCGACTTCGAGAAGGCGTTGGTGACGATGCGGTGGTCGGAGTCGACTCCGAGCGCGGAGGCGAACCGTCCCGAGAGGTCGAAGTGGTCGTACACCTCGTCGCTGACGAGGACGGCGTCGTACTCCTCGGCGATCGCGACGAGTTCGCGGATCGTCTCCTCGGGGTAGACGGCTCCCGTCGGGTTGTTCGGCGAGTTGACGACGATCGCGGCCGTCTCCTCGCCGACGACCTCGCGAACGGCCGCGGGATCGAGCTGGCCCTCGGCGTCGGCGGCGACGAACCGCTGACGGCCGCCGAGCATCGTCGTCTTCCCCGGGTAGTAGGGGTAGACGGGATCGGTCAGTACGACCTCGTCGCCGCGGTCGCGCTCGAGCGCCCGCGCCATCGCGAGGTAGTTCGCCTCTCCCGCGCCGTTGGTGACGACGACCTGCTCGACGTCAACGTTCCGTCGGGCGGCGATCTCCTCGCGAAGCTCGACGAGGCCCTCGCTGGGCGGATACTGGAACCGGTCGGGCTCGAAGTCGGCGTAGTCGCCCAGCCCCTCCCGCAGCGCCTCCGGTGGCTCCCAGTCGGGGTTCCCACTGACCATGTCGATCACGTCCCGGTCGGCCCGGTCGGCGTACTGCATCACGCGAAAGAACAGCGGCGTCTCGTACTCCATGCGAGCTACTGGGTGCTCGCCCATCGTCGTTCTTTCGTCGCGGGCCCAGAGGGAGACGGCGCACCGATGCAACCCTGGCCTTCAAACCGCCCCCGCTCCTGGACACGCGTATGAACGACGACATCGACCGCGAACTGCCGATGGACGTCGCCGACGTGATGCGGGAGACCGGAGACACGCTCGCGGTCGCCGAGTCCTGTACGGGCGGGCTGATCGGCGCCGCGATCACAGCGGTGCCGGGAGCCAGCGACTACTTCGATTCGGGGCTGACGACCTACGCCTACGACGCCAAACGGCGCCACCTCGGGGTCAGCCGCGAGGCCCTGGACGAGTACGGCGCCGTCTCGGAACCGGTCGCCCGCGAGATGGCCCAGGGGGTCCGCGACGCGACGGATACGACCTGGGGGATCGCGACGACCGGCGTTGCCGGCCCGACGGGCGGTACCGAGGACGACCCCGTCGGCACGGTCTACATCGGAATCGCCTACGCCGGCCCGTGGGGCAGCGAGTCCTCGTTCGCGACGGTCTCTCGATACGAGTTCGACGGCGACCGCGCGACGGTACGAGCCAAGACCGTCGATCGGGCGCTCGAGGACCTGCTTGCCGCCGTCGAGGACGTTCGGGGGTAGCGATCGCGCGGCGCCGAGGCGCGACGAACCGGGACGATTCCTCACCGTCGCTGACCGTCCGCGAGAGAAAACTATTCGAGGCTCCCCCGTCGACTCCGGCGTATGAACAAACGGGGGCACGTCCTCAACGCCGTCCTGTTGAGCGTCGGGCTCGGCATCCTGCTCGAGCCGACGGCGGATCTGGGGACGCTCGAGTCCGTCGTCGCTATCACGGTTCCGGTGACGCTGGGGGCGCTCTTTCCCGACGTCGACACCGCCTTCGGTCGCCACCGCAAGACGCTACACAACCTCCCCGTGCTCGGGCTGTTCGTCGCCTTCCCGTTCGTCTTCGGCAACCTCCACTACGTCTGGATCGGCGTCCTGACCCACTACGTCCTCGACGTCACGGGCAGCAGGCGCGGCATCGCGCTGTTTTACCCGCTCTCGAGCAGGGAGTTCGATCTGCCGACGGGGGTCCCGGTCAGCAGCGGGCGGGCCGATCTCGTGACGGTGCTCGTGACCGGGTTCGAGCTCGCGGTCGCGGTCCTCCTGCTGTACGAGCTCCCGCGTCGAGGGATCGACGTCGCGGAGCTCGGGCTCTGGTTCTGAGCGGCTACCGGCGGTTCGGCGTCCAGTCCTCGCAGGCGTCCATCCCGGTCATCGCCTCCTCGTGGCGGGTGCAGTACGGAATCAGCTCGTCCGATCCGCGCTCGCGAGCGTACGCGAACTGCTCGCAGTTTCCGCAGTAGCGATCCCTCGGTAGCGTCGGCTCGGATTCGGTTTCGAGCAGCTCGGCGTCCTCGCGGTCCGGGGCGGGCTCGGCCGTCCCGGCGGGGCCACCGTCTCGGCGGGCGCTCGGTTCGGGTTCGATCTCGCCGTCGGGTTCGGCGCCGAGGACGCCGATCCCGCCGAGTCCCCCGGCGGGTCCCTCGTCGTCTCGCTCGACGATCGTCCGGTTCTGTCGCGTGACGTGCATCTCGAGGGTGCCGCCGGGGTCGTTGCGGGTCTTGAAGTTGACGACGCCGACGAACAGACACCAGATCGCGGCGAACAGACCGAGGAGGTAGACCGCGGCGACCTCGAGGGTCAGATCCGCGCCGACCCCGCGCCAGTGGTAGGGGTAGGCGACCCAGAAGAGCGCGACCCCGAGCAGGCAGAGCCCGGCGCCGACCGCGCCGGCTGCGCGGAGCCGACGGCTCGCGGGCAAGACGAGAAAGAGACCGACGAGGGCGGCCGGAACCCCGACTCCGGCCACGATCCCGGCGAGCCGGACGGTCGCGTAGTGGGCCGCCATCTCCCAGCCAGTCGCCGAGGCGACGATCCCGTCGAACAGTTCGGTCGTCGCCAGCACGACCCCCAGCACTGCGAGGACGGCGCCGGACGCGACGAGGCCCGTCCCGACGTACAGCCGCCGTCGGCTCGGCCCCGACCGTGCGTCGCCCTGGTACACCTCCGTCAGACTCGTCATGCACATATATTTGAATTACAACTACAAAACAATAACGTCAGACACAGGTCAGGTATTAGAGGTTCCCGGAAGCGAAAGGTTGAATCGCCGGGCTCGAAAACGCTCTCTCATGAGCGACGACGACGAGGAGGACGCGCCCGCAGTCGAGCTCGGCGAGCGAACCCCCGTCGAGGGGGCTCCACTGGCCCGCATCAGCTCGCGGCTCTTCTGGCCAAAGGAGAAAAGCGAGATCGACCGCCTCGAGGGCGACAGCGTCATCCGGACGCCCGACGGCCCGCGGGAGCTCTCGGCGGTGCTCGAGGAGATCGACGAGACCTACTTCCAGCGCCACCAGGAGTTCGAGCGCCACGTCCGGGACGTCGTCGGCACGGGGCCGGTTCCGACCGCCGACGAGTAATCAGCCGTGTCGGCCGAGGAAGAGCAACGCGGGGTCGACTGGCTCCCCGGCCCGCTGGACGGACTCAGCTGGTTCCAGAAGTCGCTCCTTACGGGAGCCGTCCTCACGGTCCTGTGGATGCAGCTGGTCCCCGGCGAGCTCGAGCGTCGCGTCGTCGTCGACTCGGTACTGCTGATCGGCGGCCCGCTCGTGTTGGGGCTGACCCACGGCAACCACATCGGCTGGAACGTCAACCGAACCGCCGTCCGCAACGCCGTCCTGCTCTCGCTTTTCGTCCTCCCGTTCTATCTGGTCGGCTCGACGCTTCCGACGATCCGGGCGTTCTACCCGATGTGGGAGACCTCGGCCGCACCCGGCGAGTTCATCCCCCACGCGATCCAGCTGTTCGCGCTCGCTTTGGCCGCTGAGACCTACTACCGCGGGCTGCTCTGTGTCGGCGTCCGGGAGATCGGGTTCAAGGCCGTTCTGATCAGCCCCGTCGTCTACATGATCCACCACATGTCGAAACCGCCCCTGGAGTTCCTGCTGTCGGGACCGACCGACGTGCTGTTCGGCGCGGTCGACTACAAGTCCAACTCGATCCTCCCCTCGGTGATCGCCCACGGCGCCGGGCTCGTTCTGCTGGACTGGCTAGTCCTGCACGACCCGCTGTTCGATCCTACCGGGTTCCTGGAGTACCTCGAGTGGCTCCCGATCCCGATCTGAGAGCCGTGGCAGCCGCGACGGTGGGGCTTTAGTGGCTCCCGACCGACGATCCGGATATGAGTCTCCCAATCGACCCGGCCGAGATCGATCCCGAGGACGTCGGCGAGAAACAGGCCGTCCTCGAGATGGAACACGAGGAGGCGATCGAACACGTCCGCGAGGTCTGCGAGGAGGTCGGCTTCGGCATCCCCGCGGAGTTCTCTCCGTCCGAACTGCTCAACGAGAAGGTCGACGCCGACCGCGATCCCTACTACGTGCTGGGCGCCTGCAACCCCGAGATCGCCGACCGGGCGTTGGACGAGACGCTGCGGATCGGCGGGTTCTTCCCGTGTAACATGATCGTCTGGGAGGAGGAGCCGGGCCGTCAGCGTGTGTACCACCTCTCGATCATGAAGATGGCCCGGCTGCTCGGACTGGCTCCGGACAGCGAGGAGTGGGCAGACATTGTCGACGAGACGGGTGAACTCACCGAGGAGGCGTTCGCGAAGTTCGACTCCGTCGACGCCGAGACGAGCCACTGAGACGGTCACCGACGGGCGGTTTCGACACACTCTTCCGCCGGTCCGTCTCGACACCGGGACGACCGATCCGTTCGACGCAACCGCGGGTCCGACGGTCGGCCGACGTGTGTCGGACGTTACGTTAGTTTATTTGAATGTCAAGGTTTACATACATTCAGAACTATGTTGACGTATGGACGTCAGAACCACGTTCTTCGCCCTCCTCCTTCTGTCCCTCGCGGCGGTCACGACGCTTATCCTCGCGCCGCTGTTGCAGTACGTGCTCGCCGCCGCGTTGCTCGCGTTCGTGCTCTTCCCGGCCCACGAGCGCCTCGAGCGACGGATCGGCTCCCGGCCGTCGGCGCTCGTCCTCACCGGCGTCGCCATCGTCGCCGCGGTCATTCCGCTTCTCTATCTCTCGATCGTCACCGTCCAGACGGTGTTTACCTTCCTGAATCGGTTCGACGAGGCTGCAGCCATCGAGACGGCGAGCGAGTGGGCGGTCGAACTCGGAATCGATCCCGAACTTGTCGCGACGATGCGCGCACAGCTGCTCACCGAAGTGAACGGACTGTTCGACGGCGCCGTCGACGTCGCGCTGGGGGAGCTGGTCGGGTTGCTCGACGCGAGCGTCCGAATGGGGTTAGGGATGCTGGTGCTCGTCTTTCTGCTGTACTACCTGCTCGCCGACGGTCGGACGTTCGTCGGCTGGCTGGCGGAGGTGTCGCCACTCGAGAACGAGGTGCGCGACGAGCTGTTCACCGAGGTCGACGTCGTCACCTGGGCGGTGATCAAGAGCCACGTCTTCGTCGCCGTCGTCGAGGGGCTGCTCGGCGGACTCGGGTTCTACCTGCTGGGCGTCCCCAACGTCGCCTTCTGGACGATCGTTATGGTCGTCGTCTCCTTCCTGCCGGCGATCGGCGTCTGGCTCGTCTGGGGGCCTGCGGTTGCCTACCTCCTGATGACCGCCGGACCGCTCCCGGCGATCGCGCTGTTGCTGTACGGGATCGCCGTCCTCTCAGTCGTCGACAACTACCTGCGGGCGATCTTCGTCGACCGGCGAACCGGACTCCACCCCGCGGTCGTCCTGATCGGCGTCATCGGCGGGATCTACCTGCTGGGGATCATGGGACTGTTCCTCGGCCCGGTGTTGCTCGCGGTGTTCAAGGCCGGCCTGAACGTCTTCAACGAGACCGCGCTCACGACGGACGATCTCCACCTGGAGTCGTCAGCCACGGAGCGTCCGAACACCGATCCCGGGACCGCCGACGATTGACGTCAGTCGGAGCCGTCGGCGTTGTAGCAGCTTCAATGGCCACGAAAAGCAAGCCGAAGGTGGAAGACTGGTTACCGGTCCTCGTCGGCGGGGACCGAAGGCTGCTCGTCCTCGAGTTCCGCTAGCCGTTGCTTGGCGTCGTAGCGGATGTATCCCGAGAGGACCGCAAGCACAACCACGACAAAGGCGGGGACGCCGAACAGCAGGGTTACCATTGCCAGAACCGACAGCAGCTCCGTACTGACGAGCGCGATCCACATGGGTCCCCGAACGGGCCCGACGGATTTAGTTTCGCGGGTCAGACGACCCGCCGGAGAACGCCCCTAGACTCGACTGGACGCCGGCCGCCAGCTCCGACTTGCGCCGCAGGCGCTCGAACGATATTGGCAGCTGTGGCGCGATCGAGGCGATCGCACCGTGGAACGTCTCGGCCTCGCCGTACTCGCCGGCGAGCGTCTCCCTGCTCTCGGGGGCTAACCCGCTTGCCTTCCCAGGGACGCCGTCGAAGGCGTTGCGGACGCTCTCGCGGACCTGCCAGACGCCGACCGGTGCCCAGTAGTCGTCGCTGACTTCCCGGAGGACCAGACACTTCGCCTGGCGGCCGATCGACTCGAGGTGCTCCAAGACGCCCAGGCGGGCGGCGTAGTAGGCGCCCGCGGTCTCCTCGACGTAGCTGGTCCGGCCCTCGTACCCCTCGCTTGCGCTCTGGAGCCAGATCTCGTCGTCGGGGTTGGGGTTCCAGATGCTGCCCGGCGCCTTCATCTCGACGAGCTCGAACTCCCAGCTTCCGGGCGCCAGGACGATCCAGTAGCGGTTGCCCATGTACTCGTTGACCCGGACCTGGACCTCGTCGATGCTGGGCTCGTTGCGGATGCGTCCTCGCAGGAACTGCCCGACAGTGTCGTCGACGGCCGTGATCGACCACCGCGTGGGGACGAGCCGGCGCTGGTCGCGTTCCCCCAGGGCGCCCGCCGAGAGGATCGAGTTGATCTCGTAGACGTCGAACCCGCGCCGGTAGAGGTAGGTCATCGCGCCCTGTGCCTGCCAGTCGTCGTCCTCGAGGGTCTTCTTCACCGGCCGCGGAACGTGGGGGTTCTCCCGGAGCTCGGCGTTCCGGGCGTTCGCGCGGGGTCCCCGCGGGGTGGCGACGTCAGTGCCCGGATCGAGGCCGAGATCGGGTTTGTCGTCCAGCCCGATTTCGAGGTCGACGGGTCGGTCCGCGATGGCGACCTCCCGCTGGACGCCGACGAATCCGTCCCAGCTGTCGTGAACCGACGGCGTCAGACGACTCGCGATGCTCGGGGAGTCGACGTTGGCTCGCTTGTTCGAGTTCAGCAAGCCGGTGCGGCGCTGGAGAACGTCGTCGATCCCGTACCCCTGTCGGTACCATTCCCCGTCGGTGACGTAGGACTCGGCCGCGTCCTCGTCGCCGACCGGCGAGAGCACCCCGATCGGGATGTCGGGGTAGTTCGACCGCCCGACGAAGATCGAGGGCGCCGTCGACCCGACGAGGCTGTCGCCCGACAGCGCCCGCTCGAAGTTGCGCTCGAACTCCTCGAGGTGGTCCGTGATCGCGTAGGACTTCTCCTTCGCGAGCCGGCGTCGCTCGGCCTCCTCGTCGGGTTCGAGGCTCTCGATGTAGTCGTCGAGGCGCATTCGACGACGGTTGGAGCCGAGCGAAGTTGAATGTTGAGTTCGCCGTGGGCGGCGGGGTCGAGACGGCGCCTCCCGGCCGGAGCAACCTCGCAAGGGTTAAAAACGACGGGCAAAAAGGGAGGGGTATGAGTACGACGGACGAGCAGGATCGACGCTCCTGTGTCTCCTGTGGGATCAACATTGCGGGCACGAACGCCGCGGCGTTCAGCTGCCCCGACTGCGGAACGCGGATCTTCCGCTGTGCCAAGTGTCGCAAGCAGAGCAACCTCTACAAATGTCCCGACTGCGGATTCACCGGACCCTGATACTACCATGGGAAAAGTCGCTGCCAAGATCAAGGTCATGCCGGACAGCCCCGAGATGGACCTGGACGCACTCCAGGAGCGCCTCGAGAGCTCCCTCCCCGAGGGCGCGAAGATCAACGGCGTCGAACGCGAGGAGGTCGCGTTCGGTCTCGTCGCGCTCATCCCGACCGTCATCGTCCCCGACGGCGCAGGCGGCACCGAGGCCGTCGAGGAGAACTTCACTGAGGTCGAGGGCGTCGAAAGCGTCGACGTCGAGAACGTCGGCCGTATCTGAACGCGAACGCGTCTTTTCGTCGCGCCGCTCGCCGTAACCCGCGAGCCCCGCGTCCTTGCGGCAACCGTCTCGTTCTTCCAACGCTTTACGTACGTCCTCGAGAAACCGCTCCGGCGTGAACGCGCTGTCGGACCCGACGAAACGGCGGTGGCTCGCGTGGGGAGCGCTGGCGACGGTCTTCCTGCTCGTCAACCTCCACCGGCTCTCGACGGCTGTCATCTCCGAGGAGCTGACCGTCGACTTCGAGACGACCGCGGCCCAGCTGGGGACGCTTCACGCCTCTTTCTTCCTGATCTACGCGGCGATCCAGATCCCGACCGGCGTCCTCGCCGATCGGGTCGGCCCCCGCTACGTCGGCTCGATCGGCGGCGTCGTTCTCAGCCTGGGCGCGGTCGGGTTCGCGTTAAGCGGGAGCTACCTCACGGCGTTCGCCGCCCGAGCGCTCATCGGCCTCGGCAGCGGCGTCATCTTCGTCTCGATCCTGCGCTTCTGTGCCAACTGGTATCGCCCGGACGAGTTCGCGACGATGGCCGGACTCACCGGCAGTATCGCCGGACTCGGCGCGATCCTCGCGACGACGCCGCTCGCGGTCACCGTCGGCCAGTTCGGCTGGCGAGCGACGATCCTCTCGCTTGGTGGCGTCGGAATCGTCGCCGCGGGTGCCGTCTTCGTTCTGGCGCGTCAGTCCCCGTCCGCCGCGGGCCTCGAGCCGATCGAGGACGTCCCCGAACAGCCCGAGATCACGCTCGCGGAGCTGGGGGGCCACCTGCGGACGCTCGCGCGGGACCTCGACCAGTGGCTGCTGTCGATCGTCTTCTTCGCGGGCAACGGTGCGATGCTGACGCTCGTCGGGATGTGGGGCGTTCCCTACATCGTCGTCGTCTACGAACTCGACGTGACGACGGCCTCTTACTTCACCCTGCTCGCCTCGGTCGGCGTCCTGCTCGGGCCGACGACGATCGGCTGGTTCTCCGATCGGATCGAGCAACGACTGGTGCCGATGGCGGCCGGAACGGGGCTGTTCGCGGTCGCGCTGACCGCTATCCCCGTCTTCGGTCGCCCGCCCCTCGCCGTCGTCGCCGTCTCCTATCTGGCCTGCGGATTCCTGTTTGGCGCCGCAATGCTGTCGCTGTCGGTCGTCAAGGAGCGGTATCCGGCGGGCGCGAGCGGGGTCGCGACCGCGACGGTAAACACCGCGGGGTTCGTCGGCGGCACGGTCCTGCCGGCGGCGATGGGGGTCGCGCTCGACGCCTACCAAACCGGCGAGACCGTCGAGGGGACCGTCGCCTACACCGAGTTCGGCTACCGGATCGCCTTCGGGATCCTCGCGGCGACGGTGCTCGTTGGCTTCTGCTGTGCGTGCTGGCTGCTGGTTCGGGACCGATAACGGCACAAAACGCGCGAGCGACGGCCGACGACCGCGATCCGAACCGTTACTCGTCGTCCTCGATCTGCTGTTGGAACTCCTCGAAGTCGATGTTCGCCTCGAGCTCCTCGACAGCTCCCTCCATATCCTCGGCGGCCGCGTCCATGTCACCGAACTCGAGGATGTTGCCCGTCTCCTCGGCCCACTCCTCGGCGTCCTCGTGGGTCGCGGCGTGTTCGGTCGCGGCCTCGAGCTCCGCACGAACGTCCTCGGGGGTCCCCGGCGGCGCGATCTGGGTCAGGCGGAACTCGGTGAGGTAGGACATGCTATCGCCGTAGTCGGTGATCTGGTCGATCTCGGGGAAGGCGTCGATCTCGGTGTCCATCAGGTTGACGACCGTCGAGACGTTACCCGACTCCTCGGCCGTGATCGCGGAGGTGTTCGTCGCGATTCCCGCGGGCGCCTCGCCCGAGATGACCGCCTCGTTGACCTCGCCGCCGCCGTCGTAGGGGACGACGTTGTCCCACGCGAGGTCGTAGTCGTCCCGGAGCAGGTAGGCCGCGACGTGGCTGTCGTGGCCGACCCCCTGGACGGCGAAGTTCTCGATCTCGCCGTCGGCGTAGGCGTCCTGCAGGTCGGCGTAGTCCTCGATGCCGTAGTCGTCGTTGACGATGATCGTGTAGCCGAAGACGGCGAAGTACGCGATCGGCTCGAACTCCGTTGGCTCCCAGCCGTCGGTGCCCTCCATCCGCCAGGCGAACTGCCAGCTCGGGGTGTTGGCCGTCCCGAACGTGTAGCCATCGTCGTCCTGCCCGTGGAGCCACTCGATTCCAAGCAGGCTCGCCGCACCGGCCCTGTTGTCGATCTCGATCGGCTCGCCCAGCTCCTCGCTCATCAGCGGCTCGAGCTGGCGGGCGTAGGTGTCCGTCCCGCCCCCCTCAGACCAGGGAACCATCCAGGTCAGCGAGTCGGAGGGGAACTCCCCGCCGTCCGACTCGTCGTCGAGACACCCCGCGAGTCCGGTAAGCGAGATCGCAGACGTTGCACCGATCCCCTTCAGAAGATTGCGTCGGTTCACGACCCACCGTAGCCGCCGAAGCGGTGATAAGTATGACCGCACCTGCAAGAGTTACAGCTACTTAGTACACGAACGTCCGTAGAACCGTGTCGAAGATAAACAATTGTATGGGAATATCGGACAAGGTAATTCGTTCCACGGGTGTGTATCACTACCGCTGATCGAACCGCTCCCGCGATCAGTCGATCGTCCGTTTCGAGTCGGAGTCGACTGCGGTGAGGTACTGTTCGAGCAGATCCGGGAACTCCCGCCCGCGGATGTACCGCAGCCCGAAGTCCTCCGTCCAGTCGATGATCCCCCGGTCCTCCGTGACGACGCCGGCCTCGAGCTCGCGGGCCAGGATAAGGAGGTCGAAGTCCTCGCGGGAGTCTAACACCCCGGTGCGCATCGCGTCGCGGTACTTCTCCCGGAGCTCCGAGATCACCGCGTCGACCTCGGTCTTGTGGTCATGATCCTCGAGGAGTTCGTCGGTGCTATCCTCGGCGCGACGAACCGCCCGCTCGGAGACCCGGAGCCCGCGGTCGACCCGTCCGCTCATCTCGTCGACGAAACTGTAGACGACGTTTGCAGGAATCGAGACCGCGTACCGGTCGGGGTGTTTGCGGATCACCCAGGTATTGAGCTTCGAGTAGACCTCGTCGTCGACATCGCGGGCCTCGAGCATCGTCGTCAGCTCGTTGTGAATCGTCGGCGGAACGTAACAGGAGATCCCGAGGTTGAGGCGGGCGTTGGCGATCAGCTCGAGCAGCCGGAGCACCGCGTCTTCGAGCGACTCGCCGTCCCGGCGGATCTCCTCGGTGAAAAACAGCGACGTGTCGAGGACGAACCGCTGTTTGAACGCGTCGACAGACATGAACGGAGGTACGTCCTCGAGGAGGAAATAGCTGGGTTCGAGATCAGGGTTCGTCGGCGTTCGGTCCCCGCGCCCCGAGGTCAGCCTCCGAGATCATCTCCGCGCTGGTCGATGAGAGGTCGACGGTGACGTCCTCGTGGACGGCCTTGCTGATCTCGTCGACGTTGCCCGCGAGGACGGTCATGATGTCCTGGGGTTGGATGTAGATGAGCATGTTCCCGTCGGGCCCTTCCGTGACGAGCTGGAGGTCGTTAAGCACGATCTGGTCGTCCTGGATCGTCGCCGAGACGACCGGCAGCGCCTCGGGTTTCCCCTGGTCGGTTTCGGTCACTCTGCGGATGACGACCTCGTCGAGGTCGATGACGTCCTTGTGCTCGCGGATCCGCTCCGCGCAGTCGACCATGTCGTTGATGACCGCGGTGCGCTGGTCGTTGCCGTGGTCGCCCTCGAGACAGTGCTGGCAGACGCGGAGTTCGATTCGCATGGCCGCGAGTTGTCGCCGCGCACCGATGAGAATTCCGCTTCGACCACACCCGAGGCGGATCGGAGCGCCGGTCGAGAATCCGCCCCGGCAGTTATCCCCTTCGCCGTGGTAGCCTCTCACAATGGATGATACCGAGTACCACAGGGCGCTCGGCATCGGGGCGTCGGCGTTCGAGGCCCTCGAGGATCATCTCGAGCGCCACACCCACGAGGACGTCGAGTACCGCCACGTCCCCGACTACCGTCGCGGGATCGAGCGGGGGACTGCCCTGATCGAAGGCGAGGTCGTCCGCGGGTTCCCGAAGGTCCCTCGCACCCTCGTCCTCGAGACGGGGATCCCGACCCAGTTCGACGGCCCGGTCGCCGTCGAGGAGAAGCTCAACGGCTACAACGTCCGGATCGTCCGGCTCGAGGGCGAACAGCTGGCGTTTACCCGCAGCGGGATGGTCTGCCCGTTCACCACGCGCATCCTCGGGCGGCTGGTCGACCTCGAGGCGCTGTTCGACGACCACCCGGAGGCGATGGTCTGTGGCGAGATGATCGGTCCGGAGAACCCCTACACGGCCCACGACTACCCGGACGTCGACTCCCTCGCCTTTCGAGCGTTCGACTGGCGGGATCGACAGACGGGCGACCCCCTCGACGTTGCGGATCGCCGCGAGCGATACGAGCGCTACGGCGTCCCGCAGACGCGACTGTTCGGCGAGTACACGCTCGAGAACGCGGCAAGCGAGGTCGAGCGAATTATCGAGACGCTCGACGCCGACGGTCGCGAGGGCGTCGTGATGCGCTCGTCCGACGCGACGACGCTGCTGAAGTACACGACGCCGTCCTCGACCCGGGACGACCTCGCCTACGCGTTCTCGCTGCCGTTCGACTACGGACAGGCGTTCATGTTTCGACGGCTGCTCAGGGAGGGGTTTCGCACCGTCGAGTGTGACGAGGACGACGCCGCCCGCGAGCGCGCCCACGAGCTCGGCGAGGCGATCCTGCTGTCGATGCGCGAGGCCATCCAGACTGTCGACGAAGGTGGATCTGTCGGCGAGCGCCACACCGTTCGGGCCAGTTACGAGACCGTCGAGGTCCTGCTCGAGCACCTCCGCGATCAGGGGCTGACCCTCGAGGTCGAGGCCGATCGCCGCGAGGACGGCGACCGCGTCCTCACCTTCCGCAAGCGGGTCCAGTCGAGCAACGACAAGATCGAAAACTACCTCGAGGGCCACATCGTCACGGAGTGAACCGCGGCTCGCTGCGGGCAGAGGTGCGGGACGAGAACGCCGCCGCACACAGCAGGACGCCGCCGGTGACCCAGACGGGATCCCAGAGAAGCAGGTGTCCCCAGAACCCCTGCGGGTCGATTCCGTCGGGAGCGATGACGCCGACCAGAACGAGCAGCTTCGTCGCGATCCCGATCCCGCCGTACAGCGCCGAGAGGACGCCCAGCCCGCCGACAGCGGCGAGACGCCATCGGAGCGAGACGCGATCCCCCCACGGGCGAACCAGCGAGAGCGCGAGCGCTGCGGGGACGAGTTTCAGGACGCCCGTCGCCGCTACCGTCGCCACGAACCAGGAATCGCGCTCCGCGGCGAGCGAACGGATCCCCTCGCCGAGCGTGGCGAGCCCGACCGTTCCGCCGGCAGCCCAGTAGAAGCTGAGCGCCGCGAACGCGACCCACCAGACAGTCGCCGCGTACGCGATCCGTACTGACGCCCGATCGGGTGACATGCCGAGTCGTCCCTACTCGGGCGGACAGCATAGTCGTAGTCGCACCGAACGCGACCGCCGACCTACTCGTGCAGTTCGGCGTGGATCTCCGCGATCCGCTCGTCGTCGGCCTCGGCGTGGCCGCCGTGGAAACAGACGACCTGCTCGACGTCGAGGTCGGCGAGCCGACCGACCGACTCGGCGGCGCGCTCCATCTCGGGCGTGAACTCCGGTTTCGGGCCCGACAGCGGCGCCGATCCATCGGCGACCAGCGCGTCCCCGGCCAGCAGCAAGTCGTGGTCCGAAAAGTGGACGGAGACGTGTCCCGGCGAGTGGCCGGGTGTCTCGACGATCTCCATGGGTCCCGCGACCGTCGACAGTCGGGCACCGTCGACGAGCTCGAGATCGACCCCGACCGGGCGGTAGTCGTCGGCGTCGCCCTTGATCGGTTCCTGCTCGCCGCGAACGTACGGCGCCTCGGCGGGGTGGGTCGCGACGACCGCGTCGGTGTGCTCGAGCAGTTCCGCGAGCCCGCCGACGTGGTCGCCGTCGTGGTGGGTCACCAGGACGCACCAGACGTCTGCGAGCCCGAAGCCGAGCTGGCGGAGGTGGGTTCGGAGCCCGTCGACGGCGCCGGGCGGGCCGACGTCGATCAACACCAGTCCGCGGTCGGTCTCGACGGCTGTCGGGGTGATCGTCAGCTCGCGGCCGCCGTAGTCGACGGTGATCGGGAGCACGTAGACGCCGGGGTCCTCGTCTGTCATAACTCGCGGTTCGGCGAGGCAGGAGGAAAGCGTTGCGTCCGGGCTCAGTGCAGCGCCGACTCGATGGCCGTCTCGAGGTCGGCGATCAGGTCCTCGGCGTGCTCGATGCCGACGCTGACACGGACGAGCCCGTCGGTGAGGCCGGCCTCGAGCCGTTCCTCGCGGGGGATGGCGGCGTGGGTCATCGGCGCGGGCTGTTCGATCAGGCTCTCGACGCCGCCGAGGCTCTCTGCGAGGGTAAAGACCTCGGTGTTCGAGACGACCTCGCTCGTGTCCTCGAGGCTCGCGTCGAGTTCGAAGCTCAGCATGCCGCCGAAGTCGTCCATCTGCTCGCGGGCGATCTCGTGGCCGGGGTGAGAGTCGAGCCCGGGGTAGTAGACCCGATCGACGTCCGGGTGGTCCGCGAGCCAGTCGGCGATCTGCCGGGCGTTCTCGCAGTGACGATCCATCCGAACGGGAAGGGTCTTCGTGCCCCGGAGGACGAGGAAGCTCTCGAAGGGACCCGGCGTCGCGCCCACGGCGTTCTGGTAGAAGCCAAAGCGTTCGTCGAGCTCCTCGTCGTTGGTCAGCAGGGCGCCCCCGACGACGTCGGAGTGGCCGCCGAGGTACTTCGTCAGCGAGTGCGAAACGATGTCCGCACCCAGCTCGAGGGGCCGCTGGAGGTACGGCGTCGCGAACGTGTTGTCGATCGCACAGAGCGCGCCGTGAGCGTGGGCGATCTCGGCGGCGCCCTCGATGTCGACGATCGACATGAGCGGATTGGTAGGTGTCTCGAGCCACAGTAGCTCGGTCTCCTCGCGAAACGCCGCCTCGATGGCGTCGAGATCGGTCATGTCGACGAACGTAAAGTCGATGTCGTAGTCCTCGTACACCTGCGTGAAGATCCGGTGAGTCCCGCCGTAGACGTCGTTGCCCGTCACGACGTGGTCGCCGGAGTCGAGGAGGTTGAGGACGGTGTTGATCGAGGCCATCCCGCTGGCGAAGGCCCGACCGTACTCGGCGTCCTCGAGGGAGGCGAGGTTCGCCTCGAGGTCCGTTCGCGTGGGGTTGCCGGTCCGGGAGTACTCGTAGCCGCGGTGTTCGCCGGGGGCGTCCTGTTCGTAGGTCGAGTTGGCGTGGATCGGCGTCATCAGCGCGCCGGTGTCCGCGTCGGGCTCCTGGCCGGCGTGGATCGATCGGGTCTCGAACCGGAAGCGCTCGTGCTCGTCGCTTGCGGGGTCGTCGTCCATATCCGGGCCAACGAGACCGGGAAGGGTTACTCTTGCCGTTCGTTCTCGGTCGGCGACGGGCGCGCTCGAGGAACAAACGTGCGTTTTATAACTGTCACGAGGTAAGGGAGCCGTACGACTATGCCGAACTCTAATGGACCTCGCCAAGGAACCAGGGACAAGCTTTCGAACAATCCGCGAGATCGTGGCGCTTCGCCGCCCCAGCGCGCGATCCAGCAGTACGACGAGGGACAGAAAGTCCACCTGAAAATCGACCCCAGCGTCCAGGACGGACGCTTCCACCCGCGCTTCGACGGCCTCACCGGCGAAGTCCTCGGGAAACAGGGCAACGCCTTCAAGGTGCAGATCAACGACGGCGGGAAAGAGAAAACCGTAATCGTCACCGCCGCCCACCTCCGCGCACAGGACCAGGACGAAGTCAGCGTCTGAAACGCATGACGATCTTCAAAGAGATCGTCGACGAGGAGTACCTGACCGTCTCGGAGACGAAGGAGCTCCTCGCCGACATCGAGACCGAGCGGGCGATGGACGAGGAACGGGAGCTGCGCTACGAGCTCGCGCGAGCCATCGAGCACGCCAACCGCTTCGCCGTCCTCGAGCCCGAGGAGTCCCGGCAGCTCGTCGAGGACCTACAGGAACTCGAATACGTCGACGAACCGACCGCGTACAAGATCACCGACCTCCTCCCGCGCAACCGGGACGAGCTCCGATCGGTGTACGCCCAGCAGCGCTACTCGCTGTCGGGCGACGAGCTCGACGAGATTCTCGACATCGTCGCGCAGTACGCCTGACGGCGAGCCGATTCTTTAAGTGCAACGTCGCCGTACCAACATCCAATGAGCGAAGCCGATAGCGACGAGACGGACGTACGCCGCGCAGTCGTGTTGGATTACCTCGCACACGGGCTCTCGGACGACGGCCGACCGCAGTACGCGAAGTCACCCGCGGGGTACGCCCTCGACGTCGAGGACTTCGAGCTCTACCAGGTCGCGTTCGACGAGGACACCCGGCTTACCATCGGTAGCGAGGTCGCAATCGAGCCGACGGGGGAGCGCGACGCCGTCGTGGAGTGCCAGGCGGTCGAGTACGAGGAGCTCTCCTCGGGCGCCCAGACCGAACTCGAGTACGTCGTCGAGGACCTCGTCGAGGAACACGAGGAGCGGTTCGTCGACTTCTACAACGACGCCCAGCCGATCACGCTGCGGCTCCACCAGTTGAACCTGCTGCCGGGGATCGGCAAGAAGCTTCGCAACGGCATCCTCGAGGAGCGAAAACGCAAACCCTTCGAGAGCTTCGAGGAGCTCTCCGAGCGGGTCTCGGGGCTACACGACCCCAGCGACATCCTGGTCGAGCGTATCCTCGAGGAGCTTCGCGACGACGACCTGAAATACCGAACGTTCGTCGGCCGCCAGCAAGCGGAGGAGTGAACCCGGTCGGTGGCGGCGCGTGCGAGAGCCGCCGTCCATCACATTTAAGAGACGATCGCGTCAATCAGTACCAATGCTCTCGACGATTCTGCTCCCGGTGGGTACGGGTGACAACGAACGGGTCGACGACCTCGTCTCACACACGATCGACGTCGCCGAACCGGCCGACGCCACGGTTGTCGTAGCCCACGTCGTCGGCTCCGACGAGTACGATGACGACGTACAGAGCTACCCCGACGCGGTCGCACAGATCGGATTCGACATCCAGAGCCGAGACCTCCCGGCCGAGAAGGTCGCCCGGGAGACGGATCCGATCGGCGAGATCGTCGATCGACTGGAGGAGGCCGGCATCGACGTCGAGGTCAGGGCTTCGGTCGGCAACCGACAGTCGGAGATCCTCCGAATCGCCGAGGAGACCGGTGCGGACAACATCATCGTCGGCGGACGAAAGCGCTCGCCCGCGGGGAAGGCAGTGTTCGGCAGCACCGCCCAGCAGATCATGCTCAACGCGCCCTGTCCGGTAACCTACGTTCGCGACCAGTCGTAGCCGGCCGTCCGCCACAGCCACAGCGGTCCGCACTCGAGTCGAAACGGCATCGGAGTCGAGACGGTGCGTTTACACCGTCCCCGTCGCTAGCACGGGCGATGAGAGATCCCGACGACCTGATCGCCCGCGCCGGCGTTCGCGGCGATCCGGACCACGACCAGCACTTCCTGGTCGACGACCGCGTCCTCGACCGGCTGCCGACCTACCTGGAAAGCGAGGCACAACGCGCCTCGAGAGACGCGAGCGGGAGTGACCCGCTCGACGAGATCGACGCGGAGACGAGCCACGTCCTCGAGATCGGGGGCGGAACGGGCGCATTGACCGACCGACTGCTTGCGGTCGCCGACGAGGTGACCGTCGTCGAGCGCGACCGCGTCCTCGCGGCCTTCCTCCGCGAGGAGTTCCGCGAGGAGATCGACGCCGGACGACTGACCGTAATCGAGGGCGACGCCCTCGAGGTGGAGCTCCCCGACTTTTCGGCGTCGGTATCGAACCTCCCCTACGGCGTCTCGAGCGAGATCACGTTCCGGCTGCTGCCCGAGAAGCGCCCGCTCGTACTGATGTTCCAGCAGGAGTTCGCTGAGCGGATGGTCGCCGAACCCGGCACCAGCGAGTACGGCCGGCTCTCGGTCTCGACCCAGCACTACGCCGAGCCGGAGCTGGTCGAGACGATCCCGAAGGAAGCGTTCTCACCACCGCCCGCGGTCCAAAGCGCCGTCGTCCGGCTCGAACCCCGCGATCCCGACTACGCGGTCGACGACGAGGACTTCTTCCTTCGGTTCGTGAAGGCGATGTTCACCCAGCGACGGAAGACGATCCGGAACGCGATCCGGAACACGACCCACATCACGAACCTCGGAGCGCCCGACGCGGTCGTCGAAGCGGCCGACGACGAGCTCCTGCAGAAACGCGCCGACGCGATGACCCCGTCGGAGTTCGCCGAACTGGCGACGCTGGCGCTCGCGGTCGGCGAGCCGGAGGGCGACTAATACAACCGAAACCAGCCGTGAAACGATCTGACCGACGGATACAGGTGGCTGGACCGTCGACTCGAGCGGGAACGGAACGATGACCGACACAGTGGCCCTCGACTGGCTATCCGACGTCTTCCAGACGACGCCACCCCGAATCGCGGTGACGCTTCTCGCCGCGGCCGCGCTGGTTGCCGTCTTCCTCTCCTTTCGGCGCCTCCAGGAGCGGCTCAACGAGCGGCTGCGGCCGCTGTACAGCGACATCGTCGCGACGACGCTGCTGGTCGGTACCTGCGTGCTCAGCCTGGCTGTGATCGTCGGCGTCTGGGGCCAGACGAACAATCTCCAGTACCTCTACACGGAGTACGACGTCGGCGGCGACGCCGTCGCCCGCGGCGTCTTCACGTTCGTCCTCGCGCTCGCGGCGCTGATTATCATGCGGGTCGTCCAGCGAGTGATCGACGAGCTGCTGGGCTCGGCCTCGGCGGTCACCGACCACCAGCGCGAGGTCACCCACCGGCTCTCGCAGGTGATCATCCTGACGGTGACCGTGATCGTCATCCTCGCGCTGTGGGTCGACGACCTCGGCGGACTGCTCGTCGGAGCCGGCTTCCTGGGGATCATCATCGGGATGGCCGCCCAGCAGGTTCTGGGCACCGTCCTCGCGGGGTTCGTATTGATGTTCGCCCGCCCGTTCGAGATCGGCGACTGGGTCGAGGTCGAGGACGACCAGGGGATCGTCACCGACATCTCGATCATCAACACGCGCATCCGCTCGTTCGACGGCGAGTACATCATGATCCCCAACGACGTCGTCGCCTCCGAGGTCGTCACCAACCGCTCGAAGCGGGGCCGCATCAGGGTCGAGGTCGACGTCGGCGTCGACTACGCGGCCGACGTCGACCGGGCCAGCGAGCTCGCGGAGTCGGCGGTCGCGGAGCTCGAGGACTCCCTCGGGGCCCCCTCTCCGCAGGTCGTCACGAAGTCCCTCGACGACTCGGCGGTACTTCTGGGGGTGCGGTTCTGGATCGACAAACCGAGCGCCAGGCGGGAGGCCGAGGCCCGGACCGCGGCGATCCACGCGATCAAGGCCGCGTTCGACGACGCCGGGATCAAGATCCCCTACCCCCAGCGGGAGCTCACCGGTCGCGAGGAGGCCGGCGGGTTCCGGATCGGCGGCGGACGGACGGGACGGGCGGAGGCGGAACGGGAACCGAAGGACCGACGTCAGTACACACCACCGGAGGACGAATAATGGAGCTTCAGGACCGACGCGGTATCGAAACGGACGTCTACCAGCCCGCCGAGGACTCGCAGCTGCTCGCGGACGCGGTCTGTGAACGGCTCGGACGGGACGCGGGCGACACAGCCGAGAAACGACGCACCGTCCTCGAGGTCGGGACGGGATCGGGGTACGTCGCCGACCGCATCGCCGAGGCGACCGACGCCCGCGTGATCGCCTCTGATCTCAACCCCCACGCCGTTCGACAGGCCCGAGAGCGGGGACTCGAGACGGTTCGGGCCGACCTGGTCTCGCCGTTCGTCGACGGCGCGTTCGACGCCGTCGCCTTCAACCCGCCGTACCTGCCGACCGAGCCCGACACCGAGTGGGACGACTGGATGGAGCGGGCGCTGTCGGGTGGCGAGGACGGACGCGAAATCATCGACCCCTTTCTCGAAAGCGTCGGCCGCGTCCTGGCTCCCGACGGGGTCGTCTACCTGCTTGTCAGCAGCCTCACCGACGTCGACGCGGTCGCCGAACGCGCCGGCGAGGCGGGCTTTAGCGCCGCCGCAGTCGCCGACCACTCGTTTCCCTTCGAGACGCTGACCGTCCTCGAACTGTTTCGCTGACCGGCTCGGACGGGCAGAAAATACTTGCACGCCACGGCAGCAGGGAGAGACGATGACTCCCTCGCGACGTGCGTTTCTCGCGGTCGTTGGGTCCGGTAGCGCGCTGCTCGCCGGCTGCTCGCAGTTTCCGGGCGACGACTCCGGAGCGTCACTCGAACCCAGCGAGCCGCCCGAGTCGGGCGTCGACGAGGCGCCCGATCCGAGAAACGATGTCCACGGCGCCGACGGCTCGTGGTCGAGTTTCGGCTGCAACGCGGCCAACACGCGCGCCGTGGGGGACGGCGAGGCGCCCGTCGACGGCGTTTCCGAGCGCTGGCGCGTCCCGGTTGCCGAGGTCGGCTTCACCGAACCGATCGTCGCCGACGAGCGTGTCTACTTCGTCGAGAACAGGGGACTGCGCGTCTTCGATGCCGACGACGGGAGCGAGCTGTGGACGGTCGAGGACGTGGAGAAACCGCCGCTACTCCTCGAGGGAACGGTCTACGTCGCGACGTACGAGGGCGTCTCCGCTCTCGATATCGACACCGGTAACGAAATCTGGAGCCGAGAGCTGGACGCGCCGGGTAGCGTTACGGCGCCGGCAGCGATCGGAACGCACACCGTGAGCTGCGGAATCGGCGAGCGCGTCGTCGCGCTCGATCCCGAGGACGGCACGGAGCGCTGGCACCGCGACGCGTTCGGACAGCTCCTCGATCACCCGGCCGCGCTCGGCGTTCGCGGCGTCGCCGTCGCGACGGAGGCCGGGATGGTCGATGCGGTCGGCGAGCGCGGCGTCGCGCACGACCGCTGGGAGCTGCCGGCTCGTCCGAGCGGTCCCCTGACAGCAGACACGGACACCGTCTACGTCCCATGTGACGACGGCGAGACGTACGCGCTGGCGGTCGGCGACGGCGGCGATACCGTCTCGAAGACGGCCTGGTCCGCGGAAACGGGACACGTCTCGACGGGCCTCGCCGTTGCGGACGACGTCGTCCTGGCTGTCGCCGGGAATACGTTGCGCGCGATCGACGCCGACTCCGGGCAGCGCCGCTGGGAGTTCGGCGTCGGCGACTCGAGCCGGACGGCGCCGATCGTCAGCCGCGAGACGGTATTCGTCGGCGGCGATCGCCTCTGGGCGCTCGACCCCGCACCGACCGGCGATCCGAGCGACGGGCCGGCAGTCAGGTTCGAACGCGAGTTCGAGGGCTCCGTCGGTCGCGGCCCGGTACTCGACGACGGCGTGCTCTACGTCGTCGCGGAGGTCGACGACGGTGAGGCCGCGTTGCTGGCGCTCGAGTAAGCCGACCCGAATTCGGTCGCCGTTCTCAGACCCGTTCGAGGACGCCCAGCCGTCGGCCGAGCGCCTTGGAGTCGAAAAAGGCGACCCGGCCGTCGGGCCACTCGACGGGTTCGCCCAGCGGGTGTGTCTCCCGTGCGGCCGCGAGGTCGTCGGTCGCGAGGAGGCAGCTACAGGGGCCGTCGGGGAACCGCTCGAGGCGGTCGGCGATCCAGCCGTCCTCGGTCGTAGCGAACGCGACCGGCTGGCCGGGCACCGACGCGACCGTTCCGAAGGCAGGGACCTCACTTCGGACTGGCGTCGGGAAACGGTACGCAGCCTCGAACGACTCGATCGCGTCCTCGAGGTCCGACACCCCGAGGACGACCTGGCCGATCCCCGCGAGCGGACCGTCGGCGACGCTCGGACTGGGTTCGACTCGATACGAGAGCGGGGTCCGATCCGCGATGGCGAACGGGAACAGCAGTCGCTCGGCTTCGGCGCCGAACTCCGCACGATCCCACTCGACGAGGACGCCGTCCTCGCGCTCGCGGGCACCGGGGATCGGGCCGCGAACCGGGACACCGCGCTCGAGCAACCGCTTGCACTCGTCGACGATATCGGGGACGCGAACGCACCACGCCGCCGGCCCCGCGTCCGCGCGGATGTGCGCGGGGCCAGAACCCGTGGTCGCCGTCGCCGCGTTCGGCGATCAGTTCGACGTACGATTGGTCGTCGAAACCGAGGACAGCCATGTGGGTAACCCCGTTGTCGTGGACGCCGCCGTACTCGGGGGCGAGCCCGAGCCGGGCGAACTCGTCGCTGATCGCCTCGAGGTCCGCGAACGCGAACGGAACGTGGTCGACGGTGAGCGCCATACCGGGCGTCCGGAGGCCAACGAGATAACTCCTCGTCCGCCGCGGGCGCGATCGAACGTCGTTACGAGAACGCGAAATAATTACTGCTGTGTATTCGGCCGTATGGAAAATATTAAGCGTCGGTATAGCCTAGCCGAGATCACGAATGACCGACTACGTCTCGACCACGCCGGGGCTGTTTCCGCTCCCGGACTGGGCGAAAGAGGACCTCTCGGACCTGAAGGGCCACCAGAAAGGCGACCTCATCAGCGGCGACGAGGACGCGGAGATCGCTGCGGCCTACGAGGACGCTCGCGAGGAAGTGACCGGCGTCCAGCAGGAGGCCGAGCTCGACCGCGTCTCGGAGGGCCAGCTGCGCTGGGACGACATGCTCGCACATCCCCTGGCGGTCCACGACGCCGTCGACACCCAGGGGATCGTCCGCTACTACGACAACAACAACTTCTACCGCGACCCGGTCGTTCAGGGTGAACTGGAGTTCTCGGGCGACGTCGCCGAGGAGCTCGAGGCTGCAAGCGAGTTCGTCGAGGACGACGAGCTCCAGGCAGTGCTGCCGGGGCCGTACTCGCTGGCCGACCTCGCGACCGACGAACAGTACGGCGACGAGGCCGAGTTCCTGGCGGCCGTCGCGGAGTTCCTCGAGGGCGAGGTAGACGCCTTCCCGGCTCACGAGACGCTGTTCCTGCTCGAGCCGTCGCTGGTCGAGTCGACCCCCGAGGACGGCCTCGACGAGCGCGCCAGCGAGGCGATCGACCGGGTCGCCGGCGCCACGGACGCCGACGTCGTCGTCCAGCCCTACTGGGGCGCCTTAGAGGAGAAGGTGTACGCCCACCTGCTCGACGCCGACATCGACGCGGTCGGCTTCGACTTCGTCGCGAACCAGGAGGACAACCTCTACAACATCCAGGAGTACGGCGCGACCGACGACGTCTCGCTGGGACTTGCCGACGGCCAGAACACGCTCGTCGAGGACCCCGAGGCGATTCGGGACCGCGTTGACTGGGTCTACGAGCAGATTCCGGTCACCAACTTCGACACCGTCTACCTGACGACGAACACGGAGACGTTCTACCTCCCCTACGCCAAGTTCGAGGAGAAACTCGCCGTCCTTGCGGAAGCCGCGGATCTCGCGGAGGTGAAAGCAGCATGACAAACGAAAACAAGGACCAGTTCCGACCCGAAGACCACGAGAACGATCACTTCCTGCTAACGACCGTCGTCGGCTCCTACCCGAAGCCCAAGTGGCTCAACCGCGCGAAGGAGCTCTACCAGGACCCCGACCACGGGTTCGACGACGACGACTGGCAGGAGGCGAAAGACGACGCCGCCCGACTCATCACGGACGAACACGAGCGCGCCGGACTGGACGCCGTCGTCGACGGCGAGATGCGGCGCAACGAGATGGTCGAGTTCTTCGCCCACCGCATCGAGGGCTACGAGTTCAACGGCCC
>JGI2924J29684_1078453_pt1 | contig 52298 bp, 53 predicted proteins | sample BenlonsequencITS_FD_29684 | JGI IMG/M metagenome (IMG submission 29684) | reverse complement strand
GTCAGCCCTGGTGAGCCGAAGGTGGGAATTGAACCCACGACCGCCTGTTTACAAGACAGGTGCTCTGCCTCTGAGCTACTCCGGCACGCCTCCGAGGAGGGACGTCCAGCATAACTGACAGAGCGCCACCGGGTAGAATGGACTGTCGACAGCCTCAAGCGGAGAAAGGCCAAGCATGCCCACGAAGGAATCGAACGTGCTTCCCGAGGAGGAGCTCGACCTCGACGAGGACATCGAGCCCTTGCCCGACGAGACGGCGCTGCAGGCGCGTCGCGTGGTCGCGGCCTACGCGCAAGACGTCGACGAGTGCCGCACCCTGCTGGCGATGCTCGGGATTGGGCCGACGCAGCGCGCCGATGTCTGACGGCACGGCATCGGACGGCGCGGCGCCGCACAGCCCGGCGCCCGCTCTCGACAAGACGGGCGACGGGCAGTTCGTCATCGTCGCCAACCGTTTGCCCGTGGACTGGGAGCGCACGCCCGACGGGTCGGGAAAGTGGCGGCGCAGTCCCGGAGGCCTGGTCACAGCGCTCGAGCCGCTGCTGCGCGAACGCGGCGGCGCGTGGGTGGGCTGGCCCGGCACGACCGACCCGAGGGTGGGCGAGACACCCATCGTGTTCGAGGACGGGCTGTCCATGCGGCCGGTGCGGCTGACAAGCCAGGAAGTCGCCGACTATTACGAGGGCTTCTCGAACGCCACGTTGTGGCCGCTGTACCACAACCTCATCGTGAAACCGGAGTTCCGGCGGCAGTGGTGGCTCTCGTACGTGGAGATCAACCGCCGGTTCGCGCAGATCGCGAGCGAGTCGGCGGCCCCGGGGGCGACGGTCTGGGTGCAGGACTACCAGTTGCAGCTGGTGCCGAAAATGCTGCGGATGCTGCGCCCGGATGTGACCATCGGCTTTTTCCTGCACATCCCCTTTCCTCCGGTGGAGCTGTTCATGCAGCTGCCGTGGCGGCGGGAGATCGTGGAAGGGCTGCTGGGCGCGGACCTCATCGGGTTCCAACGTCCGCAAGCCGCGCAGAACTTCATGTGGCTGGCCAAGGAGCTCACCGGCCAGGAGACGTCGCGCAGCTCCGTGGGCGTGCGCGGCCGCTTCGGCGTGGTCCGAACAGGTTTCCGCTCGGTCAGGGTCGGGGCGTTCCCCATCTCCATCGCCTCCGCGGAGATCGACCAGCAGTCCAAGAGCCGCGCGGTGCGCACCCGCGCCCTCGCGATCCGCGACGAGCTGGGCAACCCGGACCACATCCTGCTGGGCGTGGACCGGCTCGACTACACCAAGGGCATCGATGTGCGCATGCGGGCGGTCGAAGAGCTGCTCAAGGAACGGCGGATCGACCCCGAGCGCACAGTGTTCGTGCAGCTCGCCACCCCGAGCCGGGAACGGGTCGAGAGCTACCAGGCGCTGCGGGCGGAGATCGAGCGCGAGGTGGGCAAGATCAACGGCGAGTACGGCCAGGTGGGCCGCCCGATCGTGCATTATCTGCATCGCCCGGTCGCCAGGGAAGAGCTGCTGGCGTTCTATGTCGCGGCGGACGTCATGCTCGTGACCCCGCTGGCAGACGGCATGAACCTGGTCGCGAAGGAGTACATCGCCTGCCGGAGCGATTTGGGCGGGTCGCTGGTGCTCAGCGAGTTCGCGGGAGCGGCGGCCGAACTGCGGCAGTGCTATCTCGTCAACCCGTTCCATTTGAACGGCGTGAAGGACAACATCGTCGCCGCGATCGAGCAAAGCTCGACGGAGGGCCGCAGACGGATGCGGGCTATGCGCCGCCAAGTGCTCGCGCACGACGTGGGACGCTGGGCGCGCTCATTCCTCGACGCCCTCGCCGGGCAGATCGACGACACCGCCCCCTTCGAGTCCGACGAGCCGTTGGACTGAGCCAGAGCCCGGACCGCGCGGCCAGCGCCGAAGACCCTCGGTCTGGCAGTCAGAGCCTCATCCCCGGCGCCGGCGCCGGGCGCCCCAGGACTCGTGCAAATGGGCGTCCCGGTACCCTCGGCAGTAATCCCAGCTCACATAATCCCTTGGGTCCGGTTGAAACGGCGGCTCATGCGGGGCGGTCGTGCCCGAGCGCAGAAGCTGTGTGAGATTGGACCGGAGCATGTCCCAATCGTGGTAATGCTCCTCATGGCATTCGTCACAGAGAACGACCAAACCCCTCACGCCCCTGGGCCGCAACAACTGCTCGAAGGCCCCCAGATCGAGCAAGTCTTCTTCGATCGCCTCCCGCTCTTGCTCATCAATCGGGGTCAGCACGTCCTCGTCCTCGAATTCCTCCCACCCCGAAGCGCCCAGACGGTGGAACGGCACATCGCGGTCGAACGGGTCCGGGGGCAGGTCTTCTTGCACAGCTACCACACTACCCTTCTTCTTCCACCGATTACCATGAGGAGCGTGAACACCGCACTGCCCGAAGCGCCCACCCGGACCGGCGGAGACGACCCGAACAAGATTGCCATGCTCGGGTTGACCTTCGACGATGTTCTTCTGTTGCCGTCCGAGTCGGACGTGATGCCCGCAGAGGCAGACACTTCGAGTCAATTGACGGCGAAAATCCGGCTGAAAGTGCCGCTGGTGAGCTCGGCGATGGACACCGTGACCGAGGCGAGGATGGCGATCGCGATGGCGCGCGCGGGCGGGTTGGGGGTGCTGCACCGCAATCTCTCCGCCGCGGAGCAGGCTCAGGCGGTGGAGACGGTCAAGCGCTCCGAGGCAGGCATGGTGACCGACCCGGTGACCTGCAGCCCGGACATGACCCTCGCCGAGGTGGACGCGCTCTGCGCCCGGTACCGGATCAGCGGGCTGCCGGTCGTCGCGAGCGACGGCCAGCTCGTGGGCATTATCACCAACCGCGACATGCGCTTCGAGGTGGACCAGGACCGCACCGTCTCGGAAGTGATGACCAAACAGCCGCTCGTCACCGCGCCACAAGGGGTCACAGCGGCGGCCGCGCTCGGGATCTTGCGCAGGCACAAGATCGAGAAACTGCCGGTGGTGTCGGGCAACGGCGCCCTCACGGGCCTCATCACCGTCAAAGATTTCGCGAAGACGGAGCAATACCCGAACGCGACGAAGGACGAGGACGGGCGGCTGCTGGTGGGCGCGGCGGTCGGCGTCGGCGACGAAGCGTGGGAGCGCGCTATGGCGCTGGCGGACGCGGGCGTGGACGTGCTGTTCGTGGACACCGCGCACGGCCACAGCCGCAAGGTGCTCGAAATGGTCGCCAAACTGGTCGCCGAACTCGGCGACCGGGTCGAGGTCATCGGCGGCAACATCGCCACCAGGGAAGCCGCCGCCGCGCTGGTCGCCGCAGGGGCAAAAGCAGTCAAAGTCGGCGTCGGGCCGGGCTCCATCTGCACCACACGCGTGGTCGCCGGCGTCGGGGCTCCGCAGATCAGCGCCATCCTGGAAGCCGCGGCGGCCTGCGCCAAAGCTGGTGTGCCAGTCATCGCGGACGGCGGCCTGCAGTCTTCCGGCGACATCGCGAAGGCGCTCGCGGCAGGCGCCTCCACCGTCATGGTCGGCTCGCTTCTGGCGGGCACGAGCGAATCCCCCGGCGAGGTGATTTTCATCGGCGGCAAACAGTACAAAAGCTACCGGGGCATGGGCTCGCTCGGCGCGATGTCGAGCCGGGGCAAGGCCAGGTCGTACTCCCGCGACCGATATTTCCAAGACGACGAGCTCGCCGAGGACAAACTCGTGCCGGAGGGCGTGGAAGGTAGGGTGCCGTTCAAAGGCCCGCTGCCCAGCGTGATCCACCAGCTGACCGGCGGGCTGCGCGCCGCGATGGGCTACACCGGGGCGAGCACCATCGAAGAGCTCCAACGCGCGAGGTTCGTCCGGATCACCGCCGCCGGGCTGCGCGAAAGCCACCCGCACGACATCACCATGACCGCGGAGGCGCCCAACTACGCGCAGCGGTGAGCGGCGTTCTCCGCGCCGCGGCACAGCGGGGAGCCTACCCCCGGCACAGGTAAGCTACCCGCATGGACCAACTCGTCGAGATCGGCAAGGGCCGAACCGCTCGCCGCACCTATCAGCTCGAAGACATCAGCATCGTGCCGTCTCGTCGGACCAGATCCTCAAAGCATGTGTCCACGTCATGGCGGCTCGACGCCTACGGATTCGAGTTCCCGCTCATGGCGCACCCCACCGACGCCGTGGTCTCCCCCGAGACCGCTGTGCGGCTCGGCGCGCTCGGCGGCCTCGGCGTGCTCAACGGGGAAGGGCTGTGGGCGCGGCACCAGGACGTGGAAAAACTCTTCCAACAGGTGGCCGAAGTCGCGGGCGGCGACGCCGACTCGCGTCAGGCAGTGCGGCTGCTGCAGGAGCTGCACAGCGCGCCGATCCGGCACGACCTGTTGACCCTCGCGGTGAAAACCATCAAGGACTCCGGCGTCATCACCGCCGTGCGGGTCAGCCCGCAGAACGCGCGAGAGCTCACCCCCGTGCTCGTGAGCGCCGGGATCGACCTGCTGGTCATCCAAGGCACGATCATCTCCGCCGAGCATGTCACGCAGGACGCGGCGGAACCGATCAACCTCAAGACGTTCATCGGCGAGCTCGACGTGCCGGTCATCGCGGGCGGCGTGAGCGACTACCGCACCGCCCTGCATCTGATGCGGACCGGAGCAGCCGGGGTGATCGTCGGCTACGGCTCGACCGAAGGCGTCACCACCAGCGAGGACGTCCTCGGCATCAGTGTGCCGATGGCGACTGCTGTCGCGGACGCGGCCGCAGCCCGGCGCGACTACCTCGACGAGACCGGCGGCCGGTATGTGCACGTCATCGCCGACGGCGACATCACCAGCTCCGGCCAACTCGCCAAAGCCATCGCCTGCGGGGCCGACGCCGCCATGCTCGGAGTCCCGTTCGCCGCCGCCGCGCAGGCCCCCGGCCTGGGCTGGTACTGGCCGTCGGCGGTCGCGCACCCGTCGGTGCCGAGGGGCGCGGTCGCTCCGGTCGACGTCGCGGAGCAAGAGGACCGCCCGACGCTCGAACAGGTCCTCTTCGGCCCCTCCGAGGACCCGTTCGGCACAACGAACCTGGTCGGCGGCCTGCGGCGGGCGATGGCGAAATCCGGCTACAGCGACATCAAGGAATTCCAGAAGGTGGGCCTCTCCGTCCGAGTCTGAGCAGGCGTAAGATAGCTCACATGACGACCACAGCCCCGGTTGTCACACCAGCGCGCCCGCCGAAAACGCCGGGCTCCGTGGCGGCGACGCCACCGCGCTGCCGCTGAGCAAGAAAGGCGCCACCAGCCATGCCGGAAAACCGTGATTTCGACGTGCTCGTCATCGGTTCTGGATTCGGAGGCAGCGTCACCGCGCTGCGGCTCGCGGAGAAGGGCTACAGCGTGGCCGTTCTCGAAGCGGGCAGACGGTTCGCCGACAATGAGCTGCCGAAGACGAACTGGAACGTCCGCAAGTTCCTCTGGGCCCCCAAACTCGGCGCGTTCGGCGTGCAACGCATCCACTTCCTGCCCGACTGCACGGTGCTCGCCGGGGCCGGGGTGGGCGGCGGCTCGTTGAACTACGCCAACACGCTGTACGTCCCGAAGGACGCGTTCTTCAACGACCCGCAGTGGGCGCACATCACCGACTGGAAGTCCGAGCTGGCCCCGCATTACGAGCAGGCGAAGAAGATGCTCGGCGTGACGCGCAACCCAAAGCCGACGAACTCGGACCGCCACATGCGGGCCGTGGCCGAGGACATGGGGGTCGGCGACACCTTCGTCCCCACCCCGGTGGGGGTCTTCTTCGACAAGCCGGGCGTCCGCGTGCCCGATCCCTTCTTCGGCGGCGCGGGACCGGAGCGCACCGGCTGCACCGAGTGCGGCTCGTGCATGACCGGCTGCCGTGTCGGCGCGAAGAACACCCTGGTGAAAAACTACCTCGCCCTCGCCGAGCAGGCCGGCGCGAAAGTCTTCCCGCTCACCGAGGTCCGCGAAGTGCGCCAAAGACAGGACGGGACGTGGGAGGCGCGCGCCCGGCATCCTAGCGCGTGGTTCGGCACAGCCACGAGTGTGTTCACCGCGCGCAACGTCGTGGTCGCGGCTGGCACCTGGGGCACCCAGCAGCTCCTGCACCGGATGAAGGCCGAGGGCGTGCTGCCGAAGCTGTCGGACCGTCTCGGCGAGCTCACCCGCAGCAACTCGGAGTCCATCCTGGGCGCGGCGCGGCGCGCGGTGGCCGAGGACGACAACCTCAGCCAGGGCGTGGCGATCACATCCTCCTTCCACCCGGAGGAGAACACGCACATCGAACCGGTCCGCTACGGGAAGGGCGCGAACGCCATGTTCGCGCTCGGCACCCTGCTCACCCACGGCGACGGGCCCGGCCCGCGCTGGCTGACGTTCCTGCGGCAAGCGGCCCGCAGCCCCGGCGCGCTGCTGCGCACGCTGAACCTGCGCCGGATGAGCGAACGGACGATTGTCGTGCTCGTCATGCAGACCCTCGACAACTCGCTCACGACGTTCGTCAAAAAGGGCCTCTTCGGCACGCGGCTGTCCTCCAAGCAAGGCCACGGCCTGCCCAACCCGACCTGGATTCCCGTCGGCAACGAGACCGCGCGGCGGGTCGCGGACAAGATCGGCGGCGACGCGTTCGGGTGCTGGCCGGACGTCTTCAACCTGACCATGACGGCGCACTTCATCGGCGGGGCCGCGATCTCGGACACCCCGCAGCAGGGCGTGATCGACCCCTATCACCGCGTCTGGGGCTATCCGACGCTGTTCGTGACGGACGGAGCCGCCGTCTCGGCGAACCTCGGCGTGAACCCGTCCTTGTCGATCACCGCCCAAGCCGAGCGCGCGGCCTCGCTGTGGCCGAACAAAGGCGAAGAAGACCCCCGCCCCGCCCAGGGCCAGCTCTACCGGCGCGTCGAGCCGGTGGCCCCGAAGAACCCGCAAGTGCCCGCCTGGGCCCCGGCGGCGTTGGGATGGCCGACCGTGCGCCAGGAGGCGTAAAACCGCACGTTCCGCGCCAAAGAACCGTCCGGCGCGCGGCCCGGTGGAACACCCGCCGCCCGCTGGCCGACAGCCCCGTGACTCTGGCCGCAATGGGCGGTGGAACACGGACGCGGCGAGGTGGTTCGAGTACCGTGGTTTTCATGACAGCCCAAGACCTCTCCGCCGAGCTGCGCAAGGCGCTGATCTCCCTGGCCCGCACACCGAGGCTCCTTGTGGCCTGCGATTACGACGGAACGCTCGCGCCGATCGTGCTGCGCCCGGAGGACGCCCGGCCGCTGCCCGAAGGGGCGCGCGCGCTGCGCTCCCTCGCGGAGCTGCCGGCCACGACCGGCGCGCTTATCTCCGGCCGCGCGTTGCGCGACCTCGCGACCCTGTCCCGCATGCCCGCCGAGGTGTACCTGGTGGGCAGCCACGGCTCCGAGTTCGACATTGGTTTCGTCAACGCCGTCGACGACCAGGCTCGGGCGCTTTTGGCCCAGGTCAACGCCGAGATGGAGCGGATCATCCGCGAGAAGCACCCCGAGGCGCGGATCGAGCGCAAGCCCGCAAGCGCCGCGTTCCACGTCCGCGGCATGGCGGACGACGACGCCGCGGACGCGTTGGACCTTGTCCGGCAGGGCCCGGCGACCTGGGAAGGGGTCACCGTGACCGAGGGGAAAGCGGTGATCGAGCTGTCGGTGGTGCACACGGACAAGGGCGAAGCCCTCGATATCCTGCGCCACCAGGTCGGCGCGACCGCCGCGGCGTTCTTCGGCGACGACGTGACCGACGAACGGGCCTTCGTCCGGCTGCACGGCCCCGACGTGGGCGTGAAGGTCGGCGACGCGGACACGGCGGCGAAATTCCGTGTGCGGGACCCCGAGGGGGTCGCCACCGCGCTCGCCTTCCTGTGCGAGGAGCGCAAGCTCTGGCTGCGCGGAGACCACGCCAGCCCCATCGAGCGGCTCAGCATGCTCGCGAATCCGCGCACCGTCGGACTCGTCACCCCGGACGCGACGGTGACGTGGCTGTGCCATCCGGAGCCAGATTCGGGCGCGGTGTTCGCGCACCTGTTGGGCGGCCCGGGCGCGGGGTATTTCAGCGTCGCGCCGACACGGCCCGCCTTGCCGCTCTCGCAACGGTACGTCGACGGCACCATGACCGTGCGGACCCGTTGGGCTTCGCTGCAGGTCACCGACTACCTCGAACACGGCTCCCCGCCAGGGCGCACCGACCTGACCAGGGTGATCGAAGGCTCAGCGAAGGCTGTGGTGCGCTTCGCGCCCCGCCCGGATTTCAGCGCCGCCCGGATCTGGTTGGAGATCGAGCAGGATGGCATCCGCGTCCACGGCACGAACGACCCGTTCGTGCTGCGCTCGCCCGGTGTGGCGTGGGCTTTGGACGAGAGCGGCCCGCAAGCGACCGCCTACGCGGAGGTGGACCCGTCGAACGGGCCTGTGGTGCTCGAACTGCGCTGCGGCTCGGAGGACCTGGGGCCGCACCCCGTGCCGGAGCCGGAGCGGCGGCGAGCTGCGGAAAGCTACTGGCGCGACTGGGCGGAAGGCCTTGCGCTGCCGCCGGTGAAGCGAGACCTGATGAAACGCTCCGCCCTCACCTTGCGGGGCTTGGTGCACGCGGACTCCGGGGCGATCCTCGCCGCCGCGACGACGTCGCTGCCCGAGGAGGTCGGCGGGGTCCGGAACTGGGATTACCGCTACTGCTGGCTGCGCGACGCCGCGATGACCGCGTCAGCGCTGGTCTCCCTGGGCTCCCTGGGCGAAGCTGAGGGGTACCTCGACTGGCTGCACAAGGTGTTGGAGAGCGTGGCGCACCCAGAGCGCCTGCACCCGTTGTACACGATCCACGGCGGCCCGATTCCCGCCGAGGCGGTGATCGACGTGCTGCCGGGGTACGCGGGATCACGGCCGGTGCGAGTGGGCAACGCGGCGGACCACCAGGTGCAGCTGGACGTGTTCGGCCCCGTGGTCGAGCTCGTCGCGGCGCTGGCGGCGGCGCGGGCACGCGCGCGCCCCGGCGGCCAGGCGCTCACGGACACGGATTGGGACCTGGTCGTCGCGATGGTCACGGCGGTCGAAAAGCGCTGGAAAGAACCCGACCAGGGGATCTGGGAGATTCGAGGCAACCCTCGGCACCATGTGTACTCGAAGGTGATGTGCTGGGTGACGGTGGACCGGGCGATCACGCTCGCCGAACAGCATGGCCGCGCGGCGGCAGAGCAATGGCTTCATCTGCGCGAACAGATCCGCGAGGAAGTGCTGCGCGAAGGCTGGAACGAGGCCGTGCAGTCCTACACGGCCGCCTACGACGGGAGCGATCTGGACGCGGCGACTTTGCACATCGGGCTCTCGGGCCTGCTGGACCCGCATGACGAACGGTTCAAGGCGACGGTGGTCGCGACCGAGACGGAGCTGCGCAGCGGCGCGACGGTGTACCGGTACCACCACGACGACGGCCTGCCTGGCGGCGAGGGCGGTTTCCACCTGTGCGCCGCATGGCTGGTCGAGGCGTATCTGCTTGTGGGGCGGCGCGAATCCGCCGAGGCCCTGTTCGACCAATTGGTGCGCTCGGCGGGGCCGACGGGGTTGCTCAGCGAAGAGTACGACCCGCTCGCGGAACGCGCCCTCGGCAACCACCCCCAGGCGTACTCCCACATCGGCTTGTTGCGCTGCGCGCAGCTGCTCAGCCGAGCTGGCTAGCCCAGGCGGTCGCGATGTCGCGGTTGACCGAGCAGGGCGCTTGGTCGCCTCGGACTTCGACAGTCGGCAGCCTGGTCTGCGACTCGTCCAACTCGGTCGCGTCCACTGCTCGGGGCACAAGCCGTTCTTTGGCCATGAGGTACACGGAGCAATGCGCCTTGTCGGACGGCGGACGGTAGGAGCCTGTGGCGGGGTCGAAGGCGCCGCTGTACACCAAGAGCAGTTTGTCGCCGCGTTGGGTGGTCTGCGACTCGGTGATGTTCCACGAGTCGCCTTGCTGGTTCGCGAAGGCGGCAGGGCGCAGTTGCACGTTCAGTTTGACCACGGCGGGCGCGGTCTTCGGGTCCGGACGGGCGGCGGCGGGCCGGTACAAGAAGGCGCACCAGTGCGTCCCGACATCGGTGTCCGAGAAGCCGGCCATGCCGTGCACACGGCGGGCGGGCAGGCACGGGTCCGCTTCGCCGACTCGTGCGAGCGGGTCCGACGGGAGCCATTTGGGGGCGCCTTTGGCGGCGAGGCGGGCGGCTGCGGCAACAGCGACCGCGCGCCCCCGCGCGCAGGCGCCCTCGCTGGAATCCTCCGGCGCGGTGATCTGCGCCTGGAAGTCCGCGAGCCGCTCAGGGGCCCCAGGAAGGTCGGAAATGCCGAGGTTGAAAACGTACAAGCAGGTGCCGGGCTCGGCTGGGGCGTGGCGGCGCACAGTGATCGGACCCACCGAGAATGTTTCGAGGAGCCGCATCGTCGGCGGGTTCTGCGAGATTTTCAACGCCACCACCGACGGTTCGTCCCCGAGGAATTCGAGCGAGCACACCGAAAGGTCGCTGTCGACGCCGTACTGCTGGAAGCCTGGGTCTGCGGCGACCAGCTTCACCGGGTCCACCAAACCGCACGGGTTCAGGCGCCGATGCGCGCGCAGCACGAGCAACTTGCGGCGCATTTTCAGGTCGAGGGGGAATCCGTAGTTCTCAGGCTTGCCGCCGAAGAAATAGTCGGCGGTCTTCTTTTCCGCCGCCGCCGAGGCGCGCGCAGCGGCGGCGGGGTCCGGGGGCTGGCGGCGGAGCGGGCTTCCCGCGGCGACTGCCAGCGAACACACGAGAACGACGACCACGCCCGCAGAGACGATCCGCCGGGTGCGTTTTCTGCGCCGCGACACAGACGCCGTCACAACGGTACGTTCCGAAACTCCAACAGCTTCGTGTCGAGCTCGTCCAGTTCACGGACGATGTTGCGTTGCGCGCTGACCCGGCGGGGCGCGGAGAGACGACGAGCCGTCGCCACCGCCTCGGCGAGCTCCTTGAGCCGCCTTTCGGCGTGCGCTTGGAACTGCGCGAGCGCCGTGTCGTCGGAAGCCCGCGCGACGAGCGCGGCCGTGTCGGAGCGGGTCAGTTCGATGCGCTCCGAGAGCGCCGCGAGCCGGTCGGCGCGCGAGGGCTGCGGGGACGCGAGCCGGTTCGCCTTGGCCGATTGGTAATTGTCGTACAGCGACCGGGCTCCCGTCGCCGCGCGATACGCGAGCGGCACAGCGACCGGCGCGAGCAAACGCGCCACAGACAAAGCCCGTTTGACCTTTTTCGTGGACAAGAGCCTGCCTTCTCGGGCTTTGGCGAGCTCGAGCTCGGCGAGCCGGACTGCCGCCTGGTCGTGGCGCTTGGAGGTCTTCGCGCGCAACTTCGCGAGCTTCTTGCTCGCCTCCGCGTCCTCGCCCACGGCCGAAAGCGCCGAAGCGAGGAGCCGCTCCACCCGCTCCGCGCGTGATTTGGCGCGGTTCGCGGCCCGTTTGCGTTTGTCGCCGAATACCGCCACTTGGGCCGACCTCCGTTGCTTTCTTCCAGCTTGCAAACTTTCGCTGACGTGCTCAGCATAGCGCGGGAGCGGATGGCGCCGCCCATGCGGGACCGATCTTCGGTCAATAAAGCCGCGAGCCTTTCGCGGTCTGCGCCATGAGGTCGGCCATGCCTTCTTCTTGGGCCGCCTTCAGGAAAGCGGGCAGGGGTTGGCTGATCTCTTCGGCGAGGACTTTCTGCAAAAGGTCGTGATGCTGCTGCTCTTTCGGGCCCTGACCGGTTTGGGCGGTGAGCTCCAGGCGGCCGTCTTCTGTGGTGTAGTCGTAAAACTCTCGGTCCTGGGGGCCGTTCGGGTCGATCTGCGCGGCGCCGTCCTTCCAGGACGAGTACAGCCCCGCTTTTGCGTCTGGCGTGCGCACGCCGACAATGTGGCCGGGCGCGTCGCCGCTGTGGTTGCCGCCGATCTCGTCGGTCGTGTGGGCGATCCACTCCCGGCCTGGGCCGCGTCGGTCGCGGCAGATCCCTGCGAGGTCCGCGCGCCGGGCGAGGTGCTGGTAGCGGGGTTCAGAGCGCCATTCGTCGCCGCCGGTGGCGACTGTGAGCAGGAACGCTGCGACATCCACGCTCGACGTGAGCTGGCCCCTGGTGCCGCCGGGGTCCGGGGTGAGCGCCTTGCGCGGGTCGCGGACGTACAACGGGATTCGGATGTTCTCCTCGTACAGCCCGGAGCCTTTGGCGCGCATGCCGTGCGAGCCCGCGTACTCGCCGTGGTCGGCGGTGAACAATACGACCGTGTTCGCGTCGACGTCCGGGCGGGACGCGAGCGTGTCGAGGATTTTGCCGATCTGGGCGTCCACTTGTTGTTGCAGCCAGAGATACAGGTCGCGGTACTGCGCCCAGCGCGCCGCCACGTCGTCGCCCGAGTACGGCAACTCGCCGCTGTGCCGCTGCATCGCCTCGATCTGGTTCAGCTGGGCGCGGGGCTTGTTGCGCGCGCGCAACTGCTCGGGGGTCTCGAAATTCCCCGGCAGGCCGCTGAAGCGCCGGGGAGCCTGCGCCGGGGGCTGCCATTTCGGCCAGAACATGATGTCGTGCGGGTTGACGAGCGAGACCGTGGTGCACCAGGGCCCTTTGCCGGCGTTGTCGTGGAACCAGACCGCGAATTGGTCGGCGATCGCCCCGTCGTGGGCAAGGCCGTCCCCCGGGGCTCCGTCGGGCGACGGGAAGGTGCCGCCCGCGAAGCCGTAGGCGGCCAGCGCCGCCGGGTCGGTGTCGGGCGCGTGCCCGAGGTGCCATTTGCCGTACCACCATGACTCGTAGCCATGCTCGCGGAGCATGGAACCCCAGGTCGGGAACTTTGGCGACAGCGTGGACATGCCGACGAGCTGGCAACCCGTCTGATGAGAGTAGAGCCCGGTCACCAGCGCGCCCCGCGCCGCGGTGCACACGTTCGCGGCGGTGTAATGCCGCTCGAACGCGACCGCGCTCTTGCGGATTCTTGTCAGGGACGGCAGGAGCGTGTCGAGCTGGTCCTGCGTGGGAAACCACATCGGGAAACGCATCTCGTCCACAAGGACCACCAAGATGTTCGGCCTCGCAGCAACGCTCGTCGGCCTGGGGGAAGGAGCGCACGCCGCCACGCCCAAGGACGCGGCGCCGCCGACCAGGAATGTCCGTCTGTCTACTGCCACATAGGGCAACCTACACAAGAAACCTGAGCCATTGCGGGGGCGTGCCGCACGCGCGGAATTTCCCCGCCCGGAAAGCTTCTCAGCGCGGCGCCATGCGGATGGCGCCGTCCATGCGGCTCCGAGCACACTAGGCTTGACGCATAGCTCTTGACTGTTCGAATTTTCGGCACCGCTGGATATACAGTATCTTCACATATTCAAATTCAGGGCAGCTATAGATTGAAGGCGAGGAGACTCAATGGTATTGCAAGCCGAACCTGAACGGATTCGTGCGGTCGCGGGCCAGGAATCTTCCTGGGCCGATGAGCTGTGGAACGAGGTGGAGAAACTGTCCAAGAAGATGTCCGAGTTGACAGACTCGGGCTGGCTGGGGACAGCGTCACGCTCCCACGCGAGCGCCTGGGAGGAATGGACCGAAGCCGCGAAGCGGGTGGCGTCGGCGTTGAGCGAGGACTCCGCGCTGCTGCACGAAGCCGCGAATAGCTACACGAGCGAGGACCAAGACCAGGCCGACCAGCTCAGCTCGTTCAATTTCTAGGAGGAGGACATGACAAGCTACAAGGCGGATCTGCAACAGATCCTCGAGCTGGTCGAAGAGGCGGAGGCGACGGGAAAGCGGGTCGACGAGCACCTCGCGGCGGTGGATCGCGAGGTCGCCTCGCTCGACGTCCACTGGCACGGGAACGCGAAGGCCCAGCACGAGGCCAAGCACCAAGCCTGGATGAAAGCCGCGCGCGAGATGCGCGAGGCGCTGACGGAGCTGAAGACGAACGTGAACCACGCGCACCAGGTTTACTCGGACAACATCGCCCACAACGTCGGAATGTGGCCGTAATGGCGCCGATCACCGTCGACTGGACCGTGCTCTCCCGCGCCGCCGGGACATACAGCACCGCGCATGACTCCGCCGGCAAAGCGATCAGCGCCCTCGTCAGCACTTTGAACGAGAACTGGGGATGCGCGGGGAAGTGCGACATCGCCAAAAAGTTCACGAAGGATTACGACCCCGCCGCGTCGGAAGCCGTCAAAGCGGGCGCGAACATCGCCAACGCCTACGGGAAGATGCACGACCTGCTCGCGCACACCGCTGTGAACCATCAGAACGCGGAGAGCGCAGCCAAGACGCCGCCCGGCGCGAACGTCTCCGCGCCAGCGAACGTCGGCCATTACACGCCGCCAGCGTTCCGGGGCGCCTACGGGCAGGGGATCGACGCCCCGACCGGATGGTCTGTCGTCGCGCCCTTGTTGACCGGGCACGACTGGCCCGACGGCGATCCCGCCAAGCTCCGCGCTCTCGGAACGGCGTGGCGGGCCGCAGCGAGCAGCCTGCGCGCCACCAGCACAGCCACCTGCACGGCGGGCACCGAGATCACCGAACAAGAATCACCCGAGATCGACCAAGCAGCAGCGCAGGTCGAGCTGGTCTCCAACACCGTCGAAGACACCGCCTCGCTGTACGAGAAGCTCGCGAGCGGCTGCGACCGCTTCGCGCAGGATGTCGAGGACACTCAGAACAAAATCCGCAGCGCCCTCAAGACCGTCGCCATCTGCGCAGGCGTCGGCTTAGTCGTCGGCGGCATCCTCGGCGGCCTCGCAGGAACAGTCGTCGAGCCGGGAGGAGGAACCATCGCCGGAGGAGTCGGAGGCGGCGCGGAAGGAGCCTCTATAGGAGGCGGGGCGCTCGCCGCCTCAGCAGCGGCCGAGATCCTCCCGTTCCTCATCACGCTCGACACAGCCGTCATCGCGGACAGCGCAATCATCGGCAGTGTTGTCGGCGGCGCCATCGGCGGCGTCGGCCACGCGCTCGACGACCTCCTCAACTCCACCGCGACTGTCTACATGGCCACAGCCGCCGGGAGCAACCCGCGCAGCGGCCTGCATGAGCCGATACCAGCACCGAAAACACTCGAAGGCTTCCCCGATGCGAAGCCCGATAAGAAAAAAACACCCGTTCGGGGGGGCGGTTCGCTTCGCCCGCGATGGAAGGACAAGAAAGGGAAAATCTACGAATGGGACTCAAAGAAAGGCACAGTCGAGAAATACAGCAAGGACGGAAAAACTCACGAGGGCGAGTTCGATCCCAAAACTGGAGAGCAAGTGGGCAAGCCTGTTCCCGGCAGGACTGTGGAGAAATAGATGTGGTACCTCGAGGCATTTGACAAAACAACTGAGTCCCTAGCCTACGAATTCGCGCTGCCCTCCATCACTGACGAGACGGTGCGGCGGATCCTCGGACTCCCCGAAGACGATCCAGACATCTACTACGGCTACGACATTCCGAACAAGACCGCCCTTGAAGAACTCGCCTCTTATATCGACGGAGAGTTCGAGTTCGACGACTCCGTCGATTATCAGATCACATTCTACACCGAGTGAGTCAGACCCTCGACTCCTCAATCAGGAAGGTAGAGCCGTCAATGTGGCGGATAGAAGCCTACAGCAAGGCTGATGAGTTCCTCGCGTACGAACTCATGATGCCGACCATCGACGACGAGACGGTGCGGCGTGTCCTCGGAATCACAGAGGAGGGCGACGAGTTCCGCTACTACGTCTACAGAATTCCGAGCAACACCGCCACCGAAGTCTTCGCCTCCTACATAGAAGGAGAGTTCGAGTTCGACGACTCCGTCAAATACAAAATAGCGTTCGAAGACGACTAAACCACCCGTGCCCGTCCCGCCCGCGCGAAGCCTCTCGAAACTAGGAGCAGCCATGACCGACCCCGACAACTGGAACCGTCAGCAGCTGGAGCACTTAGCCGATCTGCGCCGCAAAGCCGACAAACTGCAAGCCGAGATCGCTGCCATCGATGTGCGCGCGTCCTCCGCGAAAGGCGAGGTTGGAGTCAACGTGGACGCACAAGGCCGGGTGACGGACATTCGCCTGTCGCCGCAAGCTCTCTCACTCGGCGAAGCGAGCCTCGCGTCGCTCCTGCTCCAAACGATTCGTGAGGCACGCGACACCGCCTCACGACGCGCCCAAGAGATCGCGAAGCCCTTCACCTCTGACCCCGGCATCGCCGCAGCTCTCAACGCAGTCCGAGAATTCACTCACAACGCATAAGCGCCGGGGCGAAGAAACGTCGCGCCCCAACCGGCTCCGGGGCAGACTAAACAAGCGACCCGCCCGGAGCACAGGTTTCGAGATGCCTCAGCGCGGCGCCATGCGGATGGCCCCGTCCATGCGGATCGTCTCGCCGTTGATGTAGTCGTGGGCGACGATGAACGCGGCGAGATCGGCGTACTCGCTAGGCCGGCCGAGACGCTGCGGGAAGACAACCGCGTCGGCCAGGGTCTTGCGGAACTCCTCGGTCACTCCGGCGAGCATGGGGGTCTCGATGGTGCCCGGCGCGATGGTGGCCACACGGATGCCGCTGCGCGCGAGGTCGCGGGCGGCGCTGATGGTCAGCGCGTGCACCCCGCCCTTCGAGGCGGCGTAGGCGGCCTGGCCGATCTGCCCTTCGAACGCGGCGACGGAGGCGGTGTTAATGACCACGCCGCGCTGGCCTTCCGCGTCCACCGGGTCGTTCTTCGCGATGGACTGGGCGGCGAGGCGCAGCACGTTGAAGGTGCCGACCAGGTTGATATCGATGATTTTGCGGAACAGGTCGAGCGAGTGCGGGCCCTCTTTGCCCAGAATGCGCTGCGCCCAGCCGACGCCCGCGCAGTTCACCACAGCGCGCAGCGGCGGGGCCGAGCTTTCAATCGTGGAGATCACCGCGTGGACGCCCGCCTCGTCGGTCACGTCGGCCTCCATGAGGCTGACGCCGTCGACCGGCTCGGCCTTGTCGATGGAAGCCTGGAGGTCAACGCCGAAGACTTTCGCCCCTGCCTGCGCGAATTTGCGGGCAGTTGCCGCCCCGAGGCCAGAGGCCCCGCCCGTCACCAGCACTGAAGCTCCAGCGATGTCCATGTGTCTGCTCCTTCTCGGCTCACATTCGAGTTACCGCTGCGAGCCTAGCAGTTGCCGGTTCTTGCGGTTGCGGTTCCTGGACCGCGCGATCAGGGCCGCCCCGCCGAGCAGCGCCGCCGCCGCAGCAGCCATGCCCGCCGCGGGGGCGAAGCGCCAGAAACCTTCCACCAGGAACCAGCCGCCGAGGGCGAGGAACATCGTGTTCGCCCAGGCTGTGAGCTTGCTCTGGGGGACGCGTTTGGCCAGGCCCAAGCCCAGGAGGATCGCGAGGGCGTCGGCGAGCACCATGCCCGCCGTGGAGCCGGACCACACGCCGAAGAACGAATGCCCGGCCCCCAGCGCGACGGTGGCGAACATGGTCTTGTCGCCGAGTTCGGCGAGGAGGAACGCGGAAACGACTGTGGCGACCGAGGACAGCCAACCGGCCGGGACAGCGACCGGGCCCGCGTTCTCGTGGTCCGCCGCCCGCTCCCGCAACCCCCAGAGCCCGCAGCCGACCAGGGCGGCGCCAGCGAACAGCGTCGTGAGCCGAGGGTCGACGACGTCGCCGAGGTAGCTGCCCGCGCCGACCGAGACGAGATGCACCAAGCCGGAGGCAATTGTGATGCCGAGGATGACGAGCCACGGGCCCGCTTTTCCCCGAGAGCTCATCCGGGTCGCGAAGAGCAATGCGAGCAACTGCGACTTGTCCCCCAACTCGGCGAGGAAGACCACGCCGAAGGAGAGAAGAAAAGCCTCAAGAATTTCTCGCATGCCAAAACTATAAAGAAAGGGGCGGAGAATTTCAAAGAAAAATCACGAATACGGGACGCTGATTCACGAGAATTCGGCGCGCCGAAACTCTTGTTCCACAACTCCGGAAAATGTTTTCTCCCAACACCTTTTTATTCTATCTGAACAGCTGGAACAATATCTTTTGAGCATCCCTGTGCGATAATTCGGGGCTTTTTATTTCGCGCAGATTTCCCGCGCGGCCTCTGTCATCGCCCTGCCCGCGGCGTTCTTGCGCTTGCCAGCTGCCGTGTAATTCGCCCGCACATCCGCCGGGGGCGGATTTTCTTGGGTGTGCGGCAGGATTTCTTCGACCACATCCGCGTACTGGCCGATGGCGTCGCCGTTCTCGCGCACCGCGGCGGCGAGCCGCGGGGCGTCGGTGATGTTCTTCGCCGCCTCGCCGAGCAAATCCTGCATCTGCCGCCAAAGCCCCACCTGTTGGCGGGTGTTCGCCCGCGCCTCGTCGAACGAGACCTCGGGATCGTTGAGCGCTTTGACTTTGTTGTCGAGGTCCTCGAACCGTTTCGTGGCAGCCGCCAGCACGAGACAGCCTTTCGGGCGGGCGGGGTCCGCCCCCGCGAACGGGGCAGCGAGGGCCAAACCCATCAGAACGAACACTGCCGTCGCCGTTCGCATTGTCGTCATTCGCTTCGCGCGCATCCGTCCAGTATTACGCGGCCAAGAGCATCGCGAGAACGGCGGCGTCCGGATCGTCGAGCGCTTTGTCGCCCATTTTGCTCACGAGAGAAGTGACCGCGCCGTCCCTGTCCGCCTCCACCCACGCCGCACGGTGCTCCAAACCGAGGTACGGCAGGCCCGGCAAAAGCAAGCAACCCGAAGCCGCCCCCTCGCATTCCGGCAGCGAAGGGGTGGTCTCCGAAGGCGGGTGCAGCAGCAGCAACGCTGGCGGGCGGCGTTCGGCGAGGCACCCCGGGGCGAGCGCGCCGTCGCCGAGCAGCCCGCCTTCGGCGAGCAACAAGCCCACCGCGTTCTGCGCCGGCGCCCCGTCCGAACCACTCGGGGCCTGCGCCTCTTCCGGGCGCTCCTCCCGCGCGCCGAACACAGTGGTTGTGGCGAGCAGCCCAGGCACGCTCGCGATCCTGACAGCGATGGTCAGCAAGTGCAGCCATTCTTTCGTGTTCTGCGGCCACCGGCCGGACACGAGGAAACCTTGCAACGCGCCCTCTGCTGCGAATGCGGCGATCTCGACAGGGTCTTCCATTGGGGAATGATGCGGGAAGCGTCCTTTAGCACACAAGATCCTGCGAGTGCTAAACGACGAAAGCCCTGTTCGGAGACCTCCGAACAGGGCTTTCGTGGCGTGTCTCACACTCCGGGGGAACTCAGCGCCTTGCTGAAGCGGGACTGGACGTCCTCCCAGTTGACAACGTTCCACACCGCTTTGATGTAGTCGGCCTTGACGTTCTTGTACTGCAAGTAGAACGCGTGCTCCCACACGTCGACGCCGAGCAGCGGAACGATGCCGAGCGGCACGTTGGCCTGCTGGTCGTAGAGCTGGAAAGTCAGCAGCTTCTTGCCGATCGAGTCGTAGCCGAGCCACGCCCAGCCAGAGCCCTGCAGGCCGTTCGCCGCGGCGGAGAACTGCGCCTGGAATTTGTCGAACGAGCCGAACTGGTCGTCGATCGCCGAGGCAAGCTCGCCCGTCGGCTTGTCGCCGCCGTTCGGGGAAAGGTTCTTCCACCAGATCGAGTGGTTGGTGTGGCCGCCCAAATGGAACGCGAGGTTTTTCTCGTTCAAGAAAATGGCGGCGTGGTCGCCCGATTCGCGGGCCGCCTCCAACTTCTCCAGCGCGGCGTTGGCGCCAGCGACATACGCCGCATGGTGCTTGGTGTGGTGGATCTCGTTGATCTGGCCGCTGATGTGCGGCTCAAGAGCGCTGTAGTCGTAGTCCAGGTCGGGCAAGCTGTACGTTGCCATGAGTTTTCTCCTCACTGAGTGACGTTGTTCCGACTCGAAGTCCCCACGCGCAGAACGTGGATCACCGCTTGTCTTTCTCCAACTTAGTCGCACTCGTGCGGGGCGCGAAAAACCGAGGGTCGGACGAATTTTTTTCTTCGGCTGCCCGAAAAACCGCCTCTTGGATTCGGCGTACGATATGCGTATGTCTCTTTTGTCCGGTTGGCGCGTGAACGCGAAACTGACTGTGATCTCGCCAGAAGACGCCCTCCCCGGTCGCGACCTCCCCGTCTTGCGGGGCGGGAGGAGCTTTTTCGGCGGAACGCCCCTGGACCCGCTCACGGCTTCCGATCACGGTCCGCGCAATCCCCAATGGCCGACGGACGTCGAGACCGCGGTCTTCGGCGGCGGCTGCTTCTGGGGCATGGAAAAAGCCTTCTGGCAGCTGCCCGGGGTGTTCACCACGGCGGTGGGCTACGCGGGCGGCACGACCGCCAACCCCACCTACAAGGAGGTCTGCTCCGGCCGCACCGGCCACGCCGAAGTCGTGCTCGTCGCCTTCCACCCGGATCAGATCTCCTACTCGGAGCTGTTGGCGACGTTCTGGGAGTCGCACGACCCCACCCAAGGGATGCGGCAAGGCGCCGACATAGGCACGCAGTACCGCTCTGTCGTCCTGACTGTCGCCCCGCGCCAACAGGAGCTCGCCGAACAGAGCCGGGCCGCTTACCAGCAGGAGCTCAACAAGGAGGGGTACGGCCCGATCAGCACGGAGATCCGGCCCCTGCGCGCCCCGTCCGACTCGGACTGCGGCTTCTATTTCGCAGAACAAGACCATCAGCAGTATTTGGCGAAGAACCCCTGGGGATATTGCGGGCACGGCGGCACCGGCGTTTCCTGCCCGGTCGGCCTCGGCTCCGGCGCGCGCGGCCCCGCGGCCCAATAACAGGCGGGTCCGTCCCGAACCGGGCGCCCCGCCCGGCGACGCGCGGAGCGAACGCTTCTCTCGAAAACATGTTCGAAATGTTCTCCCTGTTGTGCTGTATGCTGGCTGCATGATGCGATTGCTGGCCGTTATGGTGGGTTCTCTGCGAGAAAGGGCTGTGGGCATGGCGAAGATCTTCGAGGGCAAGCCGCGCCTCGGCGGCGGACGGATCCGCCTGCGCAAGAAGCCCGCCGGGAAAACTGTCAGCGTCGTGCGGCTCGAAGGGGTCATCCGTGCCGGCGGCGGCCCGTTCGGGCGCGGAGCCCTGAACGCGCAGAACTTGGAGGCGCCGCTCGTGGACGCGTTCAGCGCGTCCGAGGCAGTCGCCGTGGCCATCGTGATTAACTCGCCCGGAGGCTCGCCCGCCCAGTCGGCCCTCGTGGGGGACCGCATCCGCCAGCTTTCCGCCAAGCATGAGAAACCCGTCCTCGCCTTCTGCGAGGACGTGGCGGCTTCCGGCGGCTATTGGTTGGCCTGCGCGGCGGACGAGATCTTCGTGTCTCCCGGGACTGTCATCGGGTCCATCGGGGTCGTGTCCTCCTCCTTCGGGCTCACCGAAGCCATCGAAAAGCTCGGATTGGAGCGTCGCGTCCACGCCGCGGGGACGAACAAGGTCCGTTTGGACCCGTTCCTGCCGGAGAAAGAAGAGGACGTGAGCTGGCTGTCGGGGATGCAGGCCGACATCCACCAAGTGTTCATCGACTGGGTGAAAACGCGGCGCGGGGCGAAACTCGCAGGGAAGGACGACGAGCTGTTCAACGCGGACGTGTGGATCGGCAAGCGCGCGGTCGAGCTGGGCGTCGCGGACGCGGTCGGCAGTTTGCACAGCGTCCTCGCCGAGCGCTTCCCCGAGGCGAAGCCGCATGAGATCAAGCCCAAACAACAGTTGCTCCAGCGACTCGGCCTCACCGCCTCGGTCGAAGACATGACGTTGCGCGCGTTGGACGGGGTCGTGTGCGCAGTGGAGCGCCGGGCGATGTGGTCGAGGTTCGGGCTATGACTTTTCCGCAACCGGCAGGCCCGCCGAGCCCCCAACGCCCGCACCTGCCCGGATTGTCCGGGCATTGGCCCAGCCAGCCCCCGCCGATCCCACCGGACAGGACGCCGACCCAGCCCGCGCACGGGCCCAATCCCCGCATCCCCGTGATCCCTCCCGGTTACCGCTGGCAGGCGTCGCGCCCGCCGAGCGCAATACCGCCCCGAACCCGGCCGCCCCGGCCCCCCTCGCCCACGCCCCGGTACGCCTCGCCGCCCAGGTGGGGCCTGGTCCAACATTTCCCGCACACCCCGTCCGGCGTGGCAGCGCACGAGAAACCGGCCCGCACGGCCCTGATCGAGGCCGCGCTGGCGGCCCTCGCGGGGCTGCTCGGGCTGTTCGCGTTCTCCGAGGCATTGCGCTACGCCCTCGCCTTCTACGGCAGGGAGCACCTGCTGCCCGGCCCGGTCGTCGCGGCCTCCGGCGCCCTCCTCGGTTTCGCGTTCTGGGCCTCGCTCGTTCTGATCGTCGCCACTCAAGGCGCGCTTGCTTGGTGGCTGTGGCTGGAGCGCGAAATCGCCTACACCGCCAACAACCGCGTCGACCCCCGGCGTTGGTGGGAGATTCTCCTGCTCGCGGCAGCGCCCGCGGTCAATGTCGTCACGCTCGGGGTGTTGCTCAAAGAATTGCTGGCCGAGCACGAGCGCGGCGGCAGGCGCGCTTGGCAGTCCGCGTTGCAGTCGTGGTGGATCTGGTGGGCCGGGGCGCACCTGGCGGTCTTGGGCCTCGCGCTGTGGCTTTTCGACACGTCCGTCCAAGCGCGGACGGAAGCGCTCCTGCTCGGAGCCGTCGTCGGCGTCGTGCTGGTCTTCCTCGCTGTGCGCACTCGCGCGCTCGTGGTCGCGATCGACTCGAGCAGCGACCCCGCAGCCGCAGACCAAGCAGACCGGCCCGTCCGATGGGTCATCGCCGCCGGCGCGGCGAAGGCTCCCGAATCCGCTCCTGCCGAATAAGGCTCAGCGCATGCCCGAGGTTGTTGCGCACCGAGGCGCGTCCGGGGAGCTGCCCGAGCACACCTTGGCCGCGTACGAACGAGCCCTCGAACAGGGCGCGGACGGTCTTGAATGCGATATCCGGCTGACCGCGGACGGCGTCCTTGTCTGCGTGCACGACAGAACGACGGCGCGAACTGGCTCCGGAAATCTCGTGGTGAGCACGTCCGGCTTCGAACAGCTGGATCAGCTCGACTACGGCAGCTGGCACCCCAGCGGGCAGCCCGCGAAGCTTGTCACCTTGGACGCGCTCATCGAACTCGCGGTGTCGCACACGTCCCGACCAGTCACCGTGTTCATCGAGACGAAGCACCCGGTCCGTCAGGGGGGCGGGCTCGAACGTGCGTTGGCCCAGACACTCGCCAGGTTCGACCTCTTGAAAAGCTCCCCGCCGAACCGGACGCGCGTGGTGATGATGTCGTTCTCGGCGCTCGCCGTGCGTCGAATGCGCCGATTGGCGCCGAATGTGCCCCGCGCGCACTTGGCCGAATCGACCCTGCAACTGCTCGGCCCGAGCGCCGATTTCGCCGAGGGGGACATTCTGGGCCCATCCGTCCGATTATTGCGAAACGCTCCCGAACTCGTGGCGCGCGCCGCAGGACGGGGAAAAGCTGTCTATTGCTGGACGGCAGACCAACCCGAAGATGTGCTGCTGTGCCGCGAGCTCGGCGTGCGATGGGTCGCGACGAACTGGCCGCGGCGCGCCAAGGAACTCCTCGCCGGTCCACCATGACATGCTGCGGGCCGAGCGCCCTTCGCGACGCGGCGAAGGGCGCTCGGCCGCGAAGCCTTCCGCCCAGTCCGCCACCAACGGTGACAGCCTCAGCTCCGAAGGCGCCGACGCAAGCCTTGCTCCGCCAGACTCACGCTTGATTCAGAGGAGTCCGCCAGCAACAGGAGGATGGTCGTCCGAGGTTTTCGGGTCGCTCAGTTCGCGGGCGACCCACTCCTCGACGTCGAACCAGTTGTCTTTGGCGCGCTTGGCGATGCGCAGCAGCGTGGTCGCCGTGGAGACTTCCTCCACCTGCTCTTTGAGGAACCAGTGGGTGAACTGCTCGCCAAGGGAGTCGTGCTCGTCCTTGGCCGTGCGGAAGAGCCGGTCCCACTGCTCGGTGACCTCTTTCTCGTTCGCCAGGAGGAGTTCGATCGGCTCCATGAAGTTCTCGAAATCAGACTTGACCGCCTGCACGCCGCCGAGCTCCACATGCACGTCTCGGTCGATGAGGTACTTGGTCGCGGCCAACGCGTGGTTGCGCTCTTCGAGAGCTTGCCGGTAAAAGAATTTCGCAAGCTGCGGCAAATCAAGGTCGTCGTAATAAACCGCAATTGCGACATACTGGTGCGAGGACGTGAATTCGTGACGAATCTGCTCGTTCAACAAGGCGTTGAATTTTGATCGGGAGTTGCCATATTCGTTCATGTCCAACACTTTAGCGCAGGTCAGAGCGCCTGTCATCCAAGTATCGCCTTACTAAGGATAAGCTTATCCTTAATAAGTAAAACCTGATTTTGGATAGCCTTACTTATTTATTTGAGAATATTTTCCGAACCCCGCCAGAACAAAAACGCGGCAGAACGACACATGCAACACGAACAGTGCTCCCAAGAACACGGGTGCGGCACTCGAATACAACCTGCGGCACAGCGCCTGCGGCGGCCGCGCGGATCCCGTCTATCAGCGGACGAGGCTCGGCCAGTTGTCCGGCAGCGGGTCTTGGCCGGCTCTGCGCAACTGGTCGGGGGCGAGGCTCGCCGCCCACAGCGTCCTCCTCACCCCACGCCACGCGTCGGTCGTCTCGGACCCGGCGAAAGGAAACCCGAGGCGACGGGCGACACGGGCGGAAGGGATGTTGCCGGACAACGCCCGCCACCGGTCTCATCGCTTGGCCTCCCCCGCGAACGCCACCCGCAACAGGTGCGCGACCTCAACCCCCATCACCATGCCGGCCAGCTCAGCGTATGTCCCCTGGAACGTCGGGCCGTGCGCGGGGGCGCCCGAGTCGAAGTGGTGCGCGAGTTCGTGCAGGACCACCAATTCGCGCATGGCCCATGTGCTGTCAGGGACGGCGAGCACCCCGCCTTCCTCAGTGCGCTCGTAATGTGCGGCTCGGTGGCCTTTGCGCTCGCGGACCGCGACCGAGGCGCCAGCCTCCGGCCAACGCGCGCGCAGCGAAGGCAACACCAGGACGTCGCCGACATAGCGGCGCAGGGACTCGATGGATGCGAATTTCGCCTCCGGGGGAAGCGTCAACCGAGCGCCGAAGAACACCACTTCGCGTGAGCCTCCGCGTTCGGCATTGTCGAAAAGAGCATGCACCAGCCGCTGCGCGGCGTACACGCCCGCCCGCCCGTCGTCTCGCAGCGTCATCCCAACACGCTCACCTGCCAAGGGCGCGGCGCGCGCTGGCGAAAGCGGCCTGCGCCCCGATGCGCGCGCTCGACCCGGCGCGCTCGCCAGCCCGTTGCGAGCGCGCGCACCACGCGCTGCCCGAACTGACCGCCCGCCAACTGCCCCGAGCTTTCGAAGTCTGCCGATAGAAATCTGCGAGCTCCAGCTCCTTGTTGCTCAGCGCCAGCTCGGTGGAGCTGGCGCGGCGGAATCCGCGTTCGAACAGGGAGGCGCCCGCGGCCCGCTCGGCCTTGCGCGCCTGACGCTCCGCCTCCTCTCGGGCCGCCATCAGGCGCGCCCCGATCCGGTCCGCGAAAGCGAGCTGGAAATTCAGCCGCGCAGTGATCTTCGGCGTCGGGTGGTGCGCCCCAGAAGCCAGATACGACGCGCAGGACTTCGCCATCTGCACCATCAGACTGGCGTAAAGCGCCTCGGTCGCGTCAATGTCCTCGGGGAAGCCGAACGCGATCAGGTAGGTGGCATCGCGGGCGACATCGCATTGCACCCGGTTCGCCCGCCCGATGTTGCTGAACAGGGCCACATAGGTGCGCAGCCCTTTCGAGCCGCGCTCCCCGACCAGCACCGTTCGCTGTTGCGGCGCGGCGCTCTTCGCCTGTCCCGCGCTGTGCGTGCGAGCGAGGGCCAGGTCGATCGAGGCCGCTGTCGCCAAACGCTGCGCGGCGGCGAGGAAAGCCTCCGCCTCGTGCTCGTTGTCGGTGCCTTCCGCTTGGCGCAGCAGCGCGGCGACCCTCGCGAGACTGCGTTCGTCGTGGTTGGTCATGGAACTAGCCTAAAGCCTGCGGCGAGGGCGGGGGCGGGATCAGCCCGCCAGACTGCCAGGGAACAAGTACTCGTCTTTCGGCCGCTCGCCGCTGTGGAACCAGGCCTGGAAGAATCCGCCCAGATCCTTCTTGGCGGTCTGTTGCGCATACTGTTCGAACTGCGCCCACGAGGCGTTGCCGAACCTGTGGCGCGCAGGCCAGCCGCGCAGAATGTCACTGAACGCCTTTTCGCCGATCATCCTGCGCAGCGCATGCAGAGCGAGTTGGCCTTTGTCGTACACGCCTTGCCCGTTCATGATGTCGCCGGCGGTGCACTCGTCTTCCCTGCCGTCGCACATGTCGGTGAGCAGATGCCCCCAATACGCTTGGTCGTCCCACTGCTCCTGCACATGGTCGCGGTATTTCTGGTCCAGGTCCGCGCCCTCTTCCGACTCCTCCCACATCCATTGCAGGTACGAGGCGAAGCATTCGTTCAAACAGATGTCGCGCCATTGGCGCACCGAAACCGAGTCTCCGTACCACTCATGGGTGTTCTCATGGACGATCACACTGACCTCTTTGCCCGGATCTTCCCACGTCGAGACGTAGACGGGACGGGTTTGCGTCTCCAAAGCCCCGCCGAAATTCTTGTTCCCCAGCCCAGGGTCGATGAATATCCCACCAGCGGCGACATGCGGGTACGGGCCGAGCTTTTCCTGCAAGAACGCCATGATCTCCGGGTATCGCGCCGCCGCGTCGTGGACGAAGTCCGGCTGGTCCGGATTGAGGGCGATCACCACAGGCTGCCCGGTGGGCAGAACCGAGCGGCGCACGTCGAAATGGTCGACGGCGATGGGCACGAGGTAAGTCGCCACGGGGTTCGGCTCCTTCCACACCGAGGTGGCCCAACCGTCCTTGACGACAGCGGGGGCCTCCAGGCCGCCGCCGATCCCGACCCAGCCTTCCGGCACGGTGAGGGCGAGGGTGAAGGGCGCCTTGTTGTCCGGGGTGTTGTTCGACGGGAACCAGTATTCGGCCCCGTCCGGCTCGCCGAACTTGGCAACGCCGCCGCTGGAGGTCTGAACCCAGCCCGGAAGCTCCGATTTGCCCATCGCCGCCGCCTGCTCCTGCTCGTTGAAGGAGTAGGTGATGGCCGCGGTGAACGTCGTGCCGCTCGGCAGGGGGCGGTCCGGGGTGACGACCAGCTTGGCCTGCTCCGCTGGCTCGGCCGCGGCGGGTTTCCCATTGACCACGGCCTGAACTGGGCCGAGATCGGCGAAATCGAGGTCGAAGGAGCGCAGCTCTTGGGTGGCGGCGGCGGTGATCGTCATCGTTGCGTCCACCTGCTTGGAGTCCGGGTCGAGCCGCAACGCCAGATCATAATGCCCGACCCGGTAGCCGCCGTTGCCGTCCTGGGGGAAATACGGGTCCCCTGCCGTGTCCGCGCCCGGCGCGGGCGCCGCCGAGGCAACGCGGGACCCGAGCGGCAGCAACGCCCCGGACATGGCCAGGGCGCAGGACAACAAGAGGCAGCGAGCTCGGGGGGCGCGGATTCTCACACCAGCAGCCTAACGGACAATGGCCACTGTGCGTTCGCCCGAAACCCTCGTCCTGCCCAAAACCCTCATCTTGCTCCGCCACGGCAAATCCGGCTATCCCGCTGGGACCGCGGACCACGAGCGTCCGCTCGCCGATCGGGGCTGGCGGGAAGCGGGGCTGGCGGGCGCGTGGCTGCGCGGCGAGGGCTTCGACATCGACCAGGTGCTGTGCTCGACCGCCCGACGCACACGGGAGACCTTGCAAGCCACCGAAGTCAAGGCTGCGGCGCAATTCCACCCGCGCCTCTACGGGGCGAGCGATGTCGAGGTGGTGGGGCTGGTCGCGGAGCTTCCCGAGAGCGTCGCCACCGCTCTGGTGGTGGGCCACCACCCCGGCATGCCCCAGACGGCCGAGGCGTTGCACGAGCTCGCCGCGCGCCACGCCGGTTCCGCCGGGGCGGGGAACCCCGCCCTGGCGCGCCTGCTCGAAAAATACCCGACCAGCGCGCTCACCGTGATCCGCGTCGCGGGCAGTTGGGCCGAGCTGCCCGTGCGCGGCGGCGAGGTGGCGCAATTCCACATTCCGCGTTAGCCCGCGGGCGGCTCATGCCTCGCGCGGGGGGTGTTCCTCCGCTTTGCGCCGGACCAACCGGAACCCGAGGGCTGCTGCCGCCACCCATGCCACGCCCACAGCGAGCACTGCGCGACCAGCTTCGGAGCAGCCTTCCTCGAGGAGCACTGAAGCCAGCAGGAGCCCCGCGAAGGCGGTGGACCAGGGGGCGAGCGGCAATCGGAATTCGGCCGCCGCCGCTCGGCGCGCTGCCACCGCGCGCCGATAGCCCAGGTGCGAGGCGAGGATCAACCCCCACACGATGACGATGCCGATCGTGGCGAGCGAGATGAGCACGGACCACGCCGCCTGCGGCGCGAACAGGTTCGCCCCGACGGCCAGTGCCATGACGAGCGCGGAGACGGCCAGCGCCTTGGCGGGCACCCTGCGCGCGGAAAGCTCGCCCAGCGGACGCGGCCCCTCCCCGCGCAGAGCGATGGCCCGGAGCAAGCGCGCCGTCGAATACATGCTGGCATTGCAGGAGCTCGCCGCGGCGGTGAGCACCACGAAGTTCACCACGCCCGCCGCGAACGGCACGCCCGCGTCCAGGAACACGGCGACGAACGGGCTCTGCCCCGGTTGGTACGAGCGCCAGCCGCGCAGGCAGAGGAGCACGGCGAGGGCTCCGAGGTAGAACAGGGCAATGCGCAGAGGAATGCTGGTCACGGCCTTGCGCAAGGTGCGTTTCGCGTCCCGCGCCTCGCCAGCGGTCAGTCCGACCTGTTCGACCCCGGCGTACGCGAAAAGCGCCAACGGCAACGCGGCGAACACCACGGACGACCCGTTCGGGAAGATTCCGCCGTCCCGCCACAGGTTCGCGACGCTCGCGCCAGGCACCGCCAGCAGCTGCGGGACGGGCAGCAGCGCCCAGACCCCGAACACGATGAGCGCGAGAATCGTGGCCGCTTTCATACCCGCGAACCAGAACTCCGTCTCGCCGTACACTTTGGCGGAGGCGAGGTTCACCAGCGCGAGCGCGGCGATGAAACCGAACGCTGCCGCCCAGACCGGGACCGCGGGCCACCACAATTGCAGGTATTTCCCGGCAGCGGTCGCCTCGGCCGCGCACCCCACCGACACTGTGACCCAGTAGGTCCAGCCGCTGAGAAAACCGGCGAACCCGCCCAGGAATTCCCTGGGGTACTCGTACAGGCTGCCGGAGGTCGGCCGATAGTCGAGCAGTTCGCCGAGGGCGCGACTGATGACGAGGATCGCCAGCCCGGCGACGGCGAAGACCAGCAGCAGCGCGGGCCCGACATCGTGGATGGCGGTCCCAGTGCCGTAGAAAAGCCCGGTGCCGATGGCGCCGCCGACGGCCATCATCCGGATCATTCGGACTGAGAGCCCGCGCCGGTAGCCTTCGAGGGAGGGGGAGGCCCCGCTCATAGGCCGCTCAGCGCAGCAACGCCCGCGACATCACCAACCGCTGGATCTGGTTCGTGCCCTCGTAGATCTGTGTGATCTTCGCGTCGCGCATCATGCGCTCCACGGGGAAGTCGCGCGTGTACCCAGCGCCGCCGAGGACCTGGACCGCGTTCGTGGTGACTTCCATCGCGACGTCCGAGGCGAAGCATTTCGCGGCGGAGGAGAGCGCTGTGGAGCCAGCCGCGCCGCGCTCGGCCCGTTCGGCCGACGCGTAGACCATGAGCCGCGCGGCCTGGATTTTCATCGCCATGTCCGCGAGCATGAACGACACCCCTTGGAATTCCGTTGTGGCACGGCCGAACTGTTTGCGCTCCTTGGCGTACGCGACCGCGATGTCCAGCGCGCCTTGGGCGATGCCCACCGCCTGCGCGCCGATGGTCGGCCGGGTGTGGTCGAGGCTTTGCAGCGCAGTTTTGAACCCGGAGCCCGGCTCACCGATGACGCGGTCCCCTGGGATCTTGCAGTGGTCGAAGAGCAGCTCGACGGTGGGGCTGCCCTTGATGCCCATCTTCTTCTCTTTGCCGCCCACCGAGAATCCCTCGTCGTCGCGGTGCACGATGAACGCGGAAATGCCGTGCGCGCCCTTGTCCGGGTCGGTGACCGCCATGACCGTGAACCAGGTGGACTCGCTGCCGTTGGAGATCCAGCATTTGGAGCCGTCGAGGACCCAGTCGTCGCCAGCGGCGCGGGCCCGTGTGCGCATGGAGGCCGCGTCCGAGCCGGCCTCTCGTTCGGAAAGCCCGTAGGAGGCGAAAGCCTCGCCCGACGCGATGGAGGGCAGCACTTTCTTTTTGAGCTCTTCGGAGCCGTTGAGGATGAGGCCCGTCGTGCCGAGTTTGTTCACGGCGGGAATGAGGCTGGAGGACGCGCAGACGCGGGCGATCTCTTCGACGACCACGCAACAGGACACCGCGTCGGCGCCCTCGCCGCCGTACTGCTCGGGGATGTGCGGGGCGGAGAAACCGTTCTTGGCGAGGGCTTCGGCCGCTTCGCGCGGGAAACGCTCGTGTTCGTCCACGTCGGTGGCGTGAGGTTGGATTTCTCGTTCGGAGAGCGCTCGGACAGCGGCTCGCAACTCTTCCTGCTCGTCGCTCAGGGCGAATTGGAGTGGCGCGGGGGTGTGGGACACGATTGTGCATTCCTCATTTCAGCTCGGTTGCGATGCCAGCTCGGCGGGGCCGAAACCGGCTCGACGGGTGAACGCCGGTTCACATGGACACATTCTAGCCGGTGCCTTACGGTGGACGCATGTCTGTGACGGTGGTGGACCATCCGCTCGCCTTGGCGCGCCTGACCACCCTGCGCGACGAGCGGACCGGCAACGCCGCGTTCCGCGCCGCGTTGCGCGATCTGACGCTGATCCTGGTCTATGAGGCGACGCGGGCTCTGCCGAGCGAGGAGCTGCGTGTGCGCACGCCGCTCGCCCAGACCACGGGGTTCCAGCTCGCCGAATCGCCCCTGCTCGTCCCGGTGCTGCGCGCCGGGCTCGGCATGGTGGACCAAGCGCATGCGCTGATCCCTGAGGCGCAAGTCGGGTTCGTGGGCGTCGCTCGCGACGAGCGCACCGCACAACCAGTGCCGTATTTCGCTTCGCTGCCGGAGGATTTGAGCAACCGGCCTGTTTTTGTGCTCGACCCCATGCTCGCGACTGGTGGTTCGATGGCGCACACCCTCGAACTGCTCCGCGCGCGCAAGGCCGACAATCTCACCGTGGTCTGCGTGGTCTGCGCCCCGGAGGGCGTGGCGGCGCTCGAGGCGCTCGACATTCCTGTGCGGCTGGTCACCGCCGCAGTGGATGAGGGCCTGAATGCCCAGCAGTACATCGTCCCAGGGCTCGGCGACGCCGGGGATCGGCAGTTCGGCGCACGCTAGCGCAGCATGCGCTCTCTTGTCGATGTCCTCGGCAACGCGGGCACGCCGGAGCCCTTTGCCGGAGTCAGCCGATAAAAAGCATGTCGGAGAGAATATTTCCGGATTGCGACGTTCGCGCAGACGCACCCTTGCCTTGCAGGCTAACCTGGGCCTTGACGCAGGCCGTGTTGCGACGGCGAACCCGCGGAACCATCCCGGCCACCTGGCGCAACGACCGCGCCGACCAACAGCCGCACCGACTTCGGAGGAAAACAGCACTATGGCTTCTGACCCCCTCGCCCAACCGCTCACGCTGCCGTGCGGCCAGGTGCTGCCGAACCGGCTGATGAAATCAGCCCTCAGCGAGACGCTCGGGGACCGCGACGGCGCGCCCACCCCTGCGCTGCTCAGCCTGTACGAACGATGGGGCGGCGGCGGTTACGGCCTGGTGGTCACCGGCAACATCATGGTGGACTCGCGCCACCGGGGCGAGCCGGGCAATGTCGTGGTCGAGGACGACCGGCACTTGGCCGGGCTCTCCCGTTGGGCGAAGGCCTTCCAAAACCGCGCCGAAGCGCCGCTGTGGGGGCAAATCAACCACCCAGGGCGGCAGGCCATGAACTTCGCCAACAAAACCCGGCCCGTCGCGCCGAGCGCGGTGAAGGCGAACATCCCCATGATCGCTTCCACGCCGAGGGAGCTGCGCGGCGAGGAAATCGAAGACATCCTCGACCGCTATGCCACGACCGCGGCTGTGCTGGAGGCCGCCGGGTTCCACGGCGTGCAACTGCACGCGGCCCACGGCTACCTGATAACCCAGTTCCTCTCGCCGCTCGCCAACAAGCGGACGGACGAATGGGGCGGGGACCCCCAGCGGCGCCAGCGGTTCCTCATCGAAGCGGTGCGCCGGGTCCGCTCGCGGGTCAGCCCCTCGTTCGGGGTCGGGGTGAAACTCAACTCGGCCGACTTCCAACGCGGCGGCTTCTCGGAAGAGGAGTCGCGGGAAGTCGTCCGGGCGCTCTCGTCCGAATCGTTAGATCTCATCGAGATCAGCGGCGGCAACTACGAGTCGCCCGCGATGGTCGGCCAGGCGAAGACAGCGGCCGCGAGCACGGTTGCGCGCGAGGCGTACTTCCTCGAATACGCGAAGACCGTGCGGGAGCACGCTGGCTCGGTCCCGCTGGCGGTGACCGGGGGCTTCCGCAGCAAAGCCGCGATGGCGGAGGCGGTCAGCTCCGGAGCCGTCGACGTCGTCGGGCTCGGCAGACCGGCTGTCTCAGAGCCTGAGGCGGGGAACGCGTTGCTCACGGGCGGCGCGCAACGGCTCGGCTCGTACGGGGCCCGAGCCGGATTGCGCCCCCTCGTCGGCAAGGTCACGGACCTCAAACAGCTCGACAGCGTGCTCGACCTGCAATGGCACACGCAGCAATTGCGCCGCATCGGCGAGGGGAAAGAGCCGAAACTCAGTCAGAGCTGGTGGGAAACCATCGTCACCATGATGCTCACCTTGGGGCCGAAGGCGTTCCAGGTCCGACGCGGCCGTTAGTCAGCCCTCTCTGACCGGCCCTGTCTGCTCAGCCTTGTCCGGCCAACGCTGGCGCACCGTCTCTTGCAGCGCGGCGTTTTTCACCGCGACCACATCGACGAGCTCGGCGGCGAAATCCGTGAGCTTCGCGCGCAGCGAAGCGTCCGAGGCGGCCAAGATCCGCACAGCGAGCAGCCCCGCGTTGCGGCCCGCGCCGACCCCGACAGTCGCCACCGGCACCCCCGCTGGCATCTGCACGATGGACAGCAACGAGTCCAGCCCGTCGAGCTTCTGCAACGGCACCGGCACGCCGATCACTGGGAGCACGGTCGCCGAGGCGACCATGCCGGGCAAGTGCGCGGCCCCGCCAGCGCCAGCGATGATGACCCGCACACCGCGCTCCTGCGCCTCGGCCGCGTAGGCGAGCATGCCTGCCGGGGTGCGGTGCGCCGAGACCACTCGCGCCTCGAACCCGACCCCGAACTCCGCGAGCGCCTGGGCGGCGGGCTCCAACACCGGCCAATCCGAGTCGCTGCCCATAATCACACCAACGAGTGTTTGCGTCATGAGGCCACCTTATTCCCCAGCTGAGAGCCAGCGCGCCGCCCGCTCGGCTTCTTGCCGCACCGCGTCGAGGTCCGCCGCCCGGCCAGTCAGGTTGACGTGCCCGATCTTGCGCCCTGGACGTGGCTCTTTGCCGTACAAGTGGACTTTGACCCTCGGCGAGCGCCCCATCAGGTGGTGCACTCGCTCGTCCATGGACATCCCGTTCGTCGCCGAGGAGCCCACAATGTTGGCCATCACCGTCACCTCCGCGAGCGGGGACGGGTCGCCGAGGGGGTAGTCCAGCACCGCGCGCAAATGCTGCTCGAACTGGCTCGTCGTCGAACCGTCCATCGTCCAGTGCCCGCTGTTGTGCGGCCGCATCGCAAGCTCGTTGACGAGGATTCGGCCGTCGGCCGTCTCGAAAAGCTCCACCGCCATCACCCCGACCACGCCGAGCTCTGTGGCGATGTCGATCGCGAGCTTCTGCGCTTGGGCGGCCAGGCTCTCGTCGAGGTTCTGCGCGGGCGCGATCACCACCGTGCACATGCCGTTCTCCTGCACCGTCTCCACCACTGGCCAGACGCAGACCTGGCCGAGCGGGGAGCGCGCCACCATCGCGGACAGCTCGCGCTTGGCCGCCACCTTTTCCTCGGCGAGGACGTCCTGACCTGCCTCCAACAGCTGGGCGACGACCTCGCGGGCCTCCTCTTTGCTCTGCGGGAACCAGACGCCCCGCCCGTCATAGCCGCCGCTCGCCGTTTTCAGGACCAGCCCGGAGCCGGGCCACGGGCACGCTTCGGGGTCCTCCACTCGCCAAAAACCCGGCGCGGGAGCCCCGAACTCGGCAAGCCGTTCCCGCATGAGCAGCTTGTTCTGCGCGAACCGCAGGGCCGAGGCGGACGGATGCACCGCGACGCCCTGCGCCTCCAACGCCACCAACACGTCCTGCGGAACCTGCTCGTGATCGAAGGTGAGCGCGACCGCCCCCTGCGCCGCCCGGCGCAAAGCTTCCAGCTCGCTCGCCTTCCCGAGCACCACGTCCGGGCTGATTTGCGCCGCTGGATCGTCAGGGCGCTCAGCCACGACGCGCAGACCTCGGCCCAGCGCGATCGCGGCTTGATGCGTCATGCGGGCCAGCTGGCCGCCGCCCACCATCGCCACCAGGGGTTGTTCGGAGGAAGTCACCCAGACAGCATAGAGAGGTACACTCTGCCCCTATGCCCGACACCGACCACGAAACGTCAGAGCCGGCCGAGCTGATCGAGCGCGCTGTGCTGCGGCTGCTCCCGAGGCCCCTGCAAGCGCTGCTCCTGCGTCACCACGAACTGATCAAGTTCGGCGTGGTCGGGGCCACCACCATGGTGTTCGACATGGCGGTGTACTACGCGCTCATCTTCACTGTGATGCCCACGAAGCCGACGGTCGCGAAAATCTTCTCCGGGGTGCTCGCGACAGTGCTCAGTTACATTCTCAACAGCGAGTGGTCGTTCAAGCACCGCGGCGGGCGGCAACGGCACCATGAGGCGCTGCTGTTCTTCGGGATCAGTGGGATCGGCGCGCTGCTCGGGGCCGCGCCGCTGTGGGTGGCGAACAATCTCTTCCACATCCGCCACGGCGGCTCCTGGATGCACACCGTGCTTGTGGACTTCGTGCTCGCGTACATCATCGGCAATGTGATGCAGATGGCATTCCGGTTCTGGGCGTTGCGCAAATTCGCGTACCCGGTCCTTTTGGACGACCTGCCGGCCGACGAGACGGCAGAGTCGGCGGACACGGCCGCGTCCCTCGGACCCTAGGCGGCCGCTTCGGCCGCCTGATTCGCGGCGCCGATCGGCGAGACGCGGCGGCGGGCCTCACACGTCCAACCCCAACAAGGCGTTCTCCACGACCTCGGTCAGGGCGGGGTGTATCCAGTACTGCCCGCGCGCCATACTGCGCACGTCGAGCCCGAACGAGAGTGCCTGCACCAGCGGTTGGAGGAGCGTCGAGGCCTGCGGGCCGAGCACATGCGCCCCGAGCAGGCGCCCCGTGCCGCGTTCTGCGACGAGCTTGCAGAAGCCGGTCGTGTCTTCCATCGCCCAGCCGTACGCGACGTCGCCGAAATTCTGGGTCTTCACCGCGATGTCCAGGCCCTGATCCCTGGCCTCTTGCTCGGTGAACCCGACAGCGGCGATCTGCGGATGGGTGAACACGGCGGCAGGCACGAAACGATGGTCGAACGCCTCGAGCTCAGAGCTTTCCCAGCCGCGAAGCAGGTTCGCCTGGACCACCCGCGCCTCATGGTTCGCGACATGCTTGAGCTGGTGGGGCGAGCTGACGTCGCCGAGGGCCCACACGTCTTCGGCCGCGGTCCGGCCATGCTGGTCGACCACGACCCTGCCCGCGTCGTCGAGCTCGATCCCGACCGAGGCGAGGTTCAGCCGGTCCCCGTTGGGGCGGCGCCCAGTCGCCACGAGCAGCGCGTCCCCGCTCGCCCGTGTTCCGTCCGAGAAAAAGAGCGTGGTCTCGCCCGCGACGTGTTCGACTGATGCGACCTCCGCGCCGAGGCGCACGTCCCATTTCCCCTTGGCGATCTCGGTGAACCGCTGGGAGACGTCGTGGTCTTGGCGGCGAAGGAGGGCTTCGCCCCTGGTGGCGACAGTGACTCGCGACCCGAGCGCGGAGAAGACATGCGCGAACTCCGCCGCGATGTAGCCGCCGCCGAGCACGATGAGGCGTTCAGGCAGCTCGGGCAGCCGCATGATGTCCTCGTTGGTGTGGAAGGGAGCCGCGCTTTTCACCACAGCGTCGGGGACCACTGGCCGCGCCCCTGCGGCGATGACCACTCGCTTGGCGAGCACTTCGTCGCCCGCGCCGGTCGTCAGCCGGTACGCGCCGTCCTCGGCTCTGCCCGCGAACCGCACCGGGGAGGTGTGGAGGTCGATATTCGGGCAGTCCTCGGCCCGGTAGCGCTTCCCGCCGGAGGAGATCGGGTCGATCCGGCCGAAGACCCGTTCGACGATGGACGGCCAGTCGACGCGATCCATACTCGCGTGCAGCCCGTAGCGCGCGGATTCGCGGATGTCCTCCGCGACGTCTGCGGCGTAGACGAACATCTTCGTCGGTATGCAGCCGACGTTCAGGCAGGTGCCGCCGTAGACCCCGGATTCAAAGATGGCGATCCGCCAGGAGCCGAACCTCTCGTCCGGGATGGAATTGCCGCTGCCAGAACCGATGATCGCGAGGTCGATAGAGGTCACACGGCGATTGTAGCCCTCAGTCCTCGTCCTTGGCCCAAGGCGGGATCGGCGGGCCGTCGCCGCCGAAACGGCCAACCGGAGCCGCGGGGGCGGCCGGTGGCGGAGGGGTCGCGAACGGCGAGGTCGCGCCGAACGGCGGCCCCGCGTGCTGCGGCGGCGGGGAGGCGAACCTCGGCCCGACTGGCGGCAGGGGGGCGGCGCGCTGGCCCTCGTGGACCCTGAGGCGCGCCTCGTGCGGGTCGCGGACGCACCGCATCGTCAACGGCCGCAAGGAGCCGTGCCTGACCACCAGAGCGCCGAGGCCGAAGACACGGTCGCCGATCCCCTGCCGCAGCCGCAAGGCGTTGACCTTCCCGAGGGGGACGTCGACCTTGCTCCGCACGATCCAGCCGCGCTGGACGACAGCACGCTGGTCGGTGATCCAGTAGCGCGTGGCGCGCCAGCGCGCGAACCCGACGAGCAGGAAGAGGAGGAAGACGGCCGCGCCGACCACCTCCAGCACGAGGCCGTGTCTTTTGTGCCGGGCGGCCACCTTCGCCGCGGCGTGGGCGTACTGGGCGGCGTGCTCGAAGCCCAAGCCCGCCAACGCCACGCCGAGCACCAGGCCGACCACGGCGAAGCCCGCGAAAAACTTCCAATGCGGCTTGGCCTCGACCACCACGCGCTCGCCGGACGCGAGCCAATCCTCCCGCGCTCCGGCAATGAAATCTGCCTCTGAAGCCATCCGCTGCCTCCTATGCCCGTCCGCTGTGCCCGTCAAGGTCGAACACTTCCCGGTACAGCATAGCGTGGACCTGTTCGACATGAGGAATGTCTTCGAACTCGAGCGGCTCGTCCGAAGCCGACTCCACCACCAGGACGCCGGTGCGCAGGACCCGGTCGAGAAGGCCGTGGCGGAATTCCACGCTCGCGATGCGCGACAGCGGGATGTCGACGCCGGTGCGGGTGAACACCCCGTGCCGATATGCCACCCGCTTGTTCGTCACGAAGAAGTTCGTGGTGAGCCAGTCGATGAAACGCACGACGCAGAACAGGGCGACGAGGACGGCGTAGACCGCCGCCGCGGCGATGGTCGCGGCGGTGTTCGCGGACCCGCTGGTGCGCTCGTCCACGAAGTACAAGGCCACGCCGAGCGCGGCGCTGGCGAGGAGGAAGACCAGGATCGGCCGGAACAGCCATTTCCAATGCGGGCGGGTGCGGAGCTCGATCCGCTCGTCCGGGGCGAGCCACCGCGGCCCTTTCCCCCTGCTCCCTGTTCGCCGCGCGCTCATGCAGGGCCGACCGGCCGCACATGCTGGACATCGCCCGCGTCGACGACACGAGCAGTCCCGTCGGCCAAGGCGACCACGAGCCTGCCGTGGTCGTCGACCGAGCTGGCCCGGCCGAAGATCTCATTGCCGCCGGGCAACGCGACCCGCACGTCCTGCCCGAGCGTCGAGCAGTGCGCCCGGTACGCGTCCGCGAGGCCGGGGTCCTGGGCCAGCCACCGGTCCAGGCCCCGGTCGAGCTCCATGAGCAGGAGCGGCACCAACTGTTGGCGCGCGGCCGCGACCTGCTCGATCCGCAGCGAGGTGGCTGTGGGCACGGGCAGCTCGTCCTCGTGCTGGTCCACGTTCAACCCGACGCCGACGACCGCCTCGTCCGCTTTCGGGCTGAGCTGCACGAGGACCCCGGCGATTTTGCGGTCGCCGACAAGCACGTCGTTCGGCCATTTCAGACTGGGCTCGGGCACCGGTACCCCGGAGATGGACCGGTAGGAGTCGAAATACTGGGCGAGCATGGCGCCGACGGAAAGCCCGACGGCCAGCGGAAGCCACCCGAGCTCCGGGCCGCCCGCGCGCGCGGAGCGGTCGAAGGCCACGCCGAACGAGAGCGCGATCTGGGTGCGGGGCGGGGCCTCCCAGCGGCGGCCCAATCGGCCCTTGCCCTGTGTCTGGTGGTCCGCGATGAGCACACGCCGCGCGATAGGCCCTCGGGCGGCCCGTTCCAAAAGATCGGCGTTCGTCGACCCCGTCTCCTCGATCACCTCCACCGACTCCCAGCCCAACGGGGGGGAGTTTGAGAGATACTGGCGGAGCTGCGCTGCGCCGAGCGGCTCACGGGGATCTTTCTCGGTCATGCAGCCAGCCTACGATATGATGGTTCCCCATGACCACCGCTGAACATGTCGAAGCGCCGAGCATCCACACCACTGCGGGCAAGCTCCACGAGATGCGCCAGCGTCTCAGCGAATCGCTGCACCCGGTCGGCGAGGCCGCCGTCGAAGCGGTGCACGCGAAAGGCAAACTGACCGCGCGGGAGCGGGTCGACCAGCTCCTCGACCCCGGTTCGTTCGTAGAGTTCGACGCCTTGGCGAAGCACCGTTCCACGAACTTCGGCATGGCCAGCAAGAAACCGCTCGGCGACGGCGTCGTCGCGGGCTACGGCACCGTCGACGGCCGCGAGGTCTGCGTGTTCGCCCAGGACCCCACGGTGTTCGGCGGCAGCCTCGGCGAGACGCACGGCGAGAAGATCACCAAGATCATGGACCTCGCGATCAAAACCGGTCGCCCGCTCATCGGCCTCTACGACGGCGGCGGCGCGCGCATCCAGGAAGGCGTCGTGTCACTGGCGCTCGCCGGCGAGATCTTCCACCGCAACGTGCGCGCCTCGGGCGTGATCCCGCAGATCTCGGTCGTGCTGGGCGCGGCCGCGGGCGCGGCGGTCTACTCCCCCGCGCTGACCGACTTCATCGTCATGGTGGACAAGACCAGCCAGCTGTTCATCACCGGCCCGGACGTCATCAAGACGGTCACCGGCGAAGAGGTGACCATGGAGGATCTGGGCGGCGCGAACACGCACATGACCAGGACCGGCACCGCGCACCACGTCGCACCGGACGAGGACGAGGCCTTCGAGTTCGTCAAGGAGCTCTTGTCGTACTTGCCGAACAACAACCGGGCCGAGGCTCCGCGCTACCCGCACGAGCATCCGGTGACGTTCCCCATCGAGCATTCGGTGACTCATGAGGACGAAGAGCTCGACACGATCATCCCGGACTCCCCCAACCAGCCGTACGACATGCGCGACATCATCAACCGGATCGTGGACGACGGCGAGCTTCTGGAAATCCAACCGGCCCGCGCCCAGAACGTCATCGTCGGCTTCGCCCGCGTCGAGGGCCGCTCGGTCGGCGTCGTCGCCAATCAGCCTTTGTTCCTCGCCGGATGCCTGGACATCGACGCCTCGGAGAAAGCCGCTCGGTTCATCCGCACCTGTGACGCGTTCGGCATTCCGATCCTTTCGCTCGTGGACGTGCCCGGCTTCCTCCCCGGCACCGACCAGGAGCACGAAGGCATCATCCGCCGAGGCGCGAAACTCCTGTTCGCTTACGGCGAGGCGACCGTCGGCAAGATCACGGTCATCACCCGCAAAGCATACGGCGGCGCCTACCTCGTCATGGGCTCCAAGCACATGGGCGCGGACGTCAACCTCGCCTGGCCGACGGCGGAGATCGCCGTCATGGGGGCCTCGGGCGCTGTGAACATCCTGCACCGCAGGCAGATCGCTGAGGCGGCCAAGCAGGGCCAGGACGCCGAAGCGTTGCGTCAGCAACTCCAAGAGGAATATGAAAACGCCCTGCTCAACCCCTATGTGGCCGCCGAACGCGGCTACCTCGACTCGGTGATCCTTCCGTCGCACACCCGAGCCCAGGTCTCCGTGGCCCTGCGTGTGCTCGAGCGCAAGGTGGCGCCGCTCCCCCCGAAGAAACATGGCAACATCCCCCTCTAAGCGCACACTGCCCCGGTTCGTCGCGCCGCTCCTGGTGATCGTGGCGGGCGTTGTCGTGATCGGTCTCATCGCGACGCTCACCACGAAGCCGCCGCGCAGCCAAGGGCTCGGCGACGACTTCCTCTGGGGCGTCGCTTCGAGCGGATTCCAATCCGAAGGGAACCCGCCCGACAGCAACTGGACCCGCGCCGCGAACTCGCCCTTGGTCAGCGACCCGGTCGGCACGTCGGTGGACTTCCGCCACCGCTACAAAGACGACATCGCCCTCGCCAAAGACCTGGGGGTGAAGGTCTACCGGATCGGGATCGAATGGTCCCGCCTCGAACCCCGGCCCGGCCAATTGGACGAGGCCGAATGGGCGTACTACGACGACGTGGTCAAAACCATCAAAGACGCGGGCATCCGCCCAATGATCACGATCGACCACTGGGTCTATCCCGGCTGGGTCGCCGACCAGGGCGGCTGGACGAATCCGAAGACCGTCGAGGACTGGACCGTCAACGCGTCCCGTGTCATCAACCGTTTCGCCTGGGCGGACCCGCTCTGGGTCACCATCAATGAGCCTGTCGCCGTCGTTGTGGAAGAACTGTTGTTCCACCATCTGCCAGCCGGCCAGGTCGCTGGGATCGCTGACCGGCTCGTCACGGCGCACAACAACGCCTACGAACGCATCCACGCCGCGCAACCAGGCGCGATGGTCACCAGCAACGTCGCCTACCTGCCCGGTCCGGGGCTGGAGGACCAGGTCGACGTGCTGACGGTGGACAAGATGAAGCTGGACTACATCGGCGTCGACTACTACTACGCCTCCGGGCCCCCGGCAGGCGCCACCCTCGACGACTTCCTGAGCAACCCGTCGATGTTCACCGCCGCCTCCAAACCTTGGGAGCAGCAGCTCCAGCCCGAAGGCGTGTATTACGCGCTGCGCCATTACGCCAGACGCTTCCCCGGCAAGCCGCTCTACATCGTGGAGAACGGGATGCCGACCGAGGACCACAAGCCGCGCGCGGACGCCGTCACGCGGGCCCAGCAGATCCACGACACCGTGTATTGGGTTGGCCGGGCGAAAGCCGACGGCATGCCCGTGATCGGCTACAACTACTGGAGCATCACCGACAACTACGAATGGGGCAGCTACCACCCCCGCTTCGGGCTGTACACCGTCGACGTGGCGACCGACCCGACCCTGGCCCGCGTGCCCACGGACGGCGTCGCGGCGTACCGGAAGATCATCGCGGAGCACGGCGTGCCCGCTTCGAGCGAGCCGACCCTCAAACCGGTCCCCTGTTCCCAGGTGGACGCCCCGTCGAGCTGCGAAGACCCGGTCCGCCTGCGGCGCTGAGCGCGGCCGTCACGAGACGACAGCCGTCACGAGACCAGGCGGCCCCGCACATACACCTCGCTGATCGCTTCTTCCTTCATCCCCATGATGAGCGAGAACAGCAGCTGTTCGGCCTCCAAGTCGCGGTGCTCCTTCGGGACGACCTTCTCAATCAGTTCGTCCAACCAGGGCTGGTCCTGTGTGCGCACCACGAGGAAGTCCGCTTCTTTGCCCGAGTCCAGGCTGCCGATGCGCTCGTCCAGGCACAGGGCTTTGGCCCCTGCGACGGTGGCGGTGTACAGCAATTCCGCAGGGTGCAGCGCGACCTGCGCTGCGCCCTGCTCGTTCATGTGCACCTTGTAGCAATCGTTGAGCACCCTCGTCAGCAGCCATTCGTCCCCGCCGCCGATGTCGCTGCCCAAGGACACCGTCGCACCGCTGGCCACAGTCCTGCGCCACGGCATCGTGCCCGAGCCCAAGAAAAGCTGCGACGTGGGGCAGTGCGAAATCGCGGTGCCGGTCTGCGCGATCCTCGCCAGCTCCGCGTCTGTGGCGTGGACTGTGTGCGCGAGCACCGCTCGCGGACCGAGGAAGCTCAACCCGCCCGGCCTGGACCCCGGCAAAAACTTCCCGTCGTACACATCCAGATACGAATCCGTCTGGAACAGGCGTTTGGTGCTGTCCACCTCGCCCACGCCAGGGCGGTTGTCCTCGCTGAAGTGGGTTTGGAAATACACCCCGGACCCGCGCGCCTCGTGGTAGAGGTCGCCCAGCTCGGCCAACGTCTTCGGAGTGACCGACAACGCGAAACGCGGAGTGATCGCCACATGCAGCAGGGCCGTGGCCGCATTCCCGGTGTCTTTCGCGTGCCAGCGGGAGATCTCTTCCCGAGTGAGCGAAATAGCCTCGTTTTCACTGGTCAAAAGTTTTTTTGCGGTGGGCGGGCCACTCGTTTGAATCGTCCGGCCGCAAATCATGCGCAGCCCGCGGTGATGCGTCGCGGCGAACAGGGCGTTCTGCGCGGCGGGGAACGCGCTGCCGAAAACCAACGCCGTCGTCGTGCCCACCGCGATCCTGCGCGAGCAGAACGCCCACGCCGCGTCGGCGGCGACATTGGGGTCGGCGAAGCGGGATTCCGTTGGGAAAATGTGCCGGTCCAGCCAATCCAACAACTGGCCGCCGACGTAGAGACCGGTCGAATGCACCTGCGGGAAATGGATATGCGTGTCGATCAACCCCGGCAACAGGTAGCCGGGCCGATGGTCGCGAACCGCCCACGAGCGGCACTGGTGCGGCAGCGCGCTGTACGGCCCGCTGTACGCGATCCGGCCCTCGTCGTCCACGGCGAGGGCGCCGTCCTCGACGGAAATCAGGTGCTCCCTGGCCGTTTCGAGTGTGGCCCGACTCGAAACATGCAGGATATGGCCACGCCGGACAATGCTCATATGCGCAGCCGGGTCCTTCCAACGTTGGTTTTCTGGCAGAAGCATAGCAGCAGGCCGTATGATTTCGGGCATGTCCCGCTCGCTGATCTGGGTATGGGGATTGTGGGATTGGGGGGCAGCCGGGTTCTCCGTCCTCGCCTGGGCCTTCCTCTTCGGCCCGTACCTCATCAACCAGGTGGGGACAGGTTTGTCCGATACGCTGTCCCCGAACGCCTGGTTGGGGCTCGGCGTGGGGGCCTCCGGGCTCGCCCTGTTGCTCGTCGCGCCGGGCGTCGGCCCGTGGATCGGCGCGGGGCGCCGGCGCCATCGAGCGCTCGTGCTGCTCAGCGGCATGCTTGTGGCGATCCTGCTCATGATGTCGACGATCCGTCCCGAACTCGCCCAATTCTGTCCGGGGTTGTGCCTGCTCTCCGTCGGTCTCCTCGTCTACGAGCTCGCCACCATCCCGTACAACGCGATGCTCAGGGACCTGTCCGACCCGAGGGACATCGGCAACGCGTCCGGCGCCGGCATGGCCATGGGGTATTGCGGCGGCATCCTGCTGCTCGGACTGAGCTTCTTCTGCTGCATGAACGGCGACGGGCCCACGCGGGGCTTGTTGCGCGTTCCCGCGGGCGACGGGCTTCCCGTGCGGATGTCCTTGCTCCTCGGCGGCGTTTGGCTGCTGGTTTTCAGCCTCCCCCTGTTGCTCTTCGCGCCGAAACGCAAGGAAGTGGACACCGCTCGGGGTTTCTTCGACGCCTACCGGACCGTCGCGAGGGATCTGCGGGAACTCTGGCGGCTCGACCGGCGAGTGGTGCAATACCTCATGGTCAGCGCAGTCTTCCGTGACGGCGTCGTCGGGTTCGCGACCTTCGGGGCGGTGCTCGCGGTCAGCGAGTACGAGTTCAGCCAAAGCCACCTGCTCGTCTTCGGCGCGATGAGCAGCAGCGCGGCGGCATTCGGGGCGGCGGTCAGCGGACGGGCCAACAACCGCTTCGGCACAGGGCAGGTCATCCGGGCCTCGCTCGCCTCGATTCTGCTGTTCTCCGCCGGGCTCCTCGTCTCCACCGGCCCGGGGGCGTTCTGGGCTTTCGGGTTGGGGATCTCTATTTTCATCGGCCCGACGCTCGCCGCCTCACGCACCTTGCTGTTAGAGATCACCCCGCCCGGCAAAGAAGGGGAAATGTTCGGCTTGTACGCCGTGAGCGGGCGAACCGTCGCTTTTCTTTCCCCGACAATGTTCGGGATCTGCGCGCAACTGTTCCACGCAGGCCGTGGCGGCGCGGCGGGCATCATGGCTGTCCTCGCGGCAGGCCTGGCCGGCATGACGCTGATCGACACGACCGGCTGAGCCGAGGCCCGAGGCCGGGCCGCGGCCGGGTTAACCGAGGACGGCGCCGATTTCCTGCGCCGCGACCTCGCCGTACGCCTCCTTGATCCGGGCAAGGGCCGAAGCCTCGTCCCACGTCCAACGCTGCGCGCCGCCGGGCGACTCCAGCACCAGGACCGCGACCATCGAGCCGAGCTGGGCGGAACGCTCCACCGAAAGGCCCTTGGTCTGCCCCACGAGGTAACCGGCGCGGAAAGCGTCGCCGACCCCGGTCGGGTCCACCCGGCTGATCTCGTCCACCGCGCCGACATGCACGAGCGAGCCGTCGTGCAAACACACGTCGACGCCGTCGGCTCCCAACGTCGTGATGCGGGTGCCGACGACATCGTGCACCTGCGATTGCGTCCACCCCGTTTTGCTGAGCAGAAGATCCCATTCGTAATCGTTGGTGAACAGCAGACGCGCGCCTTCCACCAGTTTTTTCGCGTCCTCGCCGGACATCCGGGCAAGCTGTTGAGAAGGATCGGCCGCGAACGGGACGCCCAGTTCACGGGCCTCCTGGGTGTGCCGGAGCATCGCCGCCGGGTCGTTCGCCCCGACCAGCAGCAGGTCCGGTTTGCCTGATTTCGCGACGATGTCGGCGATGCTGATCGTGTGCGCCTCGGCCATCGCGCCCGCGTAGAAGGAGGCGATCTGCGCCATGTCCTCGTCGGTCGTGCACAAAAAGCGCGCGGTCTGCGCCGTCTGCGAAACCAACACGTGCTCGCAGTTCACCCCGTGCGCTTGCAGCCAGGCCCGGTACTCGCCGAAGTCCTCGCCCACCGAGCCGAGCAGCGCCACATCGCCGCCGAGCACCCCGATCGCGAAGGAAATGTTCGCGCCGACGCCGCCCTTTTGGATCTCCAGCTCGTCCACCAGGAAACTGAGCGAGACCTTCTGCAGATTGTCCGCGAGCAACAACTCGCTGAACTTCCCTGGGAACCGCATGAGATTGTCGGTCGCGATGGAAGCGGAGACGAGAATGGCCACGGGCTTTCCTTCCGATAGTTGCCATGAGGCACGTTGGATTCGCACCGCCATGCTACCCCAGCAGAGCCGCAGCCCACTTTCGCCGGAATAGAGTGGCCGTATGGCCGACTCTGTCGCAGAGCTCGACGCGCGGCTGCGCGAGCGTTTGGAGGACCAGACCCGTCTGGCGCGGGACGCAGTGCTCCATCACCGCCGCTCGCCCCAGCATGACGAATCCGCGTCGCTGCGCCTCATGGAATTCGAAGCGATCCGCGCCCAACTGGCCCGCAGCGAAGGCCAACGGAGCCTGCTCCTCTTCGAACCCTCAGAAGAAGGCGGGGGAAGCCTCGTCGCCATCGGGGTCGGCGACCTGGCCGCGGCCGAGCATGTCAGCGTCTACGTGCCGGGCAACCACACGACAATCCTGCGCAGCCTCGCCAGCATGGCGATGGAGACCAAAGCCCTCGTGCAGATCGGAAACGAACTCCTCTCCTGCCGCTCAGAGGCAGACCGCGGGCACGCGGGCGTGTTCTGGCTGGGCTACCGGTGCCCCCAAACAGACTCCGCAGTGCTCACCGACGTCCGGGCCAAAGAGGCTGTCCCCGCATTGCGAAGATTCTTGGCGCAGCTGGACCAGCTCAGAGCAGGGCGCACAGCCCACACCACTTTGATCGGGCACTCCTACGGCTCCCTGGTCGCCGGTTTGGCCATGTGGCAGCACAACCCGGTCGCCGACCTGGTCCTTGTCGGCTCCCCCGGCATCGGGACGACGAACCCCCTGGACGACTGGGAGTCGCAACCGAGGGTGTGGGCGCTCAAAGCCCGCGGCGACATCGTGGCCAGCTTGGAGCGGTTCGGGCCGAGCCCGGACACGCTGCCCGCCACGGCCCGCCTGGCCACCGGAGCAGCGCGATACACCGCCTGCTCGGGCGAACAGATCGAGCTCGTCAGCATCGACTCGCACAGCCGCCAGCCCTTCAACCACTCCCATTTGCGTTACAACGAACCCGGCACCACCAGCCACTTCAACCAGGCGATGGTCGCTGCGGGACTGCTCGGCGACGTCATCCTCGAAGCCGAATCGGCCGACTGAGCACACAGACGCTGAGGGGCCGTGCAGAATGACGGTATGAAGAAAACACCCGCTGTGTTCGCAACCGTGCTCGCGCTCAGCGGCTGCGGCTCGCACACTGCCCCCCAAGGCCACGACAAAACTCCCGCCAGCGCCGAACAGCCCGAAGCCGGGCAGGCGGTGAGCCCCCGGATTTCGGACCCGGAAATCGGCGCCTCCTACATCGTCCCGAAGGGCTACCACCGCGGCAAGGCGGAGCCCTCGCGGGTCGTTCTTGTGCTCGACGGGTCTCCTGAGGTGAGCATCAGCCTGCGGCGGCTGTCGAAAGACGTGCCGGACGACGCCCCGTTCGCGACGATGGACGCGAACCAGTCGGCGGAATATGTGGCGAAGATGCTCCCGAAGGACGAGCGCGACGTGGTGCTGCTGCGGGCGAGTTGGGGCGACGAGGATTTCCCGGCCGCGGCGGTGGCGGTGACCGCCCCGGTTGCCGCGCAGAGCGCGGATGCCGCGGGCGGGCCGAAACGGAGCCTGACGTATGCCGCCTTCCTCGGCAAGGGCGAGCACAAATGGATGGTGCGCACGAGCGCGGAGGAGTTCCCCGACGGGGTGACCCCAGAGTCGCTTTCCAGCATCAGCGAAGCCTTCGCGCGCTCGGTCAAACCCCTCGGCTGACCTGGCCGCCCGGTTGGCCGCGCTCAGGAGCGCCGGAACAAGAGCCCTGCGGGAAGCCCCCGCCGACGCCGTCACTATGGTGTTCACAACCAGATGAAGGAGCCTGATGCTGGACGCCTACCTCGCTGAATTCCTCGGCACCGCCGTCCTGATGTCGCTCGGCTGCGGGGTGGGGGCGAACTTCAGCCTCCCGCAGAGCAAGGCGGTCGGTTCGGGAGGCTCCTGGCTGGCGGTGACGTTCGGATGGGGCCTGGCCGTGTACTGCGCTGCGCATGTGGCTTTCAAATCCGGCGCGATGCTCAACCCCGCCCTGACCTTGGGCACCATCGCTCGGGGGACGAAAACGTTCACGCAGGGAGTGCCGGTCACCGCGGGCAATGCCATCGGCTATTTGACGGCGGAGTTCCTTGGCGCGTTCGTCGGTTCGGCCATCGCCTGGGTCGCCTACAAGCAGCACTACGACACAGCGGACGACCCGCAGACCATCCTGGCGACGTTCAGCACCACGCCCGCCATCCGGAGCCTCCCGTGGAACATGGTCACCGAGATCATCGCGACCTTCACCATGGCCTTTGTCATTTTCCATTTCGCGGGCACCCCGGCCCGGCTGGGCCCGCTGCCAGTGGCTTTCCTCATCATCGGGATCGGTCTCGCGCTCGGGGGGCCCACCGGGTATTCCCTGAACCCCGCGCGGGACCTGTCGGCCCGCGTCGCGCACGCAGTCCTGCCCATCCCCGGCAAAGGCACGTCGGACTGGGGATACGCGCCCATCGGCGTGATCGGGCCCATGATCGGCGCGGTGCTCGCGGGCTTCGCCTGCCGATGGCTGCCCTACCTGAAAATATGAGCCGCCGGAAGATGTGAGCCGCGCCCGCCCGCCCCGTGCAACCGGAAGGAAAAGAGGAGCCCATGCCTGACTTCGTCGCCGCCGTCGACCAAGGCACCACCTCGACGCGATGCATGCTCTTCGACCGGGAAGGCAAGGAACAGGGTCGCCACCAGCTCGAACACACGCAGATCCTGCCGCGACCAGGCTGGGTGGAGCACAACCCCGTGGAAATCTGGGAACGGTTCCGCACGGTCACCCAGACCTTGCTGGACGCCAAGGGGCTGCGCGCGTCGGACCTGGCCGCCGTGGGGATCACCAACCAGCGTGAGACGACGGTGGTGTGGAACAAGAAAACCGGGCGGCCCTATCACAACGCGATTGTCTGGCAGGACACCCGCACCGACCGGCTGGCAGCCGCTGTGGAGCGCTCCGGCAAAGGCGATGTGGTGCGGCAGAAAGCGGGCATACCGCCCGCGACGTACTTCTCGGGCGGCAAACTCGCCTGGCTGCTGGAAAACGTCCCCGGTCTGCGCCAAGACGCCGAACGCGGCGAAGCTCTGTTCGGCACGATCGACACCTGGCTGCTGTGGCGGCTCACCGGGGGCTTCGAGGGCGGCGCGCACCTGACCGACGTGACGAACGCGTCGCGGACCATGCTGATGGACATCGACACGCTCGACTGGGACGAGGAGCTGCTCGGAATATGGGGCGTGCCGAGGGCCATGCTGCCCGAGATCCGCCCCTCCTCGGACCCGGAGTTTTTCGGCCACACCAACAACCGGGGGCCGTTTCTCGGCGAAGTGCCGGTCGCCGGGATGCTCGGCGACCAACAAGCCGCGATGGTCGGGCAGCTGTGCCTGGAGCCCGGCGAGGCGAAAAACACGTACGGCACCGGCAACTTCCTCCTGCTCAACACCGGCGAATCGCCTGTGCGCTCGCAGAACGGTCTGCTCACCACGGTCTGCTACCAGTTCGGCCGCGACACAGCGCGCTACGCCCTCGAAGGCTCCATCGCGGTGACCGGCTCCGCGGTGCAATGGCTGCGCGACCAGCTCGGCGTCATCAGCAGAGCAGAGGAAAGCGAGGCGCTGGCCCGGTCGGTCAAAGACAACGGCGGCGTCTACTTCGTGCCCGCGTTCTCCGGGCTCTTCGCGCCGCACTGGCGCTCGGACGCGCGCGGGGCCATCGTCGGGCTCTCCCGGTTCAACACCAACGCCCACATCGCCAGGGCCGCCCTCGAAGCGATCTGCTATCAGAGCAAGGACGTGGTGGACGCCATGGAACGCGACTCCGGCGTGCGCCTGGAAGTGCTCAAAGCCGACGGCGGGATCACGGCGAACGAACTGTGCATGCAAATCCAGGCCGATGTGCTCGGCGTGGACGTGGTGCGCCCGGTGGTCGCCGAAACCACCGCGCTCGGCGCGGCGTACGCGGCCGGGCTGGCCGTCGGCTTCTGGGCCTCGACAGACGACCTGCGGCAGAACTGGCAGGAAGGGAAACGGTGGAGCCCCGCCACCACTGAAGAGGAGCGGGAAGCAGGGCACGCCCGATGGCGCAAAGCCGTCGAGCGCACCTTGGGCTGGGTGGACGTCGACTGAGCCGGACGTTGTCGGCGCGAAGACGACCTGCCACGACGGGCTGGGAGACCGCGACCGGCAGCGCGTCCTCAAACCTGGACCCCATCGGTTGCTATGTCAGAAAAGCCGGGGGGCTTGGGTTTACGCGGGTCGCCAGCAGACTTTCTCGACCCCGGTGAAGCCCCGGTCAATGTCGTCCAGAGCGTTGCGCATGCGGTCTTGCATGCCCATCGGCGCGGGGAAGTTCAGCAGGGCGCGGGAGCGGTCGTCGGCGGTGTCGATGGCGTCGGTGAGCGCGTCGCCCAGTTCCAGCAGCGCCCCTTTCAGCCCGCCGTCCTCCGCCTCCAACGCCGCGCGCTGCACGATGTCTGCCTCCCAGCGCACCAGATTCCGCAACTCCCACAACGGGTCCATTGACGTGGGCTGCTCCACCAAATCCCGCAACTCCTGCCCCAAATCCCGATCCCCAACCTCTGCGTTGAACGACGCGAACTGCGGCGAAATCACCCCGACCTGCGAACAAATCGAACGAGTAGCTGGGGCCGCAGCCGTATGAGGCGCGAAGGCAATCGTCATTGCCATTGCAGGAAGAACGACGATGTGGAGAAATTTCACAATTACGGTCCGCGTTTTCGAAGTGTAGCAATTTCTTTGCATATCCATCATTCCCAACTCAGCCATTTGGTTAGGTCACGAATTCTCGTCTCGACATCACCGCGAGTGTTCAAATTCTCCTGCCACTGCACTGCTAAAGCTTTTCCTGCATGAATACAGCCGTGATAGTCAACATCTTCTTGCAACCCCGCCCACCAGAGCATCCGCGCGGCTACGTAAGGATGGACATGATCGTCCCGCAGTCTGGCCAAAATAACACGATAATACAGCGCGACCCCGCCACGCCGACTCTCCTCGCCCCCCAACCTTGCCACGATCATCGATGCGAGATCGGGGCTCGGGGCACCTGATTGCGCTGCGGCCCGCGCCACTCTCAGCGTTTCGGAAACTTGATCATCGAGCCGGCTGGAATCAAGCGCACTCGGGAACGTATCGCCAACGAGGAGGGTCGCCACCTCCTCGTCAGCCAAACCTGCCTCGTTGAAATAACACTTAGCCAGATAGATGAGAAGCTCGTCGACTTGGTCTCGCGATGGATTTTCTTTCTTCAGCAGCTTCGTCGCTTCTATGTCAGTAATGCCTCTCTTTCGCAAAGATGAATTAATGACAGATCTTTCCGAGTTAATCATAGCTTTCTCCGAATGGAGATTCGATCCGCTGTTGTGTTAAAAACCTGCGACACATCCGGCCCAATGAGCCAGTCACTCTGATCATTGTTCTAATTGTGGAAGACAACTGCAATATGATTTCCCGTCCAGTTACATGATGTCAACGTCGAGCGACATGCCAAGCATGGCCAGGTTTTCGATCTGGTCATGGCGCAGTGATATCGATGGATACGACGTTCCTTCTTCCACTATCACTTGAAAAGCAGCTTCAACCCTAACATCCATTGCTTCTACTGTTGCTCGAAACTTATCGCAGACTGGGGTCAGCACTGCGAGCAAACGGTCGATTTCTTTTTCGAGATGTATCGACTCCCGTTCGTCGATATCCATTCTCCAGATATCTTCGTTAAAGGTTAATCCCGGTACGCGCTGTTCGCCCGCGCGAATAGTACGTGTCGGAGTCAGAGAAACTTCGTTTGAAAAAATATTTGGATCGAATTTCCCGAGCACGACAATCATAGTTTTAATAGTGGTCGACAAAAACTTCTCCAGTTCAGATTCATAGGTCATTTATATTGATATTCAATGATTCGCCTTCTCCGGACCCACCTTTTGGTTTAACGTAAATATTCCCGCCTCTATCCTTGTATAAATCTCGATTAGCCGCATTGCCATAACCTTTCAAATCATGAATATCATACCCGGCATCTTTCAGCTTTTGTATATCACCTTTGGTTAGCAATTTGTCTTGCGCCGGATTACGAATCCCGTCGCTGCCACCGCCGCCAGAGCGGCAGTTTTTGAGTGCTGCTGCGGATTTTTGCAAACGATCTTCGTTGGCTGCGGCTCTTCTGTTGAATTCTGCTGCGACTGCTGGTGAGCCGACACCGCCAGCGGCCGCGAGCTCTGCTTTGAGGGCTTGATTCTCTGCGATGGCGGCTTGGACTTCTTCTAGTTCCGCCGAGCATTCTCCGGGGTCCTTTGGCTCTTGCTTCTGCGGTGCCTGCTCCAGGTTGGCGTTTTGCCCGGCCTCCGTCTGCATGGTGGAGGGGTAGGTGGTGGGTTTGCTGGCGAGGGTGTAGGTGTCTTGGGTGGCTTGGGCGGATGCTTGTGTGGCGGTGCCGTTCTGCTGGAAGAGCCCCGGAGACTGGATTCCAGACATGAACTGCCCATCGGGTCCTATGACTTGGAAGGCTCCGGGGGGTTGGGGGAGGGGTTGGATGCTCGCGCCGTCGGGGAGGCGCATGGGGAAGTTGCAGCTCGTGGGAGCCGAGGGGTTCTTCATTGTCACCGCGAGCTTGGTGAGGCCTTCTTGGCTCTCGTCCACGAGGATGTCGAAGCTTTTGCTGGTGTACTGTTGCACGCCGTCACCAACATCGGTGGGACCGGTGAGCTGGTCGGAATGGGGTAGGACGAGGG
>JGI2924J29684_1078454_pt1 | contig 52300 bp, 45 predicted proteins | sample BenlonsequencITS_FD_29684 | JGI IMG/M metagenome (IMG submission 29684) | reverse complement strand
CAGACCAAGGCCGCCTGACCGCTGAGATCAGGTGCATGCGCCAATGGCGTCTGGCGCTGGTTCAAGGGCAGCTCGATCGACAAGGCAAAACCTCTGGGCACGGCCGAGTCGATTCTCACGGTACCACCGAAACCTGCCAGCCGCTCGCGCATGCCCAACAGCCCGTTGCCCGGCATCAGCACATCCGTACCGCGACCGTCATCACGTGCGGCCAGACCGATCAGATGCTCATCGACATAACTGAAACTCAACCACAGATTGCGCGCATGGGCGTGACGGGCGGTATTGGTGACGATTTCCTGCACGCAACGCAACAAGGCCTGGGCGCGCAAGGGGTCTTCGACCGCAAACCGGGCCGGCACCTCCATATGAATATGCAGGCCGGGCACCGCATCGACCAGACTGGCCAGCGCCTGAGTCAGGTCGATCGCATCATCCTGCCGCAATTCACTGACCGCTTCGCGAACATCGGCCAGCAGCAGCTTGGCCGTGCTCTGGGCCACCCCGACATGCTCGCGGGCCTTGGCTTCGGTCAGATGCCTGGCCACCTCAAGATTCAGGGTCAAAGCAGTCAGGTGATGTCCGATCAGGTCATGCAGTTCGCGAGCGATGCGCATCCGCTCGGCCAGTCGGCTGGACTCGGCCAGCAAGGCCCGGGTTGCCCGCAGTTCCGAATTGAGCTGGCGCTGTACTTCACGCTCGCGGGCCTGCTGGCTGGCGATGGCCGAGGTGATGAAGGCCAGGGTCGAGATACCCAGATAAGTGAAAACCTGCAGCAAGGCCGGCAGCACGTCCAGCCCCAGCTCCTCCACGAACACCAGTCCCAGCAGCAGATGCTGTCCCAGCATCCAGGCCAGCGCAACTCGCCATTCAAGCAGCCAGGGCAGCACCATCGCGATCACCACCAGCAGCAAGGCCGACAATCCGCTGCGACTGAACCAGCCCACCCCCAGGGCCGCGAATGTCATCAGCAGCAGACCGCCGACACGAACCATCACTCGCCCTGTCCCGAGGCGCCGGGTCAGCCAAAGATAGGCCACACCGAAGACCAGATAGCTGAGAGCCCAGCCCGACAACTCCGGGCGCATCAGATTGCCGACAGCTGACGCTGCAACGGGTCCGCCATCGGCTGCACCGGCCGTATCGGCCACTCCGCAGACCGCACCGGCCGGATGCACGCCCGTCGGCGGCGAGGCGCAAGGCCCGGTCTGTTCACGCTCCAGTGCCGTGCGCGTCTGCAACGCTGTCGGTGGCGGCGGCGCGTGCGAGGCCAGCCAAAGTTCGGTCAGCAAGGGCGCGCCGGCACACAGCAAGGTGAATACCCCGGTGTAGCGCAGCAGGCGGATATGATTGAGCGGTTGCCAGAGCATCCCGCCATCATAGGCGGCGACGCGGGCTTGGCAATGCGTTGAAAGTCATGCCCGGCATCGGCCTCGGGCCGGCAGAGGCCGCTTTCCGCAGGACCTGCGCGTGGCATACTATCAAGCTTCCGGTGCCCTTCCGCCGAGGCGCCCTTTCGTCGAATGACCTGTAACAGTCCGGAGTAAATGCATGGCCTTAGCCATCCGCGATGTGCGCGAGCACGACCTGGATGCCGTCCTGGCGCTCAACAACGCTGCCGGTCGCAGTATCCTGGAACTGGACGCCGAACAACTGCGCTATTTTCACCAGCAGGCGGATTATTTCCGGGTCGCCGAAATCGATGGCGAAATCGCCGGTTTCCTGATCGCCCTGCGGAGCGGCGGTGATTACCCCAGCCCCAATTACCGGTGGTTCGCCGAGCATTATCCGGATTTCGTCTACATCGACCGGATCGTGATCGCCAACGCCTTCCGTCGGCATGGTCTGGGCCGTATTTTCTATTGCGACGTGACCAGCTTCGCCGAGGTTCGCGAGCCCTTGCTGGCCTGCGAGGTGTTTCTGGAACCGCGCGACGACGTGGTAGTGCTGTTCCATGGCACCTACGGCTTCCAGGAAGTCGGGCAGCAGCGCATGGGTGACAGCGGCCCGCTGGTCAGCCTGCTGGTGAAGGATCTCCCCAGTTATCAATATGTGCGTGACACCTGGCTGAGCCGGGGCGGACTGCCGGCGGAAGCCTGGCTGGCCGAGCGCGAACCGCGCGCCCAAGGAGTCCAGGCATGAACGCACGCAACGAAGTCGGTGACGCCTGCGATCTGCGCTTCGGTCAGGTCGGTCTGGCCAGCGTCCGGATCCGCCGACCGGATGCCGCCAGCCTGTGCGAGGAGCTGGAGCGACGGGTCCGCAGTTCGCCCAAGCTGTTCAGTCGCACCGCGGTGGTGATGGATCTCAGCGAACTCCATCCCATTCCCGATGACGGCGTGGTCGATGCCTTGCTGGAAGCGGTCCGCAGTGCCGGCATGCTGCCGGTGGCGCTGGCCTACGGTACTTCGGAAACCGAGGCTCTGGCCGAGCGGATGGGTTTGCCGGTGATCGCCAAATTCCGCGCGGCCTATGAGCCGGCCGCGACCGAGGCGCCTCCCCCGCCACCGCGGCGTGCAGTCGAACCGCTCCCGGCCGCGCCGGTTCAGGCACAGCCACCTGCGACCGGGGGTCCCGGTGCCCAGTACCACGAAGGTGCCGTCCGTTCAGGCCAGCAGATCTATGCTCGGGAACGTGATCTGGTCGTGACCGGTGCCATTGCCAATGGTGCCGAAGTCATTGCCGATGGTCACATCCATATCTATGGCAGCCTGCGCGGACGAGCCATGGCAGGGGCCCAGGGCCAGACCGAGGCACGGATATTCATCTCCGATTTCCGGGCCGAGCTGGTCGCCATTGCCGGCCAGTACCGGGTTTTCGAACAGATCCCGCCGGAACTGGAAGGCAAGTCCGTGCAATGCTGGCTCGAAGGTGAAAAACTGCTGATCGAAAGGCTTTGACCCCGCTGCCGGCTTCGATGCGGCGGGACACCACGATATAGAACCATGACGGGGAGATGGATCCTTGAGCGCTGAAATTATTGTTGTCACCTCGGGCAAGGGTGGCGTCGGCAAAACCACCACCAGTGCGTCACTGGCCACCGGACTGGCCGCCACCGGCAAGAAAGTGGCCGTCATCGACTTCGACGTCGGCCTGCGCAACCTCGACCTGATCATGGGCTGCGAGCGCCGGGTGGTGTACGACTTCGTCAATGTCGTCCATGGCGAAGCCAGCATCCGCCAGGCACTGATCAAGGACAAGCGGGACGAAAACCTGTACGTGCTGGCAGCCAGCCAGACCCGTGACAAGGACGCGCTGACGCTGGAAGGTGTGGAGAAGGTGCTGGATGCGCTGAACCAGGACGGTTTCGACTACGTGGTCTGCGATTCTCCCGCCGGCATCGAAAAAGGCGCGCATCTGGCGATGTATTTCGCCGACAAGGCCGTGGTGGTGGTCAATCCGGAAGTGTCTTCGGTACGCGACTCGGACCGTATCCTGGGCCTGCTCGCCAGCAAGACCCGCCGCGCCGAACGCGGCGAGGCGCCGATCAAGCAGTTTCTGCTGCTGACCCGCTACAACCCGGCCCGCGTCGCGGCCGGCGAGATGCTGAGCGTCAAGGACGTCGAGGACATCCTCGGGATCGAGGTCGTCGGCGTGATTCCCGAATCGGAAAACGTGCTGGCCGCCTCCAACTCGGGTGTTCCCGTGATTCTGGACAGCCAGTCCCATGCCGGTCAGGCCTATGCCGATACCGTCGCTCGCATCCTTGGCGAGTCACGCCCGCTGCGTTTCACCGAGGTTCAAAAGAAGGGCTTCTTCCAGCGCGTTTTCGGAGGTTGACAGCGAATGGGTATTCTGGATTTCCTCAAGCGCCGTTCCGAACCGACGGCTACCGTCGCCAAAGAGCGACTGCGCATCATCGTGGCCCAGGAGCGTTCCACCCGCGGTGGGCCCGACTACCTGCCGCTGCTGCGCAACGAGCTGCTGGAAGTGATCAAGAAATACGTGAATGTCGACCTCGAGGCCATCAATATCGCCCTGGAGCACGACAGCGGGCATGAGGTGCTGGAGCTTTCGGTCGCCCTGCCCGAAGAAAAGCCTGCTGCCAAAGCCTGAACATGAACCCCACCGACCTGGCGGCGGATGCCGTCATCACCCTGGCCGAAGTGGATCGCGATGCCGTGGCGGCCCTGCTGCGGCAGCATGAACTGGAGCTGGTCGCGGTCCCGGCCGGCCAGCCCATTCCCGGCAGCTTCTGGGGCGATGAAGAGGCCGGCATCATCGGCAGCTCGGTCTTTGCCCGGCCCGACACACCGATCCATTCGCTGCTGCACGAAGCCTGCCATCTGATCGTGCTGCCTCCGGAACGACGGGCGCTGGTGCATACCGATGCCACCGATTCGATCGACGAGGAAGATGCCACCTGCTATCTGCAGATCATGCTTGCCGACTGCCTGCCCGGGGTGGGCAGCGCGCGACTGATGGCCGACATGGATCGCTGGGGTTACAGTTTCCGGCTCGGATCGACCCGGGCCTGGTTCGAACAGGATGCCGGCAATGCCCGTCACTGGCTGCAGCAGCGCGGCCTGCTGCCCGGCGATGCGCAAACCGACGCCTCGAGCCCCGATCCCGCCCGTTGAGCTGTTAGCATGGCGGCCCCGCGCGCAGGCGGAACGCCGCCTGACGACGCCCTCCTGCCCCACCCCTGCCATCGAGTGTTCCGCCGTGTCAGATCTGCCTGCCCGTCCTGAAACCTTCGCCGTCGCCCGCGGGCCGGGTCTGCTGCGACACCTGGCCGGCCTGCCGCCACATCAGCCGCTGCGGACGCCCTTGCCGAAACGCGGCATCCATTCGATCCTGATCTGCCACCTGAACCAGAGCCTGGGCAATGCCCTCCTGCTGAGCCCCTTGCTGACTGAACTGGAGCACCGATATCCCGGCGCCCGCGTCAGCATCGTCACCCGCAGCCCGGTGGCTCACGATTTGTATGCCGGCTTCCATCAGGTCGAAACCATCCAGGCCTTGCCTTCGCAATGGCTGGGCGAACTGCCCCGCTACCTGCGCAGCCTGCGCCAGCTGCGGCGCGAGTCGTATGATCTGGTCATCGATCCCGATGCGCAGTCCGGTACCAGCCGGCGCATGATCCAGCTGTTCCGGGCACGCTATGCCCTGGGCTATGACGGCCCGAGGAAGGCCGGGCATCTGACTCATGCCGTGACCGTGCCTGCGGACCTGGAAAGCAAGGGCCAGCTGGGCGTCTATCTGTTACGCACCGCGATGGGCCTGGCCATGGAGGACACCGGTCCACCGCCGGCACTGCGCCTGTCGCCCGCTGAAACCGCGCTGGGCCGGCAGGTGCTGGATGGGCTGCTGGCCGGACTGGCGCAGCACCGGCCAGGCGCCCCGGTGCTGGCCTTGTTCGCCAATGCCACCGGGCCCAAGCAGAAAGACGGCAGCTGGTGGCGGCGATTGCTCGAGGTGCTGCAGCCGGCCCTGGCCGGCTGGACGGTGCTCGAGCTGATTCCCGCCAATGGCGTCTCGATGGTCGCCGATGCCTATCCGGGCTTCTATTCCCGGGATATCCGCAAGCTCGCCGCCGTGATACAGGCCAGTACCGCCTATCTCAGTCTGGACTGCGGCGTGATGCATCTGGCCAGCACCACCGCCGCCGCCACCTTCGGCATCTTCACCACCACCAGTGCCGCCCAATGGGGGCCCTACGGACCCGGCAACCACGTGCTTGCCGGCTACGACATGGAACCGGAAGCGATTGCCCGGCGGGTGATCGAAAGCATGCGCGAAGCCGGCCTGCCAGTCTGACGCGGGCACAGGCCTTTCACCACTTGTCGATTCGCGACCAGCCACTCATGCTGGCCGCAAGCCATCCAGGGGAATTCCATGTCTCAACCCGCAACGGACGAAACCTACGTCCGCCGTCTCGGCATGCGTGATGCCGCCATGATCGTGGTCGGCGGCATCATCGGCGGCGGGATTTTTCTCAATCCCGGCATCGCGGCACAGCGGACCGCCTCAGGCTTGAGCCTGCTGCTGATGTGGGCCGCCGCCGGCCTGCTGACCTTGGTCGGCGCGCTCTGCTACGCCGAGCTGGGCGCCCGCCGGCCCCAGGCGGGCGGCAGCTATGTCTATCTGCGCGAGGCCTTCGGGCCGATGGCCGGCTTTCTGTTCGGCTGGACCATGCTGCTGGTGATCTATTCCGGCTCCACCGCCGCCGTCGCCACGGTGTTTGCCAGCTATGCCTCGGCCGTGTTCGGCCTGGCCCCCGGCATGATCCGCCCGCTGGCCGCCGCGGCCCTGGTCTTCGTGGCGGCGATCAACCTGTTCGGCTTGCGACTGGGCGCACAGATCCAGAACCTGTTCACCCTGCTGAAACTGGCCGCCATCGCCATCCTGATCGTTGCCGGCCTGTATCTGGCCAGTCGCCATCATCAGCCTTTGCTGGCCGTGGATCCCGCCCGCGCCGACGTCGGCTTCATGGGCGCGGCCCTGCCGGTGCTGTTTGCCTACAGCGGCTTTACCTATCTCAACAATCTGGCGGGCGAGGTCCACCAGCCGCAGCGCACCCTGCCCCGGGCGATGCTGATCGGCATGCTGATCGTGGTCGCCGTCTATACCCTGGTCAACACCGCTTATCTGGCGGCACTCGGCCATGCCGGGCTGGCGGCCAGTCATACCCCGGCCGCCGACGTGATGGCGCGGCTGTTCGGACCCGCCGGCAGTCAGCTGATCGCGATCGGGATCGCCATTTCCACCCTGGGTTTCTGCAATATCACCCTGGTCGCCGGTGCACGGGTACTGCAGGTGATGGGCCGGGACGGCTTGTTCTTCACCAGCATCGGGCAGCTGGACCCGCGCCATCGCACCCCCAATCGCGCCCTGCTGCTGCTGACCGGCTGGTCCATTGTGCTGGCCGTCAGCGGCAGCTACGGCCAGCTGCTGGACTACGCGACCTTCGGCGACTGGCTGGCCTGCGCACTGGGGATTGCCACCTTGTTCTGGTATCGCCGGCATGATCGCCAGCAGCCGCTCAGCTTCCGCGTCCCGGCCTACCCCTGGCTGCCGCTGCTGTTCATTGTCTGCATTGCCGGAGTGGTGGCCGAAACCCTGTACAGCCGCCCACGGGACAGCGGCATCGGGGTGCTGATCATCCTGGCCGGCATCCCGGCCTATCTGGGCTGGCAGGCATGGACCCGCCGGCGGCCGGGCCGCTGAGGCACTCGTTCAGAAACGGTCCAGCGGCGGTGCCCAGGATGTCGACGAGGCCGGCGCCGGGCGCCGGATCTCCCGGTTCTTGCAGCCGGCCGGCAGCGGACCGCCGGCCATACGGGCGGTTTCGCACATCGCGGTCGTGTCCAGCGGCGCCACCACGGGCCGGGGCAAGGGCTTGCCGGCCACCGAGGCCGCCGTCGCCGAGCCATCCAGCGCATGCGCGGGAGCCAGATCCAGACGTCGGTCGCCGTCCTTGCCCGAGGCCTGGGGCGGCGCCTCGCCGTGACAGCCGAAGGGCAGCAGGGAACCCAGTCCACGGCTTCCGGAGTCTGGCTGCGCGCCCGTATCGCAATGGAAGCTGACACCGCCAGGCAGATGGAGCTTGTGATGGCTCCGCAGCTTCTCGCCGATATGGCGCATGGCTGAATCCAGCTGGTTCTCGTCGTCCGCGACCCAGTCCTTGTCGAAACGGGTGCGGTGATACTCGATGGTCACCGAACGGGAAGGTCCCACATCGGTATTGGCAGGCGCCCGCAACGAGATATAGTGGCCTGGTGGCGAGGTATTCGAAGACCCGCCGGCGGCGGCTCCCGGCAAAGTGGTGCCATGAGCACCCACGTGCCCTCCCGCGACGCCCCCCGCCTGCCCGCCGACCTGTCCGCCGGGCCGACCTTGGGCCTGCGCACCTGCTGCACCGTTTTCACCGCGCCCCAGCGGATCGGACGGGTTTGCCGCGCCCGTCCCCGCCGTGGCCCGGCCGGCTGGCGCCAGCCCCTGCCCCGCATCCACCGTGCGGCCTGCCGTCGTCTCATGCCCGGTGCCGGCCAAGGCATCGGCCGCTGCGCCATCCTTCGCGGAGGCGTCTTTCGCCAGCCGCTCCGCCGCCTGCTCGCCGTCAGGCGGTGCCGTGGCGGTCTCTGCCGGAGTGATCGGCGCGGGCATCGCCGCGACCGGGGCCGATGGCGTCAAGGTCTGCTCCACCTTGACCGAGGCCGTCTCCGGAGCCGCCATCGAGGGTACGGCTGCCGTATCGGACGGCAACTCGGGCAAATCGGCAGGTGCCACGCTCACGGGCGGCATCGAGGGTGGCGTGACCGGAGTCTCCATCCGGACGGATGCGGTGGCTGCGGCCTTCGCAAGCGCCTCGGCAGGCGTTGACTGCCACGGCGCGGCCGTCTCGGGCATGGCCGGCAGTTCGGAGGCGGATGCCACCTGCGTGCTCGCCGCGGCCACGGTCAGCGCCGGCGCATTCACGGGAGAAGAGGATGGTGCCGTAGCGACAGGGCGGGCGGGCACGGTTGGCAGGGCTACCGTGTCGATCGCCGGGATGTCGGCAAGGGAGGATGCAGGCGGGCGGGCCGCAGCCATCAGCCGGGGAGCGCTGATCGGCGGTGATGCCAGGCGGGCCCGCGGCATGCTGAGACGCGCCTGCTCGGGCGCCGCCACGACCGGTGCCGCCGAGGGCGGTTGCGGGACAGGCATGGGCTGATTGCCCTCGGCACGCGGCGGGCGAGACGGCCGGACCTGCTGGGCGGCGACCAGCGGTTGCAAGCTGATCGGAGCCGGCATCACCAGCGGAGGCACGGCGGCAGGTGGATGCGGCTGGTGATCGGTGACCACTACCGGCAGCGGCGCCATCGACGACTGGACCGGCGGCGAAGCCGCGGCCGGCACGCGCGCTCCGGCTGCCACGGATCGCGGATGAAGTCGAGGCGCTATCGCTGTCGCCTGCCGTAAGGCTCGACGGCCGGAGGCGGCAAGACCCCGGGTCACGACATGATGCGGGCCGGTCTGGCCGGAATGCCTTGAAGAGGCGGAACCGGAGCCCGCACTGCCGACGGCCTTCCCGCCCGGCGGCGGCGGCGGCAACAGCTCCACCTGCAGCACCGCATCGTGGTCCGGTGGTGGAGGTGAAGGCATATCGACCGGCGCCAGCAGAATGCCCAGCACCAGCAGCAGATGCAGCAGCAGGCTGAGCACCCAGGCAAGCACCGAGCGCCACATCCGCTCGCCGCGATCGGCCCGCCAGGACTGATGCCGCCGCACCCGGCGGCGTATCCAGTCCTGGATCAAGGCATCGACAGCATCCTCATCGCTGCCCGCGCGGGGAGATCCGGCATCAGAGGGTGAGGACATGACGATGTTCCTGGATGCGCTGAAGATACATGGCTGGCATCGCCTGCACCGCACTGCCGCCGTCAGCCAGACCAGACCAGACCAGACCGAAAGCATGTCGGATCTCGATCTCGGCAGTCCGCCCGGATACCGGCAAAACAGCAGCGGAGCCGGCCACGACCGTCCCGAATGGCGAAATGATAGCCGAATGACGGGCAACCATGATGGCTGCAGCCGATACGGCAGCCCCTCAGCGTCCGGATGCTGCCGGGACGGGGGCGGCAAGGCCGGCCCGTCCCGATGGCATCAATGCCCCCACTGGGTGCGGCGACGCTCCTGCTCGGCCCGCTCCTTGGCTTCCTGATCCACGGCACGCTGCGGAATATCGAAGGGGCAGCCCTGCGGCAAGGGCTGATCCGCGCGATAGGCGGCGACACAGCTTTCAACCGAAGGCGGCTTGGGGGCATGCGGATTCTTGGCCAGCAGGCTCGGCGGCGGCAGACTCAGTCGCTCGTCACCATCCTTCTTCGACGGCGGCGGCGGCGGGTCACCGCCACAACCACCGCCCATCGCCGCCAGGCTCAGACTGCAGTGGATGCGCACGCCACCCGGCAGATGGAACGTATGACCGACCGAAGTCTTTTTGACAGCCTTCTCCACGGCTCTGTCCACTGCGCCTGGACGATGCCAGGAAGCATCGAAGCGCGTTGCGTGGTAATGAGTCGGATCCGTCTGCTGCAGAATCTGGGTATCACCCTGCTCGTTATGGGCAATGTACTGGTCCGGCTTGGCTGCCGGCTTGGGAACGTCGGTCGGCAGCACCGGGTTGCCATTGGCGTCGAACAAATGCGGTGCCGGCTTGGTGGCAGGCATGGTGGCCGTCATCGCGTCCGGCTTGGTCGGCTCGGGATGCGGGATCGGCCGCGGCGGCGGCACGACATGGGCGATATGCTGGGGCTTGGGCGTCGGCGCTGGCGCATGGGTGTGCGCTACCGGTGCCGGCTTGGGCGGCGCGACTTCGGCCGCCTGCGGCGGCGTGGGCGTCGGAGGCTGAGCCTTGGGCGGCTCGGCCATCGCGCTCGCCTCGCGACTGGGCCGGGTCGAGGCAATCAGCTGCACCTGCAGCGCGCCGGAGTCGGGCGGTGGCGGCGGCGGCGGCTCGCCATGCGGCTTCAGCTCCACCCAGGCAAACAGGAAGAACAAGGCATGCAGAAGAATGGTCGCGACCAGCCCCAGCACGCGCGCCAGCGGCCGACGCCGGCTGTCGTCATCATGCGGGCCACGGCCTGACGGACGCCATTCCCGGGGGGCGTCTTGCGGCACTTGCCCGGGCTCGGGCGGCGGGGTGGGTCGGTTCGTTGTACCTGGCATGCCTGCAACAATGTCAATAGCTACGCCAGATCAGAGTTGGCGTGAAGCCCGGACGACACTAGACCGCGTATGGCCCGGAAAGGTTCCTGATTCCCTATTGTCTCACATCTTGCATTCGACACGCGCGTGGCCTCCTTCGGTTCGTCGCCGGCGCTTCAGCAAGGTGCCGGTGCATCGGGCCGCGCCACAGTGACAAGGCCAGAGCCGCTTCATCGCGGCGGTATGTGGAACGGCCAGCACGATGCCGTAGTCATAGGTGATCTCCTCCCCCGCCGCGATATCGCGCACCGCTTCGATCAGGATGCGGTCGCGGCGGGGATCGCCTCCGGCGCTGATCTCGATCACGGCCTGGCAATTGGGCATGCAGCTGTGATTGATCCAGCGCGCGACATTGCCGCGACGGTTGCCGTCCACCACATATTGCTCGTTGAGGGTGAACAGGAAGGTATGCCCGCTTTCACCGTCGTCACCGTAACGCTCGTCAGCCTGCGCATGGCTGATCAGCTCACCACGATACCGGACCACACAGTCCCCCTTGGCCAGATCCGCCAGCGCAAAGACCCCCCGGCCATGGATAGGCGAACGACGGGCGCGGATGCGTTGGGTCATGGGCGGGAATCGCGAATGGATGGGGAGCATCATCATGCCTGTGCCTTTCAGCCTTGAAAACCTGCGGAAGTGGGTCGTCAGCCGCTGACAATCCAACGTCTCTGGTCTAAGATTCAAACAAACGTTTGAGGTAATCCATGAAGTCGCGGCTGCAAGGATGGTTCCTGATCACGGTTCTGATGACGCTGGCGGGCTGTGTCCCGGCCCGGCCCGACATCTTTCCCCCTCAGTTGAGCATCGATGCCCTGCGGATTTCCGGACAGGGTTCTTGGCAGCTGGTCTTGCGGATCAAGAACGACAGTTACGCTTCAATGACCTTCCGGCATCTCGAAGGTCAGCTGCTTGTCGATGGCCAGGCACCGCTCAGGATGAGCGCCGACATGGATCTGGAGATTCCTGCCCTGGCCGCCGATGTCACCCGCGTGGAGATTCCCGCCACGGCGGCATTGCACAAAGTCCTGACCGACTCCCGTCACACCCCCTTCGGCCTGCCCTATCGCTTCTCGGGACAGGTGGTGACGGGTGGATCGGCATCCGGTACCAGGCATTTCGATTTCAGCCACGACGACCGGTTCTATCCGGTACCGGGCGATGCCCGGCGATTCCGCTGACTCCCATCCACAGCCTCATTCCCTGCGAGATCCCCATGACCGTATACAAGGCTCCCCTCGACGATCTGCGCTTCGCCCTGTTCGACGTGCTGCAGGTCGATCCCATCCTGACCGCGCTGGAATCCGGCGAATCCCACAGCCAGGATCTGCTCGAGGCCGTGCTGGAAGAGGCCGGCCGATTCAGTGAACAAGTGCTGGCACCGACCAATGCACCAGGTGACGAGGAGGGCTGCCATTACGATCCCGCCACCCGTTCAGTGACCACCCCCAAGGGCTTCAAGCAGGCCTTCCGGCAGTTCGCCGAAGGCGGCTGGACCGGTCTCACCGATCCCGAAGCCTTCGGCGGCCAGGCCTTGCCCAAGACGCTGGGCACGGCCACCACCGAAATCTTCCAGGCCGGCAATCTCTCCTGGAGCCTGTATCCGCTGCTGTCCGAAGGCGCCTGCCATGCCCTGGAAGTCCACGGCAGCGAAGCGCAGAAGCAGCAATATCTGGGTCGCATCGTCAGCGGAGAATGGACCGGAACCATGTGTCTGACCGAACCCCAGGCCGGTTCGGACCTCGGCCTGCTGAAGACCCGGGCCGAGCCGCTGGCCGATGGCCGTTATGCCATCACCGGCACCAAGATCTTCATCAGTGCCGGTGACCACGACCTGGTCGACAATATCGTTCATCTGGTGCTGGCACGCCTGCCGGATGCCCCTGCCGGCAGTCGCGGCATTTCGATGTTCATCGTGCCCAAGTACAAGCTCAAGGACGACGGCAGTCCGGGCGAGCGCAATGCGGTCAGCGCCGGCGCGATCGAGCACAAGATGGGCCTGCGCGGCTCGGCGACTTGCGTGATGAACTTCGACGGCGCCGAGGGCGTGCTGATCGGCCAGCCGCACAAGGGCCTCGCCGCCATGTTCACCATGATGAATGCGGCCCGCCTGGGCGTCGGGGTGCAAGGTCTGGCGCTGTCGGAGCGGGCCTGGCAGAACAGCCTCAAATACGCTCGTGAACGCCTGCAGTCACGCTCGCTCAGCGGCCCGAAATTCACCGACAAGATCGCCGACAACCTGCTGGTGCAGCCTGACGTTCGCCGCATGCTGCTGACCCAGCGGGCCCTGGTCGAAGGCTCGCGGCTGCTGCTGCTGCATACCGCCCTGCAGACCGACATCGAAGCGCGCGGCTCCAGCGCCGAAGAGCGCCAGCAAGCCTCCGAACAGGTGGCTTTTCTGATCCCCATCGCCAAGGCGGCGGTCACCGAATGGGCTCAGGAATGCACCAAGGAAGCCCTGCAGATCTATGGCGGCCATGGTTACATCGCGGAAAACGGAGTGGAACAGTTTGTCCGCGATGCCCGCATCATCACCTTGTATGAAGGCACCACCGGCATCCAGGCGCTGGATCTGCTGGGCCGCAAGGTATTGCAATTGCAGGGCGTGGGTCTGCGCCGGTTTATCAAGGAAGTGGCCGGATTCTGTGCCGCCCATGCCGGCGATGGCGATCTGGCGGAGTGGATCGCTCCCCTGGATGCCCTCAATCGCGAATGGGGCCAGCTGAGCAAGACCCTGGGCGCGGCATGCGCCTCGAACCCCGAGGAAATCGGTGCCGCCGCCGTCGACTACCTGTACTACTCGGCCTATGTCGTGCTGGCCTATTTCTGGGTCCGCAGCCTGGCCGCCCTGCCGGCCTCAGGCCAGACCGAGAGCTTCAAGCAGGCCAAGCGCGACACGGCCCGCTTCTATTTTCGGCGGATCCTGCCACGCACCCTGAACCACAAGGCTTTGATCGAGGCCGGCGTCGACAGCATCCCCGCGATCGCCTGACGATTCAGGGCGGATCGACCGCCGGGATGGCGGTCGATCCGCCCTGGCCAGCCACCACCCTGTTGGCGGAGAAGCTCAACGATTACCGATAACTAGCGAGTCTTTTTCACGTGATTTTTACGGTATGGAATCAATACCTTCACAATTCATTCATATGGAATCGCGTTTTATCGGTCAAAAGCAGGTATCCAGATCCATTCAAGTCAACGCGTTTCAAGGAGTTCATCATGAAGAAGTCGTTCGGCCTTGCCCTGCTGCCGCTGCTGGTTCTGCCGGTTCTGGCCCACGCCAGCTGCGAAGACACCAAGGCCCAGATCGCCAAGAAGATCGAAGCCAACGGTGTCAGCCATTACTCGCTGGATGTCGTTGATGCCGACAAGGCCGATTCGGCCTCCGGCAAGGTGGTCGGCAACTGCGAAAACGAGAGCAAGAAGATCGTCTACACCCGCGGCGGTGATGGCGACAGCGCTCCCTCGGATCAGACCGCGCCCGCATCGGCCTCGTCCAGCGCCGGCTGAGACCGCAACCGGATGCTGAAACGAAGATGGCCGGGTCACCCCGGCCATCTTCGTTTCTTGGGCAGGAACGAGCGGCCGCTTATTTCAGCCCGGTCGCCGCCGCCAGTGAAGCCGCCGTGACCGGTCCGACAAAATGCTTCGCCACCGTGCCGTCCGGCGCGATCAGCCAGGTCGTCGGCAGCCCTTGCGGCTGATCGAAATCATGCGGCGGTTGATCCATCGGTACCCGCGCCACCGGATAGGCCAACGGATGCTTGAGCATGAAAGCTTTCAGATCCGCCAGCTCCGTATCATCGTAGGCCACGCCGATGGCCGAGACCTTGCCGGCATGCGCCTTGACATACGCCGATATGGCCGGCATTTCTGCAATGCAGGGCACACACCAGGTGGCCCAGAAATTCACGATCACCCAGCGCCCTCGCTGAGCCTCAAGGTCGAAACCATGGCCATCGAGCGTGGCCAGCTTCAGCTGCGGATGGGCAGGCATGGCGGCCATCGCCGTCGAGGCCAGGCCGATGCCGCTGACAAGCGCCAGGGCGGAAATCAATTTGCGAAACATCATGGACCGCTCTTCCTGTGGGCATCAGCCGGAACGGTGGATTCCGATACCGGGAAAATCTGTTCCAGCGACACGGCCAGCGAACCGCGCAGCTGACGGGCAAGAGCATCAAGAACCGTCATCAGCGGCTCCGGCAACTGGATGCCACGTTGCTCGATCTCGTCACGTGGTGACAATGGCAGACGATAGTGCACGTCACGATACAGGCTCAGCAACTGAGTGGTATCCAGACTGCGTATCATCACCCAGCCCTCGCTGACGGAACCGCGGATGATGCCGCCACGCTCAAGATCGTCGAAATAGCCGAGTGTGTCCTTGCGGCTCAAGGCCGGTTCCACGCGATTGACCTCGGCCACGGCAAGCGGTCGACCTTCTCGCTGTGCCTGCACGAAATGGCCCAGAACCACCAGCAGCCCCAGAAACTCGGCCCCCTCGGGCAACAGACTGCCCGAGGGATGATATTCGAAGGACGCCATCGAGGCAGCCAGCGAGGCGCCCATGATCACGATCACCCAGGAGAGATAGATCCATAGCAGAAAAATCGGCAGCGCCGCCAGCGCGCCGTAGATGCGTTCGTAGGTCTGGGCATGGGCCACGTAGATGCCGAAGCCGTTGCGGGCGATTTCGAACAGCACCGCGCCGACAAAGGCCCCTGCGGTAGCATAACGCCGCTTGATCTGACCATTGGGTACCAGGGCATAGAGCAGCCACAAAGAGGCGAAGGTGACGGCAAACGGCAGCAGCAGCAAAGCTCGCTGGCCCACCGTGGAAGACAGCTGGTCAGCGGCATCGTGCAGCATGGGCAGCGCCACGGCATAGGACATGGCCGCCAGCGATCCGACCGTGAGGATCGGTCCCAGGGTCAGCGCGGTCCAGTATAGAAACACCCGCGACACCCAGCTGCGCGGCTTGCGGACACGCCAGATGCGATTCATGCGGTCTTCGATGCTGACCATCATCGAGACGGCACTGAACAGCATGGCCAGAATACTGATGCCAGTCAGCTGGCTGGCGTTGCTGGCAAACCCCTTGAGGGCATCGCGCACGCCCGAGCCCGCGGCCGGCACATTGTTGAACACGAAATCCTCGACGGTCTGGCGCCAGGGCTCGAATACCGGAAACACCGAGAACATCGCCAGCATCGCCACCATCAACGGCACCAGCGACACCAGGGTGGTATAGGCCAGTGCGCCGGCCGATTCGAAACACTTGTCCGCAACAAAGCGCTCCCAGGCGTAGGCAAAAAACGCGAACAGCCGTTTCCGGTCAATCTTCAATGCCATGAATGTCCTTGGTTCTGGCCTTGGCCGGTCCAGTTCAGCCAGCCCAAACGCTACACTAGCGTATCGCCACCCGCCGACTCAAACTCATGTCCGTCGAACTTCTCGTACTCTATTACAGCCGTACCGGCTCGACCGCCCAGCTGGCGCGCCTGATCGCCCGCGGCATCGAAGAGGTCCCCGGTGCCCGCGCGCGTCTGCGCCAGGTCCCGCCGGTCGCGCCGGTCACCACCGTGGCGGCCCCGCCCGAGCCGGAGGCCGGCGCGCCTTATGTCGAATTGAGCGATTTGAAGGCCTGCGCCGGGCTGGCGCTGGGCAGCCCCACCCGCTTCGGCAACATGGCCGCGGCACTGAAGCATTTTCTGGATACCAGCGGCGCGGAATGGGCCAGCGGCGCCCTGGTCGGCAAGCCGGCCGCGGTCTTCACCAGCGCCGGCACCATGCACGGCGGCCAGGAATCCACCCTGCTGTCGATGGCCCTGCCGTTGTGGCACCACGGCATGATGGTGCTGGGCCTGCCGTTTACCGAGGCGGCCCTCAGCGCGACCCGTACCGGCGGCACTCCCTACGGGGCCAGCCACTGGGCCGGCAGCCACGGCGACCAGCCGATCAGCGAGCATGAACACGAGCTTGCGCGGGCCCTGGGCCGCCGTCTGGCAAGGACGGCGATCGCTTTGGCAGGTGCTAATCCGCCGGTCTGAACCACCGACGGGCGAAATATCCGCGATGGGTGCATCATCACTTCAGCGCAGCCCCAACTCTTGAGAACAACGAGCCTTCCATGCAGCAGTTAGCCATCATCACCACCGGCGGCACCATCGACAAGATCTATTTCGATGACAAGTCCGACTACAAGATCGGGGCTCCCCAGATCAGTGACATCCTGGGCCAGTTCGGCGTGGCCTTCGACTACGAAGTCCATGCTTTGATGCGCAAGGACAGCCTGCATATCACCGACGAGGACCGGGCTCAGATCCTGGCGACGGTCAAGGCCATCCCCCAGGACCGGATCCTGATCACCCACGGCACCGACAGCATGGTCGAGACCGCCCGCGTGCTGCAGGCGGTGACCGACAAGACCATCGTGCTGACCGGCGCTCTGAATCCGGCCCGCTTCATGGGTTCGGACGCGGTATTCAATATCGGCTGTGCCGTTTCCGCGGTGCAGTTGCTGCCTCCCGGCGTCCATATCGCCATGAACGGGCGGATCTGGGATCCCTTGAGCGTGCGCAAGAACCGCGAAGCGAACCGCTTCGAAGAAGCCTGATCCGGCCCTGCGGGTCCGAATGCCCAGGCAACCCGGCCTTCAACGGGGCGCCGACGGCCAGCGGATCCGGGGAGCGCAGACATGAAAAACCCGCCGTCCCGCCCTGCAGGGCGGCGACGACGGGTCGGCATTGGTCTCGATGGGCGGATGGCGCTGCGGCGGGCACACCACGATCCCTTGGACTCCATCGAGTGAGGCCAGTCTGGCGAACCTGGATGACATCCGGATGTCAGTCCCATGGCGATTCGCGGATACCCTCCACTTCCTGACCGGATCAGGTCGGATCAGATCAATGCATATCCGCCACGGCGAGCCGGTTGCGCCGCCAGAAGCGACCCAGCAACAGGATGGCAGCAACGCTGAGTCCGGCAACCAGGCCCATCCACATGCCACGTGCTCCCAGCCGCCCGGGGAAGGCCAGCCACCAGCCCACCGGCAAGCCCACCAGCCAGTAGGCGAAAATAGTGACCAGCATCGGCACGCGCGTATCCTTCATGCCGCGCAAGGCACCGCCCGAGGCCACCTGGATACCGTCCGAGAACTGGAACAGTCCAGCCAGCGCCAGCAGCACCATGGTGTTGTGGACCACTTGCGGATCACTGGTATAGATATGGGCCAGCATCCCGGGTGCCAGCAGCAGCAGACTGGCCGACAAGGCCTGGGTCAGCAAGGTCAGGCCGATGCCGCAGAATCCCGCATAGGCCCGCCCCACCGGGTCGCCCCGCCCCACCGCCTGTCCGACCCTGACCGTGATCGCCATCGACAAGCCCAGCGGTACCATGAAGAACAAGGCGGAAATATTCAGCGCCACCTGATGGGCGGATACCGCCGAGGCGCCCAGCCGGCCGATCAGCAAGGCCGCGGCCACGAACATGCCCGATTCAGCGAGCAGGCTGATCGCCATCGGCACACCGATATGCAGCAGAGGCCCCAGGACCACCCAGCTGGGCCAGCGGCGAACCCGGTCCCAGCCCAGGTCCCGATAATCGGCCCGCCAGCGGATATAGCAGGCGAAACTGAGCGTCTGCAGCCACAGCACCAGGGCGGTGGCTGCGCCGCAGCCCTCGGCACCTTGCGGGGGAATCCCCAAGCGACCGTACATCAAGGCATAATCCAGCGGCGCGAGCAGCAGCAGTCCGCCGAAACTGAACCACATCGAAGGCCGGGTCAGTCCCATGCCTTCCGACATGCCACGCATGCCGAAATAACAGGTCAGGGCCGGAGCCCCCCAACTGATCGCCCGCAAGAAGCCGGCCACGTCCCGACGCAGACCGGGGTCCACTCCCATCACATCCACCAGCCAGATGGCATGGCGCATCAGCAGCATCAGGATCACACCGACGATCAGACCCAGCCACTGGGACTGGATCAGCACATCGGCAATGCTGCGGCGCTGACCTGCCCCCTCGAGCTGGGATACCGTCGAAGGCACCGCCAGCATCACCCCGATGCCGGTCACTACCGCCAGCGACCATACGCCCGTACCGACAGCCACCGCACCCAATACCTGGGACCCGACATGGCCCGACAAGATCGTGTCGACCACGCTGCTCCCCATCGCGGCCAGCTGGGCAAGGATCAAGGGCAGTGCCAGTTTTAAGGTCGCCGTCGCTTCGCGCACGATCCGCTGGCGGTCGAATCGATGAAAAGGCATTGCAGTCACCAGCCGGGAGGTCGGCTAGTATGCGATATCGCCATGGATTTCGCATGCACAGGCCGCAGTGAAAACCGGCCTGCGCGGGATGAGCCGTTTGGTGATTGGCGATCTGTCAAGTGTTTTGCACAGCGTCACCCGGCTGTCAAGAACCAGACTTCAATCCTGACCGGCGTATGAACCCGAGCCACGATGCCTTTGCAATTATTTGATTTTTATATTGTTTTTATCATGGTTAAAAATTAGACAGGCCGTCATAAAGCGCCTTGCGGCGGGCCTGGAGGCACTCTGCCACCACCTGATCCACAGACTTATCCACAACTCCTGTGGATAACCGGCAAACCTTCACGGCGATAGTCACTTAGCGCTCAATCCTGGCAAATCCCCCAGATAAGTGCTGCAAGTGAGGCCGCGACGATTCGCGCATCCCTGCAGCAGCATCGAAACGATCTGGACGATACCGGTTACACTGCTTGCCTCGAGGAATCCATGTCTGCCGCCCTACGCATCGCCCTCCCGGTCCCGCTGCCGAATTTTTTCGACTACCGTCTGCCCGAGGGTCGGATTCCGGCACCCGGCACCCGAGTCGAAGTGCCCTTCGGCAGAGGCCGACGCGTCGGCGTGGTCACAGCCCTCATCGATGACAGTCCGCTTCCGCCGGAACAGTTGAAGCCGATCGAGCGCATCCTTGACCCCGAACCCCTGCTGGATGCCGAACTGCTGACCAATGTATTGTGGGCGGCCAGCTACTGGATGGGCGCTCCCGGCGAGGCGCTGAGCAGCGCGCTGCCCCTGAGCCTGCGCGAAACCGGCGAATGGCCTGAACTTGGCGAGCCGGGCTGGCGACTCAGTGAACTGGGCCAGGATCCGGCCAGCCACGGCACGCGCCGAGGCATCGCCCTGCAGCTGCTGACCCAGCTGCAGGCTGCCAGCGCCACCGAAGGCGAGCTGGACGTGGTCCTGCCCGGCTGGCGCGATGCCGGCCGCCGTCTGCGCAAGGCCGGTCTGCTGGAACGCTTTGAAAGCCGGCCGGAGGCCCCGCCCTGGCAGCCCCGGCCCGGTGTGGAGCTCAATGCCGAACAGCGCCATGCTGCCGAGCAGGTCATCGCCCACTGGGGCCGCTATCAGCCATGGGTGCTGGACGGCGTCACCGGCAGTGGCAAGACCGAGGTCTATCTGGCCTTGATCGAGGCAGCTCTGGCACGCAACGAACAGGTACTGGTACTGATTCCCGAAATCAGCCTGGCCCCGCAGACCGGCCAGCGACTGCGGGCAAGACTGGGGATTCCCATCGATGTGCTGCACTCGAATCTTTCCGAGGGTGCCCGAGCCAAAGCCTGGATGCGAGCACGGTCAGGTCTGGCGCGCGTCATCGTAGGCACCCGTTCCGCCGTGTTCACGCCCCTGCCGCGGGCCGGGCTGATCGTGGTCGACGAGGAGCACGACGGCGCCTACAAGCAGCAGGAAGGGTTTCGCTACCACGCCCGTGACCTGGCCCTGGTCAGAGCCCGCCGGCTGGGCATTCCGGTGGTCATGGGTTCGGCCACGCCCTCGCTGGAATCCCTGGCCAATGTCGCCGCCGGGCGCTACCGGTCACTGCCCCTGCGCCAGCGTCCCGGTGGCAGCAAGGCGCCCAGCGTGCAACTGGTCGACGTGCGTGCCCAATATCTGGAACACGGACTTTCGGCCAGCCTGCTGGGGCAGATCGATGCCACCCTGGCCCGTGGCGAACAGGTACTGGTTTTCCGCAACCGGCGAGGCTACGCGCCGGTGCTGCTGTGCTATGACTGCGGCTGGCATGCCGAATGCCCGCGCTGCCAGCAGCCAATGACCTTGCACCAGTCCCCGCGCCGGCTGCTGTGCCATCACTGTGACCATGTCATGCCGGTCCCGGCCACCTGCCCCGCCTGCGCCTCCAAGGCCCTGACCCCGCAAGGCCAGGGTACCGAACGGCTGGAGGAGGTGCTGACCGCCCGCTATCCTGACATTCCGGTCTTGCGGGTGGATCGCGAAACCACCCGCCGCAAGAACAGTCTGGAAGACATGCTGGGGCAATTGCACGAAGGAGGCCCGGCGATCCTGGTGGGAACCCAGATGCTGGCCAAAGGCCATGATCTGCCCAATCTGACCCTGGTGGCCATCGTCTCGGTCGACGAAGGCCTTCACAGCATCGACTTTCGTGCCACCGAGCGGCTGGCCCAGCTGGTGATCCAGGTCGCGGGCCGCGCGGGGCGAGCCGCGAAGCCGGGCAAGGTAATGCTGCAGACCCATCACCCGGATCATCCCCTGCTGCGCAGCCTGCTCAGCCACGGCTATCCGGCCGTGGCGCGGGAACTGCTGGCAGAGCGCCAGACGCTGGAACTGCCACCTTACGGGCATCAGATCCTGGTGCGCGCCGATGCTCACCGGGCCGATGCGTGGCAGGACTTTCTGCATGCGGCGGCGGCGGCCCTGCAGGGCCATCCGGGGTTTCATCTGGCCGGACCGATGCCGGCGCCGATGCCGGTTCGCGCAGGTCGCCAACGGGGCCAGCTGCTGCTGGAAGGACCTCGCCGCAGCCTGTTGCACCAGGCGCTGAGCCAGGCGCTGAGCCAGCTGCGACAGCGCCCGGAAGCCCGCAAGGTACGCTGGTCGGTCGATGTCGACCCGATCGATCTGTACTGAACCGCCCTGCCTTGCCGCGGTCACGGAGATCGCCCGGCCCAAGCTGAAGCCCCGCCCCCGGGACACGGGTGGCGATGCGCCTTCGGCCGGCGGAAGGTCTATACTGGCATCCCCCGAAAGTAGGAGGTCCCATGGCTTCGCAACTCGAACAACTGCGTCAGTACACGACGGTCGTCGCTGATACCGGTGATATTGAAGCGATCAAGCGCTATCAGCCCGTCGATGCCACCACCAATCCCTCGCTGCTGCTGAAGGCTTCCGAAATTCCCTCCTATGCGCCTCTGATCGACGAAGCCGTCGACTGGGCCAAGAGCAAGTCGAACGACAAGGCCGCCCAGCTGATCGATGCCGGCGACTACCTCGCGGTTTCGGTCGGCCGCAAGATCCTGGAAATCGTGCCGGGCCGCGTATCCACCGAAGTCGATGCCCGCCTGTCCTTCGATACCGATGCCAGCGTCGCCAAGGCCGAGAAGCTGGTCAGCCTGTACCACGACAAGGGCATCAGCCGCGACCGCATCCTGATCAAGCTGGCTTCGACCTGGGAAGGCATCCGGGCCGCCGAAAAGCTCGAGAAGGCCGGCATCAACACCAATCTGACCTTGCTGTTCTCTTTCGAGCAGGCCGTCGCCGCCGCCGAGGCCGGCGCCTTCCTGATCTCGCCCTTCGTCGGTCGCATCTTCGACTGGTACGTAGCCCATACCGACCAGAAGAGCTACAGCCCTGACGAAGATCCGGGCGTGAAGTCGGTGCGCAAGATCTATCAGTACTACAAGGATCACGGCTATGCCACCGTGGTGATGGGGGCCAGCTTCCGCAATATCGGCCAGATCCAGGCCCTGGCCGGCTGCGATCGCCTGACCATCAGTCCCGACCTGCTGGAAAAGCTGGATCAGACCGATGCCGAGCTGCCGCGCGTGCTCAGCGACCACGGCGCCACCAGCAAGCCCGGCGCGCGCCTCGGCGAAGCGGCCTTCCGCTTCGGCCACAACGAGGACGCGATGGCCACGGACAAGCTGGCCGAAGGCATCCGCAAGTTCGCCGTCGATCAGCGCAAGCTGGAAAAGGCACTCGCCGCCAAGCTCTGAGCCCGATGCAGCGACAAGAAAAGGCCCGTGGCGCAAGCCACGGGCCTTTTTGCTGAAGCCTGATCACCCAGATCCGCCAGCCAGGCGACTCGCGCCCGGCTGCACCAGAGCCTCAGACTTTCTGGCCAGGCTTGTTGGCCGCCGGATGTGGAGCCGAGGCCTGATTCATGCGCGGCATGTCGCTGCGATCCCAACCACCGCCCAGGGCGCGGATCAGGTTGACACTGGCCTGCAGACGACGGGTACGGATCGCCTGCGCATTCAGCTCGACCGACAAGGCGGCGGCCTGGGCCGTCACCACGTCCAGATAGCTGACCGCACCTTCGCGATAACGGCTGGTCGCGATCGCCTGCGACTTCAACGCCGACTGCACCGCCTGCTGCTCGTCACCAGCAGCCCGGCCCAGATGATCGAGCAGACTGAGGTTGTCCTCGACCTCGCGCACGGCGGTCAACACCGTTTCACGATAGGTCGCGGCCGCCATCTCGAACTCGGCATGGGCCTGACGCACCTTGCCGCGACGATAGCCGCCATCGAACAGATTCAGCGCACTCATCGGCCCGACTGCCCAGTAGCGGTTGGCCATCGCGAACAGATCGTTGTGCGCCGTGTTCTGCCAGCCAAAGCCGCCGGTGAGGCTCAAGGTCGGAAAATAGGCTGCGCGTGCCACCCCGATCTCGGCATTGGCCGCAAAGGTCCGCCGCTCCGCCGCCGCAATATCCGGACGTCGTTCCAGCAATTCGGACGGCACCCCGGCCGGGGTGACCGGCACGGTCAGGTCCTTGTCGTTCAGGGCAATGCTGAGCTCCGAAGGCGTCGTCCCGACCAGAGCCGCGATGGCATGCTCGGTCAAGGCCCGCTGACCCTTGATCTGATCCAGCAGCGATCGCGAGTCCGCCAGCTGGGTCTGGGCCCGCGACACGTCCAGTCCGGATACCGCGCCACCGGCATGCAGAGCCTCGGTCAGCTGCAGACCACGCTCGTACACGTTCAGCGAATCGGTCAGGATCTGCTGCTGGATGTCGAAACCGCGCAACTGCATATAGTAGTTGGCCAGCTGCGACTGCAGACTCAGCCGGATATTGGCCATATCCGCCGATGCGGCCTGCGCATCGCCACGCCCTTCCTTGACCTGATTGCGGATCTTGCCCCACAGATCCACTTCATAGTTCAGATTGAAGGTCAGATCGTGGTTGTCGTACTCGTTGGGAAACGAGCTGCCCGCTGTACGCAGCGGCCGATACTCCGACTGGCGCTGATGCAGGATATCCGAGCCCACTCCCAGATTGGGGAACAGGCCGGATCTGACCTCGGCGGCATAGGCGCGGGCACTGTCGTAACTGGCCAGCGCACCGGCCAGGGTCGGATTGGCCTTTTCCAGCCGCTCTTCCAGTGCCGACAGCTGAGGATCCTTGAAAACCTTCCACCACTGACCACGATCGAATTGATCGCTGGGCGTCGCGGTCTTCCAGGCGCCCGCGCCATCCTTGAAACTGGCCGGCACCGGCATCTTCGGCTGATGATAGGTCGGCGCGAACGAGCAGCCGGCCAGACCGATGATCAGCGTGGCAAGCGCCAGCGGCTTAAGCATCGGCATGCGCATGACCACCTCCAGCCTGCTGATCGGCATCGACCTTGACCTTGTCACCCTGCTCCAGGGAATCAGTCGGGTTGATGATGACGCGGTCCTTGGGCGAGAGACCCTCGTCGATTTCCAGGGTCGGACCCAGATCCAGCGCGATATGCACCTTGTGCAGGGTCACCTTGTCATCGTCACCCACGGTAGCCACCTGGGCACCGGCGGCCCGGAACAGCAGGGCGCTGGCCGGCACCGTCACCATATGGGCTTCCGAGCTCATGGTGAACTGGACGTCGGCATAGTCGCCGGGCAGAAGCTGGTTGCCGGGATTGTTGGCGATGAACTGGGCCAGCACCGCACCCGACAACAGGTTCACAGCACCCGAAGTACCGACCAGGGTGGCCTGGAAACGGGTACCGGGATGCTCGGGCACCGTCAGATTCACCTTCATGCCGGGATGGATCATGGTCGCGAAATTCTGCGGCACCCGCACATACAGACGCAGCTTGGACGTATCGGCGACCGAGAAGAGCTCCGGACCGGACGAGGTGTTGGCATTGATCAGATCACCGATATCGGTATTGCGGGCGGTGACCGTGCCATCGAACGGCGCAATGATCTGCTTGAAGGACTCCAGTGCCGCCAGGCGATCCACATTGGCCTGGGCCGACAGCACATTGGCCTTGGCCGCGGCGGCCTGACCCAGCTTCTCGTCGAGCTCCTGCTGCGACACCGAATCGGACTGGCGCAGATTCTTCCAGCGGCGGGCACTGATGTCGGCCAGGTTGGCATCGGCGCGATAGCGGGCCAGATCGGCCTTGGCCTGGGCGTACTGCTGATCCAGGTCCGGCGTATCGATGGTGGCCAGCACATCACCGGCCTTCACGGTAGCACCGATATCCTTGTACCAGTCCTTCAGGTAACCGCTGACACGGGCACGGATGGGTGCACTGTTCCAGGCATCCAGACGGCCGGGCAAGGTCATGGTGTGGCCGGCGACTTCGCCGGCCGGCGCCAGCTGCACCGTCGGCACCAACTGGGCATCGGTCCATTTGACCAGATCCTGGGACTGGCGGTGGCGGGACCACAGGCCCCAGCCGACCAGCAGGATGACGACGATGATGGCGATGCCGCCGATCCGCTTCAAGGGCGGCCGCGCCTGATTCGACGGCATCGTGTTGGCGTTATGCGACATGGGAGGTAGCTCCAGAAGCGGGAGTGGAAGACGGATCGGTCTTGGTGCGACCGTGAACAATGCTGAAGATGACCGGGACGAACAGCAAGGTGGCGCAGGTGGCGAACATCAGGCCACCGATCACCGCACGACCCAGTGGGGAGTTCTGTTCCTGGGCGGTGGCCAGCGGCAACATGCCGATGATCATCGCCAGGGCGGTCATGCAGACCGGGCGGAAGCGGGTGAACCCGGCCTCCATCGCGGCTTTCAGGGCGTCGCCATGCTCGGCCAGACGTTCGCGGCAGAAACTGACCACCAGGATCGAGTTCGCCGTGGCCACACCCATGCACAGGATGGCGCCGGTCAGTGCGGGCACCGACAAGGTGGTCTGGGTCACGAACAACATCCAGACGATACCGGCCAACGCGGCAGGCAGCGCAGTGATGATCACGAACGGATCCAGCCAGGACTGGAAGTTCACCACCACCAGCATATAGATCAGGACCACCGCACCCAGCAGGCCGAACAGCAGGCCGGAGAAGGCGGTATTCATGGTCAGCACCTGGCCGTACAGCTTGACCGTGGAGCCGCGCGGACGCTGGGAAGCGAACTGGTTCAGCACCTTCTGCACGTCACTCGACACCCCCCCCAGATCGCGCCCCTGCACCGAGGCATAGATGTCCAGCGAGGGCGCGATGTTGTAGTGCGAGACCACCGCGTCGCTGGGCGCACGCTTGAAGGTCGCCAGACCGCCCAGGATCTGGTTGGCACCGGTGGCCTTGGAGGTCACCTGCAGACTTTCCAGATCCGACATCGAATCCATCTCGTACTGCGGGGTCTGGGCCACGATGGGATAGGACACGCCGTTTTTCGGATTCAGCCAATAGGTCGGGGCGACCTGGGCGCTGGATGCCAGGGTGGCCACCATCGAGTTGGTCACGTCGCTTTCGTTGATGCCCAGGGTATTGGCGCGGACGCGATCCACGTTGACCAGGAACTCCGGATAGCTGCGCGACTGCTGCAGATGCACGTCGACCAGGCCCGGAATCGTCCTCAGCTGACGCATGATCTTGACCGCGTAGGCGAAGTTCGCATTGGCGTCGTGACCACCGATCTTGACGTCCATCGGGGCCGGCGAACCAAAGTTCAGGATCTGGCTGGTCATGTCGCCCGGCAAGAACGAGAAGGTGGTCCCCGGGAACAGGCGTGGCAGCCGTGCACGCATTTCCTTGATGTAGTCGGCGGCCGGACGATGACCTTCATGCAGCGAGATGGTGATGTCGCCATCCATCGGCCCGATGGTGCCGTCGCTGGAATAGCTCATGTTGATGCCGCTGGTGGGCAGACCGATGTTGTCGATGATGTGGGCGAGATCGTGGGACGGAATGATCTGGCGGATCGCGGTCTCGACATGGTCGAACTCGGCGGCAGTCTCTTCCAGACGGGTACCGGAAGGGGCACGCACATGCAACGAAATGGTCTCGCTGTCGATGTTCGGGAAGAAGTCTCGGCCCAGGGTCGGCACGAGCACGAACGACAGCAGCACAAAACCCAGGAAACCGGTCACGAAGCGCTTGCGATTGGCCAGGGCCAGGGTCAGCAAGCCGATATAAGCGTCGCGGATCTTCTCGAAGCGGGCCTCGAAGCCTTTCTGGAAATTGCCCGCCAGCTTAAGCAGGCCGCCCTTCTGGCTGTGCCGCTGGTCACCGTCGTGGTGGTTGATATAGGGCTGGTCCGGATACTGGCCCGGATCCGGCTCGACCACATGCGGCTTGAGCAGGTACATGGCCAGGGTCGGCACCAGGGTACGCGACAGGATGAAGGACGAGATCATGGCGAACATCACGGCCATCGCCATCGGCCGGAACAGGAAGCCGGCCACGCCGTCCAGCATGAACATCGGCACGAACACGATGCAGATGCACAGCAGCGAGACAAAGGCGGGAGTCACGATCTGGGCGGCGCCATCCAGGATCGCCTCCTTGACCTGCTTGCCCTGCTCCAGATGCCAGTTGATGTTCTCGATGGTCACCGTGGCGTCATCCACCAGGATGCCCACCGCCAGCGCCAGACCGCCCAGCGTCATCACGTTCAGGGTCTGCCCGAACACCGACAGCAGGATGATCGCCGAAAGCACGGCCAGCGGAATCGAGACCGCGATGATGATGGTCGAGCGCCAGCTGCCCAGGAACACCAGAATCATCAGCGAGGTCAGCACCGCGGCAATGATGCCTTCGCGCGCCACCGAGACGATGGCTGACTTCACGAAGCCCGACTGATCGCCCATCAGCACGATCTTCAGCGACTTCGGCAGACTTTCCTCGATATGCGGAAGCAAGGCCTTCACGCCGGCAACGACGGCCAGAGTCGAGGCACTGCCGCCCTTGAGGATGCTCATCAGCACCGCGCGGCGACCATCGACGCGGACCTCGTTCTGCTGCGGCGGCGAACCGTCGCGCACGTGGGCGACCTGCCCCAGGGTAATGGTCGCGCCGTTGACGGTCTTGATCGGGAAGTTGTTGATCGCGCTGATCACCGTCGGGCTGTCATTGAGCTCGATGGTGTATTCATACATGCCGATCTTGGCGGTACCGGCCGGAATGATCTGGTTCTGCGACGCCAGCGCATTGCCGACGTCCTGTGCCGACAGGCCCAGCGAGGCCAGCGCGTGCGGATCCATGTCCAGCGTGATCTGACGGGACCGACCACCGTAGGGGCTGGGAATCGCCACGCCGGGTACCGATACCAGGCCGGGCCGGATGAAATTCGAAGCCTGATCGTAGATGGTCGCTTCGGAGAGTTTCTGGCTGGACAGCGCCAGCTGCAGAATCGGTACCGTCGAGGCGCTGTAGTTGAGGATCAGCGGCGGTGTCATGCCCGGCGGCATCTGCTTCAGCACGGTCTGCGAGATCGAGGTCACCTGCGCCGTCGCGGTACGGATATCCACGCCCGGCTGGAAGTAGATCTTGACCACACCCATGCCGGGCAGTGACTGGGACTCGACATGCTCGATGTCGGCCACCGTCGAGGTCAGCGTTCGCTCGTAGTAGTAAAGCACTCGGCCCGACATGTTGTCGGGATTGAGGCCGGTGTAGCTCCACACCACGCTGATCACCGGAATGCCGATATTCGGGAAGATATCGGTCGGCGTGCGCAGGGCTGCGAGGGGACCGGCGATCAAGATCATGATCGCCAGCACGATGAATGTTAAGGGGCGCGATAGCGCGATCCGGACAAGACCTATCATGTAGCCAATTCCGCACACGGTCGGGAAGGTATCCGAAAGTATCTTCGGCTCTCGCGACGCGTACCTTTCAGCCGCATTAAGTTTCTTTCATGTTGGCGTGAAAGCCTTGTTCAAGCCATGGCAGGCGCAACCCAAGGCCTCAGCCGCAAGGCATCAGACCCGATCCCGACAAGATTGTGCGACATATCGCCTCATGCAGACCTGGCCGGCGCCGCGAGGCAACGAATGCAGATCATCGCGCCGCCTTCGTGACCGCCGATCTCCAGCCGGAAACCATGCAGCTTGGTGATCGCTGCCACGATGCTGAGCCCCAGACCGTGCCCTTCCACCGACTGGGTACTCTCGGCACGGTAGAAGCGCTGCAGCACGCTGGCCCGTTGGGCTTCCGGAATGCCCGGCCCCGTATCGTGAATCGTGATGCACGGGGCGCCTGCACGATCCACGCCAAGCTGCAAGCGGACCTTGCCATGCAGCGGGGTGAACTTGATGGCATTGCTGACCAGATTGCCGATGGCCTCCAGCATCAGGCCTGGATCCCCTTGCACCGGCGGCACGTCCACCAGCTCCAGGCTCATGTCCAGCGACTTGTCTTCCGCCAGCGGGGCGTACAAGTCATGGACCCGGGACAGCAGCTCACCCAGATCCACCATCACGAAGCCGGCCCGCCGATGCCGGTCCTCAAGCTCGGAAATCCGCAGCAAGGCCCGGAACCTGGCCAGCAGGGCATCGGTCTCGGCCACGCAGTTTTCCACCATCTCGATGCGTTCCGGCTCCCGTTCACCCTGCTCCAGCCGGTACAGCAAAGCCCGCAACCGGGTCAGTGGCGTCCGCAGATCGTGGGCAATGCTGTCACAGACCCCTTTGACTTCGCCCATCAGCCGCTCGACCTCGGCCAGAGTATCGTTGACGATATCGGCCAGCTGATCCAGCTCGTCGCCGCGGGGAGATACCGGCAGACGCTGCCCCAGCTCGCCCCGGCGCAGGGGAAGAATCGCCTGCTCCAGCACGCGCAGACGATGGATCGCTCCTCGTCCCATCCAGTACCCGCCAAGAACGCCCGGGACCAGAGTCAGCAGCAGACCCCACCACAAGGCGTCATGGATGATCGCGCCGACGCGCGAGATCACGCTGGTGTCATGGGCAAGCAGCAGGATGTCGCCATCATTGAGGCGCCGGGCTATGGCCCGCACTTCGATGCCGGGCCCATACCAGACATGGATATGGTTGTCAGTGCTGAAGCTGTGTACCGGGCCATCGACCTCGATCTCGCCCGGCAAGCGGCCGACATTGCCGTAGAGGGGATGGCCGCCGCTGTCGAACAAGCCCCAGGAATTGAATTCACGACTCTGCAGGGCGACATAATCGTCCAGCGAGGTCAGCATCCGCTGACGGTCCAGATTGGCCAGATAACGCACCTGGTGGCGCAGATTGCGATCGGTTTCCTCGCTGAGGTAATGCGCCGTGCTCCAGTGCAGGAGATTGAGCAGGCAGACCGCCCATATGGTGAAGAAAATGCCGTAGCTGAGCACCACCCTCGAAATCGAGGTCCGCCAGTACTCAGACATGCTTGCCCAGACGATAACCTGAACCGCGCACGGTGTGGATCAGCGGCTCGCTGCCGGCCGGGTCAACCTTGCGGCGCAGTCGCCCGATATGCACGTCGATCAGATTGGTACCCGGATCGAAATTGAGGCCCCATACCGTCTCGAACAGCATCATCCGGGTCAGGACCTGACCGGAATGGCGCATCAGAAACTCCAACAGCCGGAACTCGGTCGGCAGCAGATTCAACTCGGCCTCCCCTCGCCGGGCCGTGCGCGAAAGCAGGTCCAGCTCCAGATCGGCCACCTTCAACTGGGAACGCGTCTGGCCGGTGTCGTGCCGACGCAGCAGCACCTCGACCCGTGCCGCCATTTCGTCGGGCGCAAAAGGCTTGGTCAGATAGTCATCGCCACCGGCACGCAGCCCACGGATGCGATCATCCACGTCGCTGAGCGCACTGATCATCAATACCGGCGTCTGCACGCCGCGCTCACGCAAACGCCCGATCACCTCGATGCCGTCCAGCCCAGGCAGCATGCGATCCAGGGTGATCACGTCATAGCGCCCCGTCGCGGCGCGATCCAGACCGTCCTGACCGCTGCCTACCCATTCGACCTGCATGCCGTGCCCCGACAATTCGGTGGCAATCTCGCGTGCGGTCACCTCATCATCTTCAATGATCAGAACTCTTGCCACAACAACCTCGGTGGAGTGTTGGCGAAGACCGGGCGCCTGCCGGTCCCGAAACGTCGACGGCCCTGCATTGCTGCAAGGCCGTCGGCTGTGATGGACAATCCTGCCCCCAGGGCTAGGGCTCAGGCAGCAAACAGTCCGCGCATCTTTTTCATGGCATTGGCCTCGACCTGACGGATCCGCTCGGCCGAGACACCATAATGATCGGCCAGATCCTGCAGCGTCGCCTTGTCCTCATCCAGCCAACGGCGCTGGATGATGAAGCGGGAACGGTCATCAAGCCTGCCCAGCGCCGAGGACAGCGTCTCAAGCTCGTTCTCGCTCTGATCGGCCGCCGACACGTTGTCGTAAGGATCGGCCCCCTCGTCGATCAGAAAGGCTTCCGGTGCCGGTCTGGCATCGTCGTCGGCATCCGCAGGCGCTTCGAAGCCGATATCCCGGCCCGACAGCCGCGATTCCATCTCGACCACGGTCGCTTCGGGCACGCCCAGATCCTTGGCCACCACCCGCACTTCTTCGGCATTCATCCAGCCCAGGCGCTTCTTGCTCTTGCGCAGGTTGAAGAACAGCTTGCGCTGCGCCTTGGTGGTCGCCACCTTGACGATACGCCAGTTTCGCAGGATGAACTCGTGCATTTCGGCACGGATCCAGTGGACGGCAAAGGACACCAGACGCACGCCTTGGTCGGGATCGAAGCGCTTGACCGCCTTCATCAGGCCGATATTGCCTTCCTGGATCAGGTCGCCCAGCTGCAGACCGTAACCGCTGTAACCACGAGCGACATGCACCACGAAACGGAGATGCGACATCACCAGCTGTTTGGCCGCCGCCAGATCTTCCTGATCATGGAAGCGGCGCGACAGCGACTGCTCTTCTTCCTGGCTCAGCACCGGAATCCGGTGCACGGCGGAAATATAGGCATCGAGGCTGCCAACAACGCTGGGGATGGGCAGATTCGCCGAAACCATTGCTTGTGACATGTAAAAATCCTCCTCATGGGTGGATGGTGATCCGGCACGTCCGACTTCGACGGCTGGATCCGGGCGTTGGTTCCCGGGATCCCACCCATATAACTGTACTCAATAGTACAAGAATCCATTTCCGAAGAACAGGACTTCAAGCCCTGATCCTGTGCTTCGTTGCCTTAGCTTCATCTTCATTAGACGCTCACAAAGGCCTCAACGCAATGCAGGCAGCTGCCAGTCGATGACGGCCTGCCCATGTCCGGCCAGATACCGGTTGGCGGCAGAGAAGTGACCACAGCCGATAAAACCGCGATGTGCCGACAAGGGCGATGGATGCACCGAGCTCAGCACTTCATGCCGGCTCCGGTCGATCAGGCGTCCCTTGCGCTGGGCATAAGCCCCCCACAACATAAAGACCAGATGCTCGCGGTGCGCGTTGAGCTCGGCGATCACCCGGTCGGTGAAGCCCTCCCAACCCCGATCACGATGGGACGAGGCTTCGCCCTGCTCCACTGTCAGCACGCTGTTGAGCAGCAGGACGCCCTGGTCGGCCCAGGCCGTCAGGCAGCCATGCCCGGGAGCCGTCACGCCCAGATCCCGCTGGATTTCCTTGTAGATATTGCCCAGCGACGGTGGCGGACGAATCCCCGGCGGCACCGAGAAACTCAGACCATGAGCCTGGCCCGGCCCGTGATAGGGGTCCTGGCCCAGAATCACCACTTTAACCGCGTCGAATGGCGTGTGCTCGAAAGCAGCGAAAATCTGCGGCCCCGGCGGATAGATGATGGCCCCCGCTTTTCGGCGATCGCGCAGCCAGCCGCTGAGCGCCTGCATCTCGGGGCGTTCGAAATGATCCCCGATCCGGTCCTTCCAGCTTGCTTCAAGTTTGAGCATGTACTCCATCCAGAAACATCGTCGATCCGCCCGGGCTCAGGCCATCCGTCGCAGCTGCCAGCCACTGACCAGTCGCGCGCCGACCCAGCCCAGGATCGCCGCGCCGGCCGGCACCGCTGCCAGCACCCAGGCCGGAAGCGCATTGAGCTGCAACGTGCCGCCGTAGGCCGCACTGAGCGCTGCGGCCGGTGCAGCCAACCCATATTCGATGCCTGCGGCCAGCAATACCGCCAGGCCGCCGCCCAGCAGTCCGTACCAGATTCCTGCGTACAAATAGGGCCGACGGATAAAACGCGGACTGGCTCCCAGCAGCAGCAAGACCCCGATTTCCTCGATTCTTCCGGAAATATCCACCCGCACCGTATTGCCCACCACCAGCACGGCCGCCAGCGCCAGCATCAGCGACCAGCCCAGCACCACCTGGCCACCCAGCCCCAGCAAGGCATCCAGTCGCTGACGCCAGGTCCCTCCATCCTGCACCGTCTCCACGCCTGGCAACGCCGCCACCTCGGCGACCATCGACGCCACGGCCGATGCCGACAAGGCCTTGGCCGGCGTCAGCTGCACTACCCAGGGCAAGGGATTGTCGGACAGCTCATGCAGCGCATCACTGAACCCCTGCTGCCGAGACAGCTCGTCCAGTCCCTGCTGCGGACTCTTGACGCTCAGCCCGGCGATGTCCGGCCGCTGGCGCAGCTGGTCAGCCAAGGCTGTCACGGCCGTCTGGTCCTGGCCGAGCTTGAGATAGACATCGACCGTCTGGCTGCGGCCCAGCGCGTCCCCCAGTCGCTGCACGTTCAGCAGCAGCAAGGCGAAGGCCAGCGGCAGCGCCAGCGCCAGCGCCATGACCGCAATCGTCAGCAGACTGCCGATCGGGCGCCGGGCCAGGCGCCGGAAACTGACCGCCAGACTCCAGGCGTGGTGCTCGCGCCAGACCGCGAAACGCTCGGTACCGCCGGTCTGGGACGCAGCCGGCGCGGTCGAACCCGGTGCGATATCAGACATGGTCACAGAACCTCCCTTGCAGCGACATCGGCCACCAACTGGCCGTGATCCAGCACGATCACCCGTCGATGCAGCCGCTTGATCAGGGACAGATCATGACTGGCAATCAACACCGTGGTGCCCAGCTGTTCGAATTCGGTGAACAGGCCCATGATTTCCATCGCCAGCTGAGGATCCAGATTGCCGGTCGGCTCATCGGCAATCAGCAATTCGGGCCGCGCGACGATGGCGCGGGCAATGCCGACCCGCTGCTGCTCGCCAGTGGACAAGGTCGAAGGCAGCTGCTCGGCATAGGCCTGCAGCCCGACCTTGGTCAGCGCATCCATGACGCGCTGGCGCCGCTGGCGCCGCGAATGGTCGCCAATCATCAAAGGCAGCTCGACATTGGCGAATACGCTGCGATCGGTCAATAGTCGATGGTCCTGGAACACCATCCCGATCCGTCGCCGCAGCGGGGCGACTTGCGAGGCACGAGCCGCCGCCAGATCGGTCTGGTTCAACCAGACCCGTCCCGCCGTAGGTCGCTCGGCCAGCGCCAGCATGCGCAACAACGTGCTCTTGCCCGCGCCGGAATGTCCGGTCACGAACACCATTTCGCCGGCAGCCACCTCGAAGCTCACCTCCGCCAGTGCGGTATGACCCTCGTCGTAGCGCTTGCTGACCTGTTCGAAGCGAATCACCTGTCTGCCTCCGAATCATCAATCCCTGGGGCCATCCCGACGACCAGCATAGGCGAAACCCGTGCCCGTGGCGGGCATGCCCGCCGGTCCATCCGGATCAGCGGCCGAACAGCAAGCGGCCCAGCCGCTTGAACAGACCTGCCGGCTTGACTGGATCCATTGCCACTGGCGTGATTTCCTGTGGCCGACCCGGCTTGAGCTCGGCCGGCGTGACCACCGGCGCAGGCGCAGCTGCCGCGACGCCGGGAGCCGTCGGCTCGGCGGCCGTCGGTCGGCCGCCGGCCTGACCGACAGACGCCACGGACGATGCCGTGGCTGTCTGATCGTTGCGCCCTGCCCCACGGCGACGACGGCGACGCTTCCTGGCCGGATCGGTACCACCCTCGCCAGCTGCATGGCCCGGAGCCGGGTCACTGACGCTGGCCACTGCCACCGCGGCGGCGACCGACGTCTGGGAAACCCGACCGGGCTCGCCGGCGCCGGCGGCCCTGCCCGTACCACTCCGACGACGACGGCGCGGCGGACGAGCCGATGCATCGGCAGCGGACTCGGCCGTTTCCGTGGCTTCACGAGCGGGCGCGACCGGGGGGGCCTTCGGCATCACCAGCCATTCAGGCTGGATCTGACCCACCGGAATCCGCTGCCCGATATAGGTTTCGATATCCGGCAACGACATGGCATACAAATCGCAGGCAAAGCTGATCGCATCGCCTTCCGCGCCCAGCCGGGCGGTACGGCCGATGCGGTGGACATAATCCTCGGCATCATGCGGCAGATCGTAATTGAAGACATGGCTGACCGCCGGAATATGCAGACCGCGTGCCGCCACGTCAGTACAGACCAGGATATCGAGCTGACCATCCTGGAAACGCTGCAGCAGCTTCTGCCGCTTCAGCTGCGGCACGTCGCCGGACAGCGCGCCGACGCGGTGACCATAGCGACCGACCCGTTCGGTGATCTTCTCCGCCGCGGCCTTGGTATTGACGAAGATGATGCAGCGGGCCCGCTCGCCGGTGGTCTTCAGCAGATTCAGCAGCAGCGGCATCTTTTCTTCCTTGGCGGGGAAGTAGACCAGCTGCCGGACCCGGTCGGCGGTGACGTTGTCGCTTTCCACCACCAGCTTCTCGGCCTCGTGCATATGCTCATAGGCCAGCTCCAGCACACGATGGCTCAAGGTCGCCGAGAACAGAAGGACCTGACGATGTTCGCGAGCCGGGAGGCGACGGAAGATGAAGCGGATGTCCTTGATAAAGCCGAGATCGAACATCCTGTCGGCCTCATCCAGCACCATCACTTCGACGCTGTCGAAGCCGAACACCTGCTGCTTGTAGTAATCCAGCAGACGACCAGGCGTGGCGATGATGATGTCGCAGCCATCGCGCAACTGCTGGCGCTGCTTGTCATAGTCGACACCACCGTAGATCAGTGCGATGCGCAGCCCGGTCGGACCGCCGATGGCGCGAGCATCTTTCTCGATCTGGATCGCCAGCTCGCGGGTCGGCGCCACGATCAGCGCCCGCGGATCATTGTCCTTGCGGGTCGCCATGGCCGGCTGGGTCAGCAGCCGATTCATCAGCGCGACCAGAAAGGCACAGGTCTTGCCGGTACCGGTCTGGGCCTGGCCGGCGACATCGCGACCTGTCAGCGCGACCGGCAGCGTCAGCGCCTGGATCGGCGTGCAACGGCTGAAGCCGGCTTCATCCAGGCCCTGCCGCAGCAGAGGATGCAAATCGAATTCGGAAAAAGTGGTATCGGTGAGGACAGTTTGTGACATCGGAAATAAGTACCAGTACGGTCGGGCGGCGGCAATGCTCTCAGGCTCTGCCCCAGACCGGCCGTCGTGGGACGGGCGATGGTGCAGCACACTTGAAATCGTGGATCGACAAGCCCATCTACAGCCTGTACGACAGAACCGGGCAGGTCCCGCAGGACCGGACCAGTCCGCCGCATGAGGTGCTGACCGACCTGTCAATGACTCTTGAAACGAATCCGGAGTTGCGATGGAATGGCTTCGCGCCGCCCTGATCGCTGGCCCCGGACCAGCAGGAGAGTTTAGCTGAAGTCGGCGCCCGCGTCGTCCATCCCCTTTGAACCGCCAGTACGGAGCCCCCCCCGTGAGTGAACTGATTACCCATACCAGCGACGCTGCCTTCGAGCAGGACGTGCTGAATTCCGACACCCCCGTGCTGCTCGATTTCTGGGCTGAATGGTGCGGCCCCTGCAAGTCCATCGCCCCCGTTCTGGACGAACTGGCCAAGCAGTACGAAGGCAAGCTGCGGATCGCCAAGATCAATATCGACGAAAACCAGCAGACCCCGCGCAATTTCAATGTGCGTGGCATTCCGACCCTGATGGTGTTCAAGAACGGCAAGGTCGAGGCGACCCAGGTCGGGGCCGTCGGCAAGGGTCAGTTGACCCAGCTGATCGACAAGGTGCTCTAAGCCGGTCTTTCCGGCCTCAAACACCCGGCTGACTCTTTACGAAGCGTCGGGCCGGGTGCTAGATTGTCGCGGATCGCGGTGATCCCGCATCTCTGGCGCCCTTCTGCGCCCACCCCACCCTCTTTTTTCAACGGCGCCCCGTAGAGGTTTGCCCGTGTCCGATATCGAAACTCCAGAATCCTCCGGCGCCCCCCGCGCCGAATCCAAGCCTGCGGCTGAGCCCCGGCCCCGCGCACCGCGTCGCACGACCAGAAGCAAGACGGCGGCTGCCGCACCGGCGCAGTCTTCGCTACCGATCGATGCCGCGCCGGCCAGCAAACCTGCTCCGGCCGCCGAAGCGCCGACTCCGGCGGCCCCCGCCCCGGTGCCGCCGCCTGCGCCTGCGCCGAGCGAAAGCCAGGTGAACGAAGCGAGCTCTGCCCCCCGGGTAGCCCCCGAGCAGCGCGAACCCGCCGGCAATGGCCAGCCCCATGGCCATCAGCGCAATGCCTCGACCAACGGCGGCAATGCCAATGACCGTGGACGCCGCCGGCGCCACGAACGCAACCAGCCTCGCGGCCAGGGCGGCAACGGCGGCCGCCATGCCAATCCACACGGATTGCCGGTGGACGACGAAAATGCCGATGCCGGCAGCAGTGATCGCCTGATCAATCTGACCGAGCTGAAGCGCAAGAAAAACTACGAGCTGCTGGAATACGCCGAGTCCCTGGGCATTCAGGAAGGTGTTTCCCGCGCCCGCAAGCAGGATGTAGTGTTCTCGATCCTGAAGGCCCACGCCCGTTCGGGCGGCGGCATCTGGGCCGAAGGCGTGCTGGAAATCCTGCAGGACGGTTTCGGCTTCCTTCGCTCCGCCGATGAGTCCTATCTGGCCGGTCCGGACGACATCTACGTCTCCCCCAGCCAGATCCGGCGCTTCAATCTGCGTACCGGCGACTACATCACCGGCCGCGTCCGTCACCCCAAGGAAGGCGAGCGCTACTTCGCCCTGCTGAAGGTCGACGACATCAATGGCGACCCGCCGGAAGCGAGCAAGAACAAGGTCCTGTTCGAGAATCTGACGCCGCTGTTTCCCCGCCAGGCCTTCAAGCTTGAACGCGGCAACGGGTCCAGCGAAGACATCACCGGTCGCATCCTGGACCTGGTCGCGCCGATCGGCCGCGGCCAGCGGGCCCTGATCGTCGCGCAGCCCAAGGCCGGCAAGACCATGATGCTGCAGAACATCGCCCAGGCCATCATGTACAACCATCCCGATGCCCATCTGATCATGTTGATGATCGACGAGCGTCCGGAGGAAGTCACCGAAATCGCCCGCAGCGTACGTGCCGAAGTCATTTCCTCGACTTTTGACGAGCCTGCCGTGCGCCACGTCCAGGTCGCCGAGATGGTGATCGAGCGCGCCAAGCGCCTGGTCGAGCACAAGAAGGATGTCATCATCCTGCTGGACTCGATCACCCGCCTGGCCCGTGCCTACAACACCGTGGTGCCCAGCTCCGGCAAGGTGCTGACCGGCGGCGTGGATGCCAACGCCCTGCAGCGCCCCAAGCGTTTCTTCGGTGCGGCCCGCAATATCGAGGAAGGCGGCAGCCTGACCATCGTCGCCACCGCCCTGACCGAAACCGGCTCCAAGATGGACGAGGTGATCTACGAGGAATTCAAGGGCACCGGCAACATGGAAGTGCACCTGAACCGCCGCATTGCCGAAAAACGGGTCTATCCCGCCATCGACATCAATCGCTCCGGTACTCGCCGCGAGGATCTGCTGATCGAGCCGGACATGCTGCAGAAAATCTGGATCCTGCGCAAACTGCTTCATCCGATGGATGAACTGGCCGCGATGGAGTTTATGCTGGACAAGATGAAGAACACGAAGTCCAACGACGAATTCTTCAACTCGATGAAGCGCTGAGCGAAGTCCTCCGTTCCAGCCATGAAAAAGCGGCCCAACGGCCGCTTTTTCGTGGGCAGGCCTCCGTCCACGACGAAGACCCTGTGCGAATCGCTTTACAAGCTGAAGTGCATGCCGCCCAGAATCATGGTCTCGCCGCGATTGGGCTCATGGTAGCCGGCATTGGAAATATGCCGGACCCGGATATCGAAATGGTGCCAGCCCCAGCCGATCGAAGTATTGAATTCCAGCGGGCTGCTCAAGGCGATGGTTCGTCCGAAATTGGCTGCCGGCTGAAAGCTCAGGAAGAAGTTGTGGTACCAGTCCCCCTGATGCCCCACCCGCAAACGGCCGCCTGCGGAAAACAGCCAGGCATCCTGGCGCAGACCGTAACCGTCCACTCGCTGACTGAGATTGCGCCCACCGATCCAGCCTGCGCTGATGTCGGGCGCCAAGGTGAACAGGCTGCCGCCCAGGCGAAATTCGTGGAAGGTCGCTTCAATGAAGGCCGCATTGGTGCTGCGATTGCTGGTGATGCTCTTGCCGCCGTCAAACTCGAGTTCGACAGCATGAGCCGGACCGGCAAGCAGGCCGCACAGAGCCACGCCACCGACAAGGAGCAGGGATTTCAGAGAATGCATAGGGTTCAGACCTGGTGCTTGGGAAATGGGCAGGGCATCCAAGCCCGATATCGTCGAATAGCCTATAATTGTACTATTGAGTTCTAATTTGGCCATCCTCTATTTTTTGCCGGTCCGCTTCAATCGAGCGGCCAAGGAATGCTACGTGTCGATACCCAGCGCCAACCAACGGACCCCGATCGTAAAGCGCCAGCAACTGATCGATTATCTCGCCGCCGGCGAGAAGCCGCAGGAGAACTGGCGGATCGGCACCGAGCACGAGAAGTTCGGGTTCCGCCATGCCGACCTGCGCGCTCCCGCGTTCGAGGGCGACGCCGGCATCGACGTACTGCTGCGGCAACTGGCCGAACGCTACGGCTGGTCGATCGCCCTGGAGGGCAGCAACCCGGTGGCCCTGACCCGAGGCATGGCCAACATCACCCTCGAACCGGCCGGCCAGCTTGAACTCTCGGGCGCCCCGCTGGCCAGCGTCCACGGCACTGCCGCGGAACTGGAGGGCCATCTGGCCGAGGTGCGCAGCATCGCCGAGCCCCTGGGCATCGGCTTTCTCGGTATGGGCTTTCAGCCCAAATGGGCGCGCGCCGAAATGCCCTGGATGCCCAAGGGGCGTTACAAGATCATGCGCGAATACATGCCCAAGGTCGGCCAGCTGGGTCTGGACATGATGACGCGCACCAGCACCGTCCAGGTCAATCTGGACTTCGGCAGCGAGGCCGACATGATCCGCAAGTTCAGGGTCGGACTGGCGCTGCAGCCAATCGCGACGGCCCTGTTCGCCGACTCGCCTTTCAGCGAGGGCCGTCCCAACGGCTTCAAGTCCTTCCGCTCCCATGTCTGGACCGATACCGATCCGGATCGCACCGGCATGCTGGACTTCGTGTTCGAGGACGGTTTCGGTTACGAGCGCTACGTCGACTACATACTGGATGTGCCGATGTATTTCAGCTACCAGGATGGCCGCTATCACGATCTGGCCGGCGCCGACTTCAAGGCATTCATCCGTGGCGAGCTGCCCCAGCTGCCAGGCATCCAGGCCACCATGCGGGATTACGCCGACCACCTGACCACCGCCTTCCCGGAAGTGCGGCTGAAACAGTATCTGGAAATGCGCGGCGCCGACAGCGGGCCGGCTGACCGGCTGCTGGCCCTGCCCGCGCTCTGGACCGGACTGCTCTATGACGGCTCGGCCCTGGATGCCGCCTACGAGCTGATCAGTCGCCTCACCCGCGAAGAGCGTCACCACCTGCGCGACGGCGTTCCCCGCCACGCGCTTGATCTGCCCTTCCGCCAGGGCAAGGTCCGCGAGCTGGCCCGGGAAGTACTGGCCATCGCCGACAGCGGCCTGAAGGCCCGCGCACTGACCAATGCTGCCGGCCAGGATGAATCGGTTTATCTTGCCCCGCTGCACGAAATCGTCGAATCCGGCCTGACCCCCGCCGATCGCAAGCTGGCCCTGTACCACGGCGCCTGGCAGCAGCAGGTCGACCCCGTGTTCGAAGCGTACGCCTATTGAGCGCCACCCCGGCCCCGGCTCACGCCGCCGGAGTTGCACAGCGACTTATTGACGCGTGGCAAAGAGACTTGCCGGGTGGCGTGCTAGCCTGAATAAGATCGATCCAATTGCTGCCTGGCACGGCTGCAACGGCCTCGGTCTCCTTAGTTCCCAGCCTGCACGCCGACCCGCCTTGACTGTTGCCCAACGACCAATCCGTTCGCTCTCGAGGTCCTGCAGGCGCTGCCGATGGCTGTTGGCCACTCAGGCTCATACCGACATGCCTCTGCGGCTCCCGGCTGCTCGACAGGCATGTCGGCACATGGTCGAGGCCCGCCGGGCCCGACCCCATGGATCCAAGCCCGCCAGGGATGGCTCATCCAAAAAGGCAATCATGCTCATGAAAAAGTTCTCGCTCACCCTCGCCGCCGTCATCGGTCTCGGCTCGGCGGTTGCCGCCCAGGCCGCCGAACCGGCCCAGATCAACCTGTCGCTGGCCCGCCAGATGGCTGCCGCCGCCGAAGCCCAGGCGACGGCCGACCATGCCAATGACGTGGTCACCGTGATGGATGCCGGCGGCAACATCATCCTGGTCGAGCGCATGGCCAATGCCCAGCTCGCCAGCATTGAACTGTCGATCAAGAAGGCCCATTCGGCCGTGTTCTACAAGCGCCCCACCCGTTCGCTGGAACAGGACGTGGCCCATGGTCTGAACAATGTGCTGGGCCTGCCCGGTGCCCTGCCTGCCGGTGGCGGCGTGCCCCTGATCGTCGGTGACACCGTGATCGGCGCCGTCGGCGTCAGCGGCGGCAACAATATCCAGGACAACCACGCGGCCGAAGTCGGCGCAGCCGTCTATACCAAGCAGGCCCACTGAGCGCCTGATCGCGGCCAATGGCAAGCCGCCATGAAAAAGCCGGGGCCGCAGGCGGCCCCGGCTTTTTCATGGGCATTGGCGGCGGCCGGATCCGTCAGCCTTGAAACCTCCTGTGCCAACGTCGCCAGACCAGCCACAGGATCAGCACCAACACCAGAACACCGCCCAGCATTGCCGGCACGATGTCGGGCTGCAAACGGGCGATCAAAGGCAGCTTGCCGCCGCCCCGGGCTTCGAACACATCCCCGGGCGTGACACGCTGCGAGCTGTTGCCGTAGTGCTGCAGGACATAATTGGCAATCTCGGCAATCTGCTCATCGCTCAATTGCGCCACATAGGATTGACGGTCGAAGCGCGGCATCAGCACCTGCCGCCCATCCACCGTGCGATCCACGCCATTGAGCATGGCCGCCACCAGATCCGAGGGATTCGGCAAGCCGGTGGCCGTATTGTGGAACAGTGAAGGATAGGCCTGATTCGCGCTGCCTGAGCCATCCGGCTGGTGGCAGCTGGCGCAGAAGCCGCTGTACAGCTGTGCCCCTCCCCTCAGGGCCTCCCGATCATGGTGCCCGCTGAGACCGCGCAGAGAAGGCTCGGCACTCGCTGCCGCTCCATAAGTGAACGCCGGTTTCGACTCGCCGGGATCGCGCTGCGGTGCCGTGGTGCGCAGATAGGCGATCAGGGCGCGGATGTCGTCATCCGGCAGATACTGCAGACTGTGCTCGACGGCCTCGGCCATGCCTCCGGCCGCTTGGGCCATACCGGCTGCCCGCCCGGTTTTCAGATACGAGAACAGCTGCTCATCGGTCCAGCCACCGATGCCACTGACCGGATCCGAACTGATATTGGGAGCAAACCATTCCCCGACCATCCCGCCAGCCAGGGGCCGGCTCGAGGATTCAGCCATCATCGCATTGCGCGGCGTATGGCAGGCATCGCAATGCTCCAATGCACCAGCCAGATAGGCGCCACGATTGACCTCCGCCGTTCTGGACGTATCCGGCCTGAAGCGCCGGTCCCGCAGATACAAGGCATTCCATACCGCCATCGAGGCCCGGATGCTGAAGGGAAACGGCAGATGGGTCTGATGGGCCTGCACATCCACCGGCTGAACGCCGTGCATGAAATAGGCATACAGCGCATGGATATCGGTATCCGTCAGCTGGGTATACGAGGTGTACGGCATCGCCGGATAGAGGTGTGCGCCGTCACGACGCACCCCCTGCCTGAGCGCGCGGGCAAACTCGGCCTCGCTGTAGTCGCCGATGCCGGCCGAGCGCGACGGGGTGATATTGGTTGCGTAGATGACCCCAAGCGGCGAGTGGATCGAATAGCCGCCGGCAAATGGTTTCCCGCCATGCAGGACATCGGTATGACAGGCCTGGCAGTCGGCGGCAACTGCCAGCCGATGCCCCTGGTCGATCAACTGCGGAGAGATGTCTTCCGCCTGTGCGGCCAGCGGCGTCAGCAGACTGCCACAGACCAGACCGATGGCCAGGCCCAATGTCGTCAGGCGACGCCAGCTGCTCGACGGAACGTAGCTGGAACGGGCTTCTGATTTCACGATACGGACATCCATCAACTGCGCGCCATGACCTTGCCGATGGAATCAGCCGCCTTGATGGCCAGAGCTGCCATGCTCAACGTCGTGTTCACTACACTGGCCGAAGGCATCGCACCACCACCCGGCAGCCACAAGTTGGCATGATCATGTGAGCGGCAATCGGCGTCCACCACTGAGTCCCGCGGATCAGCTCCCATGATCACCCCGCCCATGATGTGGTTGTTGGCATTGAGATCGTCATTGATCACGAATTCGCTGGCGCCGAACAGATCACCGATCTGCCGCAACTGGCCCTTGACGGCTTCGGCACCCTTGCGCACGTAATCGCCCACGTCGTAATAGATGTCCGGACAGGCCAGGCCATGGGGGTCACGACGATCCGGACTCAGGGTCAGCCGATTGCGCGGATCGGGCAGCGGTTCGAGACTGATCGACAGATCGACGCTGCAGACGGCACGTCGACGGATTTCGTCCTGCAGCGCCTTGCCGACCAGACCCAGCTTCAGGGCCTGCTCGGTGGCAGGCGCCACTCGCGAGATATTGTCCAGAATGATCTTGTTCGCCGAGTACCTCGAGCGGAAGTCGCCGTCGCGGGGACCGACGATGCAACTGCTCTGCGCCGGACCGCGACCGATCCACAACGGCTCGTTGGCGATGAAACTGCAGTGCAGTCCCGAGTGGTCCATCATGTTCCGGCCGACCTGGTCGGACGCATTGGCGATGCCTCGGGGATTCTGGGCATTGGCGGCCAGCAGCAGCAAGCGCGGCGTCTCGATGCCGTTGCAGGCGAAGATGAAGACCTTGCCGCTGGCCTTGTGCGACTGGTGCGAGGCATCGTACCAGTGCACGGCCTCGACGCGGTTGTTCAGGTCGGTATCGACTTTGTAGACCACCGACTCCGCCAGCACCGTGGCGCCACGGCGTTCGGCCGACTCGATACTGTGGATGCCGTTGTACATCGCGCCGATCGGACAGATCGGCTGACAGTTGTTGTTGCCGCAGCAGGTCGGACGGCCATTCCAGGGCCGGGTACTGCGGGCCTGTGGAATCGGGATCGAATGAAAACCGTGGGCATTGACCACTTCGGCAAAACGCTTGTCGCCATAAGCCCAGGGCACCATGTCCAGCGGATAGGGCTGGCTGCGCTGCGGAGGTGACTGCATCGCCGGATCGCTGGGTCCGGCCACCCCCAGCGCCTGCTCGGCGCGACAGTAATAAGGCTCGAACTCCTCGTAGCTGATCGGCCAGTCGCGACCCACGCCGTAGGTGCTCTTCATCTTGAAGTCCACCGGCAAATGCCGCCAGCAGGAAGCGGCCCAGTGCCAGGTGGTACCGCCGACGGTGCGCAGATAGCCCTGCTTGAAGGCGCTTCCATTCGGTCCACTCAGGCCGACATAGTGGTTTTCCGGAAAATACAGCGGCGCCGGCGCCAGCTTCGACTGCGGATAAAGCCCCTGGAAATCGGAGTGCAGACGATTGTCGAACGGCATATTGCGCCAGTTCTCCACCGCCTGATCGCGCTGGATACGCATGCCGGCCTCCAGAATCAGCACCGAATGCCCCGCTGCCGCCATCTGGTCGGCAATCAGGCCGCCGACGATGCCCGAACCGACGATGACCACATCGGCGGCGTAATCGCCGTTCGCCAGTTTCTCTGCCCTGTTCATGCCTGCATCCCGCCCTGCCTTCCATGTTCCGCAATACCCAGGGCCGGGGGATTCCCGGTCCACCACAATGGCCCGTAACTGCCATAAGTCGGCACGATCAGACCGTCGCTGACCGTGCGATACATCAGCGCCTCGGCGTAAGCGACCAGCACGCCTTGATTGCCCTGCCCCACCGTTCCCGTGTACCAGGCGGCAACCAGTTCGTGCAGGAGCCCGTCCCGGCCCTTGCCTCGGGCCGCGGCCAACACCTGCTCGGCCGTCCGTTCCGCCAACGGCAGCGCGAACAGGGCTTCAAAGGCAGCAGCCCGCGAAGCATCCGCGGCGAGCAGCGCCTGATAGATCCGCGCACCCGTCTCGGCCGAGAGATCGGCCCGCGCAGTCATCACCCGCGACAGCGCCATGAAGCGATCAAGGATCGCGGCCGGAACCACGGCCTGCGCGCTGCCCGGCACCGCCGAAGCCGACGTGGCGAATGTCGCCGCGAGCCCCGTCCGTGGAGTCGCCGCCAGCGCCCCCGCCTCGACAACGGCCACCGTCGTGGCCAGCCCCAGCAGCAGCCTGCGCCGTGCCGGCAGAAACGGGACAGCACCCGCCCCAGCTTTTAGATCGTTCTTATTTTCTGACATGCTTGTAGGCCTCTGGCTGCGCCAGGCTGACACGGGCAATAAAGACCGCCTGCGGTCCGAGCGGACCGGCAATGGAAAGAAAGCTCAGCAGCGATGCAAACGCCGCGATCAACCTGTCACGAATATCGGCATGAGACATTTGACCTCATGCGACATTTCGCGACTCGACTGCATAGATTAGTCATGTAGTGACACTTGTCCACTGTTTCATTCAAATCACGACGATCCTGCGCAAAGACCGCAACTACCTGCGTCGCGCAACAGCGGCGCAGCTTGCTGCATGAAGCTGAATCCCCACAAAAAACGGGCCGGCATCACTGCCGGCCCGTCATCAGGCGTCGATTTCTTCCGAAACCCGTGATTACTGCTTCAGACCGCGATCTTTCAGCATCGGCTCGACCGAAGGCGCCTTGCCACGCCAGGTCTCGTACAGCTTCTGCAAGTCCTCGGAGTTGCCGCGCGACAACACCATCTGCCGGAAACGGTCGCCATTGGCACGGGTCAACCCGCCGTGCTCGTCAAACCACTGGAAGGCATCATCAGCCAGCATCTGGGTCCACAGATAGGCGTAGTAACCGGCCGCATAGCCATTGCCCCAGATATGCAGAAAGTAACTGGAACGATAACGCGGCGGCACGTAGCTGAGATCGATCTTGTGATGCTGCAGCGACTGCAACTCGAAACTGTCCACGTTCTGCAGCGGCGCGCTGGCCGACAGGCTGTGCCAGTCCATGTCCAGCAAGGCCGCCGAAACCAGCTCGGTCATGTCATAACCCTTGTTGAACGTCGCGGCCCGCTTGATCTTGTCGACCAAAGCCTGCGGCATCGGCTCGCCGGTCTGGTAGTTCTTCGCGTAATGGGCAAAGACCTTAGGATCCAGTGCCCAGTGCTCATTGAACTGCGAGGGGAATTCCACGAAATCACGCGCCGTGGCGGTACCCGAAAGGCTGGGATACTGCTGATCGGCAAACATGCCATGCAGGGCATGACCGAACTCATGGAACATCGTCACCACGTCGTCAAACGACAGCAGCGCCGGCTGCCCGTCCACCGGCTTGGTGAAGTTCGCCACGTTGTAGATCACCGGCTTGGTGCCCAGCAGATGCGACTGGCCGACGAAATTGCTCATCCAGGCGCCGCCGCTCTTGTTGTCGCGCTTGAAATAGTCGGTATAGAACAGAGCCAGCGACTTGCCGTCCTTGTCGAAGACCTCGTAGACCTTGACGTCCTTCTGATAGACCGGAATATCCGTGCGCGCCTTGAAGGTCAGTCCGTACAGCTGGTTGGCCGCGTAGAACACGCCGTTTTCCAGCACGTCATTGAGCTCGAAATAAGGCCGCACCTGAGACTCGTCCAGATCATAGCGCTGCTTGCGGACCTTTTCGGCATACAGCGACCAGTCCCAGGGCTGCAGCTTGAAGCCGCCCTTTTCCTGATCGATCACCGTCTGGATATCCGCCGCCTCGCGCGTCGCACGAGCCGTTGCCGGCGCGACCAGGGCCTGCATGAAATTCAGGGCATTGGCCGGCGTCTTGGCCATCTGGTCGGCAAGCGTCCAGGCGGCATAACTGGGGAAGCCCAGCAATCGGGCACTCTCGGCCCGTACGTGGGCCAGCTTGGCGATGATGGCCCGCGTATCGTTGGCATCACCCTTTTCGGTTCGCGTCCAGGAGGCGTGGAACAAGGCCTCCCGCGTGGCGCGATCCGTCAGATCCTGCAAGGCAGGCTGCTGGGTGGTGTTCTGCAGCACCAGTACCCACTTGCCCGGCAGGCCACGCTCCTTGGCCGCCTCGGCTGCCGCAGCGATATCAGAATCCGACAGGCCAGCCAGCTTGGCCTTGTCGTCGATCACCAGGGCTCCGGCCTTGGTGCCGGCAAGCAGGCGATTGTTGAACTGGGTGCTCAACACCGACTGCTCACGATTCAGCTGCTTCAGCCTGGTCTTGTCGGCAGGCGACAGACGCGCGCCATTCAGGACAAAGTTGCGATAGGTCACTTCCACCAGCCGCAGCGATTCCGGATCCAGTTTCAGCTGGTGACGCTGCTGATAGATCTTGCCCAGACGGCTGAACAACCTGCTGTCCATATGGATGGCATCGGCATGGGCGGCCAGTTCCGGCGCCACCTGCTCCTGCACCTTCTGCAAGGTGTCATCGGTATTGGCCTGGACCACGCCAAAGAAGACTTGGGACACGCGGTTCAGCAAGACACCGCTCTTTTCCAGAGCGACATAGGTGTTTTCAAACGTCGGAGCAGCCGGATTGTCGGCAATCGCACGCACTTCCGCCCGCTGCTGCTTCATCCCCAGCTCGAAGGCCGGCAGATAATCGCTTTCCTTGATGCGATCGAACGGCGGGGCCTGGAACGGCAGCGGACTGGCCGTCTCCAGCGGATTGGCCGTCGTGTCGGCCAGCGCCGGCATCGCGACACCCAGAGCCATGGTGGTGGCCAGCGCCAGAGCGCCGAGACGGAAACGGGAAACAAGAGGACGTGACATGATCAAACCCTTGGCGACTAATAAAGAAAAACGAGCAGGCAAGACTAGCATCCGGACCGGAATCAGGCGTTGCGGACATCCCGCAACTGCCAGTGCTCGCCGATCAGCAGGCTCAGGCGATGCCTCACGATGCGCATCGGCAAGGTGGTCACCACTTCCAGGTCGACCGCCAGATCCGCCAGCCTGGCCTTGGTCAGCGCCTGATCATCGGTCAAGCCCAGAGCGACGGCCTCGGCTTCGCTGGCACCGGTCAACTGCACCCACTGCTGATGGAAGCCGGGGTAGCGCAGTGCCTCCTGCAGGGCCGCGGCCAGATGATTGGGCCCGGCGCCATCAAAGGCCAGTCCGGCGAGTTCGCCCTTTGCAGACGCCAGGTCCGCAATCGAAAATTCATAACAATGACGTTGGTTCATCAACTTTCCCTATGGCATCCGGAAACCACGAGTGTCCGCGTCCATTTCCGGACCCGGCCTCGCCTCTTCCCGCTCAAGGGGAATAGCGGATCGCACCGAACAAACCCCTGGCTCCCTGCGGCTCAGCATACCCCACATCCCCCAGCAAGGGGGCCGGCATCAACTCGCCCAGCGTCTCGATGTTGGCCTGCAGGGCCTCCATTCGCGGATCGACCCGATTGGCCACCCAGCCCAGCAGCGGACAGCCGTCGGCGAGGATGGCGCGCGCCGTCAGCAGGGCATGATTGATGCAACCCAGGCGCATGCCTACCACCAGAATCACCGGCAGTTGCCATTCCCGCGCAAGATCACTGGCACTGAAACCCGGCGCAAGCGGCACCATCCAGCCCCCCACCCCTTCCACCACCACACTGTCGTAGCGTTCGCGCAGCTGCCGATAGGCCGCTTGCAGGGGGTGCATGGTGATGCGCATGCCCGAGGCCGCAGCGGCCAGATGAGGCGACCAGGGCTGGGCCATCGCGACCGGATTGACCAGCGCATAGGGGGGCGCATCGTCACTGGCCGCCTGCAGCGCCAGAGCGTCCTCGTTGCGCAGGCCATCGGGCGTGACTTCGCATCCGCTGGCGACCGGCTTCATCCCGCAGACCCGCAAACCCGCCTGGCGCAAAGCCGCCAGCAACTGGCAGGACACAAAGGTCTTGCCGATGCCGGTATCCGTACCAGCCACAAAAATTCCATCGCGCCCCAAGGTGATCGGCCCCATCAGCCACTCCTCATATATCGATACGGCAAACCGCGCATAATACGTTTTTGCCAAGGGTGACAGCCATGTTTGAACTTTCCACGTCCCTCAGCCAGAACAAAAGCGAGCTTTACGGGGATCTGGCCAGCCAGGCACGCGGCCTGCTCGAGGGCGAGTCCGATCCGATCGCCAATGCCGCGAATTTCGCGGCCCTGGTCTATCACAGCCTGCCTGACCTGAACTGGGCCGGCTTCTATTTCTTCGATGGCAAGGAACTGGTCGTCGGCCCCTTCCAGGGCAAGCCCGCCTGCGTGCGGATCGCCTTGGGCCGTGGCGTCTGCGGCACCGCCGCTCAGCTGCGTCAGACCCAGGTCATCCAGGACGTGCATGCCTTTGAAGGTCATATCGCCTGCGATGCCGCCTCCAACTCGGAAATCGTGGTACCGCTGATCGATGCCCGCGGCGAGCTGGTCGGGGTATGGGATGTCGACAGCCCCAAGGTCGGTCGCTTTGACGAGGCTGACCGGGCCGGCATGGAAGCCCTGTGCCGCATCTTCATGAACAGTCGCGCCCCCACGATCTGAGGCGCCTTCAGGCTTACTCGGTACGATGCGTCTGGCGGGTCGACCGACAGCCGTGGCGAAAAAAATTCATGAAACTTTACTTTCGCTGTTGACATCGAAGGAAGATCCCCTAGAATACGCAGCTCACCCCGCCCGAATAGCTCAGCTGGTTAGAGCACTTGACTGTTAATCAGGGGGTCGTTGGTTCGAGTCCAACTTCGGGCGCCATATTTTTCAAAGGCCTGCGCATTGCGCGGGCCTTTGTATTTTGGGCTTGCGTAAAAGTCTGCGTAAAATTCCGCCCACAATTCAGGGCCGGGCGCCTCACCACTTGCCTCCGTCCAATCGCGTGCACCCCATGATCCGTGCCAGGCTCATCGCACCCGGATAGACATGCGCCTGCCGCGAAGCAGCACAAGGAACAAAGCCACTTATGGCATCCGCCGGCCATGTACTGCTCGTCAGCCTGGATCCAGAGCCATCACCGAACCCAGGGCCAGCCCGCATCCCGATGCCCTGATGCGATATCGTGCAGGTATTCGCCCAGCCGTCCCTGGCATGATCCCGTCGGCGGTCCGCCGGAGCCGGGCCATCATCCGGACTCCCTGGGCTCTGCCGAGCCGGCGACCAAGACCTGATCCCATCTGTGCGGAAACCGCGGAACAGGCCGTCAGCGTCCGATGCCGGGTCGGCCGGCAAGCACGGCTTCATCTGCAGCCATGCCGATGACTTCGTCAGAGGCACCGGCATGGATCTGGAGCAACACGCTCCGCCTGCCCGGGGAGTGTGTCACGGTGAAGCCGGAAATCAGTGCAGCGCGGCGGCGGCCAGCTTCACCACCGGGGTGTCGACATTGCCATCCGGGGTACTGATGCCCAGACCACCGACCACCACGCCATTGACCTTCAACGGCATGCCACCGGGCAGCGGAGACATGTCCGGCACCGCCAGGATGTGCAACTGGTTCTGCTTGTCCAGCTGGGCGTAGAGATCGTCGGTGGGCAGCTGGAACTGGGCGGCCGACTTGGCCTTGACCGTGGCTGCGGCATTGCAATTGGTATAGGCGCCGGCCATGCGCTGGAAGAAAATCGTCATGCCGTCCGCATCGGTGATCACGATGCACCCCTTGGCATGGCGCTCGGCCAAGGCCTGCTTGGCCACCTGGACCACCTTGGCCACATCGGCATCATCCAGCACGGGCTGCATCGTGGCAGCCTTTGCCTGCGGGGAATGCAGGGCCAGGCCGCCGCCCAGAGCCGCGATCGCCGCGGCGAAAACCATTTTGTTCATGACTTGCTCGTACTCCGTAGTGCGTAGGGTCCGCGTCCGTACCGGCACCGGACAGAAAAGGAGAGCGCTCTCAATCACCACCGAGATTAACATGCGGCCTGCGACAATAAAACCTGAATATCGCTGCCCCGGGCCCTGCCGGCGTCGCTACCAAGCCGGCCTCCCGACAAGGTGCCGGGGGGCGGATTCAGGCCGGCTGCTCCCCTCCGACCACACCCCGCTGCGTGGTCAGCCGTTCCAGCTGCCTGCGGATCTCGGCCATCAACTCTTCGCTGATGACGTCGTCGTAGCCGATCAGCCTGGAGATCCACAACCCGTCCGCCGCCAGTCGACAGATCATGTTGCGCGCCGCCCAGGCCAACGGCAGATCATCCGGCCGCATCCATTCCCGCAGCACCGGCAAATAGCGATGGCGCACCGTGGCGTCATTGAGCGAATGAGCGGTCAATACCCGCAACACGTCGACCCGTCCCTTGCCCTGGGTATCGTCTTCGGCGCCTTTCAGATAGGCACGTGCCGCCGCTCCTTCGGGCTCTCCCGCATCCGCCTTGCGATGCCCCTCCATGCGCTGTTGCAGCTGGCCGATCACCTGATCGTAAAGTGCTTCAACCAGCCCTTTCCGGCTTTTGAAATGGTATTGCAAGGCCCCCTTGGTCAGCCCGGCCAACTCGGCGACCTTCTCCAGAGTGACCGCATGCAGGCCTTTTTCGGCCGCCAGCCGGGTTGCCGCCTGCAGCAACTGTGCCCGCGCGGCCTGCGGATCTTTTTTCCTGCGCAGACCCGAGACCGGATTGCCGCCAGACGGCTCCGCGGATGATGTTCGACCACTGTTCAAACCATTGCCCTCGCTCGATTCAATGCTTCGCAACTTGACACTGTGAACAGAAATGCTTGGCAACTGCCCGTCATGATCCTACCATCTGTCATCTCGAAAAACATTCCGGCCGGATGGATTCATGCAGGCAGCTGATTTCATGAACAAGCAATCCCTACCCAAATTGAAAGCCGCGATCCGCCGCGCGGCCGACAATTTGCTGGGCCGTCAGGCCGCTGACGGCCACTGGTGCTTCGAGCTGGAATCCGATGCCACCATCACCGCCGAATACATCCTG
>JGI2924J29684_1078455_pt1 | contig 52353 bp, 48 predicted proteins | sample BenlonsequencITS_FD_29684 | JGI IMG/M metagenome (IMG submission 29684) | reverse complement strand
GGCTCGGCTGCCGAATGTCGTGGCAGAAATGAACTGGCCGGTGCGTCGCAGCCGGCCGAGCAGGTCCTGGCGGAAATTCGAGTGATCCCAGACGCCGGCCAAAGCCAGGGGGTGCAGGGCCTGCAGCAGTAGCGCGGAAATGCCACCGACCATCATCGAGGTGAAGTCGCCATGCACCCGCCAGCAAACTGACTCAGGCCCGAACAGGCCGGGATCGCCCGGAGGGTTTTCGTAGTCGACACCGCCGATTGCCAGGCCGGTGAGGCTCAGCACGCGGGTTTCGATCTGGCGGCGGATGAATTCCATGGCAATGGCGCTGCTGGCTTGCGAAGCGACCGATAGTACCTGAGGAGACGATCATTGCTTGTGGTTGCAAGCAGGTTCGGACGAGGGGGCATGGCAAGGCGGAGTGACCGGACAGCGTTGCACTGTCCGGTCAGGTGGCGCAATCAGCCGCGATGGCGGCCACGGAAGAAGTCGATCAGACCTTGCGTGGACGCATCCTCGGCCGGCGCGGCATCGAAGCGGGTCATCTGGTTGTAGACGGCCTTGCCCAGATCCTTGCCGAGTTCCACGCCCCATTGATCGAAGGAGTTGATTCCCCAGATCACGCCCTGGACGAAAACCTTGTGCTCGTACAGCGCGATCAGTGCGCCAAGGCGGCCGGGGCTGATGGTTTCCATCACCACGGTGTTGCTCGGGCGGTTGCCGGGAATCACCTTGTGCGGGGCGAGTCGCTGCACCTCGGCTTCGTCGAGGCCCTTGGCGCGCAGCTCGGCTTCGGCTTCTTCGCGTGTCTTGCCGCGCATCAAGGCCTGGCTCTGCGACAGGCAGTTGGCGTAGAGCCACTCGTGGTGATCGGCGACCGGATTGTGGCTGACCACGGGCACGATGAAGTCGGCCGGGATCAGCGGGGTGCCCTGGTGCAGCAGCTGGTGGTAGGCGTGTTGGCCGTTACAGCCGACACCGCCCCAGATCACTGGGCCGGTAGTGCAGGACACGGGCGTGCCGTCCTGGCGCACGCTCTTGCCGTTCGACTCCATGTCCATCTGCTGCAGGTGTTTGACGAAGTTGCGCAGGTAGTGGTCGTAGGGCAGGAAGGCGTAGCTCTGCGCGCCCCAGAAGTTGTGGTACCAGATGCCCAGCATCGCCAGCAGCACCGGCATGTTGCTTTCGAACGGCTCGCTGAGGAAATGCTGGTCCATACTGTAGGCGCCGGACAGCAGGTCCTTGAAGTTGGACATGCCGATGGCCAGGGCAATCGGCAGGCCGATCGCCGACCACAGCGAATAACGGCCACCAACCCAGTCCCACATCGGAAAGATGTTCTTCTCCCGAATGCCGAATTCCACCGCCGCCTGCTTGTTGCTGGTCACGGCGATGAAATGGCGGTAGAGCTTTTCTTCGGTACCGCCCTTGCCCAGGTACCAGGTGCGCGCGGCCTGGGCGTTCTTCAGCGTCTCGAGGGTGCCGAAGGTCTTGCTGGAGATGATGAACAGCGTGGTTTCGACATTCAGCTTGGCGGTCACTTCGCGGAATTCGCTGCCATCGATGTTCGCCAGGTAATGCGTGCGCACGCCGTGCTGGGTGAATGGCAGTAGCGCTTCGGAGACCAGTTGCGGGCCGAGGAACGAGCCGCCGATGCCGATGTTCACCACGTCGGTGATGGTCTTGTCGCTGAAGCCGCGCCACAGGTTGTTGTGAATGCGGGTAACGATATCGGTCATCTGCGCCAGGGCGGTGTGCACGTCGCGCATGATGTTCTTGCCGTCGACCATCACCGATTCACCCATCGGGCGGCGCAGGGCGGTGTGCAGCACGGGGCGGTTTTCCGAGGCGTTGATCCGCTCGCCTTCGAACATCGCGTGGGCGGCCTGCTCGACGCCGGCCTCGCGGGCCAGATTCACCAGCAGGGTACGGGTCTCGGGGGTGATCAGGTTCTTCGAGTAGTCGAGAAACAGACCGCTGCAGGAAACCGACAGGTCATCGAAGCGCGTCGGGTCGGCCTTGAACGCTTCGCGCATGCTGAAGTTCTGCATGTCCAGGCGGTGTTCTTCCAGGGCCTTCCAGGACGGCAGGCCGGTGACATCGAGCGGATGCTGGTAGTAGCTCATGGTGATGCGGCTTCCTTTGCTTTGACAGGCCGCTGAATCCTTGCGGGGGTGCATCGGGCGCGCTGGCCGCGACAGGATTCAGTGATATGTATGACCGTGCGGGCGCGCCGGCACTCGTCCTGAATGCTGCGGATGCTGGCCGAACCCGGCTTTGGCCGAGCCGGTAAAGGCACATCCTATGCCATCAGAGTCAGCTCTGACAGGGAAAACCCCTGCTGCGTTCCGGGCTATTTCTTCTATTCTGCCCGCGCAGACGCAATGCCCCAAGCATCCTGGCCGTCGCGGTGTCCGCACAACGAAAAAGCCCGAAGTGCGGACACTTCGGGCTTTCGTTCAGCGATGCCGGGTGGCTGAGGTCAGGCGACCTGCACCGGGATGGCGTTGCTGGTGTGGCTCAGTTCGCCGTCGGCACCCATGTAGAGCACGTGAGGCTTGAAGTTGGCCAGCTCGGCCTCGCTGTAGTGCGCGTAAGCGCAGATGATCACACGATGGCCAACGCCCGCCTTGTGGGCGGCGGCACCGTTGACCGAGATGATTTTCGAGCCTTCCTCGCCGCGGATGGCGTAGGTGGTGAAGCGCTCGCCGTTGTCGACGTTATAGATCTGGATCTGTTCGTATTCACGGATACCGGCCAGGTCCAGCCACTCGCCGTCGATGGCGCAGGAGCCTTCGTAATCGAGCACCGAGTGAGTCACCTGGGCGCGGTGCAGTTTGGCCTTGAGCATGATGGCGTGCATGGCAGGGTCCTCCGGGTGCGCAAGCGGCGCAGAGTTTGCCTTAAGCCTCGAACGTGATCAAGGCTGTGGGCAATTGACTGGAATCAGGCCGATGTGCGGATGTCGACGAGCAAATTATCGAGCAGTCGTGTCTTGCCGAGATAGGCGGCGACAAGGATGACTACTTCGCTGGAAGCGTCGCTCACCGGCTGCAGATCGATGGCGTTGCGGATCTCCAGGTAGTCCGGGCGCAGGCCGGCGGATTGTAGCGCGCTCAACCCCACGGCGATCAGTGCCGGATAATCGCGGCGGCCACCACGGATCGCCGTTTCGAGCTCTTTCAGCGTGCGGTACAGCACGGGTGCGGTGGCACGCTCGTCCGCAGTCAGGTATCCGTTTCGCGATGACAATGCCAGGCCGTCATCGGCCCGAACGATCGGCTCGGAAAGGATCTGCACCGGCATGTTCAGGTCGCGAACCATGGTGCGGATCACCGCCAGCTGCTGGAAATCCTTCTGCCCGAACACGGCGAGATCCGGCAGGACCATGTTGAACAATTTGGTGACTACTGTGGAGACGCCATCGAAGTGCCCGGGACGACTGCCGCCACACAAACCTTCCGATACACCGGGAACGCGCACGATAGTCTGCTGGGCCTGCCCGTGCGGGTACATTTCGTCCACGCTCGGCGCGAAGAGCAGGTGGCAGCCTGCTTCGAAGAGCTTGTCCTGATCCGCCGCGAGGGTGCGCGGATAGCTGTCCAGGTCCTCGTTGGGGCCGAACTGCAACGGATTGACGAAGATGCTGGCGACCACGAAGTCGGCACGCTGACCAGCCTTTTTCACCAGAGCGATGTGGCCAGCATGCAGGTTGCCCATGGTCGGCACGAAGCCGATGCGCTTGCCCTCGCTGCGCGCGCGGGCGACCGCGGCGCGCAGGTCGGCAATGGTCTTGACGATGTTCATGCGGAGAAACCGTGCTCGGCTGCGGGAAATTCGGTGGCCTTGACGGCTTTTACATAGCCGGCGATGGCGGAAGGGATGTCACCGTGCTCGCGCATGAAGTTCTTGACGAACTTCGGTACGCGACCACTGAGCGAAAGCCCGAGCATGTCGTGCAACACCAGCACCTGGCCGTCGGTGTCGCTGCCGGCGCCGATACCGATCACCGGAATCTGCACCGCCCGGGTGATGCGTGCAGCCAGTTCGCTGGGTACGCATTCGAGCAGCAGCATGGCCGCACCGGCTGCTTCCAGCGCTTTGGCGTCTTCCAGCATCTGCTGTGCCTGGGCTTCTTCGCGGCCTTGCACCTTGTAGCCGCCGAAGAGGTTGACCGCCTGGGGCGTCAGACCCATGTGCGCACAGACCGGAATGCCGCGCTCGGCCAGCAGGCGGATCGAATCGGCCAGCCACGCGGTGCCTTCAAGCTTGATCATGTGCGCGCCGGCTTGCATCAGCGCCGCGGAGTTGTTCAGGGTCTGCTCGGTAGTGGCGTTCGCCATGAATGGCAGGTCGGCGACGATCATCGCGCCACGGTTGCCGCGCTTGACGCTGGCGGTGTGGTAGGCCATGTCGGCGACGGTGACCGGCAGGGTGCTGTCGTGACCTTGCAGGACCATGCCGAGTGAATCGCCGATCAGGAGCATCTCGACGCCCGCGTCGCAGGCGGTCTTGGCGAAGGTGGCGTCATAGCAGGTGAGCATGACGATCTTCTCGCCCTTCTGCTTGAGCCCTTGCAGCGTGGTCAGGGTTACGTCTGGCATGAATGCCGTCCTCTTCGAGCCTCGGAGGTCAGGATTGCCGGGTGGCGCACCGCTGGGCAGCGGTCGTCAGTGGCAGAGGGCGCTTATAGTCCCGGCGGCGGCAGAGTAAGTCAATCGCGAGTGTTACCCGCACGTTACGTTCGTTACCGCGGCGGTGACACTGTCGCTGGATAGCCGCTCGAGGCCGCTGAACGGGCAGGCCGTGAGTAGATCGGCGAGCCGTCGACCGTCGGCGAAGACCAGTTCCAGCGGAGCGATCTCGGCCAATGGGTAGAGCACGAATGCACGGGCCTGCATGTGATAGTGCGGAACCGTGAGGCGTGGCTCGTCGATCAGCCTGTCGCCAAACAGCAGGATATCCAGATCGAGGGTGCGTGGGCCCCAGCGCTCGGCCTTGCGCTCACGGCCCTGGGCCAGCTCGATACGCTGCAGGGCGTCGAGCAGCTTCAATGGTGCAAGGTCGGTATCCAGCGCAGCGACGGCATTGACATAGCGTGGTTGGTCGGCTGGGCCGAGCGGGTCGCTGGCATAAAGCGACGAGACTGCTGCCAGACTGCTCTCTGAAAGCTCGGCCAGCGCTTGCAGGGCGCCGCGCAGTTGCTGCTGCGGCTCGGCCAGGTTGCTGCCCAGGCCGATATAGACGCGTTCCATCTTACTCGGCCGGGGCGGCGGTATTGTCGCCCGGAGCCCGGCGGCGACGCCCGCCACGGCGGCGCTTCTTCGCTGCGCCGGCATCGTCTTTATTGCTGAGCCCGCGAATCATGTTGCGCCGCTCGCTTTCGCTGGCCTCCTGATAATCGGTCCACCAGTCTCCGAGCCCGCCGGTCTGCTCGCCGGCACTCTCGCGCAGCAGGAGGAAGTCGTAACCGGCACGGAAACGTGGATTTTCCAGCAGCTGGTCGGCACGCCGGCCCTGGCGCCGCGGCAGACGCTCCTGCATGTCCCAGATCTCGCGCATGGGCATGGTGAAGCGTTTGGGGATTGCGGTGCGCTGGCACTGTTCCCAGATGATGTCGTGCGCGGCCTCCTGCATCGCCGGGATCGGCGGCATGCCGCGGTTCTGCAGTTCCAGCACGCGGGCCGGCAGGGCAGGCCAGAGCAGGGCGGCGAAAAGGAACGCAGGCGTTACCGGCTTGCCCTGCTGGATCCGCAGATCGGTATTGGCCAGAGCGTTGCGGATCAGCGTGCCGGCATACTCCGGGTCGCGCTCCAGTGCTGCCGCGCTCGCCGGGAACAGCGGGGCGAAAAGGTCGTATTCGAGCAGCAGCTCGAAGGTGCGCTCGGCCTTGCCGCCGAGGAACAGCTTGAGGACTTCGTCGAACAGGCGGGCCGAGGGAATGCCGTCGAGCAGGTCGGCCAGTTCGACGATGGGCTCGGCGCTGTGCCGTTCGATCTCGAAGTCGAGTTTGGCGGCGAAGCGCACGGCACGCAGCATGCGCACCGGGTCTTCCTGATAGCGCTGCTCGGGGTCGCCGATCAGGCGGATCAGGCGATTGCGGATGTCGTGCACGCCACGGGTGTGATCGAGGATGCGCTCCGTGGTCGGATCGTAGTACAGCGCGTTGATGGTGAAGTCGCGGCGCTGGGCATCATCCTCGAGGGTGCCGTAGATGTTGTCGCGCAGGATGCGTCCGCTCTCATTGCGCGAGGCCAGATGGCTGGCGTCGTCGTCATCCTCTTCTGGATGATTGGCGCGGAAAGTGGCGACCTCGATGATCTCGCGGCCGAAATGCACGTGCACCAGCTTGAACCGTCGGCCGATCACCCGCGCGTTGCGGAACTCCGCGCGCACCTGCTCGGGCGTCGCGCTGGTGGCGACGTCGTAATCCTTGGGGTTCAGCTGCAGCAGCAGATCGCGCACGCAACCGCCCACCACATAAGCCTCGTAACCTGCCTGCTGCAGGCGCTCGACCACGCTCACCGCGTAACGGCTGATCTCGTTGCGGTGCAGGGAGTGCTGCCTGCTGGACAGAATTTCAGGTGTGCGGCGGGGATGCGGGATACGGCGCAGAGGAAGACGAAAAGACTGGAACAGCTTTTTCAGCATGGGGGGCAACTGTGTGGCGGAATGACGGGCCGGTGTCGCGAATGACCGCGAAACCTGCGCGGATTCTAGCACCGAGAGTGCTGGATGTTGAACGATGCGCGGGGAGGTGTCAAAAAGCATCTTGCGCAGCGTGACGGGGTATTGCTTGGTACGGCAGACAGGCCGGATGCAGGGGCGCCTGGTGCGCTGCAAGTGCAACGGGTTCACGGGTGGGTCGACAAAGCCCGGATAGCACAAAGGGGAGCCGAAGCTCCCCTTTGAATACTGTCGCGTGCTTTATTGTTATTAGTGGTTCAGGCGTTGCTGTTCTTGTTGTTCGCCTGTTCTCTTGGGCCGTAGCCTTCGAGAGCGCTCCTATAGTAGGAGCTAATAGCAAACGGATTTCTTTGGTCGCTGACTTTGCCTTGATCTTCGATCCAACCAGTGCGGGCCCTGCTTGCTGCAGTTTTTATTGTTCTCGGCCTGGTCGTGGGGCGAACCCCGTGGCAAGTCCTCTCCAAAAGAATCAGTTAGCTGCGCCTCCGCCTTCTTGTCGTTATTTTGCTGGAGCCGTTACGTCTTGTTCTTGTTATGGGAGCTGCTTGTTATTGTTGTTGTGCCACTTAGAAAGCATTTGCTGTGCCAGTTTATGAAAGTCATTATTTTTCAATGAGTTGAGTATTTTCCTCAGTCGCGCGGGCAAGAAAAAACCGGGAGAACGTTACCGTTGCTCCCGGTTTTTGTTACGAATCATGCTGACGCGGTAACAAACTACCCGGCCGCGCTACTCGACTTGCGCCGCGGAATGCCCAGGCGCTGGCGGCGTTCCCACAGACATTTACGGCTGATGCCCAGCTTGCGAGCCAGCTCGGTCTCGGTCATGTGGTCCTGATGCTCGAGCACGAAGTGCTGGAAATAGTCCTCCAGCGACAGATCCTCGGTCGGCTCATTGCTGTTGGCGATACCGCGGATGCTGCCGAGAGGCTCGTCGAAATCGTCGTCCAGCTCATCGAGCTCGATATCGATGCCCAGCAGCTCGGCATCGATCTCCGGGCTCTCACTGAGGATGGCAGCGCGTTCGATGGCGTTTTCCAGTTCTCGCACGTTACCTGGCCAAGAGTAATGACGGATGGCCTGTTCTGCGTCGCGGGAAAAATGCAGGTCGTCGCTGCCCATGCGCTCACCCTGGCGGGCGAGGAATGCCTTGGCGATCTCCAGCACGTCACTGCCGCGTTCGCGCAGCGGGGGTAGCTTGAGTGCGATGACGTGCAGTCGGTAGTAGAGGTCTTCACGGAACTGCCCGGTCTTGGCCAGGGTTTTCAGGTCGCGGTGAGTCGCGGCGATAAGGCGCACATCGACCTTCTGCGATTGCACCGAGCCAACCCGGCGGATCTCGCCTTCCTGCAGAACCCGGAGCAGGCGTGCCTGTGCCTCCAGGGGCAGCTCGCCGATTTCGTCGAGAAACAGCGTGCCGCCATCGGCTGCTTCGACCAGGCCGGCGCGCCCTGCGCTGGCACCGGTGAACGCGCCTTTTTCATGGCCGAACAATTCGGATTCGATCAGCGTTTCCGGGATGGCGGCGCAGTTCACCGAGATCATCGGCGCCTTGGCGCGGCGCGAGAGGTTGTGCAGCGCACGGGCGACCAGCTCCTTGCCGGTGCCCGATTCGCCCTGGATCAGCACGTTGGAATCGGTCGGAGCGACCTTGCGGATCTTGCCGAACAGGTCCTGCATGGGCGCGCAGTGGCCGATGATGCCGATGTCATCCCGACCCGATCCAGCTGCGGTGGCACTTGCACTGCGCGCGGGCTGCGCCTGTACGGCTGCACTTTGCTGATGGTCGCTGAGAATGCGTGCGACGGTCTGCAGCATCTCGTCGTGATCGAAAGGTTTGGCGATGTAGTCGACCGCGCCCATTTTCATCGAGTCCACTGCCGAGCGCAGGCTGGCATAGCTGGTCATGATCAGCACCGGCGTGCCTTCGGCGAGCTTGATCAGCTCCGTGCCGGGTGCGCCGGGCAGTCTCAGGTCGCTGACGATGAGGTCGAAGCCCGGGATGCTGTAGCGCTCCTGTGCCTCCTGCACCGAGCCGGCTTCGCTGACCTCGTACTGGTTGCGTTCGAGAAGGCGTCGCAGGGCGGAGCGGATGATGGTTTCGTCTTCGACGATCAGAATGTGTGACATCAGTACTCTCTCGACGGTCTGGAGGCAGCGCCGGCACGGGGCCGGTACGGCAGTCGCCTCTTCAACTTACGGCATGGGACGCTTCGACATGCCGCGGCAGGGTGATGCGAAAACGGGTGCCGCGCTGTGTTTCCGGGTCGGCCGGGCTGTCGATATCGATCTGGCCATAATGCTCTTCAATGATCGAATAGACCAGCGCAAGGCCCAGGCCAGTGCCTTCGCCCGGATCCTTGGTGGTGAAGAACGGCTCGAACAGGCGGTCCTGAATGTCCTTGGGAATCCCGCTGCCTTCGTCTTCGACCACCAGGTACACGGTCTGCTCGGCAACTTCGCTGCTGATACGGATCACGCCACCTTGCGGCGATGCGTCGCGGGCATTGGAGAGCAGGTTGATCAGCACTTGGGCGAGGCGTTGCGGGTCGCCCTCGGCGACATGATCGGGGTGGCACAGGTTGATGAACTGCACCTCGGTGCGGTTGCGGTTGAGCGAGAGCAGGCCGATGGCGTCCTGGGTGACCTGAGCGAGGCTCACCGGATACAGCTGGTGCTGGCGCTCGCCGGCATGGGCGAAGCTCATCAGTGACTGCACGATGCGCGACACGCGTTTGGTCTGCTCGATGATTTGCGCACTGATCTCGACGATCTCGCCATCGTCTTCCCGCTCGTCCCGCAGGTTCTGCGCCAGACAGGCGATGCCGGTGATCGGGTTGCCGATTTCATGCGCCACGCCGGCTGCCAGGCGACCGATGCTGGCTAGGCGCTCGGAGTGCACCAGGCGGTCTTCCAGCTGCTGGGTTTCGGTCAGGTCCTCGACCAGCAGCACCAGACCGCTGTTGCCGGGCGCCAGCGGCTCGGCGATGGCTGCCTTGTGCAGGTTGAGGCAGCGGCGATGGCCGTTATGGGCCAGGCGCTGCTTGTGCAGGTGTTCGTCGGCTTGCTCGATGAAGTCGCTGAGCAGGCTACGCCAGGGTTCGGCGATGGTCGACAGGCGCGAGCCCACGACCTGCAGTGCCGGAATCTCGGTGAGTTCCTCGAGTGCGCGGTTCCACATGAGGATTTCCTGATCCTTGGCCAGCGAGCAGACGCCCATCGGCAGCTCCTGCAAGGTCTGCCGGTGATAGCGGCGCAGCGCGTCGAGCTCGGCGGCCAGGCCGGTCAGGCGTGAGTGGTATTCCTCGAGACGGCTCTCGATGAAGTGGATGTCCTCGGTGATGTAGCCCTCGGCGCCGTTCTTGTACGGCAGGAAGTTCTCGACGATGTCCTGAGCCACGCTTGGGCCCATCAGGCCCGACAGGTTGGCTTCGATGCGGTCACGCAGACGGCGCAGCGCATAGGGGCGGTGCTCGTCGAACGGCAGCTGCAGATCGCGCAACGCCTGTTCCACTTCGCGTTGGGCGGTCTTGGCCCCCAGCGGTTTGGCCAGCTGGGTGGCGAATTCCTGCGGCGAGGCCGCCATCAGCTCGCGCCGTTGTGGGCGTCGCACGTTCTCCACGGCGCAGGCCTCGGCAGCGCTTTGCTCCTCCGGACTGGTCTCGCTGAAGATGGAAAACAGCGAGAACGCCAGTACGTTGACCGCCAGCGAGGCGATCGCTGCCAGGTGCCAACTGGTGTCATCCAGCACATAGACGACGTTGAACAGCGGTATATAAAAGCCATCCAGGTTGCCCACCAGCGGCAACAGCATGGTCACCACCCAAACACCGATGCCTCCCAACAGGCCGGCAATGTAGCCGCGGCGATTGGCGGTCGGCCAGTAGAGCACCGACAGCACGCCGGGGAGGAACTGCAGGGTGGCGACGAACGCGACGATGCCGAGGTTGGACAGGTCCTGCTCTGCGCCCAGCAGCAGGTAGAAGCCGTAGCCGGCCATGATGATGGCGAAGATCAGGCTGCGCCGCGTCCACTTCAGCCAGCGGTAGATGTTGCCTTCGCTGGAGGGTTGGTAGAGCGGCAGCACCAGATGGTTGAGCGCCATGCCCGACAGCGCCAGGGTGCTGACGATGATCAGCCCGCTGGATGCCGAGAGGCCACCAACGAAGGCCAGCAGCGCGAGGGTCTCGCTCTGCGCGGCGAGACCCAGGCCGAGGGTGAAGTACTCCGGGTTGGTGCTCACGCCCAATTTCAGACCGGCCCAGAGAATCAGCGGTACGGCCAGGCTCATCAGCAGCAGATACAGGGGCAGTCCCCAGCTGGCGCTGACCAGGCCGCGCGGGTTGAGGTTCTCGGTAAAGGTCATGTGGTACATGTGCGGCATCACGATCGCCGAGGCGAAGAACACCAGCAGCAGTGTGCGCCAGGGGCCTTCCTGCAGCGGCGTATGCAGGGCCTGCAGCGCCGACTGGTTCTGCAGCAGCCAGATCTCCAGCTGGTGTGGTCCGCCGAAGACGACGTACAGCGCGTAGAGGCCGATGGCACCGAAGGTCACCAGCTTGACGATCGATTCGAAGGCGATGGCGAACACCAGGCCTTCGTGCTTCTCCCGCGTGGCGATGTGGCGGGCACCGAAGAGGATGGTGAACAGCATGATCATCAGGCAGTAGCCCAGCGCCACGCGCTCCTGCAGGGGTTCCAGCGTGAGAATGCCGATGGCGTCGGCCACCGCCTGGATCTGCAGGGCCAGCAGCGGCAGCATGCCGATCAGCATGACGATGGTGGTCAGGGCGCCGCTCCAGGTGCTGCGGAAGCGGAAGGCGACCAGATCGGCCAGCGATGACAGCTGATAGGTGCGGGTGATGCGCAGGATCGGATAGAGCAGCACCGGCGCCAGCAGGAATGCGCCACAAACGCCCAGATAGGTGGCGAGAAAGCCGTAGCCGTACTGATAGGCCAGGCCCACGGTGCCGTAAAACGCCCAGGCGCTGGCATAGACGCCCAGCGAGAGGGTGTAGGTCAGCGGGTGGCGGATGATCCAGCGCGGAATCAGGCCGCGTTCGCTGACCCAGGCGACGCCAAACAGCATGAACAGGTAGGCGGCGCTGATCAGGATCAGGTGGCTCAGGCTAAAGCTCGTCTGCATCACGCTGGCTCTGGAGAATGAAGGTCACCACGATCAGGATCAGCCACAGCACGTAGGGCCGATACCAGGCACCGTTGGGGTCGATCCACCAGTCCATGATGGCGGGGGAGAACAGATAGATCCCCACTACCAGGAGCAGCACCAGTCGGTAGATATACATGCCGGGTCTCGTGTCGGAAGTCAGGCGATGGTAGAGCAGCGGCACGTTGCAAGCCACCAGCGGAGGGCAAAACCGACTTTGTGCTCGCGCCTTGTTGCTGCCGGCTACTCAGCGCAGCTGTGCTTCTGCCAATGTCCGGGTGCGCGGGATGCGATCGGCATTCCAGTGCCTTACCGCCCAGGTGAGGATTTCGCCCGGGAGGGCGTCACTCAACTCATCTGCAGGCTGCTGGCCGAGCGCGCGCAGTGCGCGTAGCAGCAGCGGGCTGGCCTCATGGGGTTGCAGTGGTGGTGAGCGGTAGCTCTTGCCGAGCTTGTGGCCGTCTGGCTGGATGATCAGCGGCAGATGCAGATAGCGCAGTTGCGGCAGACCAAGCAGTTCCTGCAAGTAGAGCTGGCGCGGCGTCGAGTCGAGCAGGTCGGCGCCGCGCACGACGTCGGTCACACCCTGCCAGGCGTCGTCCAGCACCACGGCCAGCTGATAGGCGATCAGGCCGTCGCGACGGCGGATGACGAAGTCGCCGACCTCGCGGCCCAGATGCTGGCGGAACTCGCCCTGCACACGATCGACGAAGCCGTATTCTCGGTCAGGCACGCGCAGGCGGATGGCGGCATCGTCGAGGCCGTTCCCGGCCGTGCGGCAAAAGCCGGGATAGGGGCCGGGGTAGGCTTCGAGCTGCTTGCGCGAGCAAGTACAGGCATAAGCCAGCCGTTGCTCCAGCAAGCGGTCAATCGCATCCCGATAGGCATCATGACGCTCACTCTGGCGCAGCATTTCGCCGTCCCACTCGAAGCCGTAGCTGATGAGCGTTCCGATGATGGCTTTCTGCGCGCCGGGCATTTCCCGCGGTGGATCGATGTCTTCCATGCGCAGCAGCCAACGACCGCCGACCGCGCGGGCGTCGAGATAGGAAGCAAGGGCGGCGACCAGTGAGCCGAAATGCAGATAGCCGCTGGGCGTCGGGGCAAAACGGCCGACGTAGCGCTCGGTGTGGGCAGATGTGGCAGAAGGCATGGCGGAGCCGGCGCGATCAGGGATGGCGGGGCGGATGAGGCGCAGCAGAGACGGAAATGAAGCGGGGCGCCGAAGCGCCCCGTTCGGGATCAGGAACCGATCTGCTTTTCCTTGATCTCCGCCAGCGTCTTGCAGTCGATGCAGAGCGTGGCGGTAGGGCGGGCTTCCAGTCGGCGGATGCCGATCTCGACGCCGCAGGAATCGCACCAGCCGTATTCGTTGTCTTCGATCAGCTGCAGCGTTTCGTCGATCTTCTTGATCAGCTTGCGCTCGCGGTCGCGGGCGCGCAGTTCCAGGCTGAACTCTTCTTCCTGGCTGGCGCGGTCGGCCGGATCAGGGAAATTGGCAGCCTCGTCCTGCATGTGGTGCACGGTGCGATCGACCTCTTCCATCAGCTCCTGTTTCCACTTGTTCAGGATGCCAGTGAAGTGGGCGCGCATCTTGTCGCTCATGTATTCCTCGCCCTTGCTTTCCTTATAGGGCTCGAAGGCGCGAATCAGTTGCTTGCTCGACGGTGTTTCTTTGGTAATGGGCATGGATGAACGCCTCTCGCTATGTCCATTGCGCAGGATGATTTGTCCCTTGCCGGCCCGTGCCGGCCCTGCGGCTGCAAGCGGGCGAACTTACCAGATCGGATCGGGGTGCGCTACTCCCGAATCCAACAGTAACTGCAGCAGTATCGGGACCTTGGGTAGAATTCACGTTTCGTTCTCAACAGGAAGGTCAGATGACCTCGTCATACAGTGCGCGCAGCCGCGCAATCGAACCTTTCCACGTCATGGCGCTTTTGGAGCGGGCGAACCAGCTGCAAGTTCAAGGCCACGACGTCATTCATCTGGAAATCGGCGAGCCGGATTTCACTACCGCCGCGCCCATCGTCGCTGCAGGGCAAGCGGCGCTGGCCGCCGGGCACACGCGCTATACCCCGGCGCGCGGCCTGCCTCAGCTGCGCGAAGCAATTGCGGCTTTCTACGCGCAGCGCTATGGATTATCTATCGACCCCGGACGCATCCTGATTACGCCCGGTGGCTCCGGCGCACTGCTGCTGGCGGCCAGCCTGTTGGTGGATCCCGGCAAGCACTGGTTGCTCGCCGACCCCGGCTATCCCTGCAATCGGCATTTTCTGCGGCTGGTGGAAGGCGCCGCGCAACTGGTGCCAGTCGGCCCCGACGTTCGATACCAGCTGACCCCCGAGCTGGTCGAGCGCTACTGGGATCGCGACAGCGTCGGTGCGCTGGTGGCATCGCCGGCCAATCCGACGGGCACGCTGCTGGAGCGTGACGAGCTGGCCAGATTGTCCGCTGCGCTGAAAGAGCGCGGCGGTCATCTGGTGGTCGACGAGATCTATCACGGGCTGACCTACGGCGTGGACGCGGCGAGCGTGCTCGAGGTAGACGATGACGCGTTCGTGTTGAACAGCTTCTCCAAGTATTTCGGCATGACCGGCTGGCGTCTGGGATGGCTGGTGGCGCCGCCGACTGCGGTGCCGGAGCTGGAGAAGCTCGCGCAGAACCTCTACATCAGCGCGCCGAGCATGGCTCAGCACGCGGCGCTGGCCTGCTTCGAGCCTGCGACACTGGAGATTCTCGAAGCGCGCCGCGCCGAGTTCGCTCGCCGGCGTGATTTCCTTTTGCCGGCCTTGCGCGAGCTCGGCTTCGGTATTGCGGTCGAGCCGCAGGGCGCGTTCTATCTGTATGCCGACATCAGCGCGTTCGGCGGCGATGCCTACGCGTTCTGCCAGCACATGCTGGAAACCGAGTTCGTTGCGATCACCCCCGGACTGGACTTCGGCCGCTTTCAGGCCGGGCATCACGTGCGCTTTGCCTATACCCAGGATCTGCCGCGCCTGCAGCAGGCGGTCGAGCGCATTGCCCGTGGCCTGCGCAGCTGGCAAGCCTGATGCGTTTCGCGCAACCCCTGGAGCAGGGGCGCCTGGTCAAGCGCTACAAGCGTTTTCTCGCCGACATCGTCACGGACGAGGGCGAAGCGCTGTGCATCCACTGCCCGAACACCGGCTCGATGCTCAATTGCATGGAGGAGGGCGCGCGGGTGTGGTTCCAGCGCAGCAGCGATCCACGGCGTAAATTGCCGGGCACCTGGGAGCTGGTCGAGACGCCGCAGGGGCGGTTGGCGTGCGTGAATACGGCGCGCGCCAATCCGCTGATCGAGGAGGCGCTGCTGAATGGGCAGATCACCGAGCTGGCAGGCTTCACGATGCTCAAGCGCGAGGTGGCTTATGGTGTGGAGAACAGTCGGGTGGATTTTCGTCTCGATTACGCTGGCATTGCCGCCTTCGTCGAGGTCAAGAGCGTCACGCTTGGCTTCGCCGACACGGCGGTGGCGGCATTTCCGGATGCGGTGACCCTGCGCGGCGCCAAGCACTTGCGTGAACTGGCGGCGTTGGCGCGTGCGGGAGTGCGCGCGGTGCAGCTTTACTGCGTCAATCTCAGCGGTGTCGAGGCGGTTCGGCCGGCACAGGAGATCGATCCGGTATATGCGGCCGCCCTGCGCGACGCAGTCGCGGCTGGGGTGGAAGTGCTCGCTTACGGCGTCGATTTGTCACCCACCGAACTGCGCATCAGTGGCCGATTGCCAGTGTTGCTGTGAGCTGCCATGAACGATGACGCGATAAATTTTTTGTGCACAGCCGGGGAACAAAGTGCCTTTCGTCTGGCCTCAACGAGGCTGGAAACCACAACCATCACGTACGGGTAGGCTCTGCTCCGCCGTTTGTTACGGCGTAATGACGCGATCCTGCCGGTTTCGATGGTTTCTTCGGGCGGCCTCGCGACCTGTGCGCGTGGCGTCGTGGACAGACTTGATTTCGGACGTTCGCCTTGCTGCGGGCGTCATCGATGAGGCGACAAAGAATGCGAATCCTCGTTTGCGGTGCTGGTGGCCAGGTTGGTCGAGAGCTGGTTGAGCGAGCGGCAAGTTTTGGCTTGGAAGTGCTGGCGCCTGCTCGGGCGCAGCTGGACATTGCCAAGCCGGAACAGGTTGCAGCGGCAATGCAGCAACGCCCCGGGCTGATCATCAATGCGGCGGCTTACACCCATGTGGACAACGCTGAATCCCATGGCGAACAGGCCTATTCGGTCAACCGGGATGGTGCGCGTAATCTCGCCGAGGCCGCGGAACGTGCCGGTATTCCGCTGTTTCATATTTCTACCGACTACGTGTTCTCTGGAGAGGCCGACCATCCGTATCTCGAGAGCGATGAAACCGGGCCGACCGGGATCTACGGCGCGAGCAAGCTGGCCGGTGAAGAGGCGATCCGCGCCTGCCTGCCCGCCCATCTGATCCTGCGTACCAGTTGGGTGTATGGCGTGCATGGGCACAATTTCGTCAAGACCATGCTGCGGCTCGCTCGGCAGCGCGACGCGCTCGGCGTGGTGAGCGACCAGATTGGCTGCCCGACCGAGGCAGGGACCATCGCTTCGGTCCTGTTGGAATTGGCTCGGCGCCATGCCACCGGCACCAAGCTCGCTTGGGGGGTGTACCACTACAGCGGCGCACCGGCCTGTTCATGGTACGACTTCGCCGTCGAGATCTTTCGCCAAGGCGAAGCCGCCGGCCTGATTGTACGGCAGCCGAGCGTATCGCCGATCGCAACCGCGCAATATCCAACGCCTGCTCGCCGTCCGGCCTGGTCGGTGCTCGATTGCAGCCGGTTCGAGTCGACGTTTGGCCTTGCGCCCCACTCCTGGCAGGATGATCTGGGCGACGTCATTGCCAGCCTGCGTCAGCAGGAGCAACGTTCCGCCGTTCGCGAAAGAACCTTTCGCGCCTGATGCGACGCCCACGGTGGCCGCCTGGCCATCGTGCGATTTCTCCGGTCACAGGTGTATTCTTGCACCCCCCGCGCCTGGGCGCGGCCTGACGTTCGGCTCTAGGGAGAGGCGCAGCATGGTGGTGGTGTTGGCAATCCTGCCGATCTTCGGTCTGATTTCGCTCGGTTATCTGTTCGGCTGGCGCCAATGGTTGGGCAACGAGGGTGCCGCCGGCTTGGCGAGCGTCACCTTCAAACTGTTCATGCCGGCGGTGTTGTTCAGCGGAATCGCTCGTGCCGAGCTGAGCGACGGCATGTCGCCGATGCTTCTGCTGGCCTACTTCGTGCCGGTTCTGCTGGTATTCCTGCTGGTCAACGCGATTGCCCATCAACGGGCCGGGCGGGCAACGCCGTTGGGCCTGACCGCCGCCTATTCAAATAATGTGCTGGTCGGTATCCCGCTGGTGACGACGTTGCTTGGCGCAGAAAGTCTGGTCTACGTCTTCGCCATCCTGGTGTTCCACAGCCTGGTGCTGTTCTCGTTGCAGAGCTTCTATGCGGCGCTGGGCGACGGCGACAAGGTAAGCGTGCCGGCCCTGCTGAAAAATCTGGCGAACCCGCTGATCATCGGCCTGCTGCTGGGTGCGTTGCTGAATGTCTCCGGCCTGGAATTGCCCGAGCCGCTGTGGCGCGTTGCCGGATGGCTGGCTCAAGCGGCGCTGCCTTGCGCACTGATGGTGCTGGGTATCAGCCTGTCACGTTACCGGTTGCGACCCAGCGGCTCGGTGCTGCTGCTGACGCTGATCAAACTGGCGCTGTTCCCGGCGCTGGTCTGGTGGTTAAGCGGCCTGCTGCCGGGCCTGAATGCGGACGCACGCAATGTGCTGGTGTTGCTGGCGGCCTGCCCGAGTGGAGTGAATGTGCTGGCCTTCGTCAAACATTCGGAGGACACCCGGGCGGTGAGTTCGACGGTTTTTCTGTCCACGGTGATGGCGGTCATCAGCCTGCCGCTCTGGATGCTGCTGGCGTCCAGCTGATTGCACCTTATTCGTTGGCAGCGGGCCGACTCGCCGTTTGCATGTCGGATTTTGTCGAACGCCCCCGGGCCGGGGGTGTCACAAAAACACAGACTTTGGAAACGGGAGAGAACAGCATGCTGAAATTCATCGGCGGGACCGCGGGCATCATTTTCATTATCGGACTGATCGTGGTGATCGGGATATTCAAGCTGCTGTTCTGATCGAACGGGAGCAAAAAAGGGCTGCCGACGCGTGTCGAGCAGCCCTTTTTTCATGCGTGACGTTCAACGCGCGGTTACTTGCTGCGGCTCTGCTCCTGCGCACCGGCCATGATGTCCTCCAGACGCAAGCCGGTCAGGCCGTGGATGGTTCGCCAAAGGTAATAGAAGATCGCCATCATCATCAGCATGCTGGGAATCGCGATCATTGGGTAGCTGAGCAGCGTCATCCGTCCGAGTTCGGCGTTGAACGCCTCGCTGCCGGCCGGACTGTTGACGATCCACTTGGCCAGTACGTAATTCATGAACGACGAAAAGAAGAAGGTGCCGCTGAGCAGGTAGGTCGCGCGCAGCAGGCGCGTCTCGAAGTGCTCGACCTGGCCGTTGTGCTCGAGCTGTTCGTGAATCTTGTCCACGTTGAGCACCTTCGGGTTGTACAGCAAGGTGCGAATCAGCGGATAACGAGTGCGGGTCGAGGCCAGCACGGCGATGCCGATGATGCCCGGCACGGCGGCTTCCTTGACTGCCAGCCACTGGGTATCTAGCTGCAGCAGACCGATGCCGCCGGTCAGCAACACGCTGATCAGGCCGAGCAGGGCGATCCAGTTGAACTTGCGGTATTTGGCCAGCTCCCATAGCCCCCAGCCCAGCGGGAAAGCCAGGGCGACCAGCAGTGCGCCATCGGCACCGAGGCGTTCTTCGCCACTTAGCTTCATCAGGATCAGCGACGGGAGCAGGATACTGACGGCCAGGTCGATCAGCGGGCGCGGTTTGTGTTCGGCGTGGGTGTGGGTGGTATCGGTCATGACATCGGGTTGGTCTGGAGAGGGCTGCATGATCGCCTGTGTGGCGTCGGTTCGCCAGACCATCTTCGTCGGACTGGGCATTACGCGCGTTTATTCGGCTGTTCGTAAGCCTTTAGCGCCGCTGCATGGCGGCCCGTCGCTCGCGCCATTGGCCGTGTTCGAATGCCAGCACGATCAAAATGGCCAGAGCGAACGGCAACAGCAGATAGAACCCGCGGAAAACAATCAGCGCCGCCAGCACATCTACCGTGGGGAGCTCCGGAAGGGCGGCAAGAAACGTCAGTTCTAGTACGCCAAGCCCGCCGGGAGCGTGCGACAGCAGGGCCAATGAAAACGAAGCGAGAAATACCCCGAGTATCGTCAGATAACCCGGGTTGTTCTCCGCTGGAAGCGCGAAATAGATGATCGCCGCTGCGCAGAGCAGCTCCAGCGGCCCGGCCAGCAGTTGCCGACCGACGATCGGCAGCCGCGGATACTCGATGTGCCACTTGCCGAGGCGCCACGGAGCCAGTTGCCGCCAGGCGCCGAAGACGTACAGCGCAATCAACACAAGCAGCCCGGAGCCGGCGGCGAACGACACCCAGCGGGCGCTGTGGACGATGCGGTCCAGCAGTTGTGGTTTGAGGATCAGCACGACACCTGCGGTCAACAGCACTCCCAGCGCGAACGTCAGGGAACAGAAAACGATGAGAATGCCGATTTCCTGGGGCGTAAGACCTTTACTGCGGTAGGCGCGGTAGCGCACCAGGGCGCCGGAAAAAACCGACGCACCGATGTTGTGGGCCAGGGCATAGGTGGTGAACGAGCAGAGCGCGATGAACCACCAGGATATCCGCTTGCCCAGGTGCGCTACGGCGATGCGGTCGTACCAGGCCAGCGCGACGTAGGCTCCCAGGGTCGACAGTGCAGCCAACAGCCAGCCACCGGCACGATCGCGTGCAAGCTATCGGTGAGCTCGGCCAGCGAGATATTGCGCACTTCGTGGTACAGCAGATAGCCGGACAGCAGCACAGCCGAGATCCCGATCAGGGTCCAGGCGACGTCGCTCCTCTTCATCATTGCGTGGCTCCTTGGGGAGTGTGCAGAACGGCCACGCTCGTCGCCAGCGCGTGCCGGTCGGCCTGATCGCCGCCAGGGCTATAACCGCCACCCTGTGTCGACTCGTCCAGATAATCGGCAGCAACCGGCCGGCTTTGTTCAGTTTTCCGGCTCTCGGGGCATCCTCGCGGCAACGCTCGACACTGTGCTGTCGACTGCAGACCTGGCAAAAAGAGGAGCACGCCGATGACCGATATTCCCCGTGACGAACACCTGGAAAACTCGCTGGCGCTGCTTGGCGAAGGTGATGCTCGACCTGTGGGGCACCAACAGGGATTCGCGCCACTGGAGTGAAGCCGACGCATTTCAGCCTGAACGCTTTATTAATTGGCAGGGCAATGCCTTCAGCTTCGTGACCCAGGGTGGCGGAGATCCTGCCGAGGGGCATCGTTGTCCGGGTGAGCGACTGGCCATCGAACTGCTGAAGGTCGCGTTGCGCATGCTGATCTGCGAGACGGAGTGCGCGGTGCCTGCACAGGATCTGCGCATCGACCTGTCGCGCATGCCGGCGAAGCCGGAGAGTGGTCCGGTGATCAGTGATGTGAGGCCGCTGGCTGATGGCTACCGGTAGCGCGGTCAGTCGACGCTTTCGGCCTGTTTGACCCGGACCCAGTGATCGATCAGCTCACGCAGATGCGAAAGCTCGACCGGCTTGGCCATATGGCCGTCCATGCCAGCCTCGCGCGCACGCTCGCGGTGTTCGCTGAGGATGTGTGCCGTCAGCGCCACCACTGGCGTGCGTGAGCGCCCGTTGCGGGCCTCCCACTCACGCAACTGCTGGGTGGCTTGGAAGCCGTCGAGCACTGGCATCTCGCAGTCCATCAGAACCAGGTCGTATGGCTGAGTCTTGATCGCTTCCAGCGCCTCCTCACCATTGCAGGCCGTATCCGGCTGCAGGTTCAGCTTGTTCAGCATGCCGCGGATGACCTTGGTGGAGATGTTGTTGTCTTCGGCAACCAGGATGCGGAAGTCGCTGGGAACCTCGAGCGGGGCCAGGGGTGGCGACGCTAACGCGGGGCGAAGTTGGCTGCTCTGCAGGCGCTGCGCCAGTTCATCGGCGAGCGTGGTCTTCAGTGTGTAGCCAGCGACCGGCTTGGCCAAAATGCGCTTGATGCCGGCGTTGCGCGCGATGATCTTGCTGGGGGCGCTGCCCATGCCGGTAAGCATGATCAGCAGAATGTCATGGTTGAGGCTGGAGTCTTCCTTGATCTTGCTCGCCAGCTGCATGCCGGTCATGCCGGGCATGTCCTGGTCGAGCAGCACCACATCGAAGTACTCGCGCAGATGCGCCTTGGTCCGCAGCAGGGCCAGTGCCTCCTTGCCTGATGCAACGGCACTGACTTCCAGGCCCCAGGCGCTGCATTGCTGAACCAGAACCTTGCGGCAGGTGTCGTTGTCATCGACGATCAGCAGCCGCGTGCCCTGCAGTGGCCCGTCGAGATCGGCATTGTTCTGCGCCAGCCCTTCGCTGGCCAGCGGCAGACTGATCCATAGCGTGTTGCCCTGGGTAGTTCCTGTCTGGATGCCGAAATCACCGTCCATCAGCTGTACCAGCTGGCGGGCGATGATCAGGCCGAGGCGGCCGCCATGCCGCGTAGACGCGAGAAAATCGTGGCTGTCTACCGCGGCATTGAGCAGCGCATCGCGCTCGTACGGCTCAAGCGGCCGGCCGCTGTCCTGGACGGTGATGCGCAAGCGAGGGTTGTCCTGTGGGCCGTCTACCGCTGCGATCAACAGCACTTCGCCTTCGTCGGTCTGCTTGAAGGCGTTTTCCAGCAAGTTCAGCAAGGTCTGGCGCAGGCGCGTCGGGTCACCGGCTACCACCTGCGGCAGCTGTGGCTGGATAAAGCTGATCAGCTCGACCTTCTGCTGTTCGGCCTTGGCGCGGAAGATGCTCAGACAGTCCTCGATCAGCGCATTGAAATCGAACTGCACATCATCGAGCTCGATCTGCCCGGACTCCAGCTTGGAGATGTCGAGGATCTCGTTGATCAGGTTGAGCAGCTCGTTGCCCGAGCTGTGGATGGTCTGCACGTAATCGCGCTGCTTGGCCGAGAGCGAAGTGCCGAGCAGCAGCTCGCTCATGCCCAGCACGCCATTCATCGGCGTGCGCAGTTCATGACTGATCTTCGACAGGAAATCGGCCTTGGTTTTCAATTCGGCACTGGTGACCGCTTCGGCCGTGTACTGGGTGCGGCTGTCGCTTTGCAGCTGACGTTGCCGTTCGAGAAGCGCGAAGCTGAGCAGCAGGCCGCCGAGTGTGGCGAGGCTGAACAGCCCGCCGGTCAGCCAGCCCGGATCGAGCTGATCGAAACCCAGCAACATCGGCATGAAGAACACCATGCCGCTGTTGAACAGCGTCAGCCCGGCCACGACCAGCCGTGCTGGTTGGTAACCCTGGCGCCAGTGATAGAGCGCGACGAATAGCACGCTGAAGGAGGCGACCAGCCCCATCGAATAGATCAGCCAGCTGTACCAGGGCCATTGGCCGAGCAGAATGCTGCCGGCCAGCGCCAGGATCAGATTGAACTCGAGACCCAGCAGCCAGGTGATCCAGGTGCGACCACGGTGGTGGAAGAAGCCCAGCGTATAGCCGAGCAACGCAGTGCTGGCCAGCAATGCAGCCAGATCAGCAATCAGTGGTTGGCTATAGGTCAGCCCCGGCAGCCAGACTGCGAGCACGCCCAGGTTGGCTACGGCGCAGACCAGCAGCGCGCCGTGCAACAGGCTCAGCCAGATATGGGTGTAACTGAGCGTGTAGGCAAAACGCAGCAGGTTGTAGACCATCAGCAAGGCCAGCGCGCCGAACAGGGCGCCGAACAGGTAGGCCGGCTTGGTCTGGCTGACCAGGCCGCTGTCGTCGATGGTCTTGAACCAGGTCATCACTGGATGGCTGGACTGCAGGCGGATATAGGCTTCCCGCGGCTGGCCGTCATTCGGCAGGCTGAACAGGTAGGCGCGGTTGGGCAGAGGCCTGGCGCTGAGCGGCCGCAATTCGCCGGTGGCGGTGTGCTGCTCCAGTTGCCCATCGCGCAGCAGATAGAAATCCAGGTACTGCACGCGAGGTGCAAACAGCCAGAGCCACTTGGGTTTGGTCAGCGATGGCAGGCTGACCTGAAGCCAGACCGCCCGGTTGCTCGCCGGGGCACTGTAGGAAAGTTTATCGAGCCGCTGGAACAGCGCGCGCTGAGACAGCACCTCATCAAGCGTGAGCCCGCCGGACTGATCGATGAGGATTCGCCAGTTCTGCGGCACCGAGTCAGCTTCGACGAGGACGGTGGAGGGCGACGGCTGAGCAATGGCAGCCTGGGCCGACAGCGGGATCAGGTTGATCAGCAGCAGGCCGAAGATGACAGCGATGGCGATCCGGAGCCGACCCACTAGAGAAGTCCGTTCATGAGTGTGACGGCGGATTATAGCCATGCCGCCTTCGGCCTGTAATGCGTGCGGCGGCGATAAAACCTGGCGCCGCGCGCATTCCTGGCGACTGACCGGGATTAACCCTCGCCAAGCTCCCGGGCGATGGCGCGATAACCGATATCCTTGCGATAGAAGCAGCCATTCCAGCGGATTTTTTCCGCCAGACGGTAGGCCTGCTGCTGCGCTTCTGACACGCTGCGGCCGATGGCGGTCGCACACAGTACGCGGCCGCCGGCAGTGACCACCTGGCCCTGGGCGTTCAGCGCGGTGCCGGCATGGAACACCTTGCCATCCAGCACGGCTGCGTCGTCCAGGCCTTCGATCACGTCGCCCTTGGCGTAGTCGCCCGGGTAGCCGCCAGCTGCCAGTACCACGCCCACCGTCGGGCGCGGATCCCAGGTGGCCTCTACCTTGTTCAGTGCCTTGGCCAGTGCGGCCTCGATCAGCAGGACCAGCGAGGATTCCAGGCGCACCATGATCGGCTGGGTTTCCGGATCGCCGAAGCGGCAGTTGAACTCGATGACTTTCGGCGCGCCGGCCTTGTCGATCATCAGGCCGGCATAGAGGAAGCCGGTGTAGACGTTGCCTTCGGCAGCCATGCCGCGCACGGTCGGGTAGATCACCTCGTCCATCACGCGCTTATGCACTTCGGCGGTAACCACTGGAGCGGGGGAGTAGGCACCCATGCCGCCGGTGTTCGGGCCGCTGTCGCCGTCGCCGACGCGCTTGTGGTCCTGGCTGGTAGCCATCGGCAGCACGTTCTCGCCATCGACCATGACGATGAAACTCGCTTCCTCGCCATCGAGGAACTCCTCGATCACCACGCGGGCGCCGGCGTCGCCAAAGGCATTGCCGGAGAGCATGTCACGGACGGCATCCTCGGCTTCTTCCAGGGTCATGGCGACGATCACGCCCTTGCCCGCCGCCAGGCCGTCGGCCTTGATCACGATCGGCGCACCTTTCTCACGCAGGTAGGTCAGGGCCGGTTCGACTTCGGTGAAGTTCTGGTAGTCGGCGGTCGGGATCGCGTGGCGAGCCAGGAAATCCTTGGTGAACGCCTTGGACCCCTCGAGCTGCGCGGCCGCGGCGGTCGGGCCGAAGATGTCCAGGCCGCGGGAGCGGAACAGATCGACCACGCCCTTCACCAGCGGTGCTTCCGGACCAACGATGGTCAGCTGCACGTTGGCGGCGGCAAAGTCTGCCAGTTGCTCGATGGCCAGCACGTCGATGGCGACATTTTCGCATTTGGCTTCAGTGGCGGTGCCGGCATTGCCCGGCGCGACGAAAACCTTGGCAACGCGTGGGTCCTGCGCAACCTTCCAGGCCAGGGCGTGCTCGCGGCCGCCGCTGCCGATGATCAATACGTTCATTTCTCTCTCCCAATGGAGGCGGGCCGGTAGCCCGCTTGGTGGATAAGCGAAGCGTTATCCACCCTACGAATACCGAGGTCGCGATCGGGCTGGTAGATGCAAGGCGCCCGATTCTTCACCCAGCGGAGTTGCCTTCTGGCAATGAGCATGGGGGAAGAGTCGGGCAACGCCGCAGATGCCTGTCCGAGTGCGGCCGATTTTAGTGGCGGAAGTGGCGCATGCCGGTGAACACCATGGCAATGCCGGCTTCGTCGGCCGCAGCGATCACTTCGTTGTCGCGCATCGAGCCACCCGGCTGGATCACCGCAGTGATACCGGCCTTGGCCGCATTGTCGATGCCATCGCGGAACGGGAAGAACGCGTCCGAGGCCATCACCGCACCCGGAACCGGCAGGCCGGCATGCTCGGCCTTGATCGCGGCGATGCGCGCGGAGTTGACGCGGCTCATCTGGCCGGCACCAACGCCGACGGTCTGGCGGTTCTTGGCGTAGACGATGGCGTTGGACTTGACGAACTTGGCCACTTTCCAGGCGAAGATCAGGTCATGGATCTCCTGCTCGGTCGGCGCGCGCTGGGTGACGATCTTCAGGTCTGCTTCGGTGATCATGCCGATGTCGCGGCTCTGGATCAGCAGGCCGCCGTTGACGCGCTTGTAGTCCCAGCCCGGGCTGCGTTCGGCCGGCCACTCGCCGCATTCGAGCAGGCGCACGTTGGCCTTGCTGGCCACCACGTCACGGGCGGCTTGGGAAACCTTGGGCGCGATGATTACCTCGACGAACTGGCGCTCGACGATGGCCTGGGCGGTTTCGCCGTCCAGCTCGCGGTTGAAGGCGATGATGCCGCCGAACGCCGACTCGCTGTCGGTGGCGTAGGCCAGGTCATAGGCCTTGCGGATGCCGCCTTCGTCTTCCGGTACCACGGCCACGCCGCAGGGATTGGCATGCTTGACGATCACGCAGGCCGGTTTGACGAAGCTCTTCACGCACTCCAGCGCGGCGTCGGTGTCGGCCACGTTGTTGAACGATAGTTCCTTGCCCTGCAGTTGCTTGGCAGTGGCGACGCAGGCTTCGTCCGGCTTCTCGACATAGAAAGCGGCCTGCTGGTGTGGGTTCTCGCCGTAGCGCATGTCCTGCGCCTTGATGAACTGCATGTTGTAGGTGCGCGGGAACAGGCTGCGATTTTCGGTGCTGAGCTGCTCGGTGCTCTGGTCGATGCCGCCGAGGTAATTGGCGATCATGCCGTCGTAACCGGCGGTGTGCTCGAACGCCTTGAGCGCTAGGTCGAAGCGCTGGGCATAGGTCAGCCCGCCGTTCTTCAGGTTGTCGACCACTGCCGCGTAGTCCTCGGCATTGACCACGATGGCGACGTCCTTGTGGTTCTTCGCCGCGCTGCGGACCATGGTCGGGCCGCCGATGTCGATGTTCTCGATGGCGTCCGGCAGGGTGCAGCCGGGCTTGGCCACAGTGGCTGCGAACGGATAGAGGTTGACCGCCACCAGGTCGATCGGCGCGATGCCATGCTCGGCCATCACCGCACCGTCCAGGTCGCGGCGGCCGAGGATGCCGCCGTGGATCTTCGGATGCAGGGTCTTCACCCGTCCGTCCATCATCTCCGGGAAGCCGGTGTAGTCGGCGACTTCGACGGCAGCGATGCCGTTGTCACGCAGCAGCTTGAAGGTGCCGCCAGTGGAGAGAATCTCGACCCCGAGGGCTTCGAGTTCGCGGGCGAAATCGACGACGCCGGTCTTGTCGGACACGCTGATCAGCGCGCGGCGCACGGGAAGGCGGGTGGTTTGGTCGGTCATTGACGTTTCCTAGAGGCTACAGGCTTGAGTCCGCGAAGCAGGCAGGTGCGGACAGCCGCGCCCACCGGCTGTCGCGTCAGAGCAGGTCGTACTGTTTGAGTTTCTTGCGCAGGGTGCCGCGGTTCAGGCCCAGCAGCTCGGAAGCCTTGGTCTGGTTGCCCTTGACGTAGTGCATCACGGTTTCCAGCAACGGCGCTTCCACTTCGGAGAGTACGAGGTTGTAAACGTCCGTGACGTCGGCACCTTCGAGACGGGCGAAATAGTTGTGCAGCGCTTTCTCGACGCTGCCTCGCAGCGTCTGCCCCGCTTCGCTCGGCGTGTTCAGGTGCTGCTTGAGGTTCACGTTGTCACTCACGGATGTTGTTCCACTTACCAATGTTTCATTCAACAGCGTCATGCGGCCACCTCTGTTCCATCCACCGAGCCAGGCCCTGAGCGTTGTTCGGCAAAGAATTGCCGAATGCTGAAGCCCTGTGCATCCCTGTCTTCCAGATGATTGAAACGGGCACGGAAGTCCCGCGCGCCCGGTAGTGTTGCGAGATACCAGCCCACATGCTTACGGGCGATACGGACTCCCATCACCTCGCCATAGAACTCGTGCAGCGCCTGCACGTGCTCCAGCAAGGTGTCTTCGATCTCTTCCAGCGTCGGCGCCGCCAGCAGCTCGCCGGTGCGCAGATAATGCTCCACTTCGCGAAAGATCCACGGGCGACCCTGCGCCGCACGTCCGATCAACAGGCCATCCACACCGGTCGCCCGCAGCACCTGGGCGGCCTTTTGCGGCGAGTCGATATCACCATTGGCAAACACCGGGATCGAAACCGCCTGCTTGATGGCAGCGATGGTGTCGTACTCGGCTTCGCCGGTGTACAGGTCGGCACGGGTGCGGCCATGAACGGCAAGGGCTGCAATGCCGGCCTGCTCGGCAATACGCGCAACGGTCAGGCCGTTCTTGTTCTGCCGATCCCAGCCGGTGCGAATCTTCAATGTCACCGGAACGTCTACCGCGCCTACGACGGCGTCGAGGATCTCCCCAACCAGGCGCTCATCACGCATCAGTGCCGAGCCGGCCGCCTTGTTGCAGACCTTTTTCGCCGGGCAACCCATGTTGATGTCGATGATCTGCGCCCCTAGCTCGACGTTGCGCCGTGCGGCATCTGCCAGCATCTGCGGATCGCCACCGGCAATCTGCACCGAGCGCGGTTCGGGTTCGTCCGCATGCGGCATGCGCAGGCGCGATTTGCGGCTGTTCCACAGGCGCATGTCGCTGGTGAGCATTTCCGAGACCACCAGGGCCGCGCCGAAGCGACGGCATAACTGACGGAACGGCTGATCGGTCACGCCGGCCATGGGCGCGAGGATCAACGGATTGGTCAAGGTGTAGGGGCCGATGCGTACCGCTGACATGAAGATTCCCTGCTTGGGGCCTGCTTGTTAGGTCGATCGGGACTGCAAAAAAGGGTGGGCATAATACCCGCTACGCATGACGGGTTAAAGGCTGTTTTGAACAAATTCTGAACAGCGGTCGCCTTATCGCCGGGAGTTTGGATACGACGGCTTCAGGGCGCGGGCGGGGTCCGGGCGGAGCGGGAAGGGGCGAGCCGCTATTCCGGCGAATGGAAGCTCAGGCTGTAATTTACCGCCTTGGCGCCTGGGTCGAGGATATCCAAGGCAATATGGATGGGCACTTGCGGCGGCATCTGCGAACGTCCCGCGAGCTCGCCGGAAAGGTATTCGCTGGGCTTGAAGCTGCGGCTGGCCAGCAGTTTGCCGTTCAGGTCGGCGAAGCGGATTTCCAGCAGCGGGAACGGTTGCGCGAAGGTGGCACGGTTGTAGAGGATCGCATCCACCACCAGCGCGCCGGTGAAGTCCGGATGGCTGCGTACCACCAGATTGCTGCTCTTGATCTGGTCGATATCGACCAGCGCAGGCAGTTCGCAGCCCAGCGTCGGGCAGATACGCTCGAACCAGGCGCGGTACTGGTGCTGTCGCGACAGCTCTTCGTAGTTGTAGACAACGTACTGTGCACCCAGGGCAAGCACTGCAAGGATATTCAGTGCACCCCAGCCCAGCCAGCGTCCCCAGGGTTTCTTGCGTTCCTGCCAATCCAGCTGCAATGGCTCGTCGTCGAGCTCGAATAGCGGCTCGCCACGCAGGTCCGGCTCACGGCGCGGTGCGGTTGAGCTGGCAGCATCGTTCTCGTTCTCGTTCTCTGAGGCGGTTGAACTGGCAAGCGCAGGCTCAATGCGCTCGCTACGGATCTGCTGCGCCTTGGCCGTCGATAGCGGCACGGAGCTTATCGCCAAAGGGCTTGGTGGCTGTGGCGATTCAGCTGTCACCGGAGTGAAGTGGATCGTCTCCTCGCGCGCACTGTCCGTTGCCGGCCCGACGCCGCGTTCGGCGTTCAGCAGGATCTCGGCCCAGCTTTCATCATGCGCGGAAGCGGTGTCCGCTTTACGGGCAACGGACTCGGATGAGGTTTGGCGGTCAGGTTCCAGGCTGAGCAGGTCACGGGCAAGCTCGCGTTCCTGTTGCTCCAGCTTGGCCAGCTCCTCGTCCAGATCGAGGCTGTCGAGGTCCAGGTCGTCATGGATCCACAGAGTTTCATCGGCTTTTGTGGTTGCGGCTGTGTTGGCGGTGGCGACTCCGGTCGTCTGAGGCCTGGCCGGCGCGGCCTCAGGAGCGCTCAGCGGCTGGGTCGGATTCAGCTCATCGCGCAGCAGGTGGTGGGCTGCGTTGAACACTTCCAGGCAGGCGCCGCAACGCACTGCGCCATGGGCTGCGCGCAATTGGCTGCGGCCGACACGAAAGCGGGTGCTGCAGTTGGGGCACTGGGTGATGAAGCTGGTCATGCGTGTTTCCGCGCGAATGTGCCGGCTAGTCTAGCGTAAGCCAGGCGCAGAACGGCAGTGGGCCGCGGCAGCTGGCATATGGGGGTGCGGGCGGGGTCTCAAGCTGCCTCAGCCGCGGCGGACGCCACTGATACGTACCCAGCCGTCCTTGTCCGCGGTTGGATCGAGCTCGAACGCCTCGTCATAAGCCGCGCGGACGTCTTCCGCTTGCTCGGCCAGGATGCCAGACAGCGCCAGGCGGCCGCCAGGCTTGACCAGTGCAGTGATGCGCGGTGCGAGCGAGACGAGCGGCCCGGCAAGAATGTTGGCGACCACTACATCGGCGGGCTCTTCCGGCAGCTGCTCGGGCAGATACAGGGCGAAACGCTCATCTGCTATGCCATTGCGCATGGCGTTATCGCGCGAGGCGTCCAATGCCTGCACGTCGATGTCGGTGCCGACCGCGTGCTCGGCGCCCAGCAGCAGGCCAGCGATAGCGAGGATTCCCGAGCCACAGCCGAAATCCAGCAGCGACTGGCCATGCAGGGATTGAGCATCCAGCCATTCGAGACACAGTGCCGTGGTGGGATGGGTGCCGGTGCCGAAGGCCAGTCCGGGGTCCAGCAGCAGGTTGACGGCATCGGGCTCGGGTGCCGCGTGCCAGCTGGGAACGATCCACAGGCGGCGACCGAAGCGCATCGGCTGGAAGTTGTCCATCCAGCTGCGTTCCCAGTCCTGGTCCTCGATCACCTCGATCTGATGCTCGGGTAGCTCGCCGCCACACAACAGCTGCAGGTGGGCAAGCAAGGCGTCCGGATCGGTATCGGCTTCGAACAGTGCCAGCAGGTGGGTATGCGACCACAGCGGCGTGGTGTTGAGGTCCGGCTCGAAGATCGGCTGATCTTCGGCGTCCATGAAGGTCACGGAAACCGCGCCCACATCCAGCAGCTGGTCTTCCAGGGCTTCGGCCTGATCGGGGGTGATGGCGAGTCGGATCTGCAGCCAGGACATGGAAGCCTCTCGAATGGGATCGCGGTAAAAGCCGGCAAGCTTACTGGAGGGGGCGTGTCGCGGCCAGCGTGGGCTCGATTCGCGCCTGGCAGAAACGACAGAGGCCGCCCGAAGGCAGCCTCTGTAGTGCAGCGCCGAGCGGGGCTCAGTGCTTGTCCATACCCAGTTTCTTCTCCAGGTAATGGATGTTCACGCCGCCCTTGCAGAAGCCGGGGTCGCGCACCAGATCGCGGTGCAGTGGGGCGTTGGTCTTGATCCCGTCGACGATCAGCTCGTCCAGTGCGTTGCGCATGCGGCCCATGGCCTCGTCGCGGTTTGCGCCGAAGGTGATCAGCTTGCCGATCAGCGAGTCGTAGTGCGGCGGAACCGAGTAGCCGTCGTAGAGGTGCGAATCGACGCGCACGCCGTTGCCGCCTGGCGCGTGGAAGTGCTTCACCTTGCCCGGGCTGGGCATGAAGGTGCGCGGATCCTCGGCGTTGATGCGGCATTCCACGGCATGGCCGCGGATGACAACATCTTCTTGCTTGATCGACAGCTTCTGGCCGCCACCGATCAGCAGCATCTCCTTGACGATGTCGATGCCGGTGACCATCTCGGTAACCGGATGCTCGACCTGGACGCGCGTGTTCATCTCGATGAAGTAGAAGTTGCCGTCTTCATAAAGGAACTCGAACGTGCCTGCGCCGCGGTAGCCGATGTCGATGCACGCCTTGACGCAGCGGGCCTGGACCTTGCGGCGGGCCTCTTCGTCGATCAGCGGGGCTGGGGCTTCCTCGATCACCTTCTGGTGACGGCGCTGCAGCGAGCAGTCGCGGTCGCCCAGGTGAATCGCGTTACCCTGGCCGTCAGCCAGCACCTGGATTTCGACGTGGCGTGGGTTGGTGAGGAATTTCTCGAGGTAGACCATCGGGTTGCCGAAGGCTGCGCCTGCTTCGTTGCGGGTCAGCTTGGCCGAGGCGATCAGGTCCTCTTCCTTGTGCACCACTCGCATGCCGCGACCACCACCGCCACCGGCGGCCTTGATGATCACCGGGTAACCCACTTCACGGGCGATCCGCAGCGCTTCCTTCTCGTCTTCCGGCAGTGGGCCGTCAGAACCCGGAACCGTCGGCACGCCGGCCTGCTTCATCGCATCCTTGGCCGATACCTTGTCGCCCATCAGGCGAATGACGTCGGCGGTTGGGCCGATGAAGGTAAAGCCGGACTTCTCCACCTGTTCGGCGAAGTCGGCGTTCTCGGCGAGGAAGCCGTAGCCGGGATGGATGCCGTCGGCTCCGGTGACTTCGGCAGCGGCGATCAGCGCCGGGATGCTCAGGTAGGACTTGGCAGAGGCGGCCGGGCCGATGCAGACGGACTCGTCGGCCAGCGACACGTGCATCAGGTCACGGTCGGCAGTGGAGTGCACCGCCACGGTCTTGATGCCCAGTTCCTTGCAGGCGCGCAGAACTCGAAGGGCGATCTCGCCGCGGTTGGCGATCAGTACTTTTTCCAACATCGCTGGCTCTCCGCGGTTCAAACGATGGTGAACAGCGGCTGGTCGTATTCGACCGGCTGACCATTCTCCACCAGGATGGATTCGATGGTGCCGCTGATCTCGGCCTCGATGTGGTTCATCATCTTCATGGCTTCGACGATGCAGAGGATGTCGCCCTTCTTCACGCTCTGACCGACTTCGACGAACGCCTTGGATTCCGGCGAGGATGCACGGTAGAAGGTGCCAACCATCGGCGAGCGGACCACGTTGCCGTTCAGCTTGGGTGCGGCAGGAGCAGCGTCAGCAGCCGGGGCAGCAGCTACCGGAGCGGGAGCTGGCGCAGCCGGAGCCTGGGCGTAGATGGGCTGCTGCATCGCAACCTGCTTGCTGTGGCGGCTGATGCGTACCGACTCTTCGCCCTCGTGGATTTCCAGTTCGTCGATACCGGACTCTTCCAGCAGTTCGATCAGCTTTTTGACTTTGCGAATATCCATGAAGCATTGACTCCGAGGTAAGTTCAAAGGGCATTGCTGCTCGCTTCTTCAAGACACGACGCCGTGCGTGCGGGTCCCTCAGGAAGCAGCGAGTTGTTCCAGGGCGGCCTCCAAGGCCAGCCGGTAGCCGCTGGCGCCAAGGCCGCAGATCACACCCACCGCGATATCGGAAAAGTAGGAGTGATGGCGGAAAGGTTCACGCTTGTGCACGTTGGACAGGTGCACTTCGATGAATGGGATGCTCACGGCCAGCAACGCGTCACGTAATGCGACGCTGGTATGCGTGAATGCCGCGGGATTGATCAGGATGAAGTCGACCCCTTCACTGCGAGCGGCGTGGATGCGCTCGATCAGCTCGTACTCGGCGTTGGATTGCAGGTGCAGCAGGTGGTGTCCGCGATCGCGGGCATGCTGCTCGAGGTTCTGGTTGATCTGCGCCAGCGTCACCGCGCCGTAGACGCCTGGTTCGCGGGTGCCGAGCAGATTCAGATTCGGCCCGTGCAGGACCAGAAGCGTGGCCATTGATGTTCCTTGTTTTTCTGGATGCGCTGACCGGCCAATGGCGCGGCTGGATCGCGAAGGGGAAAAACTATGCCCCAAGCGAGGGCTGACTGTCCAGTCATGTCTCGATCGAAGGAAATGCCCGCATTATGTCTGAAGATTGCCGCAATCATTCCATCCGGCAATGAGCGTTCGGCTTGCCGAGAATGAGGCGCGAGCAGCCCCGTCTGCTGGCTAGAGTCCTGCGGCGGCCCGATCCAGCCGCTCGGCGAAGCCGGAAGCGTCTATTTCGCCGACTACGCGCACATCGTCCATCTCGTTACCGCTGCGATCGAAGAACAGGATGGCCGGCGGGCCGAACAGCTTGTAACGGTCCAGCAAGCTGCGCTGGGCTGCGTTGCTTTCGGTGATGTCGAAGCGGATTAGACGATAGTCGGCCAGGCGCGGCGCTACCTGCGGATTGGCGAAGACCTCGCGTTCGATCACCTTGCAGCTGATGCACCAGTCGGCATACCAGTCCAGCATCAGTGGTTGGCCGGCAGCGCGGGCCGCGGCCAGTTGTGCGTCGAGCTCTGCAGGTGTGGAGATCGTGTGCCAGCCTTCGCCGGCCATGCTGCTTGGCGTTGATCCGCCAATGGCATGCGGTAGCGGTCGGAGCGGGTCCGAGCCACCTTGCAATGCGCCGACCCAGGCCGCCAACGCATAGACCAGCAATACCAGGCCGGCGAGTTGGGCGAGCTTTTGCCGTGGTGTCTTGCTGGTGAACTCAAGCGTGCCAAGAAAGACCGCGCTGCCGGCGGCCAGCAGGCCCCACAAGGCTAGCGCCAGCGGGCCAGGCAGTACGCGTTCGAGCATCCAGACGGCGACGGCTAACAGAAGCACACCGAATACGTTGCGCACGCTGATCATCCAGGGGCCGCTCTTGGGCAGCAGGGCACCGCCGCCGGTGGCGAACAGCACCAGTGGCGCGCCCATGCCCAGCCCCAGGGCGAACAACTTCAGGCCTCCGCCCAGTGCGTCACCACTGGCGCTGATGTACAGCAGTGCGCCGGCCAGTGGCGCGGAGACGCAGGGCGATACCAGCAGGCTGGATACCGCGCCGAGCAACGCGGCGCCGGTGAACGAGCCGCCCCGTGCATTGCCGGCGAGGCGGTCGAGGCGGCTGGCGAGCGCCTGCGGCAGGCGCAGCTCGAAGAGTCCGAACATCGCCAGAGCAAATGCTACGAAGAACAGCGCAAACGGGACCAGGACCCAGGGCGATTGCAGGCGCGCTTGCAGATTCAGCTCCGCGCCGAACACGCCCATCAGCGCGCCAAGCAGGGCGAAGCCACCGGCCATGGGCAGTACGTAGGCCAGCGAGAGCAGGAAGCTGCGCATGCCGCCCGGCTGATCACGCAGTACGACGCCGGTGAGAATCGGCAGCATCGGCAGCACGCAGGGCGTGAAGGTCAGTCCCAGTCCGGCGAGAAAGAACAGGGCTATCGACTTCCAGGACAGATCACCCTGGCTGGTCTGACCGCCTGCCGTAGTGGTCGTTGATTCGGCCCCGTCACCAATGCGCAGCGATTCGGTTTCCGGCGGGTAGCAGAGCCCCTTGTCGGCGCAGCCCTGATAGGACACCTGCAGAACGAACGGGCGGTTGTCCGGGTTGGTAACCGGTATTTCGATATCGACGATGCCGTAATAGGCTTCGATCTCGCCGAAATAATCGTCAACCTTGGGCACGCCATCGGGCAGTTTCGCCTCGCCGAGCGTGACGGTCGGTTCGCTGGTCTGGAAGGCAAAGCGGTGCCGGTAGAGGTAGTAACCGTCCGCCGCGACGAAGCGCAGCGTGACTCGCTCGGGGGCTGCTTCGACCAGGCTCAGCCGGAAGGCTTCGCGCACCGGCAGGAAATCGCCACTGTTGTTCAGCGCACCGCCGAGGGTCGCGCTGGGCTTGCTGTCGAACAGGCCGGCGTTGGCGGGAAGCACAAAGAGCAGGAACAGCAGACTCAGCAGGCGAAGCATGGCGATCTCACGGTAAAGCTGTGGCGGCATGATAACCAAGCGCGGGTCTCCGCGCCCGCGTTCAACTGTCGCTCTGCCGATCAGTTTGCAACCAGATGCTCCCTGCTTGTTCGGCGACATCCAGCTGGCGTAGCGCCTGTCCAGCACATGGCCCGGCGACGCACTCGCCGGATTCGATGAGAAACAGGGCGCCGTGAGTCGCGCACTGCAGCAGGCTACCGCTTTCGTCGAGAAACTGGTGGGGCTGCCATTCCAGTGGCACGCCGCGGTGCGGGCAGCGATTCTCGTACAGGTACGGTTGGCCATCCCGCCGAGCCGCGATCACCTTCAGGTCGCCGACAGTGAAGCCGCGACTCTGTCCTTCGAGCAGTTCGGATGTCGCGCATAATCGAATCATCATGTCCTCCACCAGAGGCGGCGATTATCGCCCAGCAAGCTGCCATGCGCAGCCTGATAACGTTCTTCGGGCTGGCGGCGCTCGCAGCGCGCTCTTATCCTTCGCCGCTCATACCGCCTGGCGAAGCACTCCGATGGGTAGTCTGGTTCCCGTGCGCTTTCTGTTTGTCGTGCTCGGTCTGTTGCTGCTGACCGCTATCTGGCTGTCGCTTGCACTGGGGCCGCTGAGCCTGACGCTCGGCGATAGCCTGGCTGCTGCGTTGCGGCTGCTCGGTGCGCCGATCGAGCAAGCCGGGCTGGAGCAGGCGGAGCTGGTCCTTGCAAAGATTCGCCTGCCGCGGACGCTGCTGGGCTGTGCCGCTGGCGCGGTGCTGGCCCTTTGTGGGGTGGCGATGCAGGGCCTGTTTCGCAATCCGCTGGCCGACCCGGGACTGGTCGGGGTGTCCAGCGGCGCAGCCCTGGGTGCCGCGGTTGCGATCGTCGGAGCCACGTTCGTCCCGGCGTTGCCGCTGAGCTGGGAGCCCTACTTGTTGTCGGCGTTCGCTTTCATCGGCGGGCTCGGTGTTACGCTGCTGGTCTATCGCCTGGGGCGGCGCGATGGCCAGACCCATGTGGCCACCATGTTGCTTTCCGGTATCGCGCTCACAGCCCTCGCTGGCGCGGTAGTCGGACTATTCACTTATCTGGCCGACGACCGGACGTTGCGTTCGCTGACCTTCTGGAACCTGGGCAGCCTGAATGGCGCCAGCTACGTAAGGTTGTGGCCGCTGTTGCTGATCACGATCGCCGTGGCGTTCTGGCTGCCGCAGCGGGCAAAGGCGTTGAATGCGCTACTGCTAGGTGAATCCGAGGCGCGCCATCTGGGCTTCAATGTCGAGCGCATCAAGCGCGAGCTGGTCGTCTGCACCGCGCTGGGGGTCGGTGCAGCGGTCGCTGCGGCCGGTCTGATCGGCTTTATCGGATTGGTGGTGCCGCATCTCATGCGCCTGCTAGTCGGGCCCGATCATCGGCTGCTGTTGCCGGCATCAGCGCTTGCTGGCGCCAGCCTGCTGCTGCTTGCCGATGTCGCCGCGCGGCTGGTGATTGCGCCCGCCGAGCTGCCGATCGGCATCGTCACCGCATTGCTCGGTGCGCCGTTCTTCCTTTATCTGCTGCTGCGTGAGCGCGTCTGATGCTGGCGGGTAACGATCTTACGGTACGGCGTGGCTCGATCACTGCCTTGCAAGGCGTGTCGCTGCAGCTGCGCGCAGGGCAGGTGTTTGGTGTGCTCGGGCCGAATGGTGCCGGCAAGAGCACGTTGCTCGCGGCGCTATCCGGCGAACTCAGGCCATCTGCGGGGCACGTCTTGCTGCAGGGCCGCGCGCTCGCTGACTGGCCAGACGTAGAGCGGGCACGCTGTCTGGCGGTGTTGCCTCAGAGCTCGACTCTCAATTTCGCCTTCCGCGTCGCGGACGTGGTCGCCATGGGACGTCTGCCTCATCGCACCGGAGGTCGGGCCGATGCTGCCATTGTCGAGGCGGCACTTGCTGCCGCGGACGCGCAGCATCTGGCCGCACGTAGCTACCTCAAACTCTCGGGCGGTGAACGCCAGCGTGTGCATCTCGCCCGAGTGCTGGCGCAATTGTGGCCGGGCGGGCCGGGGCGTGTATTACTGCTCGACGAGCCCACCTCGATGCTCGACCCGGCGCATCAGCACAGCATTCTCCAGACTGTCAGAGGTTTTGCTGCGCAAGGCGGGGCGGCGTTGGTCATTCTGCATGACCTGAACCTGGCGGCGCGCTACTGTGACCGTCTGCTGCTGCTCAAGAACGGCTGCCCGCAGGCCGAGGGCTCGGTCGATGAGGTGTTGCGTGCCGAGCAGCTGCAAGCGGTGTTCGGCCTCGAAGTGCTGGTGCAGCGCCATCCTGAACGCGGCCATCCGCTGATCATTGCCCGTTGAGGAGGTTCGTCGTGCGCATTGCTCTATTGCTGATACTGGGATTGCTTGCGGGTTGCCAGGCGTTGCCGGCACTGCCTGAATGGCAAAGCCCCGAGGGGCGTGAGCATCCCGATCTTGGCGTGATCGTCGATCTGCAGCGCGATGCCGTGATTACTCCCGCCCAGTTGGTGACGAAACTGCAGGCTTACGATGGCCTGCTGATCGGCGAGCGCCACGACAATCCGGATCATCACGCCCTGCAGCTCTGGCTGCTGCAGGCGCTGGCACAGGCGCGTCCGCAAGGCAGCCTGCTATTGGAGATGCTCGAGCCCGAGCAACAGACACAAGTCGATGCGGTGCGCCGGTATTTGGCGGATGGTCGTGCGGAAGACGATCTGCCACAGGCGCTCGGCTGGCAGAAGGGGTGGGACTGGGAGCTGTACGGGCCGCTGGTCCGTTATGCACTCGACCAACCTTATCCGCTGTTGCATGCCAACCTGGGGCGCGAGGAGATCATGTCGATCTACCGCGCTGCACCGGCACTCTCTGGGCGCGCGTCCGCCACCGATGCGATCCGTGATGCGTTACTGGCGCAGATCGAAGTCTCCCACTGCGGGATGCTGCCCGCGACCCAGCTGCCGGCGATGCTGGCGGTGCAGCAGCAGCGTGATCGGCGCATGGCGGAGCGGATGATCGCTGCACCGAAGCCTGCAATGCTGTTCGCTGGCGCGTTTCATGTGCGGCGTGATCTGGGTGTGCCGCTGCATATCGAGGATCTGTCAGGGGAGCCGGTAGGTGTGCTGATGCTTGCTGAAGTGGGCGAGGCGGTGTCCGCCGCACAGGCCGATTATGTCTGGTATACACCGGCGCAACCGGAGCAGGATCACTGCGCACAGTTGCGCCAGTCGGGCAGGTGAAGCGGCTCGCTTTTATGCAGGCAAAAAAAGACCCGGCAGAGCCGGGTCAAAACCGTGATTAGCCTGATGAGGAGATAACCTGAAGGATCGACTGCCTGAGCCTTCAGCTATCGGCTGACCTCGCGATCAGTTGCGATAATAATAACAATTCTCATTTCTGCGTCAACAGGCTTTCGTAAAAAAATTGTGCGCGCTGCGGTCAGCATCAGACGGCAACGTTGACACGAAGGTGGGTGACTTCCTTGTTCAGCAGGTCGATGCGCCGCGCCATGCTCTCGATGAGGCTGTGCGCGATGCGGGGATTGCTTTGCGTCAGGCCGAGAAACTGCTCCTTCGGAATGACCATGACCGTGCAAGGCTCGCTGGCCACCACCGTTGCGCTACGCCGCTCGCGGGTGAACACCGCCATGGCGCCGAAGATCTCGTCCTTCTGTACGTCGCCGACCTTCTGTCCGTCGACGATCGCGTCGGCATGACCTTCGATGATGATGAATACGTTGTCCGCCTCGTCGCCCTGGCGAATCAGTTCTTCTCCCACGGCAAAATGCTTGAATCCGGTGGATGGCCGGATCTCCGGTTGCTTGAGTCGCGCCAGGGCGTCGCCGAGTAGCGCGGTATGGCCGATCAGATACTGGGTGAACAGCTCCTGGCGATGTGCGTCAGCGTGGATATGCTGAAACGCGGCGTTGCGCGAGTAGGGGATTAGGCTGATCGGCTCGTCAGTGCAATAGCGGCACTCGGGCAGGTCTCCTGCCTGGCGCAAGCCGACCAGATCGCCCTCCTGGAGATAGAACAGTGCCTTGCCGTCGATCTGAGCATGCAGCAGTCCCGTTTCGATGATGAATAGTTGCTGTGCCGGCAGCTCGGCGCAGAGATCGTCGGTGTGCTTGAGTTCAAGATTTGGGCCCGACGGCTGCAAGCCTTCCAGCAGCTGTGAGGGGATTGTTTGCAGACGGTTGATCAGGCGATCGGCGTACGCCGGTTGCTCCCCGAGTAAATACATATCGGTAATCCTTGAACGAACGGGCAGGCGATTGGCAGGGTCACGTCGGCGCACAATAGGGCTTGTGACGTGATCGAGTAAATCTCGCCGAGCAGAGGATGTGAGCCAGCTCTAGTTGTCGCGTTCGTCGGACAGACTTCGGTTGAGTTGTTCCTTCAGCGGCGCGGGCAATTGTTGCCACGGCACGTCGCGCAATGCGCCTTCGATGGCATACAGCAACACCTTGGAGGCACCAAAGCCGCGCGACTTTACCGCGCGATAGGAACTTACCGCGCCGAGCCTTCGCAGATCGGCTGCCGTATGGATGCCCGATGCGTGCAACCACTGCACCGAGGTCTTGCCCAGATTGCGGAGCGAAAGCAGTTCGTCGTGCATGGCGGCATCCTTGCGGTACTAGCGGTTGGGGAAGCCTGTCAGGAAGTGTAGCGGCCAGCGCACGGGTCGCCGCCGATCAGGTGGCCCCCAGGCCGAGGACAGCGCGGCTTCGATCATCGCAACCGGGTCCTGCCCGTGCTGCTTCTGCCATTGTTTGACTGCCGACCAGGTGCGCAGGTAGCCAACCAGGTCGGCGAATTTCCAATGTGCTTCCAGGGAAAACGCTGGGCATTCGATGGGTGCGAAAGGCGCTTGGATATCGCGATAACCGGCATCTACGCTGGCCCGGCCTGCAGGCCAGTAGCCCGCCAGGGTTTCGCCATAGAGCTTCTGGATGAGCGCATCCACCGCGGGCGTCACCTCCAGCAGGCTGTAGCACCACGCGCAGCACAAACCGTGCGGCTTCAGCGCGAGCCGCGCCTGGGCGAAAAAATCCGCTGTGGCGAACCAGTGCAATGCCTGGGCGACCACCAGCAGATCGAGCCGTCCGCTTTGCACGGGCAGGTGTTCGGCGTCGGCGACGAAGCGTTGCACGTCCGGCCAGTCATTCGCTGCGTTCAGCTGTTCGGCACTGGCGTCGCACGCCAGGACACGACGGAAGTAGCGTGTCAGCGGAAAGCTGGCTTGCCCGTTGCCTGCTGCGAGGTCCAGGGCGATGTCGGTCGTCGCGCATTGGTCTGCCAGCCAGGCGAACAGCGCCTCGGGGTAGGTCGGGCGGAAACGCGCGTAGTCATCGGAGCGGCTGGAAAATAGCTGAACGCTTTCGCTGGCCGTCCCGGAGGAACGTATTTCGCTTGTAGGCATATCGGATATCCGCGATTGGATACCGGAGTATAGAAGCACCGCCGCGCTCTGCCGGCGGCGGTGCCTGGCGGTCAGAGCCCGGGCAGATGCTGACGTATGCTCGCGACCAGCTCGTCGAGGCTGCCAGCATCCTGTGTATCCACCCGGCGGCTGTGCAGTCGCTCGCTTTCGCTCAGGGCTTCACGGCTGGCTTGCTGTGCGTGAACCACCTCCATCGTAGCATCGGATGGATCAACACCTTCGGCCTGACGCTGGGCCAGCCATTGGGCGATCACCGCATCGGGTGCCTGGCAGTCGAGGATGAGGAAGGGCACGCCGGTAGTTTCGGCCGCCTGCCAGGCGTCCTGGCGTTGTTGCCGTTTCAGGTACGCCGCGTCGATCACTACCGAGAAACCCGCCTGCAGCGCGGTGGTCGCGAGCTGGTGCAGATGCTGATAGGTCGCATCGCTGGCCTGTTGGCTGTAGATGCCTGTATCGAGCTGGCCTTGCTGTGCTTGAGGCTGCTCTCCGTGCAGTCGCTTGCGTTCAACATCCGAACGCAGGCGGATCGCGCCCAGAGCCTCGACCAGGCGCAGTGCAACGTGGCTTTTGCCCACCGCTGAAACGCCATGGGTGATTGCGAGAAAGCGCGAGGGAATGGCGCTGTAGCTCTCGGCCAGGTTTGCATAGCTGCGGTACTGGCGCACGATCACCTTGCGCTGAACGGCGTCCTGCTCCTGATACAGGCGGAACAGGCTGACCTTGGCGCGCACCAGTGCGCGATAGGCCTTGTACAGATTCAGCAGCGCCAGTGCCGCATAGTCGCCGGTGTGCTCCAGCCAGCCGTTGAGGAAGCGGCGCGCCTGACATTTCAGGTCGCGATCCTCCAGGTCCATGGCGAGAAACGCAGCGTCCGAGGCGATATCGATCAGGCGGAACGGCTCATTGAATTCGATGCAGTCGAACAGGACGACATTGCCATCGATCAGCGTGGCGTTACCCAGGTGGAGGTCGCCGTGACACTCGCGGACAAACCCTTGCTGGCAGCGCTGCTCGAGCAGCGGGCGCAGACGCTGGATGCTGGTTTCCGTCCAGTCCTCGAGTGCGTCCAGCTGGCGCAGGTCCGCCGCCTCGCTGAGCAATGGGCGAATCTGCTCGAAGTTCTGCCGCATCGGCGCAACGATTGCGTCTGCGCTGCTCAGCGTATGACCGGCGGGTACCTGCGGGGTGCTCTGGTGGAAGTGCGCAATCTGCTCGGCCAAGGCGTCGATGTGCGCGTCCGTCAATTCGCCGCGTGCCTGCAATTCGGCCAGCAGCTGAGTTTGCGGAAATTCACGCATCTTCAGGGCATATTCGAAGGGCTCCCCTGTGCCGTCGATCTCGGGCGCATCCGGCGAGCCGCTAATGGGCAGGACTTCCAGATAAAGGTCAGGCGCCATGCGCTGGTTGAGTCGTAGCTCCTCTTCGCAGAAATGCTTGCGCGAGGCGAGATTGGTAAAGTTGAGAAAGCCGAAGTCCACTGGTTTCTTGATTTTGTAAGCGTAGGTGCCGGTGAGGATTACCCAGGAAATATGGGTCTCGATGACCCTGACACCCTCGGTGGGGTGCGGGAACACGGCAGAATTCTGCAGGGCGGCGATCAATGCTTGGCTCACGGTCATTCCTTGTTGAAGTTCTTGAGCGGGGGCGTGCGAGTCCACTGCGAAGCAGTCCACACAGTCGAAAAGTCGCTGGCATTATGGCCGCTGTGCGTTGCGCTGCAAACCGCTGAGAGGCCGTCGGTCCCCTGCTGCAAAGTGCGTATAATGCGCCGCCATGACTAAACCTCGCTCCCCCCGTACACGCTCCAAGCGCCGCTCCGCTGGCGCTCGCCCTTGGTTGGGCTGGGCGGTAAAGCTGTCCATCGTCGGCCTGGTGATCCTGGCCGGTTTCGCTATTTATCTCGATGCCGTGGTGCAAGAGAAATTCTCCGGCAAGCGCTGGACGATCCCAGCCAAGGTCTACGCCCGGCCGCTGGAACTGTTCGTCGGGCAGAAGCTGGACAAGAACGATTTCCTTGCGGAGCTGGATGCGCTGGGCTATCGCCGCGAACGTGCGGTCAGCGGTCCGGGCGGCGCGTCGGTGAGTGGCAACGACATCGAATTGCATACCCGTGGCTTCCAGTTCTACGAAGGTGCCGAGCAGTCGCAACGGCTGCGGGTGCGCTTCTCGGGCGATTTTGTCGCCGGCCTCAGTGCAGGTAATGGCGGCACGCTGCCGGTCGCGCGTCTGGAGCCGGTGCTGATCGGCGGGCTGTACCCGGCGCATAACGAGGATCGGATTCTGATCAAGCTGGATCAGGTGCCGCCCTACCTTGTGGAGACGCTGGTCGCGGTAGAGGACCGGGAGTTCTTCAATCACTTCGGTGTATCGCCTAAATCCATCGCACGTGCCGTGTGGGTCAACCTGACCGCAGGCCAGGTTCGCCAGGGTGGCAGTACCCTGACCCAGCAGCTGGTGAAAAACTTCTATCTGACCAATGAGCGCAGCCTCAATCGCAAGGTCACCGAGGCGATGATGGCAGTGCTGCTGGAGCTGCACTACGACAAGCAGGAGATTCTCGAGGCCTATCTGAACGAGGTTTTCCTTGGTCAGGATGGTCGTCGTGCCGTGCATGGCTTTGGCCTGGCGAGCCAGTACTTCTTTGGTCAGCCGCTGGCGGAACTGAAACTGCCGCAAGTGGCACTTCTGGTTGGCATGGTCAAAGGACCGACCTACTACAATCCGCGCCGCAATCCGGAAAGAGCGCTGGAGCGCCGCAATCTGGTTCTCGACTTGCTGGCCGAGCAACAGGTAGTCAGCGCCGACGATGTGGCCAAGGCCAAGCAGGCGCCGTTGGGTGTGACCCAGCGCGGCAGCATGGCGGACAGCTCCTACCCGGCCTTTCTCGACCTGGTCAAGCGCCAGTTGCGCGAGGACTATCGGGACGAGGACCTCACCGAAGAGGGCCTGCGCGTCTTCACCAGTTTCGATCCGATCCTCCAGCTCAAAGCCGAGCAGGCGATGAGCGAAACGCTCAAACGGCTTGGCAAGAGCACCGAAGGTGTCGAGGGCGCGATGATCGTGACCAATCCCGAGACCGGTGAAATTCAAGCCCTGCTGGGTAGCCGCCAGCCGGGATTCGCCGGATTCAATCGGGCGCTGGACGCCTCGCGGCCGATCGGCTCGCTGATCAAACCGGCGATTTATCTTGCCGCCTTGGAGAAGCCTAGCCAGTACACGCTGACGAGCCTGCTCGAAGATGAACCCTTCTCGGTCAAGGGCGCCGACGGGCAGGTCTGGAAGCCGCAGAACTATGGGCGTCAGGCCTATGGAACGGTCTACCTGTATCAGGCGCTGGCCAATTCCTACAATCTTTCTACCGCGCGACTTGGCCTCGATCTGGGGGTGCCGAACGTGCTGAAGACCCTGGAGCGATTGGGCGCCTCGCCGAAGTGGCCGGCTTACCCGTCGATGCTGCTCGGAGCGGGCGGTTTGCGGCCGATCGAAGTGGCCGACATGTACCAGACCCTGGCCAATGGCGGTTTCAACACGCCGCTGCGCGGCATTCGCAGTGTGCTGACGGCCGATGGCGAGCCGCTTAAGCGTTATCCGTTCCAGATTCAGCAGCGCTTCGATCCGGGTGCGATCTACCTGACCCAGTACGCCATGCAGCGGGCGATGAGCGAGGGCACGGGGCGATCCGCCTACAACCGCCTGCCGCGGTCGCTCAATCTGGCGGGCAAGACGGGGACCACCAATGACTCGCGTGACAGCTGGTTCGCCGGTTTCAGCCAGGATCTGTTGGCGGTGGTATGGCTGGGTCGTGATGACAACGGCAAGACGTCGCTGACCGGCGCGACCGGCGCACTGCAGGTCTGGACCGACTTCATGCGTCGGGCCGATCCGCTGCCTCTGCAGATGCCGGTGCCGGACAACGTAACGTACGCCTGGGTGGATGCACGCAGCGGCCTGGGAACAGACGAACGCTGCCCCGATGCCGTGCAGATGCCCTATATTCGCGGCAGCGAACCGGCTCCTGGGCCTGGCTGCGGCATCCAGGCGCCGGCCGAGTCAGTCATGGATTGGGTGCGTGGCTGGCTGCAGTAATTGCCGGCCTGAATGCATCTCGTGTTTTTCTTGTGGAGAGGTCTGAATTGGTGAACAAGCAGTGGATGGCTGTTGTTACGGCGGTGGTGCTGATCCAGGGCTGCGCCACGGTCGATCGTCGCTCGATCCCTGTGGTGGATTCGGGCGCTCCGGTATCCGAAGAGATGGCTGCTCGCCAGGGCTATCGTGCGCCACCCGCCGCGACGGTTGCGGCACCGCGGCAGCAGCAGGAGGATTCGGGTGTGGTAGTGATGGTGCCGCAAGGCAGCTCCGCACCGCTTGAGACCTTCGCAGCACCCGATGTGCCTTTTACCGGCTCGAGTGGCGCCACCGGTGCAAGCCAGCCCGCCTGGCAGCCGGCTCCGTCGATCTCGGCGCCGGCCACCGCTCCGCAGCCGAGCATGCCCAGCGGCATTCCTCGTGCTGGAAGCGGCCTGGCTGCCGATGAGCAGCTCGATGGCCCGGTGCTCGCGCTGCTTACCACGGCACAGCAACAGCAGGGCGGTGGTGACCTGAACGGCGCGGCCTCCAGCCTCGAACGCGCACAGCGCATTGCGCCACGTGAGCCGCAAGTACTCTATCGTCTCGCTCAGGTTCGATTGGCGCAGGGAGACGCCACTCAGGCCGAACAGCTGTCGCGTCGTGCCCTGAGCTATGCAAGTGGACGCCCAGCCTTGCAAGCGAGCCTCTGGGAGCTGATCGCACAATCGCGGGAGCGTCAGGGTGATAGCGCGGGAGCCGCCCAGGCGCGTGAGCGCGCCAAGGTCAGCCTGTGATGGATCAGCGCCTGCCTGCGGTCGCGCAGCAGCTGCTGTTGATCGAGCGTGAACTGCGGGGGCTGGGGCTTTGGGGGCTCGAGTCTCCGGCTCCGGAGGCGCTGGCCAGTGTCGAGCCGTTCTGCGTGGATACGCTGCGGTTCGAACAGTGGTTGCAGTGGATATTCCTGCCGCGGATGAAAGCCATCGTCGAGGCGGATCTGCCTCTGCCGGCAGCCTCCGGAATCTGTGCGATGGCTGAGGTGGCTTACCGCGAAACGAGAGTGGCGGGGCTACTCGACGCGTTGCGCGACTTCGATGCGCTGATCGAGTCGCCCTAGGCAGCGGCGGGGGCTGGCGCCGCTGGTGGACTTCTGCTCAGTTGCAGTTTTCGGCGATCTTGTCGCGAGTCTCGTTGATTCGCGATTGCCGCTCCTCCTCGGTTAGCCGCCGGGTTTCACCGTTGTCCTCGACGCGCACGCGCGGGTTGTTCTGCAGTTGCGCCAGGTTGGTGCGCATGGTTTCGCAGTAACGCTTGCGTTCGGCCTCCTGCGCGGCGACCTGCTGCTTTACCTTGCGGTCGATGCTGCTCTGGTCAGCTTCAGCCTCGTCCTGCACTGGAGGTTGTGGTGCCGCCGCCGGTTTTGCAGGCGCCGTTACAGTATTGACGGTTTCCACCTGCTGGCCCTGAGGCGGTTGTGCACCGAAATGCGTAACCCCTTGAGCGTCCACCCATTTGTAGACCTGGGCGGCCATGACGTTGCCGCAAAGCGCCAGTAGCAAGCCGCCCGCAAGAAACCTGAATCGCATGCTGTTACCTTCGTTGGAATCGGAGACCGGTGATCACTATACCCAAAAGCCGGCGCGCCGCTTCTGCACCCTGTCACAGCTCAACGTTGCTCAAACACAACGGCGAGCTTGACTTGCTGGTGCCGAATCCGAACAATTCGAAGCTTGCTGTCCTGAGTCGCCTCGCCGCAAGCGATACCGGCTCAGTCTAGACAGACATGAGGTGCTACCCGCGCCGACCTGCATCACCCGCAACGCGTTACCTCGCGCTGGGTGGAGAGCCCGCGACACCAGGGTCTCTTCCAATACTGGCTCAGTCAGTGGCTGACGTAGTCGGCGACCACCGTCGCTCATGCCCTGCTGGCAGTAAACCTATTTCTGGCGGCTCCGACTTGGAATCGCTATCTGGCGTTTCAGAGGTGAACAACGTGGAACTCTTATCCGGCGCTGAAATGGTCGTCCGCTCCCTGCGTGACGAAGGCGTTAAGTACATCTACGGGTACCCGGGCGGTGCCGTTCTGCATATTTACGATGCGCTTTTCAAGGAAAAGGCCATCGAACACATCCTGGTTCGTCACGAGCAAGCCGCCACGCACATGGCCGATGGCTATGCGCGCGCGACCGGCAAGGCTGGCGTCGTACTGGTGACATCCGGACCAGGGGCGACCAACGCCATCACCGGTATCGCCACCGCTTTCATGGACTCGATCCCGATGGTAGTCATCTCCGGTCAGGTGCCCAGCACCATGGTCGGCACCGATGCCTTCCAGGAAACCGACATGATCGGTATCTCCCGACCCATCGTGAAGCACAGCTTCATGATCAAGCATCCTTCGGAAATTCCCGAAGTGATGAAGAAGGCGTTCTATCTCGCCGAATCCGGGCGTCCAGGGCCGGTTGTCATCGACATTCCGAAGGACATGACCAACCCGGCCGAGAAGTTCGAGTACGTCTATCCGAAGAAGGCCAAGCTGCGTTCGTACAGCCCGGCCGTGCGTGGGCATTCGGGCCAGATCCGCAAAGCGGCGGAACTGCTGCTGGGAGCCAAGCGGCCGATCATCTACGCCGGTGGCGGCGTGATCCTGGGCAAGGCCTCGGCGCAACTGACCGAGCTGGCGAAGATGCTCAACCTGCCGGTGACCAACACCCTGATGGGCCTGGGTTGCTATCCGGGCGGTGACCGCCAGTTCGTCGGCATGCTCGGCATGCACGGCAGTTACACCGCCAACCTGGCGATGCATCACTCCGATGTGATCCTGGCGGTCGGTGCCCGCTTCGATGACCGCGTGATCAATGGTGCGAGCAAGTTCTGCCCGAACGCCAAGATCATCCATATCGATATCGACCCGGCGTCCATCTCCAAGACCATCAAAGCTGACATCCCGATCGTCGGTCCTGTCGACAGCGTGCTCACCGAGATGGTCGCCATCGTCAAGGAAATCGGCCAGGCGCCGAATGCCGAGACCGTGGCCAGCTGGTGGAAGCAGATCGACGAGTGGCGCGGCAATGGCCGGCTGTTCCCCTACAACGAGGGCGATGGCTCGATCATCAAGCCGCAGGCAGCTATCGAGGTGCTCTGCGAGGTCACCAAGGGTGAGGCCTATGTCGCGTCCGACGTCGGTCAGCATCAGATGTTTGCCTGCCAGTACTACAAGTTCGACAAGCCCAACCGCTGGCTCAACTCGGGCGGCCTCGGCACCATGGGCTTCGGCCTGCCGGCAGCCATGGGCGTGAAGCTGAACTTCCCGGAAGCCGATGTCGCTGTGGTGACGGGTGAAGGCAGCATCCAGATGAACATTCAGGAGCTTTCCACCTGCCTGCAGTACGACCTGCCGGTGAAGATCATCAATCTCAACAACGGTGCGCTGGGCATGGTCCGCCAGTGGCAGGACATGGTGTACAACAGTCGCTACTCGCACTCCTACATGGAGTCGCTGCCGGACTTCGTCAAGCTGGCCGAGGCCTATGGTCACGTCGGTATGCGCATCACCGACCTCAAGGACCTCAAGCCGATGATGGAAGAGGCGTTCGCCATGAAAGATCGCCTGGTCTTCCTGGATATCGCTGTCGATACCGCCGAGCACGTCTATCCGATGCAGATCAAAGACGGTGCAATGCGCGACATGTGGCTGAGCAAGACGGAGCGGACCTGATCATGAGACACATCATCTCCCTGCTGATGGAAAACGAACCGGGTGCGCTGTCTCGTGTGGTCGGTCTGTTTTCGCAACGCAACTACAACATCGAAAGCCTCACCGTTGCCCCGACCGAAGACCCGACCCTGTCGCGTCTGACGCTGACCACGGTAGGGCATGAGGAGGTGATCGAGCAGATCACCAAAAACCTCAACAAGCTGGTTGAAGTCGTCAAGCTGGTGGACCTGTCGGAGAGCGCTCACATCGAGCGTGAACTGATGCTTATCAAGGTCAAGGCCACTGGCGCCCAGCGTGCCGAGGTCAAGCGCACCACCGATATCTTCCGTGGGCAGATCGTCGACGTGACTACCAGCGTCTATACGATTCAGCTCGCCGGAACCAGTGACAAGCTGGACAGTTTTATTCAGGCCGTGGGCACTGCTTCGATCCTGGAAGTTGTGCGCAGCGGTGTCACCGGGATTTCCCGCGGTGACAAAGTACTGAGTATCTAACGGCTGTAGGGCGTGTCGCCTCTCCAGTCAGTACCGTTTTATCGATGGCCCACGAGGCCGGCAACAGGGGTAATTCATGAAGGTTTCTTACGATAAAGACTGCGACCTCTCCATCATTCAGGGCAAGAAGGTCGCCATCATCGGTTACGGTTCCCAAGGGCACGCGCATGCGTGCAACCTGAAGGATTCCGGCGTTGACGTAACTGTTGGTCTGCGTCCGGGCTCGTCCTCGATCGCCAAGGCAGAGGCCCATGGTCTGAAAGTCAGTGATGTGCCGGCCGCTGTAGCTGCCGCCGATCTGGTGATGATCCTCACGCCTGACGAATTCCAGGGCCGCCTGTACAAGGACGAGATCGAGCCGAACCTGAAGCAGGGCGCGACCCTGGCTTTCGCTCATGGCTTCTCGATCCACTACAACCAGGTTGTACCGCGCGGTGATCTAGACGTCATCATGATCGCCCCCAAGGCTCCGGGTCACACCGTGCGCTCCGAGTTCGTCAAAGGCGGCGGTATCCCCGACCTGATCGCGATCTACCAGGACGCTTCCGGCAATGCCCGTAACGTCGCTCTGTCCTACGCTTGCGGCGTCGGCGGCGGCCGTACCGGCATCATCGAAACCACCTTCAAGGACGAAACCGAAACCGATCTGTTCGGCGAGCAGGCTGTTCTGTGTGGCGGTTGCGTTGAGCTGGTCAAGGCTGGTTTCGAAACCCTGGTCGAAGCTGGTTACGCGCCGGAAATGGCCTACTTCGAGTGCCTGCACGAACTGAAGCTGATCGTCGATCTGATGTTCGAAGGCGGCATCGCCAACATGAACTACTCGATCTCCAACAACGCCGAGTATGGCGAGTATGTGACCGGTCCTGAAGTCATTAACGCCGAGTCCCGCGCCGCCATGCGTAATGCCCTGAAGCGCATTCAGGACGGTGAGTACGCCAAGATGTTCATCACCGAAGGCGCTGCCAACTATCCGTCCATGACTGCCTACCGTCGCAACAACGCGGCGCACGGTATCGAAGTAGTCGGCGAGAAGCTGCGCGCCATGATGCCTTGGATCGCAGCCAACAAGATCGTGGACAAGAGCAAGAACTGATCGTTCTCCTGCTCACGAAAACGCGGCTTCGGCCGCGTTTTTTCGTTCTGCCAGCCTGGCTTCTGGTATAAATCGCGGGTTTGGCCAGGCTGAACCGCAGGTCCATCGACCTGGTCGAAATCTATCCGTACCTGTTGTAGAAGGTGAATGCGCATGAGTGGACAACCCGAAGAGCCGAACAAGCCAGTCGAGCCAGAGAGCATTCTGCCGATCGACGAGCATGTCGAGGAAATCCAGGAACCCGATGGCCGCAAGGTACGCCACCGCGGCATTTACCTGCTGCCGAACCTGTTCACCACTGCCAACCTGTTCGCAGGGTTCTTTTCGATCATCACGGCTATCAACGGCAACTTTTATGTGGCCGCTGCGACGGTCTTCGTTGCCATGGTGCTCGATAGCCTGGACGGGCGCGTGGCTCGCCTGACCAATACGCAAAGCGCCTTCGGTGCCGAGTACGACTCGCTCTCGGATATGGTGGCCTTCGGGTTGGCGCCGGCGGTGTTGGCTTATGAGTGGGCATTGTCCGAGTTGGGCAACGTCGGTCTCACGGTTGCCTTCATCTATGTCGCCTGTGCAGCGCTGCGACTGGCCCGTTTCAATACTCAGATCGGCAAGGTGGACAAGCGTTGGTTCATCGGCCTGGCAAGTCCGGCTGCGGCGGGTGTGGTCGCTGGTTGGGTTTGGGCCGTTTGGGCGCTGGATGAGGTCGGCATTCGTGGCGTCGATCTGCCGCTGGTGCTGGTCATGCTGTTTGCGCTGATGGTTGCTGCTGCGGGTCTGCTCATGGTCAGCAACATCAAATACTACAGCTTCAAGGACCTCGATCTGAAAGGCCGCGTTCCGTTCGTTGCCATTCTGGTAGTCGTGCTCGTGTTTGCCGTCGTGTTCAGTGACCCACCGCGTATTCTCCTGCTGATATTCCTTGCGTATGCGGTTTCCGGCCCTGTGCAATACCTGATGCAGCTGCGTCGGCGCAAACGCGTCGAGGGTTGATTTTGACTCCGGCTGCGCGTATTGCTCCATCGGGATCATACGCGGAGCTTCTCCATGCTCATCAAGTTTCCCGCCTCCGGCGAATGCCGCGAGTCTGACGTAACGCCCGAGGCGGCTTATCTGAGCCGCCGTCAGGTGCTCCGTGGCGCCATGCTCTCCGGCGCTATGGTCGGTCTGCCTTCTCTGGCGAATGCTGCTGCGCGCTATTCTGGCGTCACCGCTGAGCCCGCTTCAGCCTGGTTCACTGGCAAACTTGCGAACGCCCGTTGGCAAGCTGTCGTAGCGGAGGGCGAACCCATCACGCCTTATGCGGATGCCACGTCGTACAACAACTTCTACGAGTTCGGCCCCGACAAGGGCGATCCGGCGCGCCATGCTTCAGCGCTAAAGGTCGAGCCTTGGACCGTGCTGATGGATGGTGAGGTTGAGCGGCCCGGGCGTTACTCACTCGAAGATTTGTGTTCGGAGGCTCAGCTGGAAGAGCGCATTTATCGACTGCGCTGCGTGGAAGCCTGGTCGATGGTCATTCCTTGGCTGGGCTTTCCACTGGCAGACCTTGTGAGAAGAGTCCAGCCGCATTCATCCGCCAAGTTCATTCGTTTCGAAACGGCATACCGGCCCGAGGAAATGCGCGGCACTCGCTCCGGCTTTGCGCTGATCGACTGGCCCTATGTCGAAGGCCTGCGAATGGATGAGGCCATGCACCCGCTGACGTTATTGGCCGTCGGTATGTATGGCCGCACGCTGCCTAACCAGAACGGTGCGCCGTTGCGGCTGGTGGTTCCTTGGAAATATGGGTTCAAGAGCATCAAGTCGATTGTGCGCATCAGTTTCGTACGTGAACAGCCGGCGACGACCTGGCAATCGATGGCGCCGGAGGAGTACGGCTTCTATGCGAACGTGAATCCCAAGGTATCCCATCCTCGCTGGTCACAAGCCCGCGAGCGTCGGCTGCCTGGTAGTCTTTTCAACGCAAATGTTCAAGAGACGCTGCTGTTCAACGGCTATGCCGAGCAGGTCGCAGGCTTATACAGCTCGATGGACCTGGGTAAGGATTACTGATGCGCTACCGCTGGTGGCGGTTGGCCGTCTTCGTGTCAGCTTTGAGTGTGCCGCTGTACTGGCTGTATCTGGCCTGGCAGTTCGCTCTCGGGCCGGATCCTGGGAAAGTGCTGGTTGATAACCTGGGGCAGGGTGCGCTGGTGCTGTTGCTGTTGACTCTTTCGATGACGCCTCTGCAGCGGCTGACAGGTTGGGGTGGCTGGCTGGCGGCCCGCCGTCAGCTTGGACTCTGGTGTTTTACCTATGGGCTCCTACATCTAGCCAGCTATCTCTACTTCCTGCTCGGGGGTGAATTATCGCGCCTAGGCGGGGAGCTACTAGAGCGGCCTTATATACTCGTAGGAGCGTTGGGCTTCTCTGGTTTGGCAGCCCTGGCAATGACATCCTCCAAGTGGAGCATGCGTCGTCTTGGGAAACGCTGGAAAGCGTTGCATCGGCTGATCTACCCCATTGTGATCATCGTGCTACTGCACATGCTGTGGGTTGTTAGGTCGGACTCCGCACGCTGGTTTCTTTATGCCGGTATCGCAGCTGTGTTGCTGCTGCTGCGCGTTCCTGTGATGGCTACCGCTCTTGCTTCGGTACGAGGCAGAATGAAGGCCCGAACAAAACTGAAATAAACGGTTGACGTTAGTTTTCAGGCTCCTATAATGCGCACCACTTCCGGCGCAGTTCTTAAG
>JGI2924J29684_1078456_pt1 | contig 52354 bp, 44 predicted proteins | sample BenlonsequencITS_FD_29684 | JGI IMG/M metagenome (IMG submission 29684) | reverse complement strand
AGGTCGAAGTCGGCCGACGAGGGGCCCGACAGCGTCACCGTCGCCTGGCACGGGTTCGCCGTGTCCAGCGTGTAGGTGTAGCTGTCACTGCCGTTGCCCCACCAGCCGCCGCTGAGCGAGCCCGACACCGTGTCGGAGCTCGTCTCGGCGCCACACTGGCCGCCACCGCCGTCGCCGCCGACGGCGACCGTCTGCGTGGACGTGTCGGTCTCGCCGCTGTCGGCGGTCACCGTCAGTTCGACCGCGTAGTCGCCCTCGGAGGCGAAGCTGTGGTCCGCGGTCACACCGGAGGCGGTCGAGCCGTCGCCGAAGTCCCACTCGTAGCCGCTGATGCTCCCGCCATCGGGTGCCGTGGAACCGCTGGCGTCGAAGGAGACGGTCTCGCCCGACTCGGGATCTGACGGACTGAAGCCGAAGCTCGCGGTCGGACTGCCCGGATCGCCGCCACCGCCGCCATCGACGATGTTCGCCGCGTCGACGCGACCGGCGCCCTGTTCGTCGGACGAGAGCCCGACGTCGACGGCCGTGCTCTCGAGGCGGTCCCAGAGGTCCTGAACCGTGTCGTCAGGGTGAGCCGATTTGCCGAGTGCGGCCACGCCGGAGGCGACCGGACACGCCATCGAGGTGCCCGAGAGGCTCTCGTAACTGCCGCCCGGGACGGGAGCGAGGACGTTCGCTCCCGGTGCGGCGACGTTGATCTTCGGCCCGACGTTCGAGAAGTTCGCGATCTGCTCGTTCTCGTCAAGCGCGGAGACGGCCATACAGTTGTCGTAGGCCGCGGGGTAGCTCACGGGCGAACCGTAGTCGTTGCCGGCCGCCGCGATCGGGAGCGTGCCGTTGTCGTACGCGTAGTCGATCGCGTTGCGACCGGTGTCGCTGGCGCCGCCGCCACCGAGGGACATGTTGACGATGTCGGCGCCCTGGTCGGCCGCCCACTGGATCGCGTCGGCGATGTCCGACATCGAGCCACTGCCGTCGGCGCCGAGTGCGCGCCCGGAGATGAGCCGACAGTTCGAGACCCCGGCGGTCCCCTCGCCGTTGTCGGTCGTCGCGGCCGCACAGCCACCGACGTGCGTGCCGTGGTTTTCGTCGTTGTTCACCGGTGCCGGATCATCGTCGTCGTCGACGAAGTCGTAGCCCTCGTCGCCCTCGAATCGGTCGGCGAGGTCGGGGTGCGTGTAGTCGACGCCCTGGTCGACCACGGCGATGGTGACGTCCATCGATCCCATCGTCGTGTCCCAGGCCTGGTCGGCGCGCACCTGCTGGGGCGCGTACTGGTCGCCGAACTGCGGGTCGTTCGGTTCGAGGAACGCTTCGACCGTGTAGTTCGGCTCGGCGTACTCGATGCCCGGCTGGCGTTCGAGCTGCTCGATCACCGAATCCTGCGTGCTCGGGCCGTCGTCGGGAACCTTGACGGCCATGTAGCCGATCGAATCGTTCTCGTGGACGACCGATGCTTCGGCTGGAAGCGCCGACTCGACCGTCGACCGCGCGTTCGCGATGCCGACGGTGTCGCTCTTCCCGACCAAAATTTCGTCTTCCTTCGGGCCGGGCTCGCGACCGGGCGTCGCGGAGACGACGCCACCGAGACCGAGGAACGCCCCAGTCGCCGCGGCTGTCTGAAGGACGGTACGTCGATCGATATCATGAGTGCCATCACCTGACATGGCTACCGAATACCAGCTATCGAAGTAAGTAAAATATTCGTGAACAGCGCTGAATTCATTATCACTACCAATATTATAATCAAAATACAGTATTAGGAGAGAAACGCCAGACGGCAGTGGTACCTATGGTAATCTCATACGGTGGTGTCCATTACTTAATAAATTGGCCCTCAGTTTTTCATTTGATTGAAATGGTTGTCACCGTCGGTATCGACCAATGATCACCAGACACGCCGTGATTCACCGACAGCCAACGCTAGCATTGCAGTGAATCGCGAGACAGGAGTGTTGACACCCAGACGGTGCGATAGCGACGACTAGCGGGAAACGACCAACGGCAGTTGCGATGGCTATCGATGCACGAATTCTGCCGTCTATCTGACGCGCGCCTCGGCGTGCCACGCCCGGCTGGCGAGCCCGATCCAGGGTGGGTCGCCACCTACGTGTCGAAGTTCGCTCCCCGGTCCGCTTCACCCAAGCAAAAACAGCTTTGAGGCTCCCGCCAGTCACCGGTGACAATGACGACCCAGGCCGACGGGGAAGCCCACCCCGGCGCCGACGATCGGGTCTACTACGTCATCAGTGACCTCCACATCGGTGGGGACGAACAGCTAGAGGATATCGAGTTCCGCGAGGAACTGCTCACGTTCCTCGAATCACTCGAGGAGACGGACGAGGACACCGAGTTGGTGATAAACGGGGACGCGTTCGGTCTCTGGGAGCTGACCGAACTCGACGGGCCGGCGAAGTTCGACGCGCTGGTCGAGACGTATCCGACCGTGTTCGAGCAACTGCGCGCGACTGGCGAGACCGTCACGATCACACTGGTCCCCGGCAACCACGACCACGAACTGGCGGCCTACGACACCTACGTCGACCGATTCGCCGCGTACAACGTCGACCTCGTCCAGACGGAGTCGATCACCCGTCCACTCGCCGGTCGAGAAATTCACTTCGAGCACGGTCACCAGCGCGATCCGAACAACCGCATCGACGACTGGGGAAACCCCTACGACCGGCCACTCGGATACTACTACAACACGCACGTGACGAGCACGGCCGGGCAGCTGTCGGACCGCGGCCGGTTCAACTGGCTGAAGGACATCCAGGCGGTCACGCCGACCGAGTGGATGCCGCTGTGGGTCCTCTCGAAGTACGTCTATCGCGAGATGCACCCGCTCCTCCGATACGCGCTCGTGCCGTTCCTGTTGCTCTTCAACGTCACCGCCCTGCTGGCGATCCTCGTCGGGCTCGACGTCGCCGGCGTCTACGCGATGCCAACGGACGCCGTCCAGGGATTTCTCGGGCAGTTCGGTCGACCCGGAACGGTGGCCTACCTCGTCCTCGCGGTCAACGTGACGTTAGCTGGCATCCTGTTGCTGGTCGCCGTTCCGCTGTACTTCATCCAGCAGGATATCAAGCGGACGATCGACCGATTCGGGCTCTTCGACGGTGACGTGACCGTCGACGCGGCGAAACCGTACGAGACGGCCGCCCGCGAGCTCGCCGCCGAACGTCCGGAGACGGCCGTCTTCTGTTACGGACACACGCATCGCCCGGACGTCACCGAGGTCGACGGCGTCTGCCTCGTCAACAGCGGGACCTGGCTGAAGCGCCTGCACCGACGAGACGGTGTCACGGGGCTCCTCCCACCGGTCTTCTACCCGTCGTACCAGCTCGCCGCCGTCAGAATCGACGCCGACACCGACGGGATCGCCGTCGAGTTCCAGCCCATCGAGAAGCCGAACCCCGCACCCGAGGAGCTCACCCTCACCGAACGTCTCCTGACGCTCGGTCGGAAACCGGACCCCGATCTGCCGGACAGACACGTCGTCGACCTGGACCGTAGCGAGCCCAAATCGTCCGTTCCCGGGGAGACAACGGGGACAGGTCCGGAACCCGTGAGCGAACAGCAGGAATAACTACCGCCGGCAGAGAGTGGGTGACGAACATGAACACCCCACTACAGACGATAGCGGCGCTCGATACGTCGGCGATCGTCCCGGCCGTCGTCGACGCGACGGTCACGGCGCTCCTGTTCGTCGTCTCCTTCGTCGTGCTCTACGGCCTCGGAAAGCTGGTCGTACTCCGGATCGTCCGCGAGAGTCTCCAGCGACGGGGCGTCGAACGGGCGATCGTCAGAACCGCCGTTCGCGTAACCGGTCTCGTGATCGCGGTCGTGGCCGTCGCCCTCGCCGCGACGATCGCCGGGTTCGGCGTCGTTCTCTCGGCGTTCGCGATCCTCGGCGGCGCACTGGCGCTGGCGATCGGCTTCGCCACGCAGGACCTGATCGCCAACTTCGTCGCGGGCATCTTCATCCTGCAGGACAAGCCGTTCACCATCGGCGACTGGATCAAGTGGGACGACGAGGGCGGTATCGTCCGCGATATCGACCTCCGGGTGACCAAAGTCGAGACCTTCGACAACGAACTCGTCACCGTTCCCAACTCGGACCTGGCTAACGCCGCGGTGACCAACCCGACGGCGAACGACCGGGTCCGCATCGGCTACGACTTCGGCATCGGCTACGGCGACGACATCGACCGTGCCCGTGAGGCCATCATCGATGCCGCACACGAAATCGACGGCGTCCTCGACGAACCGGCCCCCGCCGCCCCGGTGACCGACCTTGGCGGTTCGGCGGTCGTCCTCACGGGCCGTATCTGGATCGATCCCAGCGATCAGGTTCCGAATGCGACGAAGGCCGCGTTCGTCGAGGCGGTGAAGAAACGACTCGACGAAGAAGACGACATCGACTTCCCCTACCCGACGACGGAACTCACCGGGTCCGTCACCGTCGACGAGCGAGGAGAGAAAGCGACACTCGATAGTTCTCCTCCCTGAAAGCCGACGTCCTCTCTTCGACCTGTCTCTCACTGTGCCCCGCCGACGTTACGCCGGATTCGGCACCGTCAGCACCGGAATCGTCGCGTGTTCTTGCACGTCCTCGGCGACGCTCGGCTTCAGTACCCGGTCCAATCCGCTTCGATTGTCCGTCCCCATCACGATCAGGTCGGCGTCCGCGGCGGCGACCTGGTCGCGAATCGCGTCCGCCGGCGCTCCCTCGCGAAGCGTCGTCGTCACGGAGACGCCCTCGGCCGTCGCCCCGCGTTCGACGGCCTCGACGGCATCCCGGGCCTCGCTCTCCGGATCGGTTCGTAACTGATCGCGCTGGCTCTGTCCGGTCCCCTTGATCACCGACAGCGCGTGGACGGTCGAGTCGAGCGCCGCCGCGAGCGAGATCGCGTGCTCGGCCGCGCGCGTCGAGGATTCGCTCCCGTCCGTCGGAACCAGCACGTGGTCGTACATACGGCCTCCTCGACGGCCCGTCGGATACGGGCGAAGCCTGCACTCGCAACCTCGTCGTCCCAGTCGACGCTCGCCGACGACCAGTGAGATTTTGTCACTCCGCGTCCGTCGTGTCAGTAATGCCCGACGACGAGCCCACGGTACCCATCGTCTGCCCGTCCTGTGAGACGTCCTCCCGCGTCTCGCTCGACGACGTCGCCGACGCGGTCGACGCCCACAACGACCGCCACCACGATGGCGACGCGGTCGCCGACGTGGATCCCGCGCTCAAAGACCAACTGGCGGACCTCGTCGTCGACGACCTCGGATTGCTCGACGAAGAAGGCGGCAACTAACAGCTCGTTCGGTTTGCACCGACCGGATTCGACGAGTTACCCCGACAGTCCACCGTCGTCGACCGAGCGGATCGTCAGGTCGTAGGACTGCGGAACTCCCGAGAGGTCGACGCGAACGAGGAGGACGTCGAGTTTGGTGTCGCGTTCGGCCAGCCGCACCATCCCGTCGCGCTGGTTGCGCTCGAAACTGGTCGAGCCGTGTTTCACCTCGGCGACGTAGCGTTTGAGGACGCGACCAGCGTCGTCGCCCTCGTCTCGATCGCGGACAGTGAAGGCCACGTCCGGATGCCACGCACCGTCCAGATCGGGGTCGAGTCCGCCGACCCGGTCGGGATCGTCGTCGACGCGCACGCGAAACGTATCGGGGTCGCGTTCGAGGTCGCGCGCGGCGTAGGCGACGATCGGCGGCGGATCGTAGCGATACGCGTCGAACAGTGCCTCCGCGAGCGCGCCGACCTGCTGGGCGCGCGTGTCGAACGTCCAGCCGGTCGCGGGGTCACCGCGTGCCGCGGCCGACGGACGGGGATCTCTGACCTTGACCAGATAGGCGTCGACGTCGGCGGGATCGTTCGGCGCCGGTTCCTGGAACCGAAGGCCCGGACAGTCGACCGCGTGGATCAGCTTCGCGACGGCGTCGGCTCGGCTGTCGTAGCTGAGCACCTCGCCGGCGCTCTGTCGAAGCGTCTCGATCTCCGCGGCCGCCGCACACGCCGACCGCTTCAACGCCACCCGGAACGGCGAGGCGTCCGGCACTCGCCCGGCCTCGGCGACCTGGTACGGCTCACCCGGCCACTGCTCCTCCCAGCTCATTGGTAAGTCCAGTGTCCGCCACTACTAAGAGTGTCCCGCCTCCGCGACCGCGCGGACCACGGGAGACGGCCAGCAATCGAGCGAGCCAATCGCCTCAGTCGATAATCTCCGCGTCGTCGGCGTCGGGTTCCGTCTCGACGGAGATCGTGAGGACGCCGTTGTTGTAGATCGCGTCGTGATCGTCGCCGAAGGCCCAGTCGGCCGACGGCGTCCGGAACGCTCGCTCGTCGGGTCCGTCGGGGCCATCGATCGTGAGTTCGAGACGATCGTCACCGACGAGGACGGTCAGGTCGTCGCGTTCGGCCGGCGAGACATCGACGACGACGTCGATCCGGTCGGTCGCTGAGTCGTAGTAGTACTGCGTCGGCCGATTTGCAACGCGGGGCGAAACGGTGGACACGAGAATCGCTCACGCCTGCGTGACCATCACTCCTCGCCTGAACGTGTGCAGGTGCGGGTAGAGCACCCGACTTAGCTATAGTACTCCCGATATGCGGCGACCTGCTCGTCGTCGGGCGCGCCGTCGGCCCTGACGGTGCCGTCGACGAGGACCGTGAGTCGGTCGTAGGCATCGGCGAACTCGTCGCCGTTGTGTGAGGAGATGAGAATCGTCCGATCGTCGGTCGCGTACGACGTGAGGAACGACCGGATCTTTCGGCGAGAGAACCGATCGACGTCGGCGAGGGGTTCGTCGAGCAACAGGAGCTGTGGCCGGTCGAGCAGCGCCAGGGCGAGGTCGAGCTTCTTGCGAAAACCGCCGGAGAGGTCACGAGCGCGCCTGGTCTCGACGGGTTCGAGCCGGAGGGCGGACAGCAGGGTTTCGACCCAGGAGACGGGTTCGGGGTCGTCCGCGAGCGAGCGGAAGACCGAGAGGTTCTCGCGGACCGTCAAATCGGGGAAGAAGCGCGGCTCCTGAAAGCTGTAGCCGGTGACCCCGGCGGGCCGCGAGATGCGACCCGTCGTCGGATTCGCGAGTCCCGCGATGAGGCGGAGCATCGTCGTCTTTCCCGAGCCGTTCGGCCCGACGAGCCCGTGAATCGTCCCGGGTTCGGTCGTGAAGATCACGTCCTCGAGTGCCGTCGTCGAACCGTAGCGTTTGGTCACACCGACGAGGAAGACGCGGGCCGCGGCGTCGTCGACCATCGGTTCGTGTGCCATCGGGATCGGTTCGTCGCGTGCAGTCGAGGGCGAATCGTGTACTCGCGAGGGCGAATCGTCACCTGTCGAGCGTGCGTTGTCGTGATCGCCCATCTCATTGCCTCCGTCGATAGTAGCTGAGCGCCAGTACCAGCCCACCCAGCGCGAGGACGGCCGCCCCGGCCACCCAGAGCAGGTAATCCGCGTACAGCGCCATCGGTGCGTCTCGTAACATCGCACTCCGGGTCGCCACCGTCGCGTAGTGGGTCGGGAGTGTTCGAGCGATCGCCTTGCGAGTGGGTGAGAAGAAGCCGACCGGATAGACGACACTCGAGAGCGAGAGGAGCGCGAAGAGTAGCCCGACGTTGGCGAACAACGCCAGCCGGCGCAATCGCATGGCGAACAGGATCGTCAGACCGACTGCGGCGACGAGAACGAACGTGAGTATGAGACTCACGGACGAGAAGACCGAGAGGGTCGCGATGTCGAACCCCATCCACGACGCCACCAGCGCGGCGACGGCGATCGGAACGATCGTCAGCGCGCCGTAGAACGCAATCTTCGTCGCGAGAACGGTCTCTAACCGGGACGTCGTCTGTAGCCGGTCGAGCACCAGTCGTTCCGAGCGAACCTGGTACGGGACGAACACCAGGCCGTAGACGAGGACGAACGCCACCAGACAGACCGGAATCAGGTACGCCGTGAGGACGCGCTGGTCGCCGAGCCGGTCGTGCGTGACGGTGACATCGGAGACGAGTGCGTCGTCGAGTCGACGATCGAGGGCGGCCACCGAGAGGTTGGCGGGTTCCTCGAACGGGACCATCGTCCGGTCGGTGACGACGGTGAATTCCACGTCGGCCCCCTCGGTGCCGAGGTCGGGCGGCACCGCCACGACGAGGTAGACCTCCTCACGGGCCAGCCCGTCTCTGGCAGCTGCGCGCGTGTCGTAGGTGACCGGCGTCGCGAAGGAGTCGACGCCCGTTCGCGTGACCGCGAGTTCGGTCTCGCTGGTGTTGTCGTCGGCCGGGACGACGCCCACGGGGACGTCTTCCGGAATCGATCGTTCGTAGACGCCGGTCACGCCGGTGAGCATCGCCGGCAGGAGAACGAGGACGACGACGAACAGGCCGGCGTTGCGTCGAACGGTGAGCGCTTCCTTCCGAAGGAGGGCACGGACGTCCACGACGCGTTACTGCTCGTTCGCCAGTTCGATCAGCGTGTCGACGCTCGCATCCCAGGTGACGACGAGCGTAGACCCGTCGGTTTCGGTGTCGAGGTTGGCGACAAGCTGTTGTTCCGTTTCAGTCATGTCGGACGTCGACTGCGAGAGCATGAAGTTAATAGTGCCTTCCAGGTTCTCGGCCTGCTCGGCGTCTCCGAACGCCATCCTGATCTCGATGGAGGCGTTTCCGTCGCTCGTCGTGTAGGCGCCCGTAATCGTCTCGACGCTCTCGGTCGGAGCGGCCCCGCCGAAGTCGTCGCCCTGGTCTGCGGTCTCAGGGACGTCCATCGCGAAGGTGACGAGTCCCTCGGTGGTGTCTTCGAACGTCTCGAGGAGCGTGCCGGAGACCGGTTCCGCACCCTCGTAGCTGACGTCGAGCGACGCCGTCACGGCGGCCTTCGTGCCGATCACGTACTGGCCGTCGTCGTGTTCGCCGACGTACACGGGATCGCTCGTTGCATCCGGATTCGCCGGCTTCCAGAGGACGTCTTCACCGGCGTATTCGGTCTGTTCGAGGGTCGTCTCGGCGTCCTCGTTCAGGGCGTCGATCAGCGTCTCGGTGTCCCAGTCGGCATCGATGAGGACGGCGAACTCGCTCTCGGAAGCAGCTTCGGTGTCCGTCATCCCGAACATCGTCGTCTGCTCGAGATCCGCGAGATCGAGTCCGGTTTCGTTCCTGAACTCGGTGTAGAGTTCTTCCATCTCTGCGGCGCTACTGTCGGTCTCCTCGCCGAGGCCGTCTAGCAACGCCGTCGTTTCCTCGTCCCCGAAGATGGCCATGTCGACGTTGACGAGCATGTCCGCCTCGGCCGGCACCTTCGCGGTCTGTTTCGACGAATCCGCACCCTCCTCGTCGGAGAGCATACTCAGACAGCCCGCGCTCGCGACGACCATCGCCACGACGGCAAGCACGAGGAGCACGCGGCGGCCCGCACCGTCCGCCCACGGCAAGCGTTTGGATAGGTTCATCTATCGGTTTGTTTGTCTGAATTCTAAATAAACATTCGGATCTTCGTGCCGGTTCTCCGCTCCCACTCAGTCGCCTCCGCCCCACCATCGTCAGCACGTCTCGGTCGCGGCCAATCCGAACGCAAGACGCATAGGGTGGCCGTCCCAAGATCCGATAATGACGGCGTTTGCAGCAGTCCTGGCAGCGATCGGGACGGGGCGTTCGACGGCGGCACTCGACGGGGTCGTCGCCATGGCCGGTCACGGGTCGGCGAGCGTCGGAGCCAACGTCGATCTCGCGGTCTTTCTCGTCGTCGGCGTTCTCGCCGGGGCGCACTGCCTCGGAATGTGTGGCCCGCTGGTGACGACGTACGGCGATCGGATGTCCGCGGGGTCGTCGACGCGACGAGACGACGACCTGTCGGTCTTCGAGGTGCGCCAGCACCTGCTTTTCAACCTGGGTCGGACGGCGAGTTACGCGCTGATCGGCGGACTCTTCGGCCTCCTGGGGGCGCTGGCCTTTGCCTCCCTCGACGCGACGATGGCCGTGGGTAACGGCGTTCGTGCCGCGACCGGCGTCCTCGTCGGCATCGCGATCATCGCGAGCGGACTCTACTACCTCCGCGGGCGTGCTGGCGTGCCCGGTCACGGCCTCCCAGTCGTCGGCCCGCTCTTCGCGACGGTGTCGGGCGCGCTCACGAGCCACGTCGATCGGCTGGCGAACGGCCCCGGGATCGTCCTCCTCGGGGGCCTACACGGCCTGTTGCCCTGTCCGATCATCTATCCCGCCTACCTCTACGCGTTCGCCCAGGGCACCCCGCTTCGGGGCGCGCTCTCGCTGGCCGTCCTCGGGCTGGGGACGATCCCGACGCTGTTCGTCTACGGCACGCTCGTGAGCGCGATCAGCCCCAGTACCAGAGTACACCTTCACCGCGTTCTGGGCGTCGCGTTCGTGGCGCTGGGGTACTTCCCGCTCAAGATGGGGCTGATGGCCTTCGGCGTCGACCTTCCCGGTCCGTCACTGCCGTTCTACAGCGGACTCTGACTCGATCGTCGATTCGATTCGTGTGAGCCTTCTACCCAAACCGGGCACCAGGTAGCGACCGCGTTCTCACGGCCGGGGGAACAGTATCGACCGCGTACCGACCCGCGCAGACGCGTCGTACCCGGCAACTGTCCGGAATGCCGTTCGTTACTATGGCCGTGGTTCTCCGATTCTCGGAACGGTTCACCAGCATGTACGAAGGGCAAACAGTCGGTGTCGTGATTCCCGCGTACAACGAGGCGGGATTCGTCGGTGAGGTGATCGAGACGCTCCCGGCGATCGTCGACCGGGCCTACGTGGTCGACGACTGCTCGACCGACGACACCTGGTCGGAGATCGAGGCGGCAGCCACGCGCGTCACCGCCGCGACGGAGCTGTCCGGCACGGCCGAGTCGGCTGCTGCACCCGAGTCGGTCGGTGCGGCGGAACCAGCCGGCACAGCGGAATCGGTCGGCACAGCGGAATCGGCCGGAGCAGCGGGGATGGTCGAGACGGCTGCCGAGAGAGGGGTGAGTGGACAGGCGGCTGTCTCGACAGCCGAGACGGCGACGTTGCACCCCGACGGCGGCCTCGACGGGCCACCGATCGTGACGGTCCGCCACGAACGGAATCGTGGCGTCGGCGGGGCGATCAAGACTGGTTACCGGCTGGCCCGCGAGGACGAACTGGACGTGGTCGCCGTGATGAACGGCGACGGGCAGATGGACCCGACGCTTCTCGAACGAATCGTCGACCCCGTGGTCCAGGGCCACGCCGCGTACGCGAAGGGTAACCGACTCGACAACCCCGACGATCGGGCGGGGATGCCATCCTGGCGGCTGTTCGGTAACGGCGTCCTGACCTACCTCACGAAACTGGTCAGCGGCTACTGGGGGATGAGTGACCCGCAGAACGGGTACACCGCCATCTCCCGGGAGGCGCTCGACGCGATCGACGTCGATCGGCTCTACGAGGGGTACGGCTTCTGTAACGACGTCCTCGTCCACCTGAACGTCAACGGTTTTCGCGTCGAGGACGTCCCGATGCCGGCCCGCTACGGCGACGAGCAGAGCCACATCCGCTACTCGCGGTTCGTCCCGTCGCTATCGTGGCTTCTCCTCCGGCGCGGCCTCTGGCGCTACCGGATGCAGTACGCCGAGGCAGGACCGCGCCGGCCGTACGTCCTGTTGCTCGCCGGCGGACTCGGTGGCGCCGTCGGCCTGGCGACGCTCGGGCTCGCCGCGCTGACGGTCGGAATCGGCTCGGCCCAGGCGGCCCTGTCGATTCTCACCGCCCTGCTCGGCGGGCTTTTCGTCACCCTCGCAGTGACGCTCGATCGCCTGCACAGCCGGACGGTCGACACCGACCGGTACGAGCCGGTCGGAGGTGACTGACCATGGGCGAATCCGACGAGAGCGTGCCAGCAGACGACAGCGTACCAGCCAACGAGCGCGCACCAGCCGACGAGCGACCGCACGTGCTCACCGTCGTCGGCGCCCGGCCACAGTTCGTCAAAGCGGCCGCCGTCTCGCGGGCCCTCCAGGGCCGGATCGACGAGACGGTCGTCCACACCGGTCAGCACTACGACGCCGAACTCTCGGCCGTCTTCTTCGACGAACTCTCGCTCGACGAACCCGACTACCGCCTCGACGTCGGTTCCGACACGCACGCGGCCCAGACCGCCGCGGTGATGGTCGAGATCGAACGCCTCGTCGACGCCGAGGAGCCGGACGCCGTCCTCGTCTACGGCGACACCAACTCCACGCTCGCCGGCGCGCTCGCCGCGGCCAAGCGCGAGCCGACGCTGGTCCACGTCGAGGCCGGCCTCCGCTCCGGCGATCGATCGATGCCCGAAGAGATCAACCGGATCTCCACCGACCACTGTGCGGACGTCCACTACGCACCCAGCGACCACGCAGTCGCCACACTCGAACGCGAGGGGATCACCGACGGCGTGGTCGACGTCGGCGACGTGATGTACGACACCCTCCTCCAGGTCCGTGACCGCCTCACAGACGGCGACGTCGCCGACGCACTCGTCCCTGCCGGGGAGACGCCGAACGACGGCCACCCCGCCGATCAACTCACCCCCGGAGACGACGCGTTCGTCCTCGCGACCGTCCACCGCGCGGCCAACACCGACGATCCCGACCGACTGGAATCGATCGTCGAGGGACTGTCGGCGCTCGCGCGCCCTGTCGTCCTGCCCGCCCACCCGCGGACCGTCGATGCGCTGCGCCGCGAGGGACTCTGGGCGCGAGCGAGCGACGGAATCGACCTCGTCGAACCGGTCGGCTACCTCGACTTCCTGCGGCTGCTCGTCGCGGCCGACTGCGTCGCCACGGACTCCGGCGGCGTCCAGAAGGAGGCGTTCTACCTCGACACCCCATGCGTGACGTTGCGCGAGACGACCGAGTGGGTCGAGACCGTCGAGGCGGGCTGGAATCACCTGGTCGGGGCGGACGCCGACCGCATCGTCGAGGCGGTCGAGTCGGCCGAGCGACCGGCCACGAAACCCGACCGCTACGGGAGCGGAACCGCTGCTGCACGCATCGCCGCCGATCTGCAGCGGCGTCTCGATCCCACCACCTGACCGCGGACCTGCTGCCCCCGACCACGAGCCTGCCGCACCCGGCCGCGGACCCGCGCCCCCGACACGGACCTGTCACCCCCGACCGCGGGCCCGTCGCTCTCGGCCGCGGGCCCACCGCTCACCAACCGCCCGACCATCCACCATGCCAGACGAAGCCGCCACCACAGACGCGCTCCGGCGGATCGAACGTCCGACCGAGACGCACGACCGCGAGGCACCGAAACTCCCGCCGACGGCGTGCTGGGACGAGTCATCGCTGCCCGCGGACGCGTCGTTCGCCCTCTGTCTCACCCACGACGTCGACCGCCCGTACAAGGGCCTCCGTTCGCTGTTCTACGCTGTCCAGGAACGGCCCGGCTACCACCTAAAGACGGCCGTCGCCGACGACAATCCGTACTGGCAGTTCGACGAGATCCGCGACCTCGAGGCCGACCTGGGCGTTCGCTCCGCGTTCTACTTCCTGAACGAGCAGCACCTGCTGACCGAGCGCCCCGGCCGCGACTGGCTCTCGCCGACGAACTGGATCCAGCACCTCGGGCGCTACGACGTTCGCTCGCCCGAGATCAGCGAGGAGATCGGCGAACTGGCCGCCGGCGGCTGGGAGGTCGGCCTCCACGGCTCCTTCCACTCCGCCGAGGATCGGGAGCGGCTTCGCGAGGAAAAGAACGTTCTCGAGGACGTCCTGATCGAAGAACGCGACGCGAATCGAACGGAATTCGGAGAAGGGGCGCCGACCACCGTCACCGGCGGGCGCCAGCACTATCTCCGGTGTTCGATCCCGGAGACCTGGCGTCACCACCGCACAATCGGCCTCGAGTACGACGCCAGTCTCGGTTCCGGTACTCGCGTCGGATTCCACCACGGCTACCGACCCATTCGCCCCTTCGGCGACGACTTCCGCGTCTTTCCGCTGACGGCCATGGAGCAGGCGTTACCCGATCCCGGGGCAGATCCGGAGGCCGCCCGGCTGACCTGTGAGGAACTGCTGCTCGAAGCCGCGGCGAACGAGGCCGTGATGACCGTCCTTTGGCACCCGCGGTACTTCAGCGAGCGCGAGTTCCCCGGCTACCGGTGGCTGTACCGTTGGCTCGTCGAGCGTGCGCAGGAACTGGGCGCCTGGATCGGGACGCCGCGAGCGCTGCTCGAGGCGTTCGATGGGAAGGATGACGGTACCGACCGCCAGCCGATGACAGTTGCGGAGCGACGCGCCGACCCCGATCAGATCGGGTAGCGTCCGCCCCCGAATATCGTTGCCACCTCGTTGCCACCTCGTGACCGCCGCTTCGTTCGTCACCGTTCGTTCCGGGCCGCTCTCTCCCTCACTCGTTCTGCGGAAGCGGCTCCGCCGGCACCGGCTCGGGGGTCGGCTCCGGTGCGTCGACGCCGTCGAACGGAACGAGCGCGTCGACCGATTCGGGATCGCCACGCGCCCTCGCGACGTCGACGATGACCCGCGTGAGGTTACAGCGATCGGCGAGGAACGCGTCCCGACGGCGCCGCCACGTCTCGTCGGTCCCCTCGGCGGCCAGAAGCGCCGGTGCGCGTTCGAGGACCGCGTCGAACTCCGCCTCGTTGAAGATCAGCCCCTGACGCTCTAATTCCCGGAAGTTACCCATGTCGTCTTCGCCGACGAAGGAGTTCGACCGGATCGCGGGCGTGCCGAGCAGGGCGGCCTCGGTGACCATCGTCTGCGTGTCGGCGACGAGGAGGGCGGCCTCGTCCAGCGCGTCGTGCAATCGCGCCGGGTGGAGCGAGAACGGGCGGGCCGGAAGGTCCGTGAACGCCAGGTCGCCGCCCTCGTCCGAGACGAGGACGGTCGCGTACTCGGCGAGCGTCTCGATCAACTGACGGCGGCGATCCGGTGTGAATCCCCCTTTCCCGACGTCGTGATGGGACCCGAACGCGTTCAGCCGGACGATGACGTAGGGTTCGTCGCGATCGAGGTCGAGTCGGGTGCGGACGGGCGGTCCCGTTCCGGTCTGTGCTCGGTGGTCGGTCCACTCCTCGGGGTGCAAGTACGCACACTCCTTCAGCCCCGGGAAGACGTAGTGCTCGTCGCAGAGCTGGGTCTGGAACGTATCCGGCGTGAGGACAGTCCGGGCGAAGGGCGTCGAAATGGTGTGGTCCAACCCGGTCACCTCGGAGTCGATGAGCAAGACTACCGGCGTCCGCGTGAGTGCGCCGGTATGAGCCGCGTACCCGCCCATGCCGAAGATCAGGTCCGGATCGAATCGGCGAGCCGCCCGGAGGGCGCGTGCGTACTGGGCCGGCAGGTTGGCCAGTAAGGACCACTTCGACGTCTCGCAGGCGCCGTATACCTCGTGGGGAAGGTCGTACCACTCAACGAGGTCGACCGTACAGCCGTAGTCCCTGGCGAGAACGAGCACGTCGTGACCCCGGGCTTCGAGTTCCGACACGGCGTTTCGATAGCAGTGGACGTGCGCCGGCGTATTGGTGAATATGAGATACCGCATTCGATGAGAGAGATGGAACCGGATCGCTTTGTTACGGTTGACGTAGTTGGGGAGTGGTGAAACGTACCGTCAGACTACAGCTCCGACTGGGGACGTGGCGCAAAACAGGCCCAGCAAAACCCAGACCCGCGCAACACGACATATCCCAGACGCGGCATCAGGCGGTGATTTACGGGCGAACTGACAGCTACACACGGACACGCTCAGCGAGGTCTGGCGGTGTCACGACTTCGAGACGGCCCGCCGACTCAAGCTGATGAAGATGCTCGATTGTCTGCCGAAAATCAGCGCGTTGCTGCCCGGCGAGTTCGTGGTAGAGAAGCCCGACGTGACCGCCCCACCGAGCGGCGTTGTCGAGCAGGCCGATAGCCGTTTCGGCAGTGGGTTCTCCGACGCGGGTGCACAGTAACGGGTTCGCCGGCACACCGTTGATTCCCATTCCGGACCAGAACGCCAGCTCGTGATGCTCGCCGACGATTTCGAGCGTGTGTTCGTCCCACTGCCCGAACGGGTACGCGAAGTACCGGGCACCGTCCTCGAAGCCGTGGTCGACGAGCCACTCGCGGGCGCCGACAATCTCCGCCGTCTGTTCGTCGGCGCTCAGATCCTCCAGCCGCCGGTGGGCGTGCGTATGGTTGCCAATCGTCCAGCCGGTGTCGGCCAACTGCGAGCACTGATCGAGGGTGAGCCGATCATCACTGCCGATGGTTATGGGGTTGACGAACGACGTAGCTTCGTATCCGTACTGATCGAGAAGGGGAAAGGCCTCGGTGTAATCGGTCGCATACCCATCGTCGAACTGGATCATGACGGTGCCGGGGGAGGATCTCGGGGTGAAGAATAGCTCGCCGATACGCATCGTCCGGGATCGATCACCGACCCAGAGGGCGATGCGGAGTTCGGTGATAGTGGACAGGTCGACAGGGCCCGAAACCGACACGAGACCGAACGAATAGCGAACTGGTCCCCGGTTGCTCTTGATCCCGCGACGGAAATCGGCCCGATTACCGACGTCGTCAATCAGCTGGATCCGCGGGACTATCGAGTCCGCCGCCGAGAGGGTAAGTCCGGGAACGACGCTCGAACAGTCGAGCGGGTCAGACAGTGAGCGACCGATCAAGACGCGCTCGTCTGTGGGTCGGGCCGCGAGGCGAACGCCGCTCTCAGACTGCTCCAGTGTACCGGCCAGCACCGACCACGACGATAGGTCGTCGAAATCGTCGAACGGATCTCCGTGGACGAAGGGGTGATTCTCATCGACGGGCTCGGCGTCGGTCCACGCGTCGATGGCTGACGATTCCGTCGTCGTGTTTCGATTCTGGTCACCCGATCGATCCGCTTCGTCACGTTGGAGGCAACCGACCAGACCGACCGTCGCTACTGAGAGGAACACCCGGCGTCTCATGTACGGCAGTGAAACTATCACGCATCTATATTGGTAAGCAGCCGATTATGCGGTAGACAGGAACGCGCTACTGAGAGGCGAACGGGCGTCCGAACGAGGGGGCCAGTTATTGAGGGGCGGGAACGGAAGTAATCGCCCACGTGTGCGGACCTACGTCACCACAGCGGAAACCCGTTCAATATCGAGAAGACCAGTGACGGTCGCGAGGAACGCCCACACGGCGACTCCAACCGAGACGACGGCCGCGAGCGAGAGGATGCTTGTGACGTGTGGAGAGAGGGTCAGTACCAGACCGCCCATGACGAGCGCGATCGCCGTCGCGATGGCACCGACGTGGGCAAGTCGCGTCCATCGGACGGTAAGCTCATGGTGCATGATGTATACGTTGGCGAGCGAGTAGACGCCGAACGTGAGGACCGTCGCGAGCGCCGCACCGGTGACGCCCATCACCGGAATCAATACGACGTTCAGCCCGAAGTTCCCCGCGGACGTAACGCCCTTGACGATCGCGCGGTGTCTGGCCCGCCCGAGATAGTCGAGCGCCTGCGTAGTCACGCTGTTTATCGCTTTGAACAGGACGAAGAGGCTCAGTACCTGGAGTACTGGTACCGCCGGCTCGTAAGCGTCGCCGAAGACGAGCCGGATTCCCGGTTCGGCGACGACGATCACGCCGGCGACCGCCGGAACGTACAGGAGGAGCACGTACCGCATCGACGACTCGTACAGGCGCGACGCACGGTCGATCCCACCGGCAGCTTTCTCCTCGCCGTAGACGGGAGAGAGCGCGAAACCGACGGCACCCGCCGGCGCCTCTACGAACTCCGAAATTTGTTTACCGAGCGTGTAGAATCCAACGGCCGCCGGATTCAGGAAGAATCCGACGAGGATGATGTCGACTCGCCTGTCTATCACGTTCGCACTCCGTGACGCGGTCAGTGGGACGCTGTATTCGAGGATGCGACGCCGAAGTCCGTGCTCGGGTCGATCGGCCCGGTCGTACGAACGGTAGACGCGCGCGAACAGGATGAAGAGGCCGACCGCCGTCGCGAGTATTGATCCGAGGACGTACCCGGCCAGTGCGCCGAGAACGCCACCACCGAGGAAGACGAACGCGACGACGAGCACGAACCGGCCGACGTTGTCGACGATCGAGACGAGCGCGCTGTCCTCGAGCCGGTTGAATCCCTGGAACAGGGTCACGTGATAGACCTTGATCGACTGGAACGCGAGAAACGCCGCGCCGACGACGAGCGTATCGATCAGTGCCGGTTCGTCGAGGACTGCCGCGAGGCGCTGGCGACCGAGAAGGATGGCGATGCAGACGACCGCAATGAGGACCAGCCGGTATCGAAGCGACGACGCGACGATGTACGGGACTTGACCGTCGTCCGTCTCCTTGTACTCCGAAACATACCGCGCCGCTGCACGGGCGATCCCGAGATCAGCGAAAAGCTGGGCGACGCCGACGACCGAGAGCACGAGGAACAGGAGACCATACTCGTCGGGCCCGAGCAACGTCCCCGCGAGGAGGACCACCAAGAGTCCGTTCGTGAGGATATGGACGGCTCGCGAGTAGAATGACACTTTGACGCCCCGAAGGATGTCTGCAGAGAGCGCAGTCATTCGTATCGGGCCACGAGGAACTCAGCCGGCTGGGCCACGGGGCACCTCGGCGTCGACGGATCGAGCGTGCCCGGCCGCCGGCAGCTGTAATTGATACCACCGTCCGGTTCGTGGATCGGGATCCGAGTGAAGAGAGTGAGAGGGAGCAGCATTCGTCTCGTGATTGTTCGTTCAAGGGTAGTATTGTTAGGTAGCCAGTGACCCCTCCGACACGGGTGTCGCATCGACAGTATGTCAGAACCTACCCTCCATCGACTACGACCCGGGAAAAGTGCGACGCCAATCACCTCGGAAGTTGGGTTTTCTGTAGTTGAAACTCTTGTAATCACTAGTTCCTGAAAGTACAACCCTCACGGATACACCACCCAGATAGTACGGATCCGATAGCAATCACCGAATCCAGACCAACAGGGTCCCTAATATATCGTGAACGCCTGAAGGTGAAGCGATTAGATTGATCTGTTTTACTTGACTAACGAATGAGTGCAGACGATACGAACGCTGACGAATCAATCGAAACGAGTCGTCGACAGTACCTGTTCGGCGCCGGTGCGGCGCTCGGGGCTCTCGGGCTCCTCGGAACGGCCGGCCGATCGGCCGCCGCGGAGGACTACGAGACGATCACCGTGGGGGCGGGCGAGACGTTCACGAAGAACGTCGGGAGCGGTGAGATCTGGGAGAACAAACTGATCGATATCTCCGCGTCCGGAGCGACATACCAAATTCAGGCTGACGGGAGCGACTGGACGATTCGAAACATCGGCATCATCGGTCACTACGAGGGCGGGCACACCGAACCGTTCCGCGCTCGCGTCACAGATCCAAACGGCACAGGAATCATCGAGAACGTCTACGTTGCACCCACTGTCGGCGACGGCAACGCGACGGGGCTGTACGTTTACTGGAACCACGCGGGCCACATAGAGATCGAACGGTTCAACGTTCAGAACTGGACGGACAATGGCATCTACGCCTCTGGGCCAGGTAACTCCGGTTCACACTCGGTTCCCGGTGCGGGCGGTACCGTCACGATCAGAAACTCCTACTCGAAAAACAACGACACGTCGAACTTCCGGCTCGGCACGCACGGGTCGAAACTCGTCAATTGCTGTGCGGCCGGTGGATCCTCTCGCGGCCACTGGCAGTTCTACGAGTCGGCGGAGATCGTCGACTGTGATCTCGGCGGCCACACGTCTGACCTCGCGCTCGGCGACGCAGTCTGGGAGAAGTCGAACCACGCGTCGCTGACGATGTCGAACTCGCGGTGGGAGACAGCTCACGCCCACGGCGGGGCGAGTACCGCGAACATCGACGGAACTCCGCAAGGATCGCCGGTCGACCGCGTTCCAGACGGCTGCCCGACCAGCGCCGAAGAGGCAGCCAGCGGCTCGGGTTCCGTTCAGGAGCCAGCACCGAAGCCGCCAACGGATAAGAATCTCGTCGCATTCGTAACCAAGCCCGACGCCCGGTTCGCCGCCTACGAATTCCGCGCGAACGGAGCCGTCGAATTCACCGAGGCACCGTACGAGAGCCCGTCGGGAGGGCAGATCGAGGGTGGAACCTACAAAGCCGAGGACTTCGTCGAGCAGATCGACGGCGCCTGGCACGCCGGCGGAGTCACTGGTGGCGGTGCAGGCGACGCATTCCTGGTCGACGGCCCGGTCACCTCCGTCTCGGTCGACCAGCCCGATGCCATGTGGATCGAACTCGACGGCGAGCGGGTGAGCGCGGACGAACTCGTTGAACGGACGGGCGGCTCCGACGAGGACGGCACCGTTACCGACGAGTTCCGGACGCTCGAAATCGCCGGCCAGTGCGAGTACCGCGTCGAAGTCTCCGGCGAAATCCGGCCCGCCGAGGCCCATGCGAAGTGGCTTACCGAGGGCGAGGCCTATGGTGACGACTGGGCAGAATGGTGGCTCTCTGGTTCAGACAGCGCTCGCACCGTCTGGGAGTTCACCGGCGAGATCATGAGTTTGGAGATCGACGACCGCGACGGCGACACCGAACTTCGTACACTCGCCGTCGACGGCGAGGAACTGGACCACAGCGAGTACGTCGACATCGGCCCCCACCGTCTCGAGGTCGCTGGCCAGTACGAGTACCGCATCGAAGTATCCGGCGAGATCCGGCCCGCCGAGGCCCATGCGAAGTGGCTTACCGAGGGCGAGGCCTATGGTGACGACTGGGCCGAGTGGTGGCTCTCGGGCTCCGACGAAGCCCGTACCGTGTGGATATACACGGGCGAAATCACGAACCTCGACGTGACCGACTACGGCGGCGTCACGGATGTCCGGACGCTCACCGTCGACGGAAAATCGGTCGAACCCTCGCAATTATAGCGCCGGATCGGGTACGGCGTCGAGCGATTCGGTCGGTATCGTACTCGTTTAGCTCCGTTTACGTCGCGTCGACGTAGTATAGAGAGAATTCGTTGCTTGAGTGAACCCGATTCACGCCCGACAGTGCGGAGACCGACGCCAGTTGTGCGTCGGTGTATCGGAGTTCGCGGTACGTAGTCGTCTCGCGCTCGCGATCCATCTCCGTAACGACCAGGTATCGATCCGATTCGAACGTCGTCAATCCGTCGTCCAACTCGTCGCTGGTGACGCCATCGTACGAACTAGTTCGATCAAGCGGGGAGTAGTAAGCGTCGGCGTACCGGTTCGGACCGCTTCGAATGCCGACGAAGCCGAGATCATCGTCCGCCGCCTCGAACGCATCCGCGTGCTCGATCATCGACTGCTCGGTGACGTGCGGGGCGGGTTTGTATACGTACGGGGAGGCGAACACGCCGACCAGCGACGCGACAAGGAGTACCCCGATCGCGACCGCGGCGCCAGCCTGGGCTAGCTGTCGGGTCTGCGCTCGCGTGATCGATTCCATCCCGTATGCAAGCGCCACGGCGCCGGCGATGGTGAAAAACAGCATCATGAAGCCGAAGACGCGGAAGTACATCATCCCGGACGAACCGAAGAAGTACAGGAAGAAGAGGACGGTCAACCCGGTGAGACCGACAGCAAGGTACGCGACGACGGCACGCAACTGCTCACGCGTCCGACGGCCCGCGCCGAGGAACACGGCCAGAACGAGAAGGGCTGTCAGGAGCCCGAAGACGAGGTTCGGACCCAGGAGCTTGAGGACGACGATCGCGAGGCTTCCGCCCACGGCCGCGAGCGAGTCGGCCTGCGAGTCTACCGATGCCCCGGCGGTATCGTTGGCCCCGAGGAGAAACTCGACAGTGCTGACGAGATGGAACCTGATCACGCGCTGGATGAGTTCGTGGTTCGCACTCCAGACGAGGAAGACAACGACGAGCACGGCCGTCAGCCGATATATCGGCGCGTGTCGAGCGATCGAATCGAACCCGTGGGATCGACGAGCGACCACCTGAATCGCACAGATGCAGAGCAGCACTACCAGTAGATGCGCAGCGAGCTGGGGGTGATAGAGAACAATGGCGACGAGCAGTAATGTCGCGAGTAAGCCGTAACTGCGTCGGGAGAGGCCGTCCGATCCCTGCCTGACGTACGCGACGAGTACGAAGACGAACGCCGCGGAGAAGAGGATCGCCTGCGACATCGCGTGTGGGGTGATGAACGTGCTGAGCGACGTGATCGGTAACAGTAGGAACGCGGAGAACGCGCCGAAGACGGGGCTATATCGACTGTCGAACGTACGAGCCGCCGTCATCGCAATGAACCCAAAAAAGAGCCCACACAACACGACGATGATCAACATCATCGCGTGCGCGAGTTCGACGCCGAGCACGTTGCCAGTCACCGTCGTCACCGTGTGCAAGCCGGGGTACCGGAGATCGATCGGCTCGTACGCCCCGGAGGCTAGTCCGCGCGCCCAGCCCAGGTGGGTAAGTGCGTCACCGCCGGAGATGAACCAGTACCCGCGAAGGACGGGCATCCCGACGACGGCGAGCGCTGCACCGCCACCGAGACAGAGCGCTAATCTCCGAACCCACGTAGACGCCGTTCCCAGCGCGAGCGAGAGCGACAGGGCGAACACGATACCGAGCAGTCCCCAGATCGCGACTGGCGTCGCCGCGTAGATCGAGAGTTCGTAGCCGGTCGCCGGCGAGTCGTGTGCCAGTGCTACCGCACCAGCGAGGGCGAAAAAGCCGATCGCGAGGAGGCTTCGCTCTCCCGGCGTCGCCAGTTGCGAACGCTGCGTCTTCATTCTCTCGATTCGTCGACCGTCTCGGCCCTTGTAATGGAGCGTGTGGATGAACGTAGCTGGGAGCTACCTGTCTGTGAAAATTACGATAAAATATCAATAAATAAAATTTGGTCTGACGTACATAGCTCCCAATAGATCACGAAGCCTGAGATTGTTTAACCGAAATGGTCTACTCGTAGGCCGAAGACGGGCGGAAATCGAAAAATACGTATCATCCTCCAATTCTTTAGGCGTGCTTTGAGTGAGGGATTTCACCGAAGGGTGTGATAGGTATCCTGTAAAACAGAATCGAGAGAGATTCATGCAGCAACTTATATTCTGTCTGTTTGAACGTCAACCGCTATTGATAATCAGTTGCTCCTACCCGAAAGATGAGTGATCAGCATACGAAGTCACAGGAGAGCGAAAAAGAGCAGATCTCCAGGCGAAAATATCTGATGGGAACTGGTGCAGCCATCGGGTCAACAAGCTTTCTTGCGCTTGGAAGTCGCAGTGTCGTAGCCGCCGAGTACGATCTGATCGAGGTAAATAGCGGAGAAACGTTCGAGTACAGACTCGACAACGGAGAAACGTTTGAAAACGTCCTCTTCGACGTCTCTGCCACCGGTGCGTCGGTCGATCTTCGCGCAACCGGAAGCGACTGGACAATACGAAACGTCGGCATTAGGGGCGAAGATGGGACCGGAAATCAGGACGCAACTATAATCTGCGCAGTGGACGGCACCTCAACTGGGATCATCGAGAACGTGTACCTCGGTGATGGCGACGAAGGAAGGGCTCACACGGAGGGACGCTCTGCGATATTCGTAGTGCCGAGTCACAGCGGGACGCTTGAGTTGCGGAACGTCTACATCGAAGGACACACTGATAACGGCCTCTACGCCTCAGACCCCGGCCATACGGCCGTTCCGTCGAACGGAGGGGAAGTCCATGTCATCGATAGCTACTCCGGGAACAATACCGCCAGCAACATTCGGCTAGGGACGGACGGTTCGTACGCCGAGAATTGTTGCATCTGGGGCGGCCCTCACCGCGGGTTCTGGGGATATTTTGAACACACCGAAGTGCGCAACTGTCACGTCGGCGGAATGGACAACCCCGATCGGGCTATCGAGGTCGGAGAACCTGCCTACAGCAAGTCAGGGCAGGCGGTGGTGAAGGCGACGGAGTCGTCCTTCAGCGGTGCGAGGGTACGCGAGAGCACGAACGAGTTTATCGGCGACTCGAACGGGACTCCCGAACGATACGTTCCTGACGGGTGCCCGACGAGCGCCGAAGCGGCGGCGCGCGCGGACGGAACCGGCGATGACGAACCCAGCCTCCCCGACGGGTCTTCCCTGCTGGCGTTCGTCACCGAACCCGACGCGAGCCTGGCTGGCTACGAATTCTACGCTGACGGCCCCGTCGAGTTTACGGAAGCGCCCTACGACAGCCCGTCGGGCGACTCCATCGAGGGCGGGACCTTCGTGGCTGAAGACTTCATCGAGGAGGTGGACGGTGCCTGGCACGCCGGGGGCGTTACCGGCGGTGGTTTTGGCGACGCCTTCCTCGTCGACGGAGCGATCACCGACATACAAATAGACCAGCCGGACATGATGTGGGTAGAGCTAGACGGCCAAGCGCGGTCCCCCGAGGAGATCATCCGCGAGACCGGCGACGAAGACGACGATCCCAACCCGGTCGAAGGAAGTCACCAAGTTTCCATCGCAGAGGTGACTGAACCCCGCGGTGGTGAACGACTCGACGTAACGGTACGCATCGAAAATCCCGGGGACGAAACCGCCGAGGGCGACGTTAGTCTGCTTGTGGGGGAGGACTCACAAGAAGTCGGTGGTGACGTGGTGGCCGTTGAACCCGGCACCGCGAAGACACTCACACTAGGATACGAAACGTATCCGGTCAAACAGGACGTCGAGTTTCCCGTCCGCGTCGAATCGGCTGACGACGCTGATGAGCGAACGGTGGCCGTCGCTGCCGCCGGCGAGGAGCGTCTCGAACCCGCTATCGTCGACTCGAACGCTCCCGTCGATGCCGGCGCGGCGCTCGAGGTGGCCGTCCGAGCCGAAAACACGGGCACCGTCGAAACCACCGATACGGTTCGCTTACTCGTCGGAAGCGACGCACAGGAAGTCGATTCGGCGACGGTTACCGTCGCGCCCGACGACGCAGCGACGCTCACCCTCGGGTACGCCACGTACCCGGTCCGCCAGGACGTCGAGTTCCCCGTCAGCGTCGAGACGAGCGATGGCGCCGCTTCGATCGACGTGACGGTGTACGGACGCAACTGAGGCGGCGTCGCAAGTCGGGACTGACTTGTGGCTTCCCGTCCGAGCGGGAATGGTGGCTCAAGTGCGGCTACCAGGCACCGGGCGGATGCGGCGTATCGCGGTACTGGTGGTTGCTGAATTCGGACGCCGGCGGAAAGCAAATCATACCGGCCAAGAGAGTCGAGAAGTCGATCAGTAACTATACAGCGAACGCACATTCAGGCGGATGAATGTATTGGAGAACGCGGAATTTCATCGATTCTCCAGATTTCGTCATCGCGGTGTCGTTCGCCGCAGGTATCGCCGGATACGCCATTTCCTACGTCGTTTCGAACCCGGTCACGAGAGTGCTACCGCCCCTGATACTCCTCGGAACGGGACTTGGCTACGTCGTGCGCGGTGAGCGAATCGATCTCGTGGAATCGCTCTTCGATACGCGACTCGTGGCGACGGTGTACGGCATCGTGACTGCGGTTACACTTTACCTGTACGCAGCGAACCACTTCACCAGAACGTCGTCGATCTTCGTCCTCACAGTTTGTCTGTTTTTACTCTCGCTCATCCTGATATTCACGCGCCAGTCCTTCGAGTTCAGGTTTGCCGGAATCGTTCTAACCGGGCTGTTCCACCGGTGGATGGTCTATTACGCAAGTGCGGTTCAGATGGGGAACGACGGGCTCTTCCATAATCGCGCGGCCGAATCGATCGCCGCAAGCGGGTCGTTGGCACCGCTGGCGGCGGATAAGTACTGGTACGCCCCCGTGTACCACCTGCTGACGGCGAGCGGCGTGTCCGTCTTCGGCGTCTCCGGGAGGCACGCGGCGTTTTTGCTGATAACCGCCGCATCCACGTTTCTCGTCGTCGGCGCCGTCAGCCTCTTCCTCAAGCGGTGCTGGGACGAAACCATCGCGCTCGTCGGTGCGTGGTTACTCGTCGTCGCGGATCAGGTCGTCGTCAACGCGATTCACACCACGACGACCGCGCTCGGCGTCGTGTTCGTTGCATTGGTGCTACTGTACGCAGAGCGGTTTCTCGAAACTGGGCACCGATTGTACGCCGCCCTATTCGGCGTCTTTCTCGTCGCATTGACGTTCACCCATCAACTAAGCCTGTTCGTCGCGCTCGTTTGTATCGGCGGGTACCTCTGTGCGACCCTATTCTGGCTGGGTAACTGCGATCGACGAGTGGTGTCGATCCTCTCCGCTCTCGTCACCGCCTTCGTCTTCCAGACGACTATCACTGACTACAACGGCCCCCAAGGAGAGTCGGACAGTTTCCTGTCCGTGGTCGGGCAGGTCGTGGGCGAGAACATCGCGTCGATGATAACAGGCTCGGGCGGTCGCGCCGATTCGTATCTTCCGCCGGGGGATTACGTGGCGGTCGCGGGCGCCGATGCGATGTCACTATTTCAGGTCATCAGTGCCGGCGTCCTGTTCGCACTCGCGTTGATTGGCGCAATCAACTGGATGAACCGCGAAAACGTCCCGCCGACACGCATTTCACTCGGAGCGGGTGTCGGGGTCGCTCTTGCGAGTATGTTCATCTACGTGCTCCCGACGCTCGGAGTGAGTACGTTCCTTCCAAAGCGCTGGCTCGTATTCCTTTACATCTTCCTCGTGCTGCTGGCGGCACCAGGACTCGCAGCCATCTTCTCGGCGGTGCAATCGCGCACAGGGAGCATCTTTGCAATCATACTAGTCGTTGAGCTCGTCTGCGCGCCATACGCCATCGTGGCGCTCGGAAACGGGGTCGGCGCGATTGACGGCCCCGTGGTCGGCGACTCGCCGGCGTCCGACCGGCTTTCAACAACGCCAGAGGAGCGAGCGGCGTACGAGTTCGCGGAACGCACCACCGGAGACGAGGTAATCATCGTCTCTGACCACGTGGCTACTCAGCTCCTCTCTCGCCACTACGATCAGGACGCGGTAGTCTACCGAACGGACCACGACGGATCCGGTACCGTCTTCGCCGATGAACGGCTCATCTTGTATCGCGATTACGGCGAGACGCATCACGTTTCCTACCAGATCGAATACGAGAATTCCCGGTATCACGTATTCGGGCCACTACCCGAGTCCCGCGAGCGACGGGGAGTGGTCTATACGAACGGGAAGGACGAGTTCGTGTGGCGTAGTGGATCCTAATTGCAGTCGGAACGAAGGGAACCTTCGGACGGCGCAAATCTGACCGCGTGTAGACAGCCGACCGACAATCCGGACGATCCTTGCGAGTACGCCGCTGTCGGGTAGCCCGTTCGACCCTGCGATGGAGACGGTTCGAGGGCGCGTTGCACGACTCAGGAAACGGTGGGACGAACCTCTAGACCGACGAACGCTCGTCGGTACGCATCCGCTTCAGTCGGGGTGGCCGGAATGTCGTCTGCATCGGTTCTGAAAAGAAGATACACGATTTCGACCGACCCGTCTTCAGTTGACGGTTCGACGGTGTGGGCCGTGACATCCGTTTCGCCGTCCTGTAACCGGAAACTGAACCGATCGAGTTCGCTTCGTTCGGCGACATCCCCGCCGTCTAGGCGCTGTTCCTGGGCGATGACGGTATACTCCTGCGCGGCGCCTTCGTGGTTTTCGACGCCGACCGAGAGGGTGAGTTCTTCGCCCGACTCGATCTCCGTCGGGTACCCGCCGACCACGTATTCAGCTGTATCATTCTCGGCGAGAACGTACAGTTCGGTGTAGTCGCTCTGATGGGGCTCGACGCTCAGTGCGTAGAATCCACTCGCCGCTAACAGAAGCAACGAGGCGAAGAGGGCGACGCTCAACACGACGTCTACGCGGGAGTTCGTTCGAAACGCGCCTCGAATCGGAGCAACGAGCGAAGAATCAGATTCGTGGCGGTCCCCCACGTGAACCCGTTTGCGACGTCTCGCCGCGACGACCATGGCAACCCCTGAGACGATACCCAGGAGCGAAGCCACGGCAACGGGGCCGAATTCTAGCGGGGCCAGCACGACCAAGATGGCTACGATCGAAACGACGACCAAACTGAGTGAAACCGACAGGAGCCACCACTCAAGCCGGAAGATCCGGGTCATCAAGGGTGAAACGGTACGCTCCGACGAGGGTAGCAGAGCAGCGAGCACAGCGTACCCGGGGACGAAGAGCAGAAGCGGTATCGCGATGAGAACGGAGACCGGCGTGCCGGAACCTACCCCCGATACGATGACAACGACTGCAACAACTGTGAGTGCAGCTAGCAACTTCAGATCCGCGATCTGATCGCTCATACCTGCCCCTCCCTACTGACGCCGCTTCTTCCGGTCGAGCGTTCCCATCGGCGCACTCGACAGAGTTGTATCGGCCCGATCATGGGACACCACTACCCACACCAGGACCGTTGTTATGGAACGGATACTCTGAATGTCTCCGTGTCGTTAATGTCGAATAGCGTATCAACGGGCAGAGACTGCGGCTCACCGGTGGAACTGCGCTCCCACGCGGCCCCTGACGTTCTTCAGTTCGATACGGGCCGTCTCTATCGGGCCCGGGCACGTGTACAGCGGGCCCAGCTCATCGACGGTCGTCGCCGCGAATGCGGGATCGGTGAGTCGGTCGCAGGCCGTCGCCAGCATGTCCGTCGAGCACTCGAAGAGGCGCCGCTCGACCGCCTGCCAGGTCCCCAGGTCGTCGATGGAGACGGACTTCTCGACGACGATCTCGCCGCCGTCCAGCGTCGAGGTGAGCCGCTGGAGCGTGATCCCGGCGGTCCGCTCGCCATTCGCGAACTCCCAGACGCCGGGCGGGCGGCCGCGATACTCCCTGACGTCGCCATGGTGGTAACTCAGCACGCCGTGGGTCGGCGTCGTGAGGACGTCGCCCTGCAAGATGCCGAAGCCCCGCCGGAACAGTAGGTCAAGGTCCGCCGCCTCGATGCGGTCGATGGCCGCCCCGGGAAGTCGTTGGCCCAGTTCGTCGGCGGGTTCGGGCTGCACCTGAAGGGATTCGGCGTCGTTGAGCCAGTCGAGTTCGTCGAGCGGGACCGTCTCGAGGTGCGCGGGCGGGTTCACAACCTGGTGCAGGCCAAGCACCGGCGCCCACGCGCCCGTGTCGAGGGCCGAGGACGCGTACCGTCGGACCAGCCTGGTCGAATCGGGTTTCTCGTCCGCCGCCAGGATCACCTGTTCGACGCGCACGTTCGACCGGTCTATCGCCCGTTCGACGGCCTCTACCGCCCAGCGTCGCATCAACGGTCCATCGAGCAAAAGGCCGACAGAGAGTCCGTCCGTAGTCATCGGTGGTCACTCGATCACGATTCCCGGTTGCTCCGCCGGGTCGGCTTCGTTCAGAGTCGGCTGCCCACAGATCGCTGGGAGGTCACGCATCGGGCGAATCTCCACGTCACCTCGATCGCGTCGTTTCGCCAGGTAACCGAGAAAGTCGTCGATCTGGGGCCACTGCTGCTCGTTCGCGAGGTCGTAGAGATGACACCAGTAGTGGACGTCACCGCCCTGGACGGCCGCATCGACGCCACGGCGAAGGTTCCAGGCGTGCAACCGCTGGCGGAAGGTGTGGGGAATCGGCCGATAAACCGGATGAGGCGAGTACTGCCCGGTCTGGAGGTATGGCACGGCGAGCGTCGTGTACTCAGGGCTGTACGTTTCGATGATACCGTCCATTTCGCGGGGAGATACAGTCGGATGCCGCTCTAACAGGATCTCGTAGAGTTTTCGAACGTCCGACGACGGTCGGCGCTCCCCCGGCGCCCGGTAATGCGGTGATCGCTTGACGCGAATCCCGCCCTCTGCGAGTGTCTCTGACGGCGGGGTGCCATGACGCGGTGGGACGATCGACGTCGCAGCTGGTACCCCGTTTCGCTCGTGAACGCGTCGGGAACGATCCACCTCCCACTCGACGACAGTGGGATCCACCGCGTCACACTCGATGTGTGAGTACGTGTGCGTACAGATCTCGTGAGTCGTACGGCGAGAACGAATGTCCTCGACCAAGTCCGGCGCGTAAAACGCTGGATCCTCATCGACCGACGTCCCCGGATCGATGTCCCACCAGTCGTCCGGGTGCGGGCCACCGTGGTGCCCGGCACAATTTTCGTGAAACAGGTGGCCAACGACGTCGAAGGTGATTGGAACGTCGTGGTCGTCGCAGCGTTCAAGCAACCGAGAGAGGTATTGCGTCTCCGCCATCCGGCCGTCGCTCAGTTTGTCCAACTTTCCGTATTTTGCGACGCCCCACCCAAGTTCGAGTTCGATGCTGATTGTGACAGTCCCCGGCATGAATGTGACCCACATGAAAGGTGGTAAAGTCCTTTTGCGTGAGTGTCACGAACTGCAAGCGGTCGAGCGTTGCGATCAGGTGGACGATACCAACTCACTCCAGCCGGTCGCTCAGACCATAACTACGCCCCGAACCACAGCAGTCACTATCGGAGTGTAGTGGGTGAAAGAATCGAAGTGGTGCTATCGCCGGTCGCGATAGTTCTCGGGCGGCTTACAGCCGTTCGAGGTTCGTCGCACGCGGTCCCTTGGGGGATGATTCGATGTCGAACTCGACGTCCTGCCCCTCTTCGAGGTCTGGACCGCCGACGTCTTCCATGTGGAAGAAAACGTCCTCGTCATCGTCGACTGCGTCGTCGTCTGTCGAAATGAAGCCGTACCCGCCCGTGTCGTTGAAGAAGTCAACCGTACCGTTTGCCATTACACCCAGACAGAGCCCCCACACAGTGATAACACTTTCGAGGGTGCCAGTACCACGATTGGACGGTGTCAAAGGCGGGGAAATCCGGGCTATCGACGGCAGAGAAGCGTTGAAACCGACGAGAGCGCGTGACCCTGCACCGCAGTTGCCATCGAGCGATCGCAAAACGCGACGCGGCCCGGGGGTACTTATAGGACGGTCACATGGTAGCAACTTGCATCGTCATGAAATCGTGCCAACGCTGCCAGGCGGTCATCGACGAGTATACTTTGGACAAACAACTCGAACCCCTGCGCGACCTCACAGTCGACGACTTCAACGTCTGTGCGGACTGTGCGACCATCGTTCCCGATGCGTGCGTGGAGTGTGGCAGCGCGGTATACGTCCCCCGAAGCGAATCCAGCGTCCCCGACTACTGCCCGGCGTGTCGATCCGACGTGCTTGTCCGCACGGGGCAGGATCCAGGCTGGAATCAGGACTCGGTCTCCACCTGAACCGGCCCCGGCACTTCCGTTTTGGCGAACCAATCGGCGAGCGGTGCCACTGGGCGGAGCCCAGCGCCACCGAAGAGTGACTCAGTGCCACCGGACGGGTGTCCAGTGACGCGTGCAGCCGAACGGCAGTCCGCCTCGCGCACGGCGACAGGTGATCGGGCGCGTGCCGCGCAAGTCAACCCGCGAGATACCAGCCGAACAGTAGCGGCGACACGAGTAGCGTGAGCGGCACCAGGATCCAGACCTGGCCCGCCAGCACGTTGTACTGGCCCAGTGTCGTCGAGACCGGCGTGCCCTCGAGATAGCCCACGAGGAACTCGAACCCGGTCGTCAGGAGGACCCACACGACGCCGATCAGCACGAGCTCCGCCCGGGTGAACGAGATCGCAGAGCGAGAAAAGTAGAGGAAGGAGATGAGGGCGATCGCGACGACGAGCACGAGCGTACTCAGAACGTGGGCAGGGTACGAGCCGAGACGGGGAACGAGGACGATTTCCCGGAACCCGCCGTTCACGACCGCAGCGACGGCCATGAGAACCCATGGGACGAGCGAATATGGGAGGACGAATGGGCGAATCGACTGCGCCGTTGTGGTAGCCGCGAGAAGTCCCATCACGTTGTTCGATCTCACAACGGTGCCGGAGAAATAACTAGGGCAAGACGGCGACGTGATGACGGGTTCGAGGCAGTCGGCTGATTAGATGGATCGACTCAGACGGGGACGCTCGGCACCGTAGACGTGACCAGGACGAACAGGGCGATCGCGTACACGAGGTCGAGCCAGAGGGCCCGAAGCAGGTTCACGACGTGGATCAGGGCGATCACCGGGAGGCCGAGCAGGACCGTCGGCGAGGCGCGCCACTTCGACTTCGTCTGCCCCCACAGCGAGGAGGCGTCGCCGGCGCTCGGGAACGCGTGCATCCCGAAACTGAGCCCCAGCCAGAACAGGATGCCCCCGACGATACCCACGTCGGTGACAGCGCCGCCGGCCGGGGTCGACAGCACGGCACCGCTGAAGGCGACGAGTGCGAGGACGGTGTTCAGCAGGAACGGTGCGACCGTGATCATCGTCGCGTGGCGATACCGACGAGGTTCGGCGTGGCGAACGTAGCCGGCGGGATTGCCGAGCCGGAAGTAACACACCTCGAGGACGGGAATCCCGAACAGGTCGCAGACCCGCTTGTGTGCCAGTTCGTGAACGACCACGCCGGGAAACGTCACGAGCGTCAGTAGAAAGCCGAGCGACCCCATGCCCCCGAGTTCGACCGTTCCATCTTGAATGTTCGCGAGCGTGACTGGTGACCCGATGGTTACGATCGAGTCGGACGGCGGTTCGACTCGGCGTTCGCACAGGGGATGCTGTCCCGCCTACTCACAGCCGTGCGAGGGTACGGTCACGGCCGCTCATAGCCGGTCGAGAAACGTTCGAAGTTCGGCGGTCGCCGCGTCTGGTGCGTCGCGAAACACGTAGTGACCGGCGTCAGGAACGTGGACGAGTCGACCGTCAGCCAGGCGCTCCGCCGCGTTCAGATCCGTCACCCGGTCGTCGATGTCGGCGTCGTGGCGCAACACGAGCGTCGGACACTCGATGTCGTCGAACGCCCGCGCGACGGGTTCGTGATCCTGTGCGGTCTTCACGACGTGGGGACTACACTCGTCGGCCGCTGCCGCGAGGCGCCGGTGATGGTCGGCGTCGGCCTCGACGTCGTCGTAGTACTCGTCGATGCGTTCCTCGATGGACAGTTCCTTCGATTCGCGGAGTCGTTCGCGCCCCATCCGCCGTGCCTCTTCGACATCGATGTCCGGGTACCCGTGGAATCGCGACGGGTCCGCGAGAACTAGTCCGGCGGGCAGATCGGGGCGGGCTGCGGCCGCCCACGCAGCCGTCGCGCCACCCATCGAGTGGCCGACGAGAATCGGGTTTCGAAGCTCGAGCCCAGTCACGATCCCGACGAGATCCGCGACCCGGTCGTCGATCTCGTATCCCGTCTCCGGAGCCGACGACCGACCGTGGCCGCGAGCGTCGTACGCGATCACCCGATAGTCCGCGGCGAGGTCGGATCCCAGCGGCACCCAGCGTCGACCGTTGTCGAACAGTCCGTGGGCGAAGACGATCGGCGGCCCGCTCCCGGTTGCGTAGTACTGGAGTTCGATATCGTCGGTGGAGACCGAGCCAGTGTCCCATCCGGCCGGAAGTGTCATACCACCCGTTAGGTCCGGTCGGAGAAAAAGATCGGGACAACGACCTCACAACGGGTGCCGACCACAACCGGCCGATCAACGTGCGGAAAGAACGACGTCATCTCCCGACCGGGAACACCTATCGTCGGTGGACGGCGATCACTGCGACGCCGATCCCAGCGAGCACGAGTACCACGCCAAAACCGGGGAGGAACGAACCGAGGGCCCCGTCAGCGACGTCGATCGTTGCCTCGCTATCCCCCACCGAAACCGTCCGCGTCCCCGGTTCGTTGAGCGTCACCGACGTCGAGAGGGTCCGGGTCTCGCCGGCGGCGAGCGTCACGGTTCGCTCGTCGACGACGGCACCGTCGACGACGAACGGGACGGTCAATGTCTCCGGCCCCTCGCCGTCGTTCGTCACCGTCGCGCCAAGGTCGATCGGTTCCTCCGCGTCCGCCGTCTCGGCAACGTCGAGTCCGGTTACCCTCGAGCACGCGCCCGAGTGCACGGTGATCGGCTCCTCCATCGCGAGCGACGTCCGCGTGGCGGTCCCGTCGTTCGAAACGACCTGCCAGTCGGTGATTTGGCCGTCGTAGCCATCGTCGGTATAGCGGACGTCTGCCGCCTCGTTGAACGCCGGCGTCAGCGTTACAGCGAACGGCTCGTCGAGGCCGGTGAACGCCGCGCCGTCGGACCGGCCCTCGGTCCAGACCCACGAGATACGGCTCGACGTCTCGCGGTGCGTAAAGACGTCGTCTCGCCCCTCGTAGTCGTCGTCTTCGACAGTCCACTCGCCGCCGGCCGGCAGCCCGTCGAACTGCATCGTGGCGGATCCGCCGTCAGTGTCGCCATCCAGGCGATCGTGGAGCACGACGAGGGAGCGCCCGTCGGTGCCGTCGTAGAAGAAGAGGGTGCTCGTGTCGTCTGCCTGGAGGTGCGTCGTTCCGTACGAGCTGTACGTGTACGATGACGGCGTCGTGTTGGGCGTTCGGTAGTCGTAGTAGTCAGAGACGGACTCGGTCCCGTTGCCGAACGGAGCGACGGGGAGACAGCGGTCGCCCTGCTCGACGGTGACGCCCGCAGATTCGATCGAAGTCGGTCTTTCGCTGGCCAATTCCTGGTCGGTGACCTGACCAGCGACGATCGATCCGCCGGTCGCCAGCCCGACCGTTACGGCGACGAGTGCCAGCACCGTTAGCAACCGCAGCGCGTCGGCACCGAACCCGTCCGTTTTCCTGTCAGTCATGGAGGTTCGTACGTTGGGGACCCGAACCCCGCCAGTAGTTATCTCGAACGTTATTCAGCAGTAGCCGGTCGCTACTTTTCGGTGAATCGGTCGTTGGTGAGACGAGCGAACACGCACGAATGATTGACGTTCACCGATTACCTGCCGACGACGAGTGGAACACGTACGTCGATAGATCGACACAGAGTACAGCCTTCCATCGGGCCGAGTTCCTTCATGCCATTGCCGATGAGACAGACACGGAGCTCACGCGTCTCGTCGGGAAGAACGGCGACCATCCGATCGGCGTTCTCCCGTTGTTCGTCGACTCGAAAGGGCCGCTCCGGCTCCTCTTCTCGCCGCCACCGCACGCTGGTATCCCGCACCTCGGCCCGGCGATGATGCTCGATCCGAACATCAAGTACCGGAAGGCGACGCTCCGGACGAAGGAGTTCGTCGAAACCTGCCTGGAGTGGATCGACGACGAGATCGATCCCCACTACGTCCGGATCGTCACGAATCCGACCTACGACGAAGTTCGGCCCTTCAGCTGGCGCGGCTTCGACGTGACGCCCCGGTTCACCTACGAACTGGATATCGGGCGAGACGAGTCCGAGTTGCTCCGATCGTTCTCGCGTGACGCCCGAACCTCCATTCAGGACGCGTACGAGCCACACGCCGTCGCCGACGGCGGCGAGGTGGTCCACGCCGACGAGGGTCGCGGTAGCGACGAAGCCGACGAAGGCGACGGTACTGACCCAGGATACCACCTCGAGCGTGGTGGCGAGGCGACAGTCGAGCGACTAGCGGGCCAGCTCGATCGGCGCTTCGCCGAGCAGGGCGAGACGTTCCCGCTCTCGACGAACTTTCTGACGCGGATCTACCGGGAGCTGCCAGCGGGTGCGATCGAGGTCTACGAACTCTCCGTAGACGGTGAGCCAGTCTCCGGTCGGCTCTCACTCACGTACGGCGACCGACTCACGTTCTGGCAGGGTGTGCCGAAACCGCGAGCGGAGGTCGACCTGCCAATCAACGATCTGCTGAACTGGCACTCGATGCGTCGAGCCCGTGACGACGGCTGTGTGGTCGCCGAACTCTCCGGCGCCAACGTCGAACGGCTCTGGGACTACAAGGCGAAGTTCAATCCAGATCTCGCCACGTACGCCATCCTCGAACGGACTGCGACGGGCGTGCAGCCGCTACTATCGCTGTACAAGTGGTGGAACGCGTGATCGAACTGACCACACGCCACTGTTTCGGAGGCGACTGCCAGTGCGTGTCCTCCAGTTGACCACCAACGCCGAGGCCACCTACCTGACCAATCAGGTCGCGGCGCTGGCCGATCGTGGCGTCGAGAGTGACGTCCTCGAAGTCCCGCGATCCGGTCCGGACGGGCGGCGTGTCACGGATTACCTCCGATTCTGCCCGACAGTCCGTGCACAGGGCCTGAACACGTACGATCTCGTTCACGCCAACTTCGGGTTGACGATCCCGGCGGCCATGGCACAGCGACGCGTCCCCGTCGTGACGAGTCTGGTCGGGTCCGACCTGATGGGGCGGTTCGGTGGCCTGACGAAACAGTTCGCCCGGTTCTGCGACGACGTCATCGTGGTGAGCGCAGAGATGGCCGAACTCCTGTCGCGGGACGCCCACGTCATCCCCTACGGCATCGATCTCGACAAGTTCCGGCCGATCGAGACCGAACGCGCTCGCGACGTCGTCGACTGGCCGACCGACGGCCGGCACGTGCTGTTTCCCTATCACCCGGATCGGCCCGTCAAAAACTATCCACTCGCCGAGCGCGTCGTCGAGCGGGCGGCGGACCGGGCGCCGTTCGACATCGAACTGCACACGGTCTCAGGCGTCGAGTACGACCTGATACCGTACTACATGAACGCCGCCGACACCCTCCTGCTCACCTCTCACCGGGAAGGCTCACCAAGCACGATCAAGGAAGCGCTCGCGTGCAACACCCCGGTCGTCTCGACCCCGGTCGGCGACGTTCCGGAACGCGTCGGCTCCCTCGGTGTCAGTGGCGTGGGATCATCGGTCGACGAACTGGCGATGAGACTCCGGCAAACACTGGACGCCGCGGAAGAACCCGGTGGTCGCGACGCCGTCAAGCCGTTCGGATTGGATCGAATGGGCGAGCGCATTCTCTCCGTCTACAGACAAACGGTCCCCTGACAGCACTGGTCGCGTCCCGGCCGATACGTCACGCATTGCTACTCGAATCGACGCTCGACAGCGAGCGGGCTACGGTCAACCCTGGGCCATCACTGGCCAGTGGAAGCGCCGACTGCAAGTCAAAAAAGACGAGCTCAGCGCCGTCGCCTCGCACCCAGCGCCAGCACGAAGACGAGGGCAGTGAGCGCGACCGGCACCCCGAATCCGGGTAGTCGACTGGCGAATCCACCATCGTCAGGTTCGATGCTCGCCGACGCGCCACCGACGGAGACCGTCTCCGCACCGTCAGTCGCGACGCTCGCGTTGAACGTTACGACGCCGTTCGGTGCGACCGTCAGCTCGTGTTCGTCGACGACCTCGCCGTCGAGTGCGAGCGGGACGGTGACGGTCTCTTCGGCGTCCCCCTGGTTCGTCACGGTCGCGTTGATCGTCACGGAGTCGCTGGTGGCGTCCTCGACGTCGAGTGCAGTGACGGCCGTACAGCCGCCAGACCGAAGTTCGATCGACTCTGTCATATCGAGCGATGCCGTCTGCGGATCGCGATCGTCGCCGGAGACGACCTGCCAGTCAGTTATCTCGCCGTCGTTCAGTTGCAGATCCGCCGCGTCGTTGAACGAGGGCGAGATCTCGATCGAGAAGTCGTCACCGAGGCCGGTGTACATGCCGCCGTCGGTTCGCCCATCGGCCCAGGTCCAGCTGACGCGACTCGCGTCGTTGCGGCTGTCCCAGACGTCGTCGTTGGTTCCGGAGCCGTTCACGAGGTCTAAGTCGTACTGGTCGTCCTTGACGGCCCACTCGCCGTCCGGGAGACCGGTGAACACGAACGTCACTCCCCCGCCGTCGCCGGTGCCTTCGAGTTCGCCGTGAACGATACCGAGGTTGAGGCCGTCACCGCCGTCGTGGAGGAAGAGGCGGCTCGTATCACCCTCCTGGAGGTTCGTCGTTCCGTGGGAACTGTACATATACGAACTCGGGTTCGTCTCGGGATGTCGGTAGTCGTAGTACTCCTCGGCGGTCTGGTAGCCGTCCCCGAGCGGCGTGATCGGGATACAGCGGTCACCCTGTTTCACCGAGTACGTGCCGTCGTTGTACGCGGCCAGTGAGAGATTGTCCGAAACCTGTGGCTGGACCCCGGCCGCGTCGGCCGTCGGTGCCGGCGGCTCTGTCGCTGCGTCGGCGATCGGCGTTCCGACTGCGAAAACGCTCAGTCCGATCGTGACGAGGGCGAGCCCCACCACGGCGAGGGTCGTTCGATTGATGCGGATCATACCTTGCCTTCGGACGGAGACCGAGACGGTGATTTGTTATGGCGCCGTTGCACAGCAGTACGACCGTATTACGTTTTTTCACGAAACGTGCTGCAGCCTACCGAGGTCACGAGTTACGGACATACCGTCGCGAGCGGGAAACCGAGGGAGAACAGGTGAGAAACGAGCGCGTGAGAGTGAGTGAGAAAGGGAGCGGGAGGGAGAGCAAGAGGGAGAGAGGACGAGAGATCATCGCCCGAGTAGTCTGAGCCCGATATCCCCGTCGAACCCGGCTTCGTCGTCCTCGTCGTCAGCACCTGAGTCGAGACCGCTGTCGTCTGTTCCGGACTCGTTCCCGGTATCGCCGTCTCCGTCACCCGATCCGTCGTCTGGTGGAGCGGGGGAACCGTCGTCTGACTCGTTTCCGCCATCGTCGGAGTCGTCGTCACCGTCGTCCGACTCGTCGTCATCGTCACTGAGTCCATCGTCACTGTCGTCCGACTCGTTGTCGCCGTCATCATCGTCCGACTCGTTGTCGTCAGGCGGGTCTTCGTCTCCGTCACCGGGCTCGCCCGCCCCGGGCGGCGAGGTGGTCCCGTCTGAACCGTCACCGGCCGACGTGTCGCCGACGTCGATCCAGAGGTGCGTGTACCGGTATGCATTCTCGGGTGTCGGGTCCGACGGGACGTCGTCCGCGTAGAGGAGGTAGACCAGTCGGAGCTGGCCGGAGTCGGCCGTCGGCGTCACGGCGACGTCGCGATGGACGGTCTCGCCGTCGGACACCGAGAGCGTCGATTCGTGGATCACCTCGCTGTCGCGGTGGTCGCCGTCGACGTAGCGCTCCTGGCGGACGACGAGGTCGTAGGTTACGTCGCGGTGTTCCTGGTTGTCGACGGCGACGGTGAGCGGGACTGACTCCCCAGGTTCGATCTCCGTGGGATAGCCGGCGGCGACCAGCTCGCCGCTCTCGTCCTCGGCGAGCAGTTGCATCCCCGTGTAGCGCTCCCCGTCCTGCGGCGAGAGGAGTGCGTAGCCACCGGTCGTGATCGCGACGACGACGCTGACCGCGAGAACGATGTTCGTCGCGGCGAGCAGTGGCGAACCCGTGGGCAACAGAGCCGATCGCAGCGTCGACCACCGGCGGGCGAGAGCGGGACGATATCGCCGTGCGGGCGCCAGTCGCAATCGACGGAGCCACGCCCCGACGGCCGTCAGGACGGTGACCGCGGCGATACTGCCGACGACCGGGGCCATCTCGAAGGAGGCCACCGACGGGATCACCAGTCCGAGGATCGGCAAGATCGCCAGGCTCGACCCGAACGAAAGGGCGAGCCGCTCGCCGTCGGACGGCGTCCTGGTCCCGAGTGCACCGCGAGCCGTCTCGGCCCCGGCCGTCGACGACCCAGCGGGAAAGCAAAGCGAGACGAACGCGTAGCCGGGTGCCAGAAACAACAGCGGGAGGCCGACGATCGCCCGGATCGGCGGCGAAGCGGGGTTCCAGCCGACGAGGACGACGACGGCGACGAGGGCGAACCCACAGAGCGTCGCGAGGTCGGCCGGGCCGGTGGGCCGGGATCGGTCGGTCGACTGGGCGTGGCTCGACCGCGATCGTTCGAACGGCTCCTTCATCGGTCGAGGAACCGACCCATACGGGGTTTGTTACGACTCGAATACCGGGTAGTCGTCTGGCCGTGGTAGTCAGGTCCGGAAAACAGTCGGCTTGCAACCTCGCGACGGCCGGTCTCCGGACGGAAGCGTGTGACTACTCGGGAGACGACACTCCCCGACACCGTGCGTGGTTCGGGGCAGTGACCCGACGGATCGCAGCGGAACGAGCCGGACACCGCGGGAAGGCGGTCGATTACAAAACCGACTCGTCACGAGCCCTGACGTATGCTCACCAGTGCGAGCGCACAGCCAGAAATCGATGCTGTCGTCGCGGGCGGAAGCGCGGCCGCGCGTCGGCTGACCGACGCCGACAGCGGGAGCGGAGGTGACGACCGGTGGTAGACGTCCGCGTCGCGACCGACGAGGACGTCTCACGGTGGAACGACTACGTCTCGCGGTCGCCGCAGGGGACGCTATTCCACGAGTACGACGCCCTGCGAACGCTGGCCGAGTACGCCGGCGCTCGACTCCACCCGCTCGTCGGCTTCAAGGGGCAGGAACCGGTCGGCGTCTTCCCCGTCTTCGCGCTCCGGAAGGGGCCCGTGATGACGGCGTTCTCGCCGCCCCCGAACCTTCGCGTGCCCGCGCTCGGCCCCGCCACGCTGAACCTCGGCAAGTTGAAACAGCGAAAACGCGAGAAGCGCCGCGAGCGATTCGTCGACGGCTGTCTCGAGTGGATCGACGACGAACTCGGACCGCGCTACACGCACGTCCGGACGGGACCGACCTATTCCGACGTGCGCTCGTTCAAATGGGCCGAGTACGACGTGACCCCCGAGTTCACCTACCACGTCGACCTCTCGGCGGACGAGGAAACCCTGCTGGATCGGTTCAGCAGCGACGCCCGCCGGAACGTGACCAACACGCCGGCGGACGCCTACGAGATCGTCGACTGCGGGAGTGCTGAGGAGGGGTGCGACGCCTCTGCCGCGATCCGGCGAATCGTCACCCAGGTTCGCGAGCGGTATCACTCCCAGGGCGTCGACTTCGACGTCCCTGCCGACTTCGTCGTCGCCCTCCACGAACGTGCCGATCGGGGGACGATCCGGCCCTACATCTGTCGCGTCGACGGCGAATTCGTCGGCGGCATCCTAGCCGTCGAGTACGGCGACACGATCGGCCGGTGGATGGGCGGCGTCCGGACGGACCGCGACGTCGACGTGCCGGTGAACGACCTGCTCGACTGGGCGGTCATGCGCGACGCTCGCGAGCGCGGCCTCGCCACCTACGACCTCGTCGGCGGCGAGACGCGTCGGATCAATCGCTACAAGGCGAAGTTCGCCCCGTCGCTGCGAACCGCCTACAGCATGGAGCGAGGGTCCTGGGGCATGCAGACGCTCGCGCACCTCTACCAGTCGGTGAAGTGATGGTGGTGACCGAACGCTCGACGGTCGATGGTGTGACGGGCCCGACTGAACCCACGACAGCACGATCCGTCGGGTATCGTGACCGTACCCGACCGAAGTACGTCACTACCCAAACGACGTCGAGTGGTCGTCGGGGCCGATGACAGCCGACACCGAGCTCCGGACGCTGCTTGTCGGAATCGACGCGGCCTGCGAGCGGGTCCTGGAGCCGCTGTTCGCCGAGGGGGAGTTGCCGACGCTCGCCTCGATCGTCTCGACGGGCGCGAGCGGGCCGCTGCAGTCGCAGGTCCCGCCGTGGACCGCGAGCGCGTGGCCCTCGCTCTATACCGGGATGAACCCCGGCAAACACGGCGTCTTCAGCTTTCTCACGTTCGAGGGCTACGACTGGGACGTCGTCAACGCGACCGACGTCCGCGAGCGAACCCTCTGGGAACTCCTCGACCGCCACGGCTTCCGCAGCGTCGTGGTGAACGCGCCGGTAACCCACCCGCCCAGATCCTTCGACGGCGCCCTGATACCGGGCTACACCGCCCCCGAGGACCCGACGTGTCACCCCGAGGGGCTGCTGGACGACGTGCGCGACGCGATCGGGAATTACACCGTCTACCCCGACGACGACTCGACCGACGCCTATTGCCGGGCCATCCGCTCGCGTGGCGAGGCGTTTCGCTACCTCGCCGACCGGTTCGACCCGGACTTCGGCTTTCTGCAGTTCCAGGCCACCGACTCGATCTTTCATCGCCGGCCCGACGACGAAGCGGGCATCCGCGCGCTCTATCGCGAGGTCGACCGCCAGCTCGCGGCGACGATAGAAACCTGCCACCCGGAGACGATCGTCGTCGCGAGCGACCACGGGATGGGACCCTACGAGGGCGTCGAGTTCCGCGTCAACGACTTCCTCCGGGAACTGGGCACCGTCGAGACGGTCCGCGGCGGTCGCGGCATGCCGACCTGGTCCCGTGCGCGTGAGCGGAGTCTAAAAGCGGGTGAGGAGACGACGAGAGCGGGCGACGACGCAACGAGCGACGGGACCGGGCCCGGCCCCCTCCAGCGATCGATGGCCGCGCTCGCGTCGGTGGGACTGACGAGCCAGCGGGTCGGCGCCGCCCTCGACCGGGTGGGTCTCGCCGACGCGGTCGCGAGTCGCGTGCCCGACGCCCTCGTCAGTGCCGGCACGGAGCAGGTCGACTTTCGGCACTCGGCTGCCTACATGCGTTCGCGGATCGAGTGCGGGATCCGGCTCAATCTGCAAGGTCGCGATCCGAACGGCGTCGTCCACGAGTCCGCCTACGACGACGTCCGCGCCGACCTGATGAACGAGCTCCGGGCACTCACCACACCGGACGGTGAGCCGGTCTTCGAGGCCGTCGCGCCGCGAGAGGCCTACTTCCACGGGCCGGAGAGCCACCGAGCGGTCGACATCGTGACGATCCCGGTCGGCTACGACCACTTCCTCTCGACGACGCTGCACGGCGAGCGCTTCGGCCAGCCGACCGAACCCTGGAACCACAAACTCGAGGGATTCGTCGCTGTCGCCGGTGAGACGGTCGACCTCCGCGAAGGGATCGGGCACGCCCATCTCTGTGACGTCGCGCCGACCGTCCTCTCGACGTTCGACGTCCCCGCGGACGAGCGCATGGACGGGACCGTCCTCCCATGTGTCTCCTACACTGGCGAGCAATCGTATCCCCGGTTCGAGAACGACGAGTCGGCCGCGACCGACGACGCCGTCGTCGAACAGCGCCTGGCCGATCTGGGATACATCGAGTAGCTCTCTCGATCGGGTTCGTTCGACGCGCCTGACAGCAGTCGAGTTCTAGCCACGCGCGACCCACGTGCACACCGATCGGAAACCCGCCGTTCTGACGTGAGCCGCCGGCATCAGTTGAGGGGGCGAACACGTGACCGACGCAGCATCCGTTCACGACAGTCGAACACTCGTCACCCTGTCGTAGTCAGTCGATTCCGATCGTCATCGATCCCGAAACGATCGGTTTCTCGCCGGTACGGCTGTCATATCAATAGCCGTGATCGATGCCGACTGGGTTACACATGCAACGGAGCGGACTTGCACTCGGCGGACTCGCAGCAGTCGCAGGCATCGTCATCGGCGTCGTCGTCCTCTCGTCGGTGTTCGGCATCGGCTTCGGGGGCGATCTCCTCGCCGACGACGAACCGGGCGACGCACCGACGGACGTCGACGCCACCGACCCGGGCGCGTCCCCGGATGATGACTCCTCGAACGAATCGGACGGCACGACCAACGAATCGGACGGCACCCCCGCGGTCTCCGAAGCCGCGGCGAACATCGCCGCTCCCGAAGAGGGTGACCCCTACTTCGAGGCTCGCGATCCCGACGGCGAGTGGGTGAGCTACGTCAACCCGCGCGACGAGTACCGCGAACCGTACCTGGGTGCCGGCTCCGGGAAGCTCTGCGTGACGCTGCTCAACGCGGACGGCGAACCGATCGTTGGGGAGTCGGTGCCGAACACGACCGTCACGGTTCCGACCGGCGAGAGCCTCTCCTGGCACTCCCTGGCGGATCCGTTCGCGGTCGAGTTCCCGGTCAGTGACGAGCGCCAGCCACTCGACGCCGATCAGTTCGGGACGTCGTCGTCCCTCGCACAGGGTGACGGGGTCATGGACAGCCACTGCATCGAGTTCCACGGCCTCCCCGAGGATGGCACGATCTCCTACGGCGAGGCGGAAGTGACGGGCGACTACGCGGACGCCATCGACGTCGTCGGCTACATCCAGCAGGCCAACGACAACTGGGACACCGACGTCGATCCGATCGAGGACGCCGTCTCCTACGAGGAGGCCGGTGGTGCCTGGACGTACGAACCCGGTGGCTCCCACGGACAGGCCGTCGTCGTCCTCCAGCTTTCGCCCGACGGCGCCGAGGCGAGCGAGTAGACCGATCGCCAGCGTTATTGACGCAAGCACCCAATCACCGCCGTGAACTCCGGCGACGCCGGACCGAGCCGGCGGTGTTCGTTCTGTGGCACGGCCCTCACGGACGATAGCACCGACGACTCACACGGACCGACTCAGCACCACACCGACGAGGGTGTGGCCGAGGAGTCGTTTTGCTCGCCCGGCTGTCGACGCCTCGCCGACGCGCTCGACCCAGCACCTGCGGAACACGCTGGTACCGATTCCGGACAGCCGGCCGCCGGATCTGGACCGGACGCCGGTCCCGTGTCCGAGGCGACGCCTGACAACGCCGCGGCATCGTCGGGCGAACCAGCGGGCGATCTCGTCCGGACGCACTTCCGGATGGACGGTATGCACGCCGCCCACGACGAGCGATACCTCGAATCGGTCGCGACGGGGATCGACGGCGTCGACGACGCCTCGGCCAGTTACGTGACCGAGAGCGTCAGCGTCGATCACGACCCTGCGCAGGTCTCGGCCGAAACGCTCGCAGAGCGACTCACGGGACTCGGATTCACCGCGTTCCGGCGGGATCGCCAGGGCGACCAGCCCGAGCGTAACGACCGGTACGAGCGGAACGACCGGCACGAGGCCGCTGACACAGGCGCGGGCTCGGAGGGCGGATCGATCGGTGCGGACGTCACCGGACGGACCCATCGCGATCGCGAGGTCTCCGGCTTCCGGAAGCGCCGAGCCGACGACTTTCTGGAGATGCGCTACGTCGTCGGCGTCGTCTTCGGCTCCTTCCTGCTGGTTCCGTACGCCGTCCTGTTCTACCCCGCCGCGCTCGCCGATCTCACCGGCTGGGCGGCGCTCTCGATCTTCGGCGGGTCGATGGAACTCGACTGGGGCGTCCTGCCGCTGTTTCTCGGCCTGACCGGCGCCATCCTGTACCTGACCGGGCGGCCGTTGCTGCGCGGCGCCTTTCTCGCCCTCTCGCTCCGCCGAGCGAACGCCCACCTGCTCGCGACGCTGCCGATCGTCGCCGCCTACCTCTACGGCGCGATCGCGGTGCTCACCGGCCGGTTCGACCTCTACTTCGATCTCACGATCGTCGTCGCCGCGACGGTCATGGGCGCGATCTACTGGGAGTCGACCGTCAAACGCGACGCCGTCTCGCGGCTCACCGCACTCACCCGGGCTTCCGTCGCCGAGGCGCGCCGGCTCACCCCGGACGGCTCGTCGCAGGTCGTCCCCACGGGTGACCTGTCGGCGGGCGACCGGATCCTCGTCCGACAGGGCGAACGCATCCCGGTCGACGGCACCCTCGCCGACGGCAGCTGTACCGTCGCGGAGGCGCTTCTTACCGGTGAATCGCTCCCACAGGAGCGCACCGCCGGCGACGAGGTCGTGGGCGGGTCGACCGTCACGACCGGCAGCGCCGTCGTCACCGTCGGGGATCGGTCGACGAGCCGACTCGACGGGCTCACCCGCCGTGTCTGGAACCTCCAGAGTGCCACGCACGCGGCGTCCGATCGGACGGACGACCTCGCCGGCCGCCTCCTCCCGCTCGTCGTCGGCGCCGCCCTCCTCGCCGCCGCAGGAACGCTGCTCGTCGGCGATGGCCCGATCGCAGCCCTCAGACACCTCCTGCTCGCCCTGCTCGTCGGGAGTCCGTGGGCGCTCGCGTTCGCCACCCCCGTCTCCGTCGCCACCAGCCTGCAGGAGGCGGCCAGGAAGGGGGTCGTCGTCTTCGACGAAACTGTCTTCGGCCGACTCAGGGACGTCGACACCGTCGTCTTCGACAAGACGGGCACGCTCACGACCGGCGAGATGACGGTCCGCGACGCGACGGGGCCGGATCGGGTCCTCCGGGCCGCCGCGGCGCTCGAACGCCGTGCCGCACACCCTGCTGCCGACGCCATCGTCGAAGCGTTCCTGCCGGACGCGGCCAGTGGCTCCGGCGGAGGTGCTGGGACGGACGGAGCGGGTGACCATCTCGTCCCGCAGGCCGACGGCGCGACTGACGAGTCGGTGCCCACGGACGGTGCAGTCGCCGGCGGCGTGCCGACGGTCGACGCGTTCGAGACCGCCCCGACCGGTGTCGCCGGCGAGGTCGACGGTGAGCCGACCCTCGTCGGGCATCCGTCGCTGTTCGCCGTCCGGGGCTGGTCCATCGACGAGGCGATCGAAACGCGGGTCGAGGCGATCCGGGAGGCAGGCCACCTGCCGGTCGTCGTGGGTCAGCACGGACGGGCCGAGGGCGTCGTCGCGGTCGGCGACCAGCCACGCGACGCGTGGACCGGGACGGTCGAGTCGCTCGCTGATCGCGACGTCGACGTCGTCGTCCTCACCGGCGACGACGCGGCTGGGGCCGACTTTCTGACCGGGCGTGACGGCATCACGGCGATCTACGCCGACGTGCCGCCGACGGGGAAGGTCGAGGCGGTGCGGCGACTCGCCGCCGAGGGACGCGTCGCGATGGTCGGCGACGGGACGAACGATGCACCGGCGCTCGCGGCGGCCGATCTCGGGATCGCCCTAGGCGGCGGGACTGCGCTGGCGGCCGACGCCGCTGCCCTCGCGATCGCGGACGACGACCTCGCCGGCGTCGAGCGAGCGTTCGCGCTCGCTGCACGCGCACGAAGACGTCGTCGCGGGACGCGCTGGCTGGCGTTCTCGTACAACGCGATCGCCATCCCCGCCGTCCTCGTCGGTCTGGCGAGCCCGCTGGTGACGATGGCCGGTGCCGTCGTCGCCACTGGATCTATTCTCGCGTACGCGACGTATCCGATCAGGTTTGGACGGGACTGAGACGTTCGGCCTCGGTTGCGACTGAGTACCCCGAAGATCGACCGGCGGAGCGGTGCAGTCCGAGGAGTTGGCGAGACGCGACGGGTCGGAGGGCTGTCGGACGAGTCGAGGGTCTGTCGGGCAGGGCGGGGCGGAGCGCCGTCCGAGACGAACAGGATTATGCCTCCCTCGTGAGTGGCGGGTCGTATGAGCACGATCGTCACCGAGCGCCTCGACGACGACCCACTGGCACGCGTCGTTATCTCGAAACCCGAACGCCGAAACGCCGTCTCGCGCGCAGAGACACAGGAACTGGCCGCGACGATCCGCGACCTCGACGCGGACGACGGTATCCGTGCGGTCGTCCTCACCGGCGAGGGTGACGCCTTCTGCGCGGGACTGGACCTGACGACCGTCGGTGAGGAACCCTCGACTGGGCTGGTCAACCGCAGCTTCCACGCGGCGGTGCGCGAAATCGCGACGGCGTCGATGCCCGTGATCGCCCGCGTCGACGGCCCAGCAGTCGGCGCCGGCGCAGCGCTCGCGATCGCCTGCGACCTCGTCTACGCCGCCGAAGACGCCAGCATCGGGTTCTCCTTCGCGAAGATCGGCCTCTCGGCCGACACCGGCGCGACCTGGACGCTCCCCCGACTCGTCGGCGTCCAGACCGCCTTCGAACTGCTCTCGACCGGCCGAATGGTCGACGCCACCGAGGCGGCGTCGCTGGGACTCGTTACCGAAACCGCGAGCGGCGACGCGCTCGACGAACTCGTCACGACGCGCGCGGTCGAACTGGCCAACGGTCCGACGCGTGCGTTCGCTGCCATCCGCAGACTCCTCCTCCGGGCCAACGCGAACACGTTAGAGGAGCATCTAGAACGCGAGGCCACGGCCCAGATCGAAGCCTACCACACCGACGACTCGTCGGAGGGGATCGAGGCGTTCGTCGCCGACCGCGACCCGGACTTTCAGGGGCAGTAGCACGCCTGCACGGCGAGCCCAACCACACGGCACGTTCGGCCACCCCTCCCGAAGCCGGTTCGGCCGCTACATCGGTCGGCTCCCGTCGCGACTGTCATCCGTGCTCGACAATCACGGTTTGAAGGCGGTCCCAAGAGTCATTGCACCGCTCGAAGTAGACCGGTGCCATGCTGGAACGGGCGCTGCACTGGTTCGGCTACGGGTTCGCCCACCTCCTGTTCGTTCGAGCGCACTCGCCCGAAGCGGTCGTCCGCCGATTGCGCCTGGCCTACCGACTGGTTGGTGTACGGATCGTCGAGACGCCGCGGGTTGACGGCACCGAGCGGACGATCTTCCGCTGTCCGTACCGAAACCTGGCCGCGGGCCGGTGGGGGCCGACGTGGCTCTGTCACGAAAAACTCGATCGCGTCGACGACGGCTACGTCACGTTCCTCCGGCGACACCGCGATATCGAGTACGATCGCCCGCGGAGCTGTACGAATCTGGCGTACTGCGAGGCGTCCGCACACTGTTACTCGGACGTCTCCGCCGCGGGGAGTGCCGACACATCCAGCGCGAGGAACACCGGCACCGACAACCCGAACGCGAGGAACACCGGCACCGACAACCCGAACGCGAGGAACACCGGGACTGACACCCCGATCGCGGGGGACACCGGGACTGACACCCCGAACGCAGGGGACGTCATCACTGGCGGTTCCACCCCGGAGCAGACCGGCTCGACCGTCGACACCACCGAGGCGGTGACCGGAGGGCGAGACGAGTGACGGGCCGCCCGTTCGTCCCCGACGGTGCGTCGCGAGGGAGCGATCATCGCGATCGGGCAGACCGGCTGTCGGCACAGTTCGGAAACAGCGAGCAGCGCAACGATGTCTGGCGAGCGCTCGACCTCGTGTTGCCCACTGACGCGTACCTCAACATGGGCTATTCCCGGGCGTGGCAGACGCACCTGATCGGCGCACCGCAGCGACGCCTCGTCGAGCGAGCCCTCTCGGAACTGTCCTCGCTCGATCCGCACTGGCACGAGCGGCGCGTCCTCGATCTCGGATGCGGCCGCGGCGGCGCCACGCGGGACGTCGCAGCGCGCTACGCCGCCGACATCGTCGGCGTCGACCTCGTTCCCGACAACGTGGCCATCGCGCGGCGACACTCGACGTCCGACGACGCCGAACCGACGGCCGTCCCGTCGTTCGTCGCGGGCGACGCGACCCACCTGCCGTTCGATCGCGATGCGTTCGGCGCCTGCCTGTCGCTCGACGCCATCGTCTACGAACCCGAAAAGGAGCGCCTGTTCGGCGAACTCGCCCGTGTGATCGCGCCGCGCGGTGTCTGTGTCGTCTCCGACCTCCTCGCCGTCCCCGGCGTCGTCGACGAACGGGCACTCGCGCGCTTCCAGGACGCCTGGGACATGCCACCGCTGTGGACGCGCCACGCCTACCGGGAAGCGATCGAGTCGGCCGATCTCTCCGTGCCACTCATCACTGACATCTCCGCCTACAGCGTTCGTCGTTTTCGGGCGTGGACGCGACGGTTTCTCGTAGTCGCCGACGGGCCGCTCGGTCGACTCCTGAAACGCACGCTCGTTCACCTGGGTACCGACGCCGAGACGGTGGTCGAGCAGGTCCGCGCGGCCCACGACGCGCTCCCCGCGCTCCGACACGTACTCGTGCCGATATACGGGTCGGAGAAGTGAGTAGCGGACCGGATCGATCGTCGAGGCACCGCCAATCAGCCGACGAGCGGAGTTCGACGATTGGGCCGTCGTCCGATGTCACGGTCCCCATTACAGGCGTTCGAGAAACGTATCGAACGCGCCGCTCTCGGGGTGGACGTGGGCGTAGGTGCCGAGTGTCTGATGCTCGGTCAATCCGTCGTGGGTCCCGTCGATCCCCGTTCCCCGGACGGTCTCGAACGCGAACCGAGCGTCATCGTCGACGGTCGCCTCCGAGTAGTGGAACTCGTGGCCGCGAAGTCGTGCCCCGTTTCGTGCCGTCAGCGTCTCGTCGGTGGCGACGAGTTCGACGTGATCGAGCGCCTGGTACCGCTCCTGCATGGTCACGTCGGCGGGGAGAAGGTCGGCCATCGTGTGCGTGTCGCCCTCGGTAGTGGTCAGTGATTGCGACAGCGCCATCAGTCCGCCACACTCGCCCAGGATCGGGAGGCTGTCACTCGCGAGTCGCCCGAGTTCGGTGAGCGTCCCCGTTGATTCGAGTGCCTCGGCGTGCAGTTCCGGATAGCCGCCGGGGAGATAGACGCCATCGCACTCGGGAACGGGGTCGCCGGCGACCGGTGAGAACGTCACCAGGGTGGCTCGCTCGCGAACGCGCTCGATCGTCGCGAGATAGCGAAAGCAAAAGGCCGCATCGTCGGCGACCGCGACCGTGGGACCGCCCGGGGACGGCCCTGCCTCACAGGCTGCCGACGGCGGTGCCGGATCTCGCGCGACGTCGACGAGTTGCTCGACGTCGATCGGCTCCGCGGCCTCGGCGAGCGCGTCTTCCGGGACCGGCGCCTCGTCGGCCAGCTCGAGCCCGAGGTGGCGATCGGGAATTTCCAGGGCGGGAGTCGGCGGAATCCGGCCGAAATACGTGAGACTGTCCGGCAACGCCTCCCGGATACCCGTCTCGTGGCGACCGCCGTGGGCCCGCTGGGCGACGATCCCGGCGACATCGATCTCCCGCCCGATATCGTCGGCGTAGGTCTGGAACCCACGGGCCGTCGCCGCGACACTTTCCATGCCCGCACTCGCGTCGACGACGAGGACGACCGGCAGGCCGAGGGCCTCGGCCACCATCGCTGTACTCGATCCGTCACCGTCGTACAGTCCCATGACGCCCTCGACGACGCAGACGTCACCCTCGCCGCGGTGGTAGTTGCGCCGGAGGCCGTCTTCCCCGCAGAGCCACAGATCGAGCGTCCGGGATGGACGACCCGCGACCGCCTCGTGGTGACTTGGATCGATGAAATCCGGGCCCGTCTTCGCAGGTTGAACGTCGTAGCTGGCGCCTTCGAGGGCCGTCGTGATTACGAGCGTCGCGACGGTCTTGCCGACTCCTGAGCTGACGCCGCCGAGGACGAACCCGGGCGGTCCGGCCTCCCGTTCGGATCCGGCTGCCGCTCGGTCGCTCATCCGGTCGTCACCTCCCGCCAGCCGGGTTGTTCCAACAGATCAGCGACCATCGATGTCCCCGTTGGCCCCACCGTTACCGGCCGCGGAATGCCATTGGACCGATCGAGGACTCGACGCAACGGTGAGAGACTCCCGCGTCGTGGCGCTCGAACTCGCAGCTGCAGTCTCGGTACTATCGCCGCTTCCCGCCCGATTCTCGTCGTGGTGACTCCCCCGCTCGCCGACATCGGTGACGAAAGTGTGTTTGTGCAGCCACAAATACGATTGCATCTCGGTAGAGATCGTCTTTGGACGTCGTTTTCGATGTACAACGAAATGGTGACCGGAGCCGATACTGGTTTATTCGTCGACACCGAACGGTTCGATAAAATGGGCTCCGGGAGTCATCGATCGCCGGTGTCCTTCGACCGGGACGGGGCGATCGTTCGCGTGGGGGACGATATCGAACGAGCGGAAGTGCGTATCGAGGTCGACGGAGCGTCGGGACTCGAGCCGGCGCTCCCCGACGTATTCTTGTTTCCCGTCGACGAGGCAGTTTCGGTCACGGTCACCCAGCTGCGCTTCGCCGAGACGTTCGGCCAGACGCTCTGGGATGCGAACGGAAATCAGGTCGGAACGATCGCGGACGGGATCAGCGAGATGGCGCGGGGGACGTACTACGCTTCGCTCACCGGCGCAGTGAAGCTTCACCTCCGGATCGAGGACGCCACCTTCTGGGCCGAGGAGCATCTGGACGACGCGGGGCGATCGATCGTCGAGATGCGCTTCGACGAGCCGACGTCGGTGGCCATCGGCGCCCGCTCCCTTCGCTCGCATCCGACGGCGACGATCACGGTTCCCGACGATCCCGGAGCGCTCCTCGACGCGCTCCCGTACCTGGCCGCCTCGGTCAAGGAACACACCTGTGAACGGTCCTGGCCGACGATCCGACAGCACCCACCAGCACTCGAGCGGGGCGAGCAGTTGGACGTGCCAGCCGAACTCCGAGCGCCGGAGACGGGTGTCGAAATCCGAGTACCGTCGACGTACGAGCACTGCTACCGGGTGGCGCCGCTCGCGTTCTACCTCGGGGCAGACGTAAGCGCCGGCGAGTCACCGGCACTGATCCTCGAGAACGGCCACGTCGAACCGCTCGAGACGCGCCGGGCGACCCTGGCCGAACGCGTCGGAGACCTCCTCGACCGGTGTCTGTTGCTCGACTCGCTGGTGAGAGAAGCGGGTTACCAGCCGATGGGGAACGCCGAGTACGAGCGGCTGGCCCCGCAACTGCCGTTCTACCCGCCGAATCTCTACGACCTGCCCCCGGCCGACCAGTTGCTCGAGTACCTGGAGGTGCCACGTGAGGTACTCGAGCCCTTTACCCCGTGCTGGCCGAAGCGCGCCGTGTTGCGCCCGGCTCCCGAAGACGTCTCTGTGCTCCCCTCGTTACTCCACGAACTCGCGCGGATCGACGTCGCCCGCTCACCCGACGCGATCCCACCGACGGTCCCGTCCGACTCGACGGCTGGCGAGGGCCGCGATCGAGGGGG